>Ga0265299_10000043_pt1 | contig 177109 bp, 159 predicted proteins | sample AusTroGonzalo_MG_4_FD_193485 | JGI IMG/M metagenome (GOLD analysis project Ga0265299, IMG submission 193485) | Bovine rumen microbial communities from tropical cattle in Woodstock, Queensland, Australia - Gonzalo_02 | ecosystem: Host-associated > Mammals > Digestive system > Stomach > Rumen ... | reverse complement strand
TTTCGACTTCGTGAAGGATGCCTTCTGCGCCTCTGACGTAGCAAGCCGTTCCAAGGCAGATCGAAATCGGGTGTTTTCCCTTCGGAACCATTGTGAAGAACGAGTAGAATGAAACTACACCGTAAACCTTTGCGACCGGAACTTTAAGCTCTTCCGCGATGACCATCTGGACTTCTGCCGGAAGGTAACCGATCTTTTCCTGAGTCTTTTTAAGGACATTGATAAGCTGTCCTTTCTCGTAATTGAAAGATGCGCAAACTTCTTTGATTTCTTTCAAATACTGAGAATTGATTTTAATCGTTGCCATACTAACAAGCCTCCTTGTCTGAAAATAAAGAAACTCTCAATTACTAATAAACCGCGGCGAACCATACAACAATAAAAGGGCGGCTGTCAACTTTAATTTTAAAAAATAATTTTTCTTGACAAATGACTTTTCAGTACTAAAAAACGAAACCGATGAGTTTCGTTTTGTGAAACTCAAGTGTTTTGAAATGCGAGGTTTGATATGTTTTTCAAGATGACAAAAAATCAGATCGAGCGGAAGCTCAAAATATTGAAATCGGCAGTCCAGAGTTTCGCCGCCTCGGGTTTTCACATTTCCGATATCGACAAGATCGCGAAGAACGCGGGTGTCGGAAAAGGGACGCTCTATCGTTATTTCCAGAATAAAGAGGATCTCTTTTTCGAGTCTGTGAAATACTGCATGGACGAGATGTACGACGAGATCGGCAAAAAACTTGAAAATGTCGGTTACAACGACTTTGTCGGCGTTCTTTTCGACGCTCACATGGATTACTACCGCGAGCACAAGGACACTTATCTGCTTGTCGCCAACGCAATTATCCAGATGCCGGAAACCTCGGTCGATTTTTTCCACGAACTGCACAAGGAAAAAATGAAAGTCATCCTCGGCAAACTTGAAAACGGTGTCAATGAAGGCGCTGTGAAGGATGTCGATCTCGAAATTCTCGTAAAAATGCTGAACGTCCTTTCGCAACTTTTCTGCCTGACGAAGGATGTTTCGCCCGAAACCGACGACTACGAGCGTGTAAAAAAGACTTTCGTGAATGTTTTCAACTATGGACTTTTAAAATAGGATTTGAGAGGTTGTTATGAAAAAGTTATTGATTTTGTTCACTGTTTCAGTTTTTCTTTTCATCGGCTGCCTGGAAAAGGAAGAGGTTCAGAAAGAAGCTCCCGCCGTTGAAAAAACTCCCGTTGTCGCAGTTGTTCCCGCAAAAGAGGAAACTTACTCTCCTGTTCTTGAATTCGGCGGTTCGTTCAAACCTTTCAGAGAGGCGAACCTTTCGGCGAGAATGCCCGGAAAAATCAAAAAAATCCATTACAAAGAAGGTGCGACAGTTCCGAAAGGATCGGTCATCGTCACACTTTCAGGCGAAATGGCTGAAGCTGCCGAAGCTGAGCTCGAAGCGGTAGAAAAAGACTATGAAAGAGTCAAAGACCTTGTCGATTCAGGCGTTCTTCCGCAGCAGCAGCTGGATCACCTCGAGGCAAAGCTCAATGCGTCGAAGGCAAAAGTCAAAATGACGAAAGAAAATATGGAAATTATCGCTCCTTTTGACGGCATGGTAGCAGAACACATGCTCCGCGAAGGCGAAGAGTTCATGCTCTTGAACCCCGGTCTCACCCCCGGTTTCTCGCATGCAAACGGAATCATCAGATTTATGGATCTGAACAAACTCTTCCTTGAGATCCAGGTCGACGAGAAAGAACTTCCGTTAATACAAAAAATAAAGGATATCGAAGTCGTCGCCGACGCTTACCCAGACACGAAGATAAAAGGAAAAATCTATTCGACAGAAACCTTAGTCTCTGTCATTTCCAGGACCGCTGTCGTCAAAATCGAGATAAACAACGCGAAAAAACTGATAAAACCCGGCATGTTCGGCAGAGTGAAGATCTCTCTTCCCGAGATCAAGGCTGTAATGGTCCCGCGTCTTGCCGTAGCCCGTCAGGCAGGCACGAACCAGCATTACCTTTTTGTTGTAGAAAACAATGTTGCGCTCAGAAAAGAGATCGAAATCCTTGAAGATCTTGGCGATTTCTACGCAGTCAAAGGAGTCGGGAGCGGCGAAATGGTTGTCAGCGCCGGAAAGACAAAACTTAAAGACAACATTCCTGTTACTGTCAGCAGCAAGTAGGTGCAGCCATGAGACTCTCACAGATTGCTGTTAAAAAGCCTGTTACGATATCGATGATATTCACAGGCATTCTGATTTTCGGTCTGCTCGCGTTCTATGCACTTAAACTCGATATTCTTCCAGAAGTCGAATATCCCTCGCTCACAGTCGTTACGATCCTTCCCGGTGCATCTTCGGAGGATGTCGAGCAGCAGGTTACCAAACCCCTTGAAAAACAGCTTGCCGGTGTTCCGAAAATCAAGTCGCTGAAGTCGGTTTCCAAGGAAAATGTCAGCTTCATCATGCTTGAATTCAACTTCGGAACAGAGATCGGCGATGCTACAAACGATGTCCGAGACAGAATCGATCCAGTCAAAAAGGTTCTTCCATCCTACGCTTACGATCCGGCGATCATCAAAGTCGACAGCTCGATGGTTCCCGTCATCATGTATGGTATCTCGGCGAAAGAAAGCGCGATGGGACTCGCTAAAATCATCGACGACAGAATCGAAGGAAGACTGAAACAGGTTGACGGAATCGGCGGTCTTATCACTCTCGGTGCACCGAAAAGAGAGATCGAGATAATTGTTGACCCGGTAAAACTCCGTTCGAGCGGAATTTCTGTCGCAACGATTGCGAAACTCCTTGAAACGCAGAACATTTCGGTTCCCGGCGGCAGCATCAAAACAGGCGGAATGGACCTTTCGGTACGTGTTCCGGCAGAATTCGAGTCAGTTGACGAAATCGGCGAAATCATGATTCCGGCTAAAGACGGCAGCATGGTAAAACTTTCAACGCTTGCCGAAATCAGGGACAAACTGAAAGATCAGGATTTCACAGCCAGCGCTAAAGGAAAAACGATGGCTGTCATCATGACGCAGAAACAGAGCGGTGCAAACACTCTCGAAGTTGCGAGAAACATCAAGGCGGCGATGGAAGAAATCCGCAAAAACGTTCCCTCTGATGTTGTCATCGAGGAACTCAACGACACTTCCGAAGTCATCGAAATGTCAATCAAAAACCTGGGAACTACTGCGGCTTACGCGGCGATTTTCGTCATTTTGGTCATTCTCGTTTTCCTCAGGGAATGGCGCGGAAGCCTCATTATTACGCTCACAATCCCCTTCTCGCTCATCATCGGTCTTATTTTCATGTATGTTTTCGGATATACGATAAATATTTTCTCGCTGATGGCACTTTCGATCACACTCGGTATGGTTGTCGATAACACGGTCGTTGTATTTGAAAACATCACGCGGCATATTGAGGAAGGTTCGCGTCCGGCGGAAGCGGCAATTTTCGGTGCCGGAGAAATGACTTCGGCTATTTCGGCTTCGACTCTGACGACAGTCGCGGTTTTCATCCCGCTCGCTTTCGTCAGCGGAATCGTCGGACTTCTCTTCAAACAGCTTGCCTTCGTTGCTTCGGTAACAATCGCGGCATCGCTTCTCGTCTCGCTTTCCCTCGCTCCGATGCTGAGCTCAGTCCTGATGAAGAGAAAAATAAAAGAGAAAAAACACGGATTTCTCTACAATGCTTCGGAAAAACTCTTTGTTTCTGTCGAAAAGCTCTACAAAACACTGCTCGGAATCAACATAAAATTCAGATGGCTTGTCGTTATCATCGTTGCAGCAGTATTCTTCTTCACGGTAAAAGCGGGATTAAGCACAGGAACCGACTACATTCCCGAGTTCGATATGGGCGATATGGTTGCGACAGCTGAACTTGAATCGAGCGTAGATCCTGAGCGCACCGTCGAAGTAGCTAAAAAAATCGAGGAAATCGTCAAAAGGAACATCAATCCCGAAGATGTCAGAACATACTACTCGATCACAGGCCAGACTGACAGCGGTCTTCTTTCGCTTTTCGGATTCTCGGAAGGCAAGAACGTCGCAACAATCATGGCAAAGATTGTAAACCGTAACAAACGAACCTACCACATCAAGGAAGTTGCGGCAAAAATCAGAAAAGAAGCTGAAGAAATCCCGGAAGTCGTTTCGTTCTCGATGAATGCAGGATCGCTTCTCCAGAGCGCAATGCTCGGCTCGAGCAAACCGATCGAAATCAAAATAACGGGTCACGACCTCGACAAACTTACCGAAACAAGCGACCGCCTTCAGAAAATACTTGAGGAACAGCCTTACCTTCAGGATATCGAATCCACTGCCGACAGAGGCAAACCCGAAATCACCGTAAAATTCGACAGAGTCAAACTTGCGAGACTCGGAATCAATGCAGGAATGGCGGCGCTTGCGGTTCGAGAGAGCCTTTACGGAGCTGAATCTGGCGAATACAAGCAGGACAACGACGAATACAAAATCGTGATCCGCTACAACAAGGAAAAACGCAATAAAATAAGTGACTTGAGAAATATCATGCTCACTTCGGCAACGGGCGAGCTCATTCCGCTCAGCGCAGTAGGAATCATCGAAGAGACAAGCGGTCCGACGAAGATCCTCCACGAGACGCAGCAGAGAATCGTTTATCTGAAACTCGGTCTCAACAACATCTCGCTCGGTGAAGCTGCGAAAAACGTCACGGATATCATCAAAAACGAGACTATCGATCCTGATGTCTACATTGAGCTCGGCGGCCAGGTTGTTGACCAGCAGTCAACTTTCGGCGACATGAAGATCCTTTTCCTGATAAGCCTTTTCCTGATTTATGCAATTATGGCGAGCCAGTTCGAATCGCTCAGGGATCCGTTCATCATCATGTTCACGGTTCCCCTTTCGATCATCGGCGTCATCTGGGCATTCATCCTTACCGGAACCACTCTGAGCGCGGTAACATTCGTCGGAGTCATCATGCTTCTGGGTATCGTCGTCAACAACGGTATCGTTCTTGTTGACTACACCAACCTTCTGCGCGGCAGAGGATACACGATAGTCGAAGCGATCAAGGAAGGCGGCAGATCAAGACTCAGACCGGTTCTCATGACGGCAATCACTACAATCATCGGTATGTTTCCGATGGCGCTTAACAACGGCGCCGGATCGGAAATCTGGAAACCGCTCGGCATCACAGTCATCGGCGGACTTACGGTTTCCACGCTCGTCACGCTGCTTCTTATCCCTGCGATATATGCGATAATGCACACGAGAGAGATGATTAAGGAAGAAAAAGCTGCAAAAGCGGCGGCAGAGGCTGAAGGAGGTGCAAAATGAAATTTGTATATGTAAGCTGCAATATTTCCAAGCTCGAACAGACGACAGAAGAAATCAGAAATCTCGGAATAAGGACTTTCCAGATCGTTGAAAACACGGCAGGCTCATTTGAAAACGGCAACCCGAGGATGAACAATTCGGTATGGCCCGGCACGAACGCTGTTGTTTTCCTTCAGGTAACGCCTGAAAAATGCAAAGAGCTGCTTTCGACTATCCGCAGAATGAACAAGGAAATCGTGAACGAGAACGAGCGAATCCTTGCGGCGTCGTGGGAATGCGAAGATTATGTCTATTCTGATGAAGAGAAGGAGGCATAAGATGAAAAAAACAATAATTTTAATGATTTGTTTGTTGCTTGCAATTTCTTTCGATCTGACTGCCGAAGAACTCGGCATCGATGAGATCATCTCGATCGCGATAGAAAACAGCGAAGCGATAAAAGCAGAAGACTCGAAATCTGGCAAAGACGAATACGAGAAAAAAGCCGTTTTTATGCGCTTCTTTCCGACTATCTCGCTCGAAGCGAAACTTCTGAAACTCGAATACTTCCCCGAACCGGACAAACTCTCGGTCGATCTGTCCCCGATGGTCGGAATGCTTGAACAGTCGATCAACGATTCCATTCCGCTTCAGATCGACCTTCCCGACCAGCTTCCTCCGATGGAGATAGATCTCGGCGTACCGACGCACCAGAGAACACTTGATCTCACGGTCGTCCAGCCGCTCACTCCGCTTTGGGGGATCTATCAGGGCTACAAAGCGCTTGAACTGAAATCGGAAATTTCAAAACTGAAATCGGAGCTCACGAAGGACAAAATCAAGCTCGAGATCGTCAAAGTCTACAATTCCTACAACATGTTGAGCGACATTCTGAAACTTTTGGACGAATCGTTCGAGCAGCTTGAACGCTACGAGAAAAACGCAGAGAAATTCCACAAGGCGGGACTTATTGATGAAACTGCGCTCTACAAAATCAAAGTCGAAAGGGCGTCTCTCGAAGTCGAAAAAGAGAAATATCTCGGCAACCAGTCGGTCATCAAAGCGGCTCTGGCGATGTTCATGAACCGCGACGAAGAGAGTTTTGAAGTAAAATACGACAAGCCGGAATACCGCGAGATCACAAAAAGCGAGGATGAGATCATCGAAGCCCAGGCGAACAACAGGACCGAAATGCTTATGCTCAACAAAAATACTGAGATCCAGGAGCGCCTCAACAAACGGGCTGTACAGAATTTCATTCCGCAGGTCGGGCTTACTTTCGGTTTCAAGAAAAATTGGGATTCGACACTGATAAACCCAGAAGGAGTCATGTTCTTCGGCGCAGTCGCAAGGTGGGAATTCGGCTTCGACACGGCAAGACAGTATTACGAATATCAGGCTGTCAAAGCATCCTCAGTTTCCACCGAACTGACCAACATCAAGCTCAAAAAGGATATGACGCTCCAGGTCAAAAAACTGATGGCAGACATCAAAGTTCTCGAAAAAGCGCTTGAACAGAACAAAACGCAGATCGAATCGGCCGAGGTTACACGCAAGATCCAGGAAGCGAAATACGAAAAGCAGATGACCACAGAAACTGAACTTCTCAACGCGCAGCTCATGGTCAAAAAATCAAAAACCGAAGAGATCGCAAACCTCTACAAATACAAAACAGCGCTTGACGAACTCGCGATAATAACCGGCAGCGAGCTGTAATTCACTAAAAATTGCAATATTGCACAAATCTTCACTTTTCATATTTTTTCCGTATCATAGCGCGGTTTTTTTGATTTTTGACGGAGTAAAATATGAAAGTTAAGGAACTTGTTGAAAAACTGAATCTTAAAGTTTTTACCGAAAAAGGCGATCTGGAAAAGGAAATTTCTGGCGGCTACACCGGAGATCTGCTCAGCGATGTAATGGGAACGGCGAAGGACGGAAACGTTCTGGTCACGGTTCAGTCGCATAAAAACGTCACGGCGATAGCTTCTCTCAAAGAGCTTGCGGCGGTCGTTCTGGTCAAAGGGATTAGTCCGGAACCCGAGATGCTTGAATCGGCTGAGGACGAGGGGATCGCGGTTCTCGGCACGAAAGAGAACGCATTCACTATTTCGGGCAAAATTTACGAACTTATAAAGTAAAGCGATGAACCAGTACCGGGCGGATCTTCACATCCACACGCTGCTTTCCCCGTGCGGCTCACTTGAAATGAGCCCTGCGGCGATCCTCGAAGCGGCGGCTGAAAAGGCTCTCGACATCATCGGGATAGCCGACCACAATTCGACGAGGCAGTCGACGATCATCCGCGACATGGCGAAAAAATACGGAATTTTTGTTCTCTGCGGCGCCGAGATCAACACGAAAGAAGAGATCCACTGCCTTGCATTCATGGAAGACGACGAAAAACTCGTGATTTTCCAGAATTATCTCGACGAACACTTGATAAAAGTACCGAACAATCCCGAAAAAATGGGATATCAGGTCGTCGTGAACGAGGCCGAGGAGATAATTTACGAAGAGGAAAATCTTCTTATCGCCGCAATAGATCAGGATATCGAGGCGGCGGAAAAATTTGTCCACTCGCTCGGCGGGATCTTTATTCCGGCGCACATCAACAAGACCGTGAACAGCTTGCTCGGGCAGCTCGGTTTCATTCCGCCTGATCTGAAACCGGACGCGGTCGAGATTTCAAGGCACATCACGAGAGAAAAATTCCTCGCCGAAAATCCGTTCGTGAAGGGTTTCAACATCACGACGGCGAGCGACGCCCACATTCCTGGCGATGTCGGAAAGATAGCATCTGTTTTTGAAATCGAAAAAAGAAGTTTCGCCGAAATAAAAATGGCACTTCACGGCGAAAACGGAAGGAGGGTTATCACAAAATGAAGGAACTTGCTCTGCATATTCTCGACATTCTTCAGAATTCGACCCGCGCAAAGGCGAAGAGGATCGACCTCAACATTTTCGAGGACACTGTAAAAAATGTCTATTCGATAGAAATCAAGGATGACGGCTGCGGGATGTCACCTGAACTTCTGGCGAAAGTGACGGATCCCTTCACGACGAGCCGCACGACAAGAAAAGTCGGGCTCGGTGTTCCGCTTTTCAAACACACGGCTGAGCAGAGCGGCGGACACCTTGAGATCACTTCAGAAGTCGGAGTAGGAACGGTGATAAAAGCGACGATGCAGCACGACAACATCGACAGGCCGATCTTAGGAAGCGTCGCCGCGGTTTTTGTCCAGACAGTTGCCTCAAACCCTGAGATACGATTTGTCTACACCCACACGAAAAACGGAAAAAGCTACGTTTTCGACACCGACGAAGTCAATGAGGCTCTTGACGGAATGCCGATACAAAGTCCAGAAGTCATCAACTATCTCATTGGGATGATCAACGAAAATCTCAAAGATATCGGGGTCGACTGACCTGCCTGTTTTTCGGAAACCGCTATTTCAGCAGCTTCAGGACTGCATCATATGCAAGTTTGGATACGGTGCATTTTTTTAACTTCATTCCGGCTGCTTTCATTGCCTTTTTCTGTTTTTCTGACGGAAAAGCATAGGGATAAAGGCCGAACATGAAAGGGAGAAACTGATAGACGAAAGCTTCGGTTTCAGATTCGGTCATTTTGGTTTTTAAATTTTTCAGGCAGTTTTCAAGCGAATCGACCGCAGCTTTGTATGTTTTTTTGAACTCTACAAGATTTTCGTCACGGCTTGATTCTTCGATAGCATAAAGGTTCATGCTTATGAGTTTTAGCAGCTGAATCCTTTTGCCGAGTGATTGCGAAAGCTGTTTCGCGAACTGTTTTGCTGTCAAAGTTCTGCCTGGATCCGCGATCAAATCAAGGTCCGTTTTCCATTTTTCGTATTCACGCTGCAAGAGTGCAAGAAAAATTTCCTCCTTTGTGTGGAAATATGTATAGAGCGAAGTCCGCGTGAATCCGCCTGCGTTTCCGATTTCTGCGAAAGTTATTTCTCCGAAAGCCCTGTTCTGATAAAGCGTTTCACATGCATCGACGATTTTTTCCCTGCGGGCGTTTTTAATTTCAGGAACATATTTAGGCATTGTTTCCTCCAGTTCAAACAGTTTTTGCAATTCGATGAAAAAGAGCTTATCCCGACGCTGCGTCAAAATAAGCAAAAATGACACTATGTCAACTTTTTATTTTGACATAATGTCGTTTTTTGCCGCTCCTAAGATATTTTGAAGATTTTTCGTGCCGACAAGAGCGGTCTTTATCCCTCTCGCCGTTCTCATAATAGTTTCCGTGAAGTGATTCCCGGGATTTAGTTCAAAAACAGTCGGAATGTTGCGCGATTTATATATTTCGGCGAGTTTTTCGGTGTTTTTGCGCACCGGTGCCAGATTCTTGTCGCGGGTTTTCGCTTCGGCTTCTCCCAGCGAAAGGTAGATCAGATCAGGGGTTTTCGCGAAATCGTTTGTTTCGGCGAATTCGGTAAATCCGGGAAACCAGAGCGATCCGGAAACACTTGCTATGCGGCTGAAAATATCGGTTTTATATGCTGCGTAAATGGCGAAAAGTCCCGCCAGAGAATAGCCTGCGATCGCGGTAAATTCAGGCTCGAAGCCAAGTTTTTCACGGATTTCAGGCATGATTTCATTTGTCAGTTTTTTGATATATTCGTCTGCTCCGCCAAAACCGTATTTGTTGTTTCCTATCGTTGGTGCAGCCCACGGAGAAAGGTCGCGATTCCAGTTGAGATTTCCGATAGCGGCAAGGGCAAAATTATTGCATCCTAATTCGATGCACTTGTCGAAAACTTCTTTTCCTTCACCCTGAAATGTGTGAAGGATCACCAGCGGAATTTTGTTGTTATTGTTTCTGCTAATAAAAATTCCGATTTCAGGATTTTTTTCCGTCATTTACTTTTCTTCTTTGCCAAAGCCGCTTTGACGAGGCCGTTGAAAAGCGGATGCGGGTCGGTCGGTCTGCTTTTGAATTCAGGATGGAACTGGCATGCTTCGAAATAGGGATGGTCTGCAAGTTCGATCATTTCGACAAGTTTTCCGTCGGGCGAAGTTCCGACAACTTTGAGCCCCGCTTTTTCAAGTTCTTCGCGGAATGAGCTCTCATAGTTGAATTCGTAGCGGTGGCGGTGGCGTTCGCTGATGGATTCGCTCTTGTAAAGTTTCGCTGCTTTCGAGCCTTTGACAAGGTTGCACGGATATGCGCCGAGACGCATCGTGCCGCCTTTTTTGGTGACTTTTCTCTGCTCGTCCATGAGGTCGATGACGGGGTGTGTCGTCTTGGTGTCGAATTCAGTCGAGTTCGCGTCTTTCCAGCCGAGAACGTTTCTTGCGTATTCGATGACGCAGCACTGCATTCCGAGACAAATGCCCAGAAGCGGAACTTTGTTTTCGCGGGCATATTTTATCGCGATGCACTTGCCGTTTACTCCGCGTGTGCCGAAGCCGCCGGGAATAAGTATTCCGTCAGCCTTTTTGAGAAGTTTCGGATTTTTCTCAAGATCCTCTGCCTCGATGCATTCGACATGGACTTTCGCGTTGTTCGCCATTCCCGCGTGCTGAAGCGCTTCGTGAACCGATTTGTAGGCATCACGGATCGCGATGTATTTGCCGACAAGGGCTATCGTGCATTCGTATTTCGGCTTTGTCGCCTTGCGGACAAGTGTGTCCCACTCGGTATGGATGACAGGTTTTATCGGAAGCTTGAGCTGCTCAAGGATCCTGAGGTCGAGCTCCTGTTTCAGAAGTTCGCGCGGAACCGCATAAACTGAATCGGTGACGTCTTTTTCCTCGATTACGCATTCGGGGCGGACGTTGCAGAAAAGGGCTAGTTTGTTGAGATGATCCTGCGGGATCGTCATTTCTGTGCGGCAGACAAGGATGTCGGGGATGATACCGATGTTTCTGAGTTCTGCGACAGAATGCTGCGAAGGTTTGGTCTTGAGTTCTCCCGCTGCTTTCAGATAAGGAACAAGCGTGAGGTGGACGAAACAGCTGTTTTCGGGGCCTACTTCAAAACGGAACTGACGAGCAGCTTCGAGGAAAGGAAGCGATTCGATGTCGCCCGCGACTCCGCCGATTTCGCAAAGAACGATGTCTGCACCGCTTTCAGCCGCGCTGCGGAATGCGTCTTTTATTTCGTTCGTGATATGCGGAACGACCTGGACTGTGCCGCCGAGATATGCTCCGGCGCGCTCTTTTGCGATGACAGACGAATAAATCCTTCCCGAAGTGTAGCTTGAAGCCCTTGTGCAGTGAACACCCGCGAAACGCTCGTAGTGGCCGAGGTCGAGATCAGTTTCGTAGCCGTCGTCCGTGACGAAAACTTCGCCGTGCTGATAAGGGCTCATCGTGCCGGGGTCGACATTGAGATAAGGGTCGAGTTTCTGCATAAAAACCTGATATCCGCGGCTTTTGAGAATGAGTGCGAGCGATGCCGAAGTGATCCCTTTTCCTAAGGAACTCACGACTCCGCCGGTGATAAAAATGTACTTTGTCTGCTTTTTGCCTTTCGGTGATACGGTTTTTTTCTGCATAACTTTCTCCCTTGAAAAAATGTTCCCAAAAATGTTTAAAGAGCCTTCACAGCATAGGGATTTTTCGTCGAAAGACAAGAATTTTGTTAAGATTTTGCATCTTTTGCCGCAAGTTGGCATTTTTACGAAAAAAATTGTATAATCTTCCGTTTTTTGTTGCATAACGGAGGAAAAATGACTGATTTGCTGAAATGTTCCAAAATTATTTTTATCGTTTCCATATTGTTTTTTGCGGCGTGCGAAAGCAGGTCGGGAGAGGAAACACCGATTGTTTCGGACGATGACGCTTTTAACATTTCCGAGGAAGCGGATGACGATACGGAAAGTGAAAGTACAGGGGATCAGGAAGAAAATGTGACGGATGAAAATGAAACTTCTACGGATAAAGATGAAACTCTGACTGATGATGAAGTTTCTGATTCCGACATGACGGAAACTGACGATCATGACGGTGAAACTTCCGATACAGATCCCGAAGAGCTCCAGACAGGCGGGATCTACATTTTTTCCGGTTTCGACGAATCCGGCAACGCAGAGTCGCGGGAAATTCTCGGAAACGGCGGATTTTTTGGTTTTTCCATTATGACGCTTAGTGAAAAATACTGGGCTGTAAGCGCGATCCATGAATCTATTCCCGCTTTTGACTGGGACAAGGCGACAGGGAAACTTTATATCTTTGAAAAAGAGAAAAAAATCGAAAAACTTGAGGACGCCGCTTTCGTGCTGAATCATCCGGACATACCGTTCAATGTCGGTTTCGGTTATGCGGCGGCTGAACTTTGCGACATCAACGGCGACGGATTGGACGATCTTGCAGTTTCATCGCACCTCGCGACATTCAACGACCTTGGCGCAGCAGGCGAGATCGTTGTTTTTTACGGCAGTCCCGACGGCTGGAGCGAAGAAAACGCTTCGATTTCTCGTCTCTCTTCGACATACATCCAGAAAGCGGACAGCATGAGCCAGTCGCTCGCGTGCCTTGACTATGACGAAGACGGTTTTGCAGATATTTTTGCGGGCGGCCAGAACGCAGGGCCTGAACTTTCGGGCGGCGGCAGCCAGGGAATGGTAGCTATGTTCAAAGGGAGCCCGGAAGGTCTTTCTGAACACGAAAAATTCGTTCTTCTTCCTGAAGTTGCGGAAAAAGCGCAGTATTTCGGAAGCGGAATGCTGACTCACGACTTCAACGGCGACAGTCTCCCGGATCTGGTCGTTGCGGGCTGGGGTTTGAAAGAAAACGGATCTGTGTCAAATTCAGGAGGGATCTACATTTATTTAGGCGGAGAAAACTGGCAGACAGGAGCTTCAAAAAAGATTTTCGGCGAAGCTGACTCGCAATTCGGAAGCGGACTGAAGATCATAGAAATAGGCGGGAAAAAATATCTGGCGGTCCTTGCAACGAAAGACAAAAACTACGGAACGGCCAACTTCTACGATCCGGCTGAAGATTTCGCCGCAAGAGGCCGTTTTTCGTTCCCGTCAGCCTTTGAGGAAAATGGAAACATTTCAGATTTTGACACGATAAAGCTCTCGGCAGATACCGATCTGATCATTGTCGGCGGCAAAAATTTCGGAAACGGCGGAATGACCTACTGTGCAACGATCAACAACAAAACGATCTCGGAGCCTGAAGCGTGCAAATTCCAGCCTGAATCGCCCGCAGGTGGCTACGGATATTCGGTCAAAAACATCGGAAACGGCGAAATCGTTGTCGGAAAACCTGAATATATTCACAAGTTTTAGAGGTTTATGAGCAGCGGTACTTTTTTCTACTCACGCAATTTCGTTGATTCGTTCGCGAACAGACTGCACAAAAAAATCTACCGCTATTTTTTCCGCAAATTCAATGTTGAAATCCCCGACAAAGAAGGGTTCAAGCTGCTAAAAAAAAGTGCGGAAAACGGTGAGAAACAGCCTATAACCATCTATATTTCAGGTCGTAACAGCAAAATCGAGCAGTTCCTCCTTAACGGTTTCATGATTGAAAACGGAATAGTTCCGCCGACCCACTCCTTCGGGCCGAAAACACGGTTTTTCCGCCCTGTCGGCGAGCTCTGGACTATGTTCGCCGCGATTTTCAGACCGTCAGTGATCAAGGACAGATTCATCGAATCGCTTTACATTCCTGTCGATTCGCCGGAAGAACTCTCCATTGACCCGCTTTTTTCCGAAGTTTTCAGAAAAATAAAGCATCAGGAAGCGAAAATCATCCCGGTGATCACTCTCTGGGACAAAAATCTGGATAAGAAAAGCCGCTGGGAGTGGATAAACCAGACGATCGGACGCTACAACTTCTGGTCGACCTCGTGGGAACTTCTGATGTTCATGCTGAAACGGAGAAAACTCACACTCAGGATCGGGATTCCGACAAACCTGAAAATCGAGGAAAATGAGGAAAATTTCGTCAAAAAACTTTACAGTCTGATGAATATTTCCAAATCGAATGTCTCTGGCGCTGTGCTTAAAAACTGGCTCGACCTCAAAAACGAGACCCTTTTCAAAATGGAACTTGAGACAAAGGAGGAAAAGCGCACTGCCATCAGAACGATGCGGTCGATGTCTTCGGCATACAGCCCGCTTTACGCAGAGACGATCTCATATTTTCTCGGTAAGATCCTCAATGCCCGCTTTTCGAGGTTTGAATATTCACAGAATGAAATCAATGACTTATACAAAATATGCGCAGTTCCAGGGGCAAATGTCCTTTTTGTCCCGACACACAAAAGCTACTTCGATTATCTGATCCTGAACTACATTCTTTACAGGGAAAAAGTGACTGTTCCACTCGTTGCGGCTGGCGACAACCTCGATTTTTTCCCGCTTTCGCCGGTTCTCCGGAAAATGGGAGTCTTTTTCATCAGACGGAAGATCAGGGACGACGAATTTTACAGAAAACTTCTCACGACTTACCTTGAACAGATCGTGACTGCCGGATATAACATCGAATTTTTCATTGAAGGCGGCAGATCGAGAAGCGGAATGGTGCGCTCTCCGAGAACGGGAATGCTGAAAATGCTTTCTGAAACCGCAAAGACGGCAAACAGAAAACTTTATCTTGTGCCGGTTTCCATAACTTATGAAAAACTCAAGGAAATCGAGGATTACAGCAAGGAAAAACAGGGCGTGAAACAGCCTGAATCACAGCATTTCCTCAAAAAAGTTTTCGCCCTTTTCCGCGCAAACTACGGCCCGGTCTACATCAGATTTTCGCAGCCGATATACCTCAATACGAAATTTACAGAAGAAACTGCCCTGAAAATCGCCGAAGTGCAGGAAAAATCATCGGTCATCAGCTTTTCCGCGATATTTTCGGCAGTTTTTATGAGTTTTGACTCGCTGACGATAAACGAGATCATAGAAAGAATGGAAAAAACTGTCGAAATCCTGCGGACTTTGCCTTACATCCAGACTGCTTACGCTTTGAGCAATCTCGATGTGAACTGCTCTAAACTTACAGGAGTTCTTCTGAAAAAAGGCGATCTTGTTCTAAAAAGCAGAAATGATCAGGAAAATCAGTCGTTTGCTGTTTCAAAAAATTCGATTGCAGAGTTTTCTTTCTATAAAAATTCGGCCGCTTTCGCATTCGCGCCTTTCTTCTGCGAACTTTTCCGCGACACTGATTTGTATCAGTTCGTAAACGAATTTCTTGAAACGACGATCATGGGCTACTATGAATCGGACGATCCGGAGCAAAAAACAGATGTTTCCGCTCTGCCTGACTGGTTCAGGACGATGCTGCACCGCTTTTTTGCCGACAAATTTTCGCTTTTGGGCAAAATCATAGAAACTGTCGAAGACCCCGCTTTCTTCAAAAACTGCGGAGAGAACCATTCCGAAATCGTCAAAAAAATCATGGGTAAAGTTTCGCCTCTTATCCCGACTGCAACGGCTGACGATGTTTTTGAAATCGTCTCTTTCCTTGAAAAGAAAAATATAATAACTGCCGGCCTCACTTCTTTCGATAGTGCTGCTGCGGAAGAATTGTCCAATAAAATCAAAGAAGTGCTTGGCAAAGTTGAGGGTTAATCAGAAGTTTTTCCTCTCATCTTTTCCAACCGTTTTTTCGCCCAATCTTTTTTGCGGTCAACGGCTAAATAGGTGAGGAGTTCCTCTGCGGTGTTGAAAATCGTTCCTTCGAGTCTTTTGATGCTGTCGAAGTGGCAGCCCTCTTCTTCCGGCGGATATTCGCGGCAGAGATCCGGACGCGCTTCGTAAATCTTGCATCGGTTTGATTCGTTCAGGTTTTCGCACTTTCCCATGACGAGAATAGACCAGAAATGTCCGTTTTTCAGAATTTTGATGTTCGGATTGAAAAGCCACCAGATTATTTCATCAAAACGCTCTTCCGAACGCGGCTCTTTTTCAATGTCTATCGTGACGTAGCGGCAGCACATCCCGTTGCAGAATCTGCAGTCGTCACCGTTGAAGTATAATTCCAGCTTTTTTGACATAACTACCTGAATTTAATGGTGATAAGAGCTAAAGCCGCCATGATTGCGCTTACAATCCAGAACCTTGTAACAATTTTCGCTTCGGCCATTCCCTGATGCTGGTAATGGTGATGCAGCGGCGCGCGGTAAAGTATCCTGCGGTGCATTTTAAAGCCGATATTTTCCTGCACGAAAGTCGAAGTTATCTCAATTACAAAAATTGCTCCTGCGATTATGAAAATTACTTCCTGCCTTATTAAAACTGCTGCCGTTCCCATCGTTCCGCCCAGAAAAAGGCTTCCCATGTCGCCCATGAAAACTTCCGCAGGGTGCGAGTTGAACCACAGAAAGCCGATTCCGGCTCCCACTATCGCGCCGCAGAAAACGGCGATTTCACCGCTTCCAGGGATGTATTCGTAAAGCAGGTGCTGCGCCTGAATCTTGTTGCCGACGATATATGCGAAAACACCTAAAACGATGAAAACGAAAACCGAAGGAACTATCGTGAGACCGTCCATGCCGTCTGCGAAGTTGACCGCGTTGGCAGAGTAAACGATGATGAAAACTATCCAAAGCGCCGTGAGAGCGGTCGAACTGAACAGAAATCCTTTAAAAAACGGGAACTGGAAAGAGTTCGCAACATCGGCGGGAAGCGGAGATATTGCAGGAGTAAGGACAAAAACGGCAAGAATTATGCCGAAAAGGATCTGTATCGTGTATTTCGCAAAGCGGGAAAGTCCTTCGTCGGCATCTTTCCCTTTGATTTTTTTGTAGTCGTCGATCGCACCGAAAACTGCAAACCAGAGCGCGCTTGCAAGCAGTGCCCAGATGAACGGATTGGCGAGGTCGCACCAGAGAAGTGCACTGCCGATCCCCGTTATGAAAATCAGGATCCCGCCCATCATCGGAGTTCCTGTTTTTTTCTGCGAATTTATTTCGCCGTAAGAGCGTTCGAACGAGCGGAAACCGTGCCTGTAAAGGGCGTTTATCAGCGGTCTGCCGATAATCAGCGAGAGAAAAAACGCCGTGACGAAAGCGATCAGAGTCCTTGACGAAAGGTATTTGAAAACAGCAAGTCCGCCGGTTTCAAGAGCCGATTTGAAAATCGCGTAAATCATTGTTTTTTCTCCTGAATAAGTTCGATTACCGAATTGTAGTGCTTTTTCAGTTCATATTCGGTGGTGTAGCCGTTGCTTGTTATGAGGACCTTGTCGGCTTCGGCTGCCGCCGTCTGCTTGTCGAGAACGCCTCTTCTGATAAGGATTTCAAAGGCCTGGAATATCGCGCTTCTCACTTTCCAGACCGCATCGAAATAAAGGTGGGTGAAATTCTGCAGCAGTATTTCCGCATTTTCAGAAATCTGTGCCGCCGCGAGAACTGCTTCGATCCTCACTTCAAAACAGCGGTCGGACATATTTTTGAAGAGTGCCGAAAGGAGTTTTCCGCGCTCATCTTCACTAAGTCCGAAACGTTTTGCAAAGACGGGAACGCATTTTTCGGCCGAAAAGCGGGTCTCGTAGTATGAATTGACAAAACCTTTAAACATCGCGTCAAAAATTTTCTCTTTTTCCTTTTCTTCGCAGATCGCAGTAAGGTCTTTCAACGCGGCGAAAGCATCCCTGCTCAAAAACGGCGCGCTGTTTTTTCCGGCAGCATACTTTATAATGAGCGGAGTCACTTCGGCGTATCCCAGAATTCCAGATGAGCGGCATGCACGCGCCTTTATTACAGGGTTAGACGAAGAAAAAAGCATGTCGATCTTGTTTTTTATGAGCTTGATTTCGTCAAGGGCAAGCGGTTTCTCCGCACCCGATTTCACTTTTTTGAGAAATTTTTCAAGGCTGGTCGAGTTCAGACCCAGAACGCGGTCGTTGAGGAATTCCGCACCTTTGATTTCGGCGGGTTTTTCAGCGAGTCCGCAGATGTGGAGCAGATGACCGACTATGATCTCAGCCGGATTTCCCGGGAAGATGTTTTTCGCCGCTTCCGACATTTTTTTGAGTTTTTCCGCATCGCCGCGAAGTGCAGAAACGGTTTCGCAGAATTCTTTTCCGTCGGCGAAAGCGATGTCTATTCCGTTCAGAGGATCTGTTTTTTCATAAATCACGGCAGCTGCTCCGGCACGCTCGATGAAACGGGCGTTTCCAATCTGGTGGTCGTTTCCGATATTGCTTATCGGAATGATGAGCATCGGTTTTCCCTTGCTGCACGCTTCTACGACCGAACCTGCTCCCGCCCTGATCACAAGCAGATCGGACGCGGCGTAGTAAACCCCCATGTTGTCGATGAAGTCGCGGAGAATGTAGCGTTTTTTCTCTTCTTCGGAAAGATTCTGCTTTTCAAGAATTTCGGAAACATCTTTGAATCCGTGGTATTCGTAGATTTTCCCGAAAGGCTTTCCTGCACCGTTGATTATGTAAGTATCCGGATTTTCGAGAAGTTTCTTCGCTGAATTTGCCAGGACGCGGTTTATCGTGCGCGATCCCTGCGAACCGCCGAAAGCGAAAATGACGAAAGCGTTCTCAGGGATCCCGAGTTCACGGCGCGCTTCGCCTTTATCCATCGCGGCGATCGAACTTCTGACAGGGTAGCCTGAGAAAAATCCTTTGCGCTTAGGCAGATTCTTTATTGTTTCCGAAAACGAAACGGCGACCTCGTCGGCAGCCTTTGCCGCGGCTTTGTTCATTTTTCCGAGGTCAACATTAGACTCATGGATTATGATTTTTGTTTTGAACAGACCGAAAGTCGCCTTCCTTAGCAGCCATGCCGCGAAAACAGTGGGCGCACTGACAAAACCCCCTGTCGCGAAGACCGCAGCCGGCCTGATTGTAAGCAGGATCAGCGATGCTTTCAAAAGCCCTGAAAACATTGTGAGAAAGAATTTGAAAAGCGCGACCGGCGACTTTCCCTGCGGAAGAGGCTGGCTCTTCACGAATTTCAGCGGAAGTCCAGCCTTAGGCACCATTACTCCTTCCGCTTTGTTCCTGACTCCGACATAAGTTATTTCCGAATCCGGCAGATTTTTTTTGAGTTCCGCCGCAACCGCAAGCGCGGGGCTGACATGACCGCCGCTGCCGCCGCCCGTAAAGATGAATTTGATGTTTTTTTCTGACATAGAACCTCTTTTTATACAAAAAATCGGTGCTTTTTAGCAAATATGCGGAATATTACAAGTAAAAAAGGGGAGTGAAAAAAATTTTTTAGATTTTTTTGAGTGAACTTGCAGGATGGCCGGATTTTAATTATTCTTTACTCTTAATTATAAATCTGTATAATTCCCTGCTTTTGGAGGTGAGTATGGCTTATCAGGTTGTTGCGAGAAAATGGCGGCCGCAGCGTTTTGACGAAGTTGTCGGGCAGGATCATGTCACTTCGACTTTGAAATATGCGATTCTGAACAAAAGGACCGCGCCGGTCTACCTTTTCACTGGAATCCGCGGGACGGGAAAGACGACTCTGGCGCGAATTATGGTCAAGGCACTCAACTGTACTGACCTCGGAGCGGACGGAGAACCGTGCAACAAGTGCGAATGCTGCCGCGAGATTTCGGAAGGGAGAAGTCCAGATGTCATTGAAATCGACGGTGCGTCAAACACTTCGGTCGACAATGTCCGCGACATCAAGGAAAACATCTCATATTCGCCGGTAAAATCGAAATTCAAGGTCTATATCATCGACGAAGTCCACATGCTGAGCAAATCGGCGTTCAACGCGCTTCTGAAAACGCTCGAGGAGCCGCCGGCGCACACTGTTTTCATTCTTGCGACGACCGATCCGCAGAAGATTCCGACAACGGTCCTCAGCCGCTGCCAGCGTTACGACCTGAAGCGGCTTTCGCTTGACGATGTGGCGCACCAGCTGGCCAAAATTCTTGATTCGGAGCAGAAGGAATACGACATGGAGGCTCTTTACACCATCGCCAGGGAAGGCGAGGGGAGCATGCGTGACAGCCAGACGATTCTGGAACAGCTGGTGACTTTCGGCGGCGGGAAGGTAACTGAATCTGAAATTTCAATGATTCTGGGAACTTCAGATAAAAATCAGTTGCGCGGAATAATCGAGTCCATGGTTAAGCACGAGTCGGATAAAGCCGTTTCTTTCGCACGTGAGATCTACAAATGCGGTAAATCGGTCGAAAAGGCGGCACGCGATATTCTTTCGATGCTTCACAATATAGTTCTTTTCAGCGAGCTTCAGAACAGCGGCTGTCTGGAGGCGCCGGCAGAGGAGGCCGAGTGGATAAAATCGTGCGCTTCTATGGCCTCGACCCCTGACTGGATAAGGCTTTTCCGTTTTTGGAGCAGCGAATACGGCAATATAAAAAGCTCTGATTTCTCGCTTATGCTTTTCGAAGTAGCGGTGATCACAGCCTGCACTTTCCCGACGATGAGCGATTTCAGAAGTTTTGCACAGAACATAGCTTCGGCTGCGAAGCCGCTTGGTGAGACTGAAAAAAAAAATGACGGAAACGGCGGGACTTTACGGCAGACTGAACTGAAAAATCGTGAAACGGTCGAAAAACCTGAAAATATTGAAAAAAAAGCGGTTTTGAGACCTGATGACACAAAAGCCGGCAGCGTTATGGAAGCTGAAAAAACGCTTTCTTCAGGGCTGTGGCGCGATTTTGTCGAAACTTTCAGAAATAAAGATCCTTTTTTATACGGGAGGCTGCTCAGTCTGCCTTACAAAGAGGATGATTCGTCTGTCAGACTCACGATCGATGCCGCGCTGAATCCGGACGGAGATGATTTCGCGAAGCAGCTGGAAAGCGGTTTCAGTCGTTTTTCATCCGGTGCGAAAACGCTTGAACTGGATTTCGAGAAAGGAAAAAAACTTTCGATTTTTACTGAAGAGGAACTTCGCCGCAAGGCCGAAGCAGAGCAGAGGAAGCAGGATATGATGCAGAGCGGTGCTGTGAAAGCCGCGCTTGAAATGGGTTTCGAAATCAAAGGTGTTTCAACTAATGAAGAATAAAAAAGTTTTCGCTGTTATTCCGGCGCTCGTTTTTTTCCTTTTGTTTTTTGTATGGGGAACACGCGGAAAGTTCTGGACAGTCTTCACTGCGTTTTATCCGCGTTTCCACATAATTCTGGTTTTGACTGTTCTGCTGTTTTTTGTCCTTGAATATTTTGTGCATGACAAGTCATCTAAAATATTTAATTTTTTTGTTGAAAAACGATACTTTGTCTTTCCGTTTCTGGGTTTTTTGTTTCCTGCGCTGATTGCGGTTTTTGTCTTTGATTCGATTCCTCATGTCATTGACGCGTCGCATTTTCTCTGGACTGCGCGCGTTTTCATTGAGACAGGGCATTTCCATCTGCCGTCAAGCGAACTTTACGAATACTACCAGAATACTTTCAATGTCGATATAAACGGCAGATATTTCTCTCTTTTTCTGCCTGGTTTTTCTATTTTTCTCGTTCCTTTCGAGCTGCTTGGAATTTCAGCTCTATTTACACCGTTATGTAACGGTATTGCAGTGTTTTTACTGGGAAAAATAGCCGACAGACAGTTTGATGCAAAGACTTCGTTCTTCGCGATGTTCTTTGCTCTTTTCAGTTCGTTCTACCTTTTTATGGGTGCATCATTTATGACGCATCCGTTCAATCTGATGCTCACGCTGCTCGCGGTTTATCTTGTAATGGTTTCGGAAAACAGAAAACTGTTCCTTGTTCTTGCCGGTCTTGCCGGGGCATGGATGCTTTTTATCCGTCCTCAGAACGCGTTTTTTGTATATGCAGGCATGCTGATCCTCATGTTCTCAAAGAAAATGAAATTCAAAAGTGCGGTTTTCTTTACGCTGCCGTTCATTTTCATCGGTTTCCTTCTTATGTTTTACAATTATTTTTATACCGGAAATCCGATGCTTTTCCCGCAGGATGTCTATTTTTTCATCCGTGAGCCTTATCCTTTCTGCCACAGAATGGGCTTTGGAAAAGGCTGCCCGAACACCGAAGGTGATTTCCTGCCGGATGCGGGGCTTACTCCGAAATATGCTTTCTGGGTTTCTTTTGCAAGACTCACTCTGCTTAACTTCAACCTTGTCGGCCATCCGCTGATTTTTGTTTTCCTGTTTGCCTCGTTTTTCTACTCGTTCAGGAAAAGTTTTGAAATGACAGTGTTCTTCTTGATATTTTTCATTGGTTACTTCTTTTTCTACCTTTCGGGCAACCTGTTCGGTCCGAGATATTTTTCTGAAGTGGCGTCGCTGCTTCTGATCCCATGCGGATTCGCGTTTTTTTCTATTTCGGAATCTGTCAAAAAGTGGCTGAAACCGTTTGTTGCCGCGCTTCCGGCATCGATTTTCCTTTTCCTTGCAACAACGATCATGCCACCTTTCCTGACCAGTTTTTCGGATGCATTCTGGTCGACAGACAGGGAGGTCGAGCGGGCCGTAGAAAGAGCAGGTATTGAAAACAGTGTGCTTTTTATACCGCCGCTCTACGGCAGTGTTTTTTTGAATCTTATGAAAAAACCGCCTTACGATGACCGCGGAAACCTGATCCTTCTTGATCTTGGCGAGGAGAATTTCTACGCGGCGGCTTATTTTATGGACAAGCATCCGTTTGAAGGAGCCTATCTCATTGATTACTATCCGAAACTTGCCGAAAAAACATCTATAACGCCGCTTTTTGAGGCGACGCGCGGCAAAATGATATTCGAATTTGAAAACAAACGCCTTCCGAAGACCGGAAAACCTGACTACGGTGTCAATTTTTCGATGAGTGAAGAGGAAGATAAAAAATTCTTTCCGGTCAAGGAAATCTCGACCTATGTCTCGAACGAGGCGGTCTATGCAATGCGTTTTGACAAACTGAACGAATTCAGCTACTACGATTTCACTCATCCGATAATCGAGGAAGGCGAGTATGAGTTCAACCTTTATTATCTTGCCGATACCTGCGGAACTGACAGCGAACTTTTCATAGACGGCGAAAGTGCCGGAATTTTTTCCGGTTATTCATCATTCCAGGAAAGGCGTGTTTTCTCGATCGACCGTGTTTTTTCAAAAGGTAACCACATTTTCAAAATTGTTCCTAAAACCGGAAATTCCTGTCTCATGCTTGATTCTGTCGAGGCTGAGATCATTGATTGATTTATGTAGACGCCATGTATGACGTCTCTACAAATTGCCCGTTTCAATATTGTTGTTCCTTAAATTTCCTAAACACCCTGGATTCCCTAAATTCCCTACAAAGGCGGCTGTTTGAGACATGCATGTCTCTACGGGTTAATTATTTTCTTTGGAAAAATCGTGTAATAAATTAAGCGCCTTATCGAAAATATCGGTCTGAACGAGAAGACTGATTCTAAACGAACTCGTATGGAATCCGGCAATGCGGATATTGTTCTGCCTGAAAAGAGATGTGAGTTTTAGAAGGATTTCCGGCGTGTCGGTTATTCCTTCGCCGATGATGGAGACTGCCGAAAGACCATCGAAAACTTCGACTGCGCGGCTGAATTTTTCCTTCATTTCGGATATGAACGGTTCAAGGGAGTAGTTCTCTTTTTTTGAGATTATGAAGCTGCCTGTCATGCTGTTTTTATAGCCGCAGTGAAAAGAAATCTGCTTGACGGAAATATTTTTTCCGGCACAGAACGAAAGGACATTCGCAATTGTCGAGAGATTTTCAGATTCAGGCTCGTAAGTGTGGAAAAGCAGAACATTTTTTTCGTATGCAACGGCCATTTTTCTGATTTTGCTGCTGTTTTCGAAGCCCTGGATGACAGTTCCGGGGTTGTCAGGCGAAAAAGTGCTTTTGCAGTGGATCGCGATATTGTGCGCTTTCGCGAATTCTACTGCCCGAGAGTGAAGAACTTTCGCGCCGGCTTCGGAAAGCTCCTGCATTTCCGGGTAGGACAGGGTATCAAGCTTTTCGGCGTAAGGAATCAGCGCCGGATCGGCATCGTAAACACCGTCGATGTCGCTGAAGATCTCGCATTTTTCGGCATCGAGCGCCGCAGCGAGCGCAACAGCCGTCGTATCGGAGCCTCCGCGACCCAGAGTCGTGATCTCTTTTTTGAAGCTGACTCCCTGAAAACCGCAGACGATGACGGTTTTTCCTTCCGAAAGGGCGTTCAGAACGCGCCCCGGACGGATTTCAATGATTCTCGCGTTAGTGTGGTTGTTGTCGGTGATGATCCCGGCCTGCGAACCTGTGAGCGAAATGGCAGGAAATCCTTTTGATTCCAAGGCCATGGCAACTATCGCCGCGCTTGCCCGCTCACCGGTCGTAAGAAGCATGTCGACTTCGCGCGGATTGCCGTTCGGGGCAAATTCGGCCGCTGCCTTGAGGAGTGATTCGGTCGTTTTTCCACGAGCCGAAACCACGACAACAGTCTGGTAACCGTTTTTGATGCGGCTTATGATAATATCGAGAACTTTTTTGATGCAGTCGCTGTCCTTGAGCGATGAACCTCCGAATTTCAGTACGATTATTCTGTCGTTTGTCATCTTATGCGGACCTCTTTTGTATAGACCTGCTCGTTTTTGTCGTTGAAAATTATGAAGTCGTAGATCCCTCCGCTGATGTGCGTCACTCTCGTCGAAAGGTTATAGATGCATGTTTCATCGGAAGAGGAGTAGCGGAACGCTTCCTGAAACGAGATGAAGCGGTCGCCTGCTTCGAGATAGTAGTAGTTGTATTTGTTTTCATATGAAAAGTTGCCGTCGCGGTCGACGATCCCCATTGTCGTGTTTTTCGGGACTTTGATGTTGTAATGACGGACGATTATATCCTTTCCGGCAACTGAAACATCGTAGCTTTCTTCACTGCCGCCGGCCTCGTCTTCAGGGATGCACTCGCTCTGAACAACGTCAGACGGGTAGACGAGCGGGGTTTTATAGCTTTCCGCACCGCCGCACGAGATGATTGCCGCGCAGAAAAAAGCCGAAGCGGCGCAAAGAAGAAAATTTATCTTCATTTTTTAACCTCCGGAACAAAAACGCACTATTTTATTGAAGGGTTTGCCGATGTAAAGTTTTGTTTTTTTATCTTTTGTGCTAAAATACGCCGTTTTTTTGATTTTTTATGTTTCAAACATTGGCGAAAGGAGGAAAAAATGAAAAAGGAATTTAAACAGCTTGGCCAAGAACTTATTGATTTTATTGACAAATCTCCGACAGCTTTCCACGCTGCGCAAAATATTGCCGACACTTTGACGAAAAACGGTTTCACCGAACTCGATGAGGCGAAACCATGGAAACTTGAGAAAGGGAAAGGCTATTTTGTCAGAAGGAACAGTTCTTCGCTTATCACTTTCAGGCTCGGGACCGACAAACCTGTAAATACCGGTTTCAAAATCGCCGGCGCGCACACTGACAGTCCGCTTCTTAAATTAAAGGAAAATGCTGAGAACGTTTCGGCTGGGTGCGTCCGCGTCACGACTGAGATCTACGGCGGTCTGCTCGTCTACACCTGGCTTGACAGAAATCTTGGAATCGCCGGCCGTGTAATGGTAAAGACCAAAAACGGCGAAGTCGAAAAGCTCGTCAATATCAATAGACCGGTCGCGATAGTTCCGTCTCTTGCGATCCACATGAACCGCGAGGCGAACAAAGGCTTCGAGTTCAACCCGCAGAACCATCTTCAGGCTGTACTTACCGCTGACGGCGAGGCGAAAAACGTTCTGAAGACGCTCGTCGCGAAAGAACTCGGTGAAAAACCGGAGAATATCGGCCAGACGGATCTGTTTGTCTATGATCTTCAGAAAGGCTGCTTCGGCGGGATCGACGACGAATTCATTTCGACCGGCAGACTCGACAATCTTCAGATGTGCCACTCGATCCTGACCGCGTTTCTCGCTGCAAAACCCGGAAAAACCACGACAGTTGCAGCTTTCTACGACAACGAGGAGATCGGCTCACGTACTCCGATGGGTGCAGATTCCTCTTTTACGAGAACGATTCTTGAAAGGATCGTCGCGCTCACTTCCGACGGACGCGACGACCGTTTTGTCGCATTTTCTAAGAGTTTCCTCATCAGTGCAGACGGCGCACACACGCAACATCCTAACTTCCCTGAAAAACACGATCCGGCTTATGCACCGAAGATGAACAAAGGCCCGGTCATCAAATTCAGCTCGAGTTTCAGATATGCTACAACGGCCGAGACAAGCTCGTATTTCGAGCAGCTCTGCGCAGGAGCAAAAGTTCCCTGCCAGAAGATCGCGAACCGCTCGGATGTTCCGTCAGGCAGCACGATAGGCCCGATGTCATCAGCTGCTCTCGGCATTAAAGCAGTCGATGTCGGCAACGCGATGTGGGCAATGCACTCGATCCGCGAGACCGCCGGAACTGCCGATCATTACTACATGACGAAGGCGATCGAGTATTTCTTCGGAAAATAAGTTAAAAATTTTTGATATTTTATTTTTTTTTGTTAATGTCCGTCCGATTATGTTTTTTTGGTTACTTTGATAATCTGTTTTTTTTAAGAGGTTGTTATGAAATTGAAAAGTTTGATGCTTTTGGTTTTGATTCCGGTTGCAATGATGCTTGTTTCATGTAATCCGGAAGATGAGTATCTTGGAAAACTCTACTCGAAAGACACAAGAAACTATGCGATCCAGGGTCTTAAAAAGATGAAAGGCGAGATTGTCAATATGGACAAGGCCTGCACGAAGCTGCTTAGACTTGACAAAACTCCCGAAGCAGGTTTGGCAGTTCTTACCGCAGGCGAAATCGGCTGCACCCAGTCTGTTGACAGAATCAGTCAGATCGTTGACGAATGTCTTGCTACGACAAACGTAAGAAACCTTAAAACGCTTGAAAGCGCAGCTATGGCTTTCGGTCTTCTTGAACAGCCGGCATCGGTTCCGACGCTTGCAAAGTATTTCACGCTTCAGACTCCGGAAGTCCTTGCACCCGGAATGCGTGAGAAAGCTGAGTCTGTCGCAAAACGTGCGGCAATCGAAGCTTTGGCAAAGATGCCGAACGAAAGTAAGCACCTTGTTCCCGAGATCCTTAAAGTTTTCGATTCTAAGATCGAAGATTTCGGTACAAAGTACACAACGGCCGGCCTTCTTGGCGAATGGCGCGATCCTGCTACGGTACGTCCGCTCGTAACCGCTCTTTTCTATGAAGAGCAGGGATTCAGCCTTTTCCCGGAAGCAAGAAAATCGCTCATCAAACTCGGCAAAATGGCTGAAGACGAGCTTATCAAGGCTTACAACGGCGAAAACCCGAAAGTAAACGAGATCCAGAATGCAAACAAAGAGAGAGCTACAAAACAGTTCTGCCCCGAATACCTTGGCAACGAAGAAGCAAAGAAGAAAGGCGAATGCCCGAAAGACGACGAATATGTCGCAACTATCGCTTCGATCGAAACGACGACCAAGCTCAAAACTTCGATCGTTCTTGCCGACATCCGTTCGAAACAGGCAGTCGATATGGTTATAAAAGAGCTCGAAACACAGCTTGCAACCGACAAGAAACAGCCTTTCCTGGCTGAGCACCTTGCTGTTCAGCTTGCAAAATTCGGTGATTTCAAAGCTACCGACACTCTTCTTAAGATGGTAAGCAAACAGTTCACGAAAGAAGCTGCAAAGAAATCCAAAAATCAGACAAAAGAGGAAAAAGCTCAGGCTAAACTTGCTGACAGAGGTCAGGAAATTTCTATCATGATGAAAGGCGCTGAAGCTCTTGCGATCCTCGGCGACCCGAAAGCTCTTCCTTACCTTGAAGATGTTATCAAGCAGAAACCGGTTTCGGAATACAACGAAATGAACGAAAAGATCATTTTCTACGAAGCTACCGTATGGGCTGCAGACGCTCTTACAAGAATGGTTTCCGATCCTGAAATGGCTGACAGATTCATCACAAAGGCGAAAGAAATCATCGCTGAAGGCGAAAAATATGTCGCTAACGTTGAAAAGAAGGCTGCTGAAAAAGTTAAAAAGGAACTTCCTGTAGGCCAGGAAATTTCGAAAGACGATATGGACAAGAAAGTCAAGACCGAATCAAGACTTGACGTAAACTACGATTCGACCAACAAGACCGTCGAGATGTTCAAGAGATTCGTCGACAGAGCGAATGCTGCGAAAGAGTGCAAAGCAGACAACGCATGCTATGTTGCGAAACTTGGCGACAAAAATCCGGCAGTTGTAGAAAAAGCTGTTTACATGCTCGGTTACTCCGGCAAACTCGGCGACTACAAAGAACAGCTCAGACCTGTTATGAAACACGCTGAGCCTTATGTCCGCGAAGCTATGTCGATCGCTCTTCTCAAGACGGAAGACAAAGGTTTTGCTCCTATTCTTGACGAAGTTCTCAAAGCTGAAGGCGACAAAGTCGAATACGCAGCAGCTATGAAGGAATTCAAGGCGATTTCAAGTTATCTCAGTTCCGTAAAATAAGTTTGTCCTTTCCGTTTTTCCCGATTTGTTCATTCTTTCACTTTTGAGGTTCGTATGAAGATAGCCATAGTCAATGTCAACAAGTCACGGGTCCAGAAAAACATCGAATACCATGTTTTTACCGCTAAGACTTTTGTCGAAGCGAGATCGTGGAACGAAATAGATGTCGATATCGTCAATGTTTATATGACTGACGATATGTCGACTTCTTCGGGGCTTGTTGACAGCGCTCAGGCTGATATCGTCGTTTTCAGGGTGCTTTACTGGAATGTCGGCTACATTATGAAACTTGCCAAGCTGTGCAAGTCGGCGAAGGCTGTCAAAGGTCTTTGGGGCTACGACACTTTCGCACATCCGGAAGAGTATCTGAAAAAGGACTTCGACTTTATTCTTCAGGACGAGCCTGAGCTTTCGCTTTACGAAATGGCGATGCTGAAACGCAGCGGTGAAAGCATCGGAAAAGCATCGGGTATCGTTTACAAGGACAGGGAAAGCAAGTCGTTCGTCTATGGCGAGAACCGCGTTCTGCCGGACATCGACATGATCCCGTCGCCTTATATCAACGGGATGATCCCGGTCGGAGAGACGACGTCCGTTTATTGGGAAATCGCCCGCGGATGTCTTTTCAAGTGTGATTTCTGCGTGGATTTTTCGCATGAAGGCAGTCTGCGCTACCATAGTTTCGGCTATCTTGACGAAGAGCTTCGCTTCTTTGCCGAAAAAGGGGTCTCTCAGCTTATAGTCGGATGTCCTGTGGCGAATCTCACCCATCAGCGTTTCAGAAAGATACTCGCCATGATCAAAGAGTGTCTTCCGGATGCGCTTGTCGAGATCCAGGTTCGTGCCGATCTGCTTTCAAAAAGCGACATAGAGACTCTTTCCGAAATGAATGTCTTCCTGAATCTCGGTGTTCAGACGACAAACCAGAAAGTCCATGAAAATCTGCTGACATCTTTCAATGTAGCGCATGCGCTTGCCAATATCAGGTATATGGCGAACTATCCGTCGCTTATGTTCGGAATAGACATAATCGGCGGTCTTCCCAAGATGTCTTACGATGATTTCATAAACGATCTGGAGGTCGTTTTCAATCTCTGGCCCGTCTCGATCAATGTTCTCCATCTTTCGATGTATCCCGGAACGAAAATCTACAACAGGATGCGTGAATTCGGCTGCAGCGTAGAAAACGGTTATCCGTACCGCGTTCTTGAAAGCAGCGAGTTCAACAGAAAGGATATGGAGAAAATTGATGAGATTTCGAGCGGAATAGACCTGCTTTACAACAAAGGACGCATGGTTTCGATAATTACGATGCTTGCCAAAGGGCTCGAAATGCCTTGTTCCGAGATCATTTTGCGTTGGAACAAATGGATGAAGAAACAGGCTTTCGATGTGGCTGACACCGACATCGACACGATCGACTATGTTACGCTTTTCGGTTATATTTATGAGTTCTTTTCATATCTTTTTGACCGTTTCCAGAAGAAAAAACTCTGGCCTCTTGCATCCGATCTTCTGAAACACAACCATTTCTACACGACTTCAATGATGGTCGAATCGGAAGATGTAGTGACGATGCCGTATCAGATCGATTCGGTATGTGATTCGACGGCTATCGGGATCAATGATTCGGCGTTTTTCTCGAAATTTTCCTACAATGTCGAGGATCTGGTCGACAACGGCTATATCGATCTCAAAAAATATGCGGCGGATGTCGATAAAGAGGAACTTTGTGGAATAGTTTACCGCATTGACGGAGCGGTTTTCACCAAAGTCATTTCGGACGATGAGTTCGAGGTCTTCGAATTTGTCCGCTCGCAGAAAAGTGTCACCTTCGGCGAACTCAAGAAGAAGTTCAAAAAAGCTGATGTTCTCGACATTGTGTGCACATGGTGCGAAGACGGCGTTCTTTTTATGCGCTAATTCTTTTTTTCGACAAAGACCGTACTGAAAACATCCAGGATTTTCTCTTCAGACTGATCAGATGGTTTTTCCGTGTTTATAGTTTTTGCACCGGAACTGTTCGAATAGTAGAGAAAATTTTTGTCGAAGCCGGCCGAGAACGGCGGATTCTCCTGAGAAAAAAGGCTTCTTCCCCACCATCCGAGCGGTTTTTCGATGCCGAGAAGGTGAAAGATCGTAGGAGCTATGTCGAGCTGGCTTGCCTTTTCCGCGAAGTCGGTTTCAGGCAACGGATTCTTTGAAAGAAAAATCAGCGGGATCCGTGCCAGATTGTTTTTAGGATGTCCCGGGATCTTTGACGAAACATTGTTCAGCGGGCAGGAATGGTCTGACGCGATCACTATGAGCGTCGATTCATCGAAAAGTCCCTCTTTTTCGAGATTGTCCAGAAAAGCGGCGATGTCGAAATCCATTCTGTCGACGGAAGTCAGCCACAGTCTGACTTTTTTCTCGTTGATATTTTTGATTTTCGGAGGCTGCGGGTATTCCAGATATTTGTATTTTACCTGACCGTAAGGCGGATGAGTATCTGTGCCAAGGATCGCGAGAAAGAGCTTTTTATCCTTGTTTTCCTTGAGATATTCAAGGGCCTGTTCATAAAGGATCCTGTCTTCCAGTCCCCAGTTGTAGATATATTTTTTAAATTCTTCTTTCTCGAAAAAATCCTCGCGGCCGATAATTTCGGAAAAACCCATATTCTGGAAAACGAGGTTTTCGTTGGCGAAAAATTTTGACGCGCTTCTGATAAAAACCGATTTGAAACCGTGTTTTTCCAATATTTTCGGAAATGAATTCTTCTGTCCGGTTATTTCCTGGATGTTATAGTTCGGGTGAGAGTTGAATGTTACCGTGAGTCCCTGCAGAGTCGGCGAACCCGAAGTCGTAAGGTTCGTGAAAGTCTTTTCCGTTATTTCTTTTCTGCAGAAAAAACGGCCTGCATAGCTACCTTCGATTTTTTTGTTGTAGCATGGCAGTGCATCAAGGGAGAGCGATTCCGTGAAAATATAGATCACTCTTGAGTATTGCGGTATATTCAAAGGTTCGCCGCTGCTTTTTCCGAGACCGCAGCCGATTTGTCCGATGGTATCGCGGTAAGGGGAAAAATCGTCTTTGACACTGAATTTTTCGGAAAAAAGGTGGTAATCGTTGACAAATTTTTCAGTTTCCGGCGAGAACATTTTGATCGTGCTGCCAAGAGACGGAAAAATGACGCGGGACATAAAATTTATCCACTGGTTCTGGCTGATGTAGTATATCTGCGTGTTTCTGAAACCGGTTATGATTTTGTCGTACCTTTCGTCGTGTTCCCGTTTGGCTATGCCTGAAATATTCAACAAATTAAGTAAAATGCAAACGAGGAGCCAGAAAAGTGAGTGCTTGAAAATGTTCTCGCGCGGAATTTTGCGAAGAAAAATAAACGAAACGGCGAATATTGCGAAAAGTGCCGCGAAAATCGCCGCAAAACCGTACCATGGCACAAAAGAAGTCACGCTGTACGGGGTAATGAGGGCAAAATGGCCGCGTTCTACCAGCGTGTTGCCGAAGTAGTAAAGCAGAATGTTCGAAATAGCCAGAGTCGCGTTTGCTGTTATGAAAAGTGCCGAGAAGAAGGCCGTTCTGAAAACCGCCTTCAAGATCAGGACCGAAAAAAGGAGAAATGCCGCATCGAAAAGAATCTTGACCGAAAAATAAAATAATACATCGGACTCTGTAAACGAAAAACCGTTTTTCTGCGATGCGATCACCAGAAAAACAATATTCAGAATAGTGAAAAATATGATGGACGAAATCTGAAAAACATCAGGTCTCGGAAGGAATTTTTTAAAAAAGTTCCCAATTTTTGTTTTAACGGCCATTTTAAGCTCCAAAACAGATCCGGAGTATTATTCAGATAAATCATGGAAAGTAAAGTTGTTGCAGGAATCGGGCATTATTTTTGTTTTATCTGTAATTTTTCCGGAAAATAATTATAATCCCGCAGTTTTTTTGCCGGCGGAAGCATGAAAAGACGGTATTACAGATGGTATTCGGCAACTTACAGGCTGAATGCAAAGATCGACAGATTGCTGACAATTACAGGAAAAGTGGTCTTTCTTTGTGCATTCGCGCTGATCTTTTTCGGTCTGAATACCCGTTCGAGCATGCTTTTCGCGGTTTTTGCCGTCGCGATCGCTCTTCTTGCGGCGGACGCGCTCTCGCTGATGTTCAAGTCTTTTGATTTCGAATTCGAGAGATTTCTTCCCGATTTTGCCTCCAAGGGAAAAAGAGTGGATTATCCTGTCGTTTTGCGGAAAACCGGGGATAAAAATGAGACGGAGAACCTTTTTTACGAGGAGATCCCTGCAAATCCGCTGCCTGCTTTCGAGGTTTTTGAAGCTGCAAGGGAGCCCGGCGAGGAAAAGAGGAACTCGTTCGACAGAAAAATGGGTTACTACCGCTGGAAATGGCTTATTGAGAAAAATTGCGGCGGAAAACATACCGAATTTGCCGTTACCGGCAAAAAAAGCGGCGACGGCATTATTTTCAATGCCTCTTTTTTGCCGGAAATCCGCGGAAAAATCGCTTTCGGCGGTGCGTATATTTTTCAAAAAGGTGTTTTCGGGCTTTTGAAAAGAGGAAAAGTTATCGAAAATCCGGGGAGTTTTCTGGTACTGCCGGAAATCCGCGAATCTTTTGAGATCCCCGCTTTAGAAGGGGCTTCGGCTGACGAAAAAAGCGAGAAAGTGAGGGAGACTACAGAGACAGGAAGCGGTTTCGAGCTTAAATCGCTGCGGGATTTCGTGCCTGGGGATTCGATCAGGAACATTCACTGGAAATCAAGCGCTAAAAGCGGTCAGCTTCGGACAAAGGAATTTTATAAAGAGGCTGATACAGGAGCTGTTTTCTTCATCGACAACTTTTTTGAAGAACCATACTCCGAAGATTTCGAGAAAATTCTTTCTGCGGCGGCTACACTGCTTGATTCGATGCAGAAAGAAGAAAACCTTCCGCAGTTTCTCTTTGTCGGAAAAGAGCCGGCCGAGCTTCCCGACAGTTCCAAAAAAAGTTTTTCTACTGCTCTTGCGATGCTTGCGCTGGCGGAAAACAATCCGTCTGAAAAGTTTGAAAACTGTGTCGAGGCGCTGCTCGAAGCCGCAGAAAACGCTTCGACCATCCTGTTTTTCACTTCAAAGTACGACAAATCAAGGCACGATGCGCTGAAAAAACTGATCGGCAGCGGAATTTCATTGAGGATTCTGTATGCCGGCGAAGCGGAAGGGACATCGGATCTTGGTGAATATGAAACAAAAATAGATTTTAAATAATTTTTTCAGAGGAAACATGAATACCGAAATTTTCAACTATGAACTTCCCGAGGAACTGATCGCCGACAATCCGTCGGAGCGCGGAACGGGAAAAATGATGGTCCTGAACCGTAGCGAAAAGTCGCTGATCCACACTGATTTCAGCTCTATCCTTGATTACATCGACGATATGACGACGGTCGTTTTCAATTCGACGAAAGTCATTCCGGCGCGGATTTTCGGGCAGCGGGCAAGCGGCGGCAGAGTAGAATTCCTGCTTTTGAAAACAGCTGAAAACGGTTTGTGGCAGGTGATGGTGAAATGTTCGAAACACATCGACAAAGGCGAGGTCGTCTTTTTTGAAAACGGACTTACGGCAGAGCTCATTTCTAGGTCGGAGCAGTTCGCCGAAGTGAAATTTTCGCTTCAGGACGACGAACTTTTCAGCTATCTAGACAAATTCGGCGATATTCCGCTTCCGCCTTACATTCTGAAACGGCGCAACGAAAAGCACAGCAGACCTGAAGACAAGGAAAAATACCAGACTGTTTACGCAGAAACTCTGGGTTCGGTCGCCGCACCTACTGCTGGACTTCACTTCAGCCGCGAAATTATTGAAAAGATCCGTGAAAAAACCGGCGGACATGTCGAAAATGTAGTGCTTGATGTCGGTTTGGGTACGTTTCTGCCGGTAAAAAGCGAAAAAGTCGAAGAGCACACGATGCACAAAGAGCATTTTGTCATTGATGCTGAAACTGCGGCGCGTCTCAATGCCGACAAGGCGGCCGGAAGAAAGATCCTTGCGGTCGGAACGACCACTGTCAGGGCTCTCGAAAGCGCTGCTGTCGCTAAAAACGTGATCGAACCTTGCGATAAAGAGACCGGGATCTTCATTTATCCGGGCTATGAATACCGGTTCACCGACATGATCCTCACCAATTTTCATCTTCCGTGCAGCACGCTTCTGATGATGATTTCGGCTTTTGCTGGGAGAGAGTTCGTGATGGATGCCTACAAAGCGGCGGTCGAAAACAGATATCGTTTTTATTCGTACGGCGACTGCATGCTGATTCTATGATTTGGTTTTATTTTTTAAACAAATCTTTTTAAACAACTTTCATTTCGTTTCATTTATATCCTGAAAATGCCGCTTTTTGTTTTTTTATTTGACTTTTGCACTTTTAATTGCAATAGTCTGGCAACGCTCTTTTAACCATTAAATTTCAGGAGGTCAGAATGACTTATTTACCGCTTTCTTATTTGCTCGGTTCAAGGGCAAAAGTAGACATTATCAGAATTCTGGTCAGCAAACAGAACTACACGGGCAGGAAAATCGCCGTTCTCAGCAGCACGAATCCTAACTCGAACAAAAAAGCGCTTGATTTCCTTATCGAAACAGGTCTTGTTCTGAGAGAGCAGATCGGAAATGCCTATCACTACAATCTTAATGACAAACACATTCTTTACGAGCCGATCTACGCGCTTTTCAAGGAAGAGGAGAGAACCATAAACAAAATTATAAAATTCGGTGCGGCTTTCATCGAGGACAACGCCCAGAAAACGCTTGCCGGTTTTGTTTCATACCTTAGATGCAGTGTCGTTCTCACTGTTTTTGCACACTCTTTCCCGGCCAAGGAACTGGCTGATTATGTTTATGAAAAAACAGGCTTCAGAGTTCTTGTTAAAGTTATCGACACGATCACTTTGGACGAAAAATCCGTTGAGAACTACTCTGATAAGATTTATTTCTGGAACAACTACAAGACGATAGCCAAAATGCTTGATTCCAGAAACATAGTAAAAACTTTCTTCAATTTTTAGGAGAGAATTATGGAAAGAAAAAATATGGTTGTTCTTATTGTCGACGACGAGGAAAGCATTCTTTCAAGTCTCCGCAGACTTCTTGAGGACAAAGGCTACACTGTAGTAACTTACGCCGATCCGAAAGATGCGATAGAATATTTCAGAAACAATCTTGTCCATATCGCGATGATCGATGTCACGATGCCGGGCATAGACGGACTTTCGGCTCTTAACAGAATAAAAGAGACGAACGGTCTTACGCAGATCATTATGATGAGCGCCTACGCTACGACAGAAAGAGTCGTCGCGGCTTTTGAAAGCGGTGCGAACGATTTCCTTCTCAAACCGTTCAACAATCTCGAGAATGTCGTCGCCATAGTCGAGGAATCTGAAAAGAAACTTCTGCGCTGGCAGGGTGTTTTTAAACAGCTCGGAGCTCTTTAATTGGCAATCAATCCGAAATCCAGACTTACTCATCTTCCTATTCAGGATGTCGAATTCCCTTCTTCTTTCGCCGCCGATTTTATTTCAGAGTTTGTAAAGGCGGCGGAGCTTGACAACGACGGCCGCGGGATTTACCACAGCTGGAAAGTCTGTCTTATCTCGTGCGGGATCGGAAAGAAACTGAATCTTGACAAAAACGATCTGAGAGAACTTTTTTTTGCTTCGCTGCTTCACGACATCGGCGGTATTATGGCTGACTGTCACATCATTGATCTGCTGACACAGATCCCGGATGTTTACGGTCAGAAAGGCAATTTCCGTATTTTTGTCCATCCGCACAGAAGTGAGACCTTTCTCGGAACTTTTCCGACATTCAGAAGAATAAGCGAGGCAGTCGGAGCACACCATGAATTCTATGACGGATCGGGTTTCCCGAAAGGGTTGAAAGGGGAACAGATCCCGCTTCTTGCGCGGATAATAAGGGTCGCCGATGCGGTAGAGGTGGCGTCCAGGCTGCATCAGAGTGAAAATCTTGATGATCTGATCTCTCTTCTCGGAATTTCATCGGGCGAGGAATTTGATCCTGCGTTGTTCGATGTTTTTGTCGATCTGGCCGTGAACGGAGGGCTTTTGGATGCCGTTAGCACTGACGAAGCGGTGGAAGCGAATATGCTCTCTCTCAAAAAAGAGATGAAGGAACACTACCTCCTTTCGTCGTCAGATACTTTGAACCGTTTTTTCAAGATGATCGCCGCTGTCTCCGACAATCTGACTTCATCCGAAACAGACCATTCTCTGCATGTCGCGGAAACGGCGGTCCAGATCGCATATCTTATGAACCTCGACGAGCGCGAGATCCTTGCTATCCGCTGGGCGGCCTTCCTTCACGATATAGGGAAACTGGCAGGGAACCGTTCCGTCTACCGTAAAAAGGAAAAACTTTCTGACGAGGAGTGGCGCACTGTTACGGCGCATGCCCAGAAAAGTTACGACATTCTGAACGGTGTCTCAGGAATGGACAAGATAGCCTACTATATTCTGTATCATCACGAAAATTATGACGGGACAGGATATCCTGAAGGATTGAAAGGTGAGAAGATCCCGCTGGCTTCGAGGATCCTTCGTATAGCTGATGCTTTCGACGCGATAACTTCCAACCGTCCTTACCGCAAGAAAAAACAACAGACGGAAGCGTTGAACGAACTTAAGAAGTGCGCCGGACGGCAGTTCGACCCGCATCTTGTCGAGGTTTTTACAAAATACACGCTTCCTTGATTTTTCCTTAGCAAAAATCTTGCCGTCATCTTTTTTGGTATTATAATTCCGCGTTTTTTTTGAAGGTGGGTTATGACTACTTCTTTAAAAATGCAGCAGCAGCAGAGTCTGACGCTCAAGCCCGAGCTGAAAATGACCGTGCAGATGCGCCAGAGTATCGAAATGCTGCTGAAAAACCAGTTCGAGCTAAGAGAGATGATCCTCGAAGAAGTCGCGGAGAATCCTTTTCTTGAGATCGAAGACTGGGGCGGCGAACAGGAGGCTGTACCGCAGGATCCCGATCCCGGAAACGAAAGTCCTGCTTCCCGGAATGCCGATGTGACAGTTCCTCTTATGATAAGCGACAATTCCGACGATATGAGTACGATTCTCGCCGATTTCGACTGGGAGCAGATCCGCGAGACTTCGTCAAATAATTTCGGTGAGACGACTCCTAAAAAATCAAATGATCAGGCAAACGATTTCAGTTTTGAAAATACTGTTCCTGCGGAAGAAAGTTTTGCCCAGTCGCTTGATTTCCAGATTTCGGTCTCGTCATATCCGGATGCCATGAAAGATGTTCTGATCTATATGGCTTACAGTCTCGACAGCAGAGGGTTCCTGGCCGACAGCGATGAAGATATAGCCGCTCAGATAGCAGCCGATGCGGAAACTGTGGCTAAAGCAAGGGAAATACTGAAGAACTTTGAGCCTTTGGGCTGCGGCTGCCGTAATTTCCCGGAATATCTCAGGTTTATTTTTATTGAACACGGCTCGATCGATATTCCGGATGAATTCAAGGAATCGGTCAACCGTCTTTTCAGTGACGAATCTATGCAGGATCTGCTTGTCAGAAAAAATTTTGACGCTCTCTGCGGAAGTCTCAATATTTCAAAAGACAAGCTTTCCGACCTGCTGCTTTTTTTCAGAAGCGGTGTCGCTGCACCGTATCCCGCATTCGGTTACGAGCAGGAGCGGACTGAATATGTCAAAGCCGATCTTATGGTTTTTATGCGGGAAGGCGAGCCTGTGATCTACATCGACGACAAAATGCTGCCGACAGTCGTTCTCAAGACAGAACAGTTTGAGGACAACCTAAAAAATGTGAAAAACCGTGACGAAAAGCATTTCATCAAGGAAAAATACAAAAACGCGGAGTGGATAATCAAGACAGTCAGCGAGAGAAACCGTACGCTTTATCAGGTCGCGTCAAGTATTTTCGCGCATCAGAAGGCGTTTCTGGAACACGGCGACAAATTTCTGAAGCCGCTCACTCTGAAAGATGTTTCGGATGACATAGGCCGTCATATCGCCACTGTTTCAAGGCTTACGAACGGCAAATACGCGCAGACTCCGCACGGGATTTTCGAGCTTAAATACTTCTTCGTAAAGCAGGTGAACGACAATCTGACGACAAATAAAAGGCTTGAACAGAAAATTGCCGAAATAATCGAAGGGGAAAGCCGCGAAAATCCTTACAGCGACGACGATATCGCCCATATTTTAAGCAAAGAGGGTATCGAAGTCGCCCGCAGGACTGTCGCGAAATACCGCTCTAAAATGAATATTCCGCTCGCAAGGGAGCGCAAGAGGAACTATCAGTTCGAGGTCGGAAACTGAAATGTGCAGGATAGCGGATTTTTTGAAAAAAGAATTTATTGCATGCCAGGCGGAGATAAAAACGAAAGAGGAACTTTTTGAGTACATCGCCGGAAATGCGGAAAAATATGCCGGAATACAGAAAGATTCGGTGCTTAAAAGCCTGCTGGAGCGCGAAACTTACGGCTCGACTGGCATAGGAAAGGGTGTCGCGGTGCCGCACTGCCGGATCAAAGATTCAAAAAATGTAGTGATCCAAGTGATTTCGCTGAAAGATCCGATGCCTTACGGAAGCAGTGACGGCAAAGACGTGAGCCTTGTTTTCTCGCTCATCGTGCCTGAGGGGAACAATCTGCTTTACCTCAAGCTGATAAGCCGGATCTCGATGCTTTGTAACGATGATAAAATGCGGAAAAGCCTCGTCGGGGCGCAGGATCCTGAAAAAATAATAGGTTTGATCAATTTATAGGAGGGAGTCATGGTTTTCAGAGTCGAAGTCGGTTTGAACGAAGATGTTAAGGACGCTCAGGGTCTGACATGGAAAAGACGGATCGAGACTGATCTTGGAATAAAAACGGTCGATGATGTCAAGATGCTCAAAGTCTATCTCATCGACTGCGAAGATGTCACTCAGCAGCAGGTCGCGGCGTTTGCGGCGGAAGTTCTTGCAGATCCGGTGACTGAAGTTTTCGAGACCCGCGAAGTTCTTGCTGACAACTATCATTTCGACTGGATCGTCGAGACAGGTTATCTTCCCGGCGTAACCGACAACGAAGGAAAAACGGCTCTTTGGGGACTCAAGACTTTCCTCGGCCGCATCGGTGAGAACGACATGGTTTTTTCCGGCAGAAAATACTTGATCAGCGGAAAGATCAGCGAGGACGAAATCAAAAAAATCGCGTCCGACCTGCTTGCGAACGGCGTGATCCAGCGTTATTCGATCCTCAGTGCGAAACAGTGGAAGAAAGGGCAGAGGATAGGCGATGCTGTTCCGAGAGTCGTTGACAAAACGCAGCCGGTCGTAGAAAAAATGGCTCTTGACGTTTCTGACGAAGATCTGATGAAAATTTCGAAATCGCGTGTTCTGGCGCTCAATATCGACGAGATGAAGGCGATCCGCGACTACTTCAAACGCGAGGATGTCATCAAAGAGAGAGTCGCACACGGAATGTCGGCGGAAGCTACCGACTGCGAAGTCGAAGTTTTTGCTCAGACCTGGAGCGAACACTGCAAACACAAAATTTTTGCGGCAGACATAAAATATGAAGATAAAACAGCCGATAAAGCTGAGGAGATCCACTCGCTCTACAAATCATGCATCAAAAAGACAACGACCGACATGCTCGATAAAAAGCCGTGGATAAAATCGGTTTTCGACGACAACGCCGGAATCGTCCAGATCGATGACGACACCCTTTTCGCGATGAAAGTCGAAACTCACAATTCTCCGAGCGCACTTGATCCCTACGGCGGCGCTTTGACCGGAATCGTCGGAGTAAACCGCGACATCATCGGCTGCGGAATGGGTGCAAAACCGATCCTCAACACAGATGTTTTCTGCTTTGCAAGCCCCTTCTTCCGCGGCGAGATCCCTGAAAAACTGCTTCATCCCGGCAGAATTTTCAGAGGTGTCCACAGAGGCGTCAAAGACGGCGGCAACGAAAGCGGGATCCCGGTCGTCAACGGCTCTATTTACTTCGACAACCGCTATCTCGGCAAACCGCTCGTTTTCTGCGGAACAGGCGGACTCATGCCGATGGAACTCAACGGCAAGCCTTCTTGGAAAAAAGAGGCGAAGGCAGGCGACCTTATCATCATGTCGGGCGGCAGAGTCGGTAAGGACGGAATCCACGGCGCGACATTCAGCAGCGAGGAACTTCACGAAGGAAGCCCTGTAACAGCAGTCCAGATCGGCGACGCCATCGTTCAGAAAAGAATGCTCGACTTCATTCTCGAAGCGCGCGACAAAGACCTTTTCAATGCAATCACTGATAACGGCGCTGGCGGACTCAGCTCAAGCGTCGGCGAAATGGCGCAGGATACAGGCGGCGCGAAAGTTTATCTTGAAAAAGTTCCGCTTAAATACCAGGGCCTGCAGCCGTGGGAGATCTTTATTTCGGAAGCTCAGGAGCGCATGACTCTCTCCGTTCCGAAAGAAAAATACGACGAACTTAAAAAAATTGCCGACATCCACGAAGTTGAGATCACTGTTGTCGGCGAATACACGAACACAGGATACCTTGAGATCTACTACAACGACATCAAGGCGGCTTACCTTGAAATGGAATTCCTCCACAGAGGAAACCCGAAGTATCATCTTGACGCCCTTTGGAATTACCGCGAAAAACAGCCTGAAAAAGAGTATATCCCGGCTGAAAAAAGCAATCTCAACCACATCCTGCTTGACATGATAGGCCGCGTAAATATCGCTTCGAAAGAGGACTGGGTAAGACAATACGACCACGAAGTCCAGGGAAGAAGCGCAGGCAAGCCTTTCTGCGGCGCGGAACACGACGGTCCGAGCGATGCGGGCGTTCTCAGAGTTTCTCCGTTCAAGAAAAACGCGATCGTCGTTTCCCACGGAATCAAGCCGTCCTTCAGTGACCTTGACTGCTATCACATGACGGCAAGCGTCATCGACGAAGCTGTCAGAAACGCTGTATGCGTCGGCGCAGACCCCGATTTTATGAGCGGTCTCGACAATTTCTGCTGGCCTGACCCGATTTATGACGAAGAGAAAAACCCCGACGGAAAAGAGAAGCTCGCCCAGCTTGTCCGCTCCAACAAAGCGCTTTACAAATACTGCACCGAATATGCAATCCCGCTCATCAGCGGCAAGGACAGCATGCACAATGACTACGGCAGCGGCAAAAACAAAATTTCTATTCCGCCGACACTTCTTTTCACCCTCATTTCGAAGATGGACGATGTCGAAAAGATGGTCACGATGGATTTCAAACACGAAAACGACAAGATCTTCCTAATCGGCGAAACGAAAGACGAACTCGGCGGCAGCGAATACTACCTCTATCACGGAATAAAATACGAAGGTTTTGTTCCGAAAGTAGATTCAACGAAGTTCATGAAGAGTTACCGCGCTCTCCACGAGGCAATGAAACAGGGACTTGTCGCAAGCGCCCACGACCTTTCTGACGGAGGCTTCGCGATCGCCGTTGCAGAATCTGCGTTTGCAGGCAATTTGGGTGCAAAAGTCGACCTCAAAAAAATGTCGAAATCAAACGATGTCACAAGAAACGACACCCTTCTTTTCAGCGAATCCAACGGCAGGATCCTTGTTTCGGTAAAACCCGAGAATGCAGAAGCGTTCAAGCTGGTTATGAAGGACTGCGACTGCTCCGAAATCGGAGAAGTAACTTCAGGAACATTCCTCAAGATCAACGGTCTCAAGGATGAAAGCGTCGCAGACCTCGATATCAACGAGCTCAAGAAAAGCTGGAAAGGCCTGATGAATAAAATGAAATAATCAGAAAATTATTCTTGAAAATCTAAAAACAAAATTTCAATTAGAATTTTCATAAAAATCTTTTAAAATATTTTCTTTGTGCTATTATTTAATGCTTTTGTCGGAGGTCGTTATGAGAAAGTTTGTTTTTGCGTTTATTTTATTTTTTAGTTTTTTTCTTCCGGCGCAGATCGTAGTCGAAAGTCCGGAAACAGACGCGCTGCTTGCGACGCAGATGATTCTTATAAACGAGCTCGCAATCGACAGCCGCACTGCCGATACCGAGCATTTTCTGGAGTATCTGGCGCAGTTCGCCAATGTGATTTCGACGATCAAAAAAGGGCATGAAGCTGCGGCGAAAGTGTTGAAAATCGGCAGCAGGCTGAAAAACAGAGACAGCGCGGAATGGCTTGAAGAAGTTGAAGACGGCTTAAAAGGAACTTTCCCTGAAACAGCGGATTTCGTTTCTTCAGTTAAAGACGGTACGGCTTTAAATGCAGAATCCGGCGGCAAATATGCGGAATATGTCGCAGGATGGAATGCAAAAATGCAGGAATATCATGCGAAACTACTTGAAAATTACGGCAGTCACATGATGTTTCCTGAACTTTTTCCGGCTGCCGCAAAATCGGGAAAAAATTTCGCGAATGGTGAGAATGCACAAAAAATTGTGCACAAGGCATGGCTCGAATCCGGTATGGAATACGAAATGAAAAACGATGTAGTTCGCGGCGGAATGTTCCGGCAGTACTATGAGGAATACATGAAAAGCGCGAAGGAAAACGACAATATCGAGGCTCTCGGGCTCGCGAACCTGATGCAGGCCGCCTATGTTTCGGTTGAAACTCTGGAACATATACGGAAGAACATTGATCTGAAAGTAATGAACGAGCAGTTCAGCCGTGATTCCGCCGGATCTTATCTGCAGTTTCTTAAAGATGAAAAGGCGAAAAATAGCGGAACAAAAGGGAAAAACAGCATTTTTGGTTTATGATTTCCGGAGTCGGTATTGATTTTTGCGATGATTTTTATGCTTTATGCGGATATTGATGTGAAGACGGCCGAACTTGTCGAGAGAGAGTATTCATGCATTGTAGAGGATGCTGTGAAAAAATACCCGTATATATCCGCAAAAGGTGCTAAAACGATGATAAGTCCCGCTTTGATAAAGGCTGTGATATATGTCGAATCACGCGGAAAAGCAGATGCAAAGAGCGTGGCTGGGGCTTACGGACTTACTCAGATAATGCCCCGTACCGCGGAACTTCTTGGCTGCAGCTACGATAGTCTGGGTATTCCGAAAAACGCGGTCGAGTGTTCCGTGAAGTTTCTGGCTGCGCTTTTAACATACAACAAAGGCGATCTGGTGAAAACTTTGTCAGGCTACAACGGCGGAACTTATTCGACAGAGAGAAAACCTACTGAAAAAAGCGGCAGGCTTGCCGGAAAAATTTATGATAATCCCGAGACAAAAAGCTATGTTGCGGCTGTTCTCAGAATGTTCGACTTTTTTAAAAACAGAAACAATGCGGTAAAATGCAAATAAAATCAGGTTGTTATGCTTGTTTTGCGAAAAAATGTTGACATAGTGGAAACTTTTGATATAAAGCACGGCAATTTTCTTGTTCATGTGTGGGCTCGTAGCTCAGCGGGAGAGCACTGCTTTGACGTAGCAGGGGTCAGTGGTTCGATCCCACTCGGGCCTACCATGTTTCTTTTGAGGTTGGTATGTTTGAGATAATACTTCCCGACGGTAAAAAAGTCGAGTCTGAAATTTCTGAAAACTGGTTGTCATTCATAAAAAGGGAAATCGGCGAAGGACTTGCGAAAGCGGCTGTAGCTGTTTCGATAAACGACAAACTTGTCGATGTAACGGCGGAAGTCGAATCGGGCAATATGTCGGTAATCACTATGAAAAATCCGGAAGGTGTCGCGATCATGCGTCACTCCGCTTCCCACATAATGGCCGATGCAGTACAGAAACTTTTCCCTGGCACGAAAGTCACGATCGGTCCTTCGATAGAGAACGGTTTTTATTACGATTTTGATTCTCCTCACCGTTTTTCGGTAGATGATTTCGAGGCTATCGAAAAGAAAATGTCCGAAATCGTGAAAGGCAGATTCCCTTTCATGAGAAAAGTCGTAACGAAAGAAGCCGCGATCGAGCTTTTCACCAAAATGGGTGAAAATTATAAAGTTGAAATCATTGAAGATCTTGGCGAACCGTTCGTTTCGCTTTACTATCACGGCGATTTCGTCGATCTCTGCCGCGGTCCTCACGTTCCGAACACCGGTTTTGTAAAGGCTTTCAAACTGATGTCGGTCGCAGGTGCATACTGGAGAGGCGACGAAAACAAAAGCATGCTCCAGAGGATCTACGCGACTGCGTTTCCGAACAAGGAAACTCTTGACGAATACCTCAAAATGCTTGAGGAAGCGAAAGAGAGAGACCACAGAAAGATCGGTGCGGATCTTGACCTTTTCGCGTTTTCCGAAAATGTCGGCGGCGGACTTGTTCTCTGGACTCCGAACGGCGGCATAGTCAGAACGGTCATCGAGAATTTCTGGCGCAAACAGCATGTAAGAAACGGATATAATCTAGTTTTCACTCCGCACATCGGAAGAAGCCTTCTCTGGGAAACGAGCGGACACCTCGGTTTCTACAAAGACGGAATGTACAATCCGATGGACATAGACGGCGAAGATTATTACGTAAAACCGATGAACTGTCCGTTCCATGTAATGCTTTATAAGAGAAAAAAATGGAGTTACCGTGAATTTCCGTTCAGATGGGCGGAACTCGGCACGGTCTACAGATATGAAAAATCGGGAACTCTCAACGGTTTGAAGCGCGTCCGCGGGTTCACTCAGGACGATGCGCACCTTTTCTGCAGGCTTGACCAGCTTGAAGACGAGATCAAACGCGTTCTCGATTTCTCGCTTTTCATGCTGAAGAGTTTCGAGTTTGAAAGTTTCAAACTTTTCCTCAGCACCCGTCCGAAAGAGTATGTCGGTGAGATCGAAGTCTGGAACAAGGCCGAAGGCGCATTGAAGGATGTTCTTGAAGCATCCGGTCTTCCGTGGGAGATCCAGGAAGGCGACGGCGCTTTCTACGGTCCGAAAATCGATATAAACATCACCGATTCTATCGGAAGACTCTGGCAGCTTTCAACGGTTCAGGTCGACTTCAACCTGCCGGAAAGATTCGATATTTCCTATGTCGGCGAAGATGGGCAGGAACACCGTCCGATCATGCTCCACAGAGCTTTGCTCGGCTCTATCGAGCGTTTCTTCGGCGTTCTTATCGAGCACTTCAAAGGTGCTTTCCCGATGTGGCTTGCACCAGTTCAGGTCGCAGTTCTTCCGGTTTCGGAAAAACATATCGAAACAGCCGGGAAGCTGCTTCAGAAACTTGTCGCTAACGGAATCAGGGTAAAACTTGACGACAGAAACGAGAAGGTCGGCTACAAAATCCGTGAATGGTCTGTTCAGAAAGTTCCGTACATCGTTGTCATCGGCGACAACGAAGCGGATCTCAAGACCATAACGGTCAGAAAGAGAGGCGGCGAGCAGGAAACTTTCGCAACGGAAGATTTCCTCTCGAAGCTCAACTCTGAGAATTTCAATGGAGTTTACTATTGATGAAGCCTGCTAAGCCGGAAACAGGCAACTCGGCACAGCCTGCACCTGCTGGTCTTGTGAATGAGACTATCAAAGCCTCATCGATGCGGGTGATCGCCCCGACAGGCGAAGTGCTGGGCGTTCTTTCAAAACGGGATGCTTTGGAAAAAGCAAGAGAATTTGGGCTGGATCTCGTCTGTGTTTCCCCAAACACGGATCCTGTTGTCTGCAAGATAATGGATTTCGGCAAGCATCTTTACAAGTTAAAGAAAAAGGCGAAAAAAGCTAAGGCGAATCAAGTTGTTATCGAGATCAAGGAACTCAAGATCCGTCCGAACACCGATACTCATGACCTTATGACAAAAATCCGTCAAGCCAAGAAATTCCTCGATGACGGAAACAAGGTCAAGTTCACGGTTTTTTTCAGAGGCAGAGAGATCATGTTTGCTGAAAAGGCTTTGGAAAACCTTAACATCATAGTTAAGGAGCTCGGTGGCGAGGAACAGCTTGCAATCGAATTGGATAGTGTTGTAAAAAATAAAAAAATGACAATGTTGGTAGCGCAGAAAAATTAAGGAGAATTTGTTATGCCTAAAATGAAAACTAATAGAGCTGCAGCAAAAAGAGTTAAATCGAACGGCAGCGGTAAAATGAAAAGATGGCATCCTTTCAAAAGCCACATCCTTACGAAGAAAACCCGTAAGAGAAAAAGAGATTTGAGAAAGGGCGCATACATCGAGACATGCGACATTCCGCAGATGAAGAAACTTCTTCCGTATCTTTAATAGGAGTCAGAAATGAGAGTAAAAAGAGGATTTAAAGCCAATAGAAGAAGAGCAACGATACTCAAGGCCGCAAAAGGCAACTATATGGCAAGATCGAGAAGATACAGAGTTGCCAAAGAAACAGTTGAAAGAGGCTGGGCTTATGCGTTTGCTCACAGAAAACTCAAAAAGAGAGATTTCAGAAAACTTTGGATCACAAGAATAAATTCAGCTGTCAGAGAAAGAGGTCTTTCATATTCAGCATTTATGGGATTGATTCACAAAGCGAATATCGACATCGACAGAAAGGTCCTTGCTTATCTCGCAGTTGAAGATCCGAAAGCTTTCGACAGAATTATAGAAGAAGCCAAAGGCGCAAACTAATTTATTTGGGGGAGAATATGAGTGTAACAAAAGTTGAACTTGCAGACCTTGTTTACGAGCAGATGAAGATTGACAAGAAGGATGCTTCCGAACTTGTCGATATGTTCTTTGAAGAACTTAAAGATGCTCTCGCAAAAGAGGGTGAAATCCAGCTCAGCGGTTTCGGCAAATTCTCTGTTAAGGAAAAGAAAGAGAGAAAAGGCCGCAATCCTCAAACAAAAAAGCCTTTGACGATCAGCGAAAGAAAGGTCGCAACTTTCCATCACAGCCAGGTGCTGAAAGACAGACTCAACGGCAAATAGCTGTTGTTCTTATAAGGTCGGGATGTAGCGCAGTCTGGGTAGCGTACCTGAATGGGGTTCAGGTGGTCGCTGGTTCAAATCCAGTCATCCCGACCATTTTTTGAAAAATGACAAAAATTTTCATCACAAATGATGACGGAATTTACGCCGTCGGTTTGTCGGCTTTGGAAAACGCCGCTTCAAAACGCGGATTTTCCCCTTTTGTTTCCGCGCCTTTAAATGAGCAGAGCGGTGCAGGGCATTCGATAACCCTGGGTTCGCCACTCCGTATTTCGAAATTTTCAGAAAACCGTTTTGCAGTTCACGGAACACCGACTGACGCGGTTTATGTCGGTGTCAACGCTTTGATCGACGAAAAGCCGCTTTTCGCAGTTTCCGGCATCAACAAAGGGGGAAATTTAGGCGACGACCTCACTTATTCGGGAACGGTTTCGGCGGCGATGGAGGCGTTTTATCACGGAATAACTTCTTTCGCTGTTTCGCTTTACATCACCGATTTCGCGGCTTTCAGAAACGAAACTTTCGCGGTCTGCGCAGATTTCTTTTTTGACGAAATTCTTCCTGAAATTGAAAAAGTTGTGGGAAAATCCGAGCTTTACGGCAAACCGAGACTTTTCAACATCAACATTCCGGAAACCATCGTAAAATTGAAAAAGGTGCCGGTAAAATGGGCGCCTTTCGGCAAAAGGCTTTACGGCGGCGATGTTGTGAAACGAGTCGATCCGCGCGGAAAAGAGTATCTATGGATCGGTGGGAACCAGTTCTCGTTTGCCGAAATCGAGGGGAGCGACTGCTGCGAGATCCAGCGCGGCTGCGCAACGGTAACCCCGGTTTCGCTTGACTTTACCGATTATGAAATCCTTAATAAAATCAAGGTGTAAAATGGAAAAACCAACTTTCAAACAGGCTTTTATGGCTACTCCTGGACCGAATTCGTGGAAAGAGGCCTTTCTGCTTGCCGTCAAAGGCTTGTGTATGGGCGGAGCGGACATAATTCCAGGTGTTTCGGGCGGAACGATCGCTCTGATTGCGGGAATTTACGAAAAACTTATTGCCGCAATCAAGTCTTTTGACGCGGTCGCTTTGAAAAAACTACTTTCTTTTGATTTGAAAGGGGCTTTGGAGCATGTCCATCTCAGATTCCTCATCGCCCTTTTTTCGGGGATCGCCGTCGCGATAGTTTCTCTTGCACGCCTTATGAACTATCTTCTGAAGTTCCATTCTGAGCAGACATACAGCCTTTTTTACGGGCTTATCGCCGCTTCGATTTATGTCGTCGGCAAAAAAGTTAAATGGAAAATTCCTGAAATTATTGCGATTTTGACTGGAACTGTCGCGGCTTACTTTCTTGTAGGTCTCATTCCGGTTTCGACGCCGAACGAACTCTGGTTTGTTTTTGTCAGCGGAGTGATTGCGATCTGCGCGATGATCCTGCCTGGAATAAGCGGCGCATTCATTCTGCTCATTTTGGGAAAATACGAGTTCATAACCGGAACTTTGAAGGCTCCATTTTCTGCAAATGAAGTCGTTGGCACAAATAACATGCTGATAATATTGGTTTTCTGCCTCGGATGCGCTTTGGGACTCGGCGGATTTTCCCGCTTTCTGAACTGGCTTCTTTCAAAGTGGCATTCGGTCACGCTTGCGTTTCTGACAGGTCTTATGGCCGGCTCGATGCGCAAAATCTGGCCTTGGAAAGGCGAAGCTGTCGTCGAAATGATAAGGGGAAAAGAACACATAGTTTCGCAGGCGAATGTCTTTCCCGAAAATTTCGGAGTCGCGTTTTTTGTTTGTATCGCGTTGATGATTGTCGGGATCGTTCTTATAGTCGTACTCGATAAAATTTCGGAAAAGTGTCAGTAATTATTGATTTTTTTTGTTGGAGTCTGCTTTGCGCGAACACTCTTTTATTACAAATTATCTGACAAATCCTTATTCTTCAGTCCTTTCGGTTTCGGGAAACACGAAGGTCATAACGGCGCTTTCGCTTGATATGAAAGTTCCTCCGCATGTCAAAAGCGGCGGCTGGCTCACTGCCGAATATTCGCTGCTTCCAGGTTCTACAAATGTGAGAAGCGCTCGCGAGCGCGGCAAAATTTCGGGCAGGACCGCTGAGATCCAGCGCCTTATCGGCCGGTCGCTGAGAATGGCTGTCGATCTTGAGAAAATTCCAGGAATCACCATGCTTATCGACTGCGATGTGCTTGAAGCTGACGGCGGAACGCGCACCGCTTCGGTAAACGGCGGCATGCTTGCAGTGGCCATTGCCTGCAAAAAACTGGTCGATGAAGGCATCCTTCACGAAAATCCGCTTAAAAACTGGATAGGAGCTATCAGCGGCGGCATTATCGACGGCAAAGTCGTGATGGATCTTGACTACGAAAAAGATTCGCGTGCCGACACCGATTTTAATTTTGTCTTTTCTGAAAACGGAAATATAATCGAACTTCAGGGAACTGCGGAAAGAGTTCCTCTTGAAGATGACAAGTTCTTTGAATTATTGAAAGAATCGCGCGTTTGCGTGAAAGAGATTATAGCTGAAATGAAATCAATCGCAGGATTTGCAAAATGATCATCGTTGTTAAAAAAGGAATCAGTGAGGAGTTTCTGGACAATATAAAGGAGACTCTGCTTGCCAACGGAATGTCGTTCGATGTTCTGCAAGGGTCGAGTTATGTCGTTCTTCCTGTCATGGGGGATCTGACGACTTCCGATATAGGCCGTTTCAAGTCCCTGCCGGGCGTCGAGAGGATAATAAATATTTCGAAACCGTATTACATGGCTTCGAAAAACTATCGCGAGAAAAGTGTCGTCGATTTCGGCGACGGAGTCAAAATCGGCGAAGATTTTACAATGATTTCAGGTCCATGCAGTGTAGAAAGTGCCGATTCTCTTGAAAAGATCGCTGCATTTCTTTCTGGACTAGGAGTGAAGATCCTGCGCGGCGGAACTTTCAAAATGAGGACATCGCCTTATTCTTTCCAGGGGTTGGGCGAAAACGGCGTCAAAATTCTGAGCGAAACGGCAAAAAGATACAATATGAAGTCTGTTTCGGAGATTGTCGATGTCCGCCATATTGATCTTTTCGAGCAGTATATCGACATCATTCAGGTCGGCGCCAGAAACATGATGAATTTCGCGCTTCTCAAAGAACTCGGAAAGTGCACTAAGCCGATCCTGCTCAAACGTTCGGCTAATGCTACGATCGACGAATTTCTGTCGAGTGCAGAATACATAATGGCGGAAGGGAACGAAAATGTCATTCTCTGCGAGCGAGGGATCACATCTTTCGACGATTCTACGCGCAGTCTGGTGAATATTGCTGCGGTTCCGATAATCAAAAACCTCACGCATCTTCCGCTGATCCTTGATCCTTCGCACAGTGTAGGGAATTTCAAATTTGTACCGCAGGTGTCGGAAGCGGCTGTTGTTCTGGGGGCTGACGGCATTATAGTCGAAACCCATTTTAATCCGACAAACGCTTTGTCTGACGGTTATCAGTCGCTTAATTTCGAGCATTTTGAATCGATGTATAAAAAAATTCTCAAACTCTGCGAATTTAAAAAAGAAAATCTTTAAAATTCCTGTTTAAAGCCACCGGATTTCAGTTCTGCGTTTTTTTGCAGATTATTTTTCCGTTTTCCGAGTCAAAGAAATTTTCGGTGAAAGGAAGAAAAAGCGAATCACCGCCGTTAAGATCGATTTCAGCCAGAGAATAAGCCGGAGTAGGGGTGAAACCTGCGATTTTCCCCAATGTTTTTCCGTTGTTGTCCAGAATTTCCATGCCTATCAGCAGATCCTGTGACATACCGGCAATTTCTTCTTCCGGCAGTGCAAACTTCTCTCCGACAAGAAATTCGGCCTTTTTGAACGAGTCAACTTCGGCGAAACGGATAACGAAACCTTTAGCTGTTTTTGTTATTGAGGCGATTTTCCACTTTGTCTTGAATTCAAAATGATAAAGGTAATTGAAATCCAGCAGAAAATCGTTGTCTTTAAACTCCGGTTTGAAAAAAAGAGAACCGTCTTTTTTCAAAACTTTTGAAAAAATTCCGACAGTTCTTAGATTTATAGAAGAAGTCTGTGTCAGTCTTCGTCGACTATTTCGAGAGTGCACTTTTTCTGTCCGTGTGAAGTTGCCGCACTGAGGAGAATTCTCATTGCTTTTGCAATTCTGCCCTCTTTACCGATAACTTTGCCGAGATCTGATTTTGCGACTCTGAGTTCAAGAATAGTCGAATTTTCGCCTTCAACTTCCGTTACAGAAACCTGTTCAGGATAATCAACAAGACGTGCAGCAATCTGTTCAATGAGTTCTTTCATAAAATCCTCCAAAAAGACAAGAAGTTATTTTCTTACTTTTTTTACGAGAGAAGCAACGGTATCTGAACTCTGGGCACCTTTTTTGATCCATTCGTCATACTTTTCGACATCGATAACGATCTCAGCCGGATTAACGCACGGATTGTAGTGTCCGAGTCTTTCAAGATAATCGCTGTCTCTTTTCTTTCTGCTGTCAAGAACAACAACTCTGTAAGAAGGTTTCTTTTTTGATCCGCCTCTGGTCAGTCTGATACTAACGCTCATTAAATCCTCCAAAAAAAATTATTTGACTAAGTTGCCTAAACCCTTGAACTTTTTCATAAGTCCGCCCAAACCGAGCCTGTTTATGTTTTTCATCATTTTTTTCATTTCAAGGTATTGCTTCATAAATTGGTTTATGTCCTGAACCTTTGTTCCGCTTCCGTTCGCGATCCTTCTGCGGCGGGAAGCATTGAGAATTTCAGGTTTTCTGCGCTCTTCTTTTGTCATTGAGAAAATGATCGCCTCGATTTTGGAAAGTTCCTTGTCCAGGTTGACTTTTCCTTCCATCTGCTTCATTGCCTTGCCCATTCCCGGGATCATTTCAAGCATGTTTTCCATAGGTCCCATGTTTTTTATCATCTTCATCTGGGCGAGGAAATCTTCGAGGTCGAATTCGTTGTTTCCCATCTTCTTGCGGAGACGCTCGGCCTCTTCGGCATTGATTTTTTCGGTTGCCTTTTCGACAAGAGAAAGAACATCGCCCAAACCGACGATCCTGCCTGCGATCCTTTCAGGGTGGAAAACTTCGAACTGGTCGATTTTTTCGCCCAAACCGACGAATTTGAGCGGAGCGCCTGTCGCCGCATTGATCGAAAGTGCCGCACCGCCTCTCGCGTCACCGTCCATCTTCGTGAGGACAACGCCGGTGATCGAAAGTCTTTTGTGGAATTCCGCCGCGACGTTTACCGCTTCCTGACCGGTCATGGCATCAGCTACGAAAAGGATCTCCGACGGTTCGACCGCTTTTTTGATGTTTTCGATCTCATCCATCATCTCTTCGTCGACCTGAAGACGGCCCGCGGTATCGATTATGATGACATCGGCGACGTTATTTTTGCCGTATTCAACCGATTTTACTGCGATATCTACAGGATCCATCCCGACTTCCGACGGATAGACATCGACATCGATCTTTGCAGCTAAAGTTTTGAGCTGATCTATTGCGGCAGGTCTGTAAACATCGGCAGGAACAAGAAGAACGCGTTTTTTCATCTTGTTTTTGAGAAGGTATGCGAGCTTTCCGGCGGTCGTCGTTTTACCGCTTCCCTGAAGACCTGCCATGAGGATTATCGCCGGCGGACGGACATTCAGATTGAGCGAATGGTCTCCTTCGCCTAGCATAGAAACAAGTTCTTCGTGGAATATTTTGATGAACATCTGGCCCGGATTTATGCTTTTTGCAACTTCCGTTCCAAGAGCTCTTTCCTTAACCTTTTCAACTAGTTCCTTGACGACTTTAAAGTTTACGTCGGCTTCGAGCAGAGATAATTTAAGCTCTCTGATCCCGTCTTTGATGTTGTCTTCGGTGAGTTTACCGACACCGCGAAGCTTTTTAAAAGTGGCTTCGAGTTTGTCGGTGAGCTGGTCGAACATTTCTCCCTCTCAAAAAAAAGCCGTGCGATTATAGTGAAATTCTTTTTATAGTCAAGATTTTTGTCATTGCTGCCGCCTCTCTTTTTTGCCGCGGAAGCTGAAAATTTGTCTTTTCGGCTTCTTTTTGCATAATACTGTGATTTTTGGATGGCGGGGTCGTTATGAAAAAAATTCTGTCTGTTTTGTTTTTTTGCCTGTTTTTTCAATCTCTTGCGGCGGTAGAGGACGTTTCTCTGCTTCAGGCCGACGAGACTCAGAAAACTTATGAAAGGAAGGCCGTCATGGGGTTTGGTGACATCGGTTTCATGCAGAATTCCGTCCGTGTTCCGATGCGCTACTGCGAAGTTGACGAAGATGGCAGAGGAAAGTGTATTCCATGGACTTTCTCAGTGAATTATCCGCTTGACGAAAAAGAGAAGCTGAAAGCGGCTAAAATTTTCTACCAGTGGACGATAACCAACCGTTTTGACAAGATAATTCTTGGTAATAACGAGGCTTTTATGCGGACAAAAGGCGGTGAAGTCCGGCTCGATCTTGGAGGGAAAGTGCCTGTTTTCCGTTCCGGAACGACCAATCTGGCATCTTTCCGGCGAAATCTCGAACGTTATCTTAATTCCGATGTCAGAAAAGTTTTCGGAAATCTGCTTGACGCGAGTGCAGAGCAGCGTTATTCGGAACTTTCGGAAAAAGAACAGGAGACTTTTATGGCGGCAAAAGCGAAAGAGCTCGGGATTTCTGCCGCTTTTGCAAAAAAACTGCTTGATTCATCCTACATTTTTGCGGCTCATGTCGCGCCGATAGGCGGGGCCGGAAAGGTCGTCCGTTCGAGACATAAATCCGCGATAACCAACCGGTATTATTACGCTTTTAATATAGAGATCGAGCTTGCTGTAGATGTCGTTTTTATGATTTACCACTACAATTTCGAGGCAAAACGCTTCGAGCATTACGGCGATATCGTCGGCCATTCCGGAGCTATTTCCGGTTCTACCGATGTTGCATTGCAGATAATTCCGACTCCGAAGCAGGTCATGGCTGTTTTCAACGACACTTTCCGCACCGCGATAAAGGCGGCTTCGCTGAACGCAAACTATCAGCTTAAGCAGGATGACAATTTCGCGATCTTCATGCCGGTAAAAAGCAGCGACGGCAAAAAAATCGAAAGCAGTTTCGGAGTTATGGAAGATATCCGTGTCGATCATCCTTTCGAGATCCTTGAAACGGTTGACGGCAAAACTCAGCGCAAAGGTTTCGCCCGTGCCCGTGAAGTTTCTCTCAACTGCAATGACAGTGCCGCACCTACAATAATCAAAGTGACAAACGGTGACGCCGAGGAAGGCGACCAGCTGCGCGAATATCCGTGGACAGGTCTTTATTTCAATCTCGGACTGGAAGATGATATGGTGTATGCAAAAGGCAACCGCTATTCGGGCGATATCGGAATGATGCTTGTAGCTCCGGGGCTGCATCTCGGCACAAATGTCGATCTTGGTTATGTGATGAACAGTTCTGCTCTCAGTGAGTTCTATCTCAATGTTTTTTTGGATTTTAATGTCGGTCTTCAATCGGAATATAAGGATGAAAACCAAAAGAGTATAGGTGCGCAGCTCTATTGGTTCGGAGGAGGTCTTGGCATTGCAAAAAGATTTTATGCCGGTTCGGCAGGATTTTTCTTTGCACCGGCAATCGACGCTTCTTATCACGGCACTTTGAATGACGGCAGGGATTTTCAGCATTTTGATATAACACCGCAGATCCAGCTTGGTTTCAGCACTACTCCGAGTTTTGATTTTATAATAAAAGCGGGCTGGAATGTCGGTTTTCTCACAAAGGCTGAATCTAATGAATACAGCATGGAAAAGGTGGATGTTTCAGGCAGCTACTCAGGTTTTGTCCATGGTCCGTATATGTCGCTTGACTTCAACTTCCATCTTCCGATAGTGAGCGCGATGGCGAGAATGTATACGCCGTCGTCAAATGTGTGCAAATAGCGTAAGCTGTTGTATTGTTTGATCAATTTCCGAAGAAAGATTCGATTTTTCTGTTGCCGGAAGCGTTTCTTGCGCGGTTTCTCGACCAGATCCTGAGTTCTTTGATGTTCTCTTCGTAGGTTTTTGAAAGGGGAACTGTTCTGCGCAGGATTTCTTCAAGGATTTTCTGCGTGACTTCGCAGTTTCTTGAATATGCCGTGATCAGCGAATCGACGACGACCTGCTCGATCTCGGCTCCGCTGAAGCCTTCGGAGTTGTAAGCCAACTTGTCGGTGTCGAAATCTTCGGGATCGCGGCCTCTTTTTTTGAGGTGGATCTTGTAGATCTCCTCGCGTTCCGGTTTTGAGGGAAGGTCAACGAAGAATATCTCGTCGAAACGCCCTTTTCTGAGGAGTTCAGGCGGCAGAAGCGAGACTCTGTTTGCCGTCGCGACAAGGAATACCGGCTCCTTTTTCTCCTGCATCCAGGTCATAAGCCAGCCTAAAACTCTGCGTATTTCTGCCCCTTCGCCTTCCTGCGAAAGAGCTTTTTCGATCTCGTCTATCCACAGAACGACAGGGGCGAAACCTTCTATCGTTGCGATTGCCGATTTTAGAAGTTCTTCAACGCTCTGGCCTTTTCTGAAAAGGTTGATGAAGTCGAGCCTGACGAGCGGGAAGTTCCAGATATTCGAAATTACTTTGCTTGTGAGCGATTTTCCGCAGCCCTGAACACCGAGCATGAGCATTCCTTTCGGGAGCGGGATCCCGAATTTGCGGGCTTCGTCGGAAAAGTTGCCGCGTCTTTCGATTATCCACTGCTTAAGCTCTTCGTAGCCGCCGATGCCTGAAATTCCGTCGTCAACATTGATGACTTCAAGAATTTCGTTCTGCATGAGAAGACTGCGTTTCGATTCAAGAACATATTCGACTGCCTTGGTTTCTTCAAGTTTCGAAGCGTTCTCCAGAAGATCGTCGATCCTTGAGAACGGAAAGCCTTTTAGGTTTTCGCGGATCGTGTTTTTTGTGCTTTCCGAAAAGGGAAGTCTGCTGATTTTTTCCGAAAATATCGAAAGGTCGGGTTTCAATGTCTCTATCGCGGCGTAGCGCATGATCGCAGGCGAAAGCGCGGCTTCCCGGCAGAAAAGCGTTATCTCGGAAGTGCTTTCTGCGAGTGTTTCAAGCAGAGTGACAGCACGCGAATCGCTGTCGAACAGGTATTCACCGTAAGCGATGCTGAAATTTTTGTTCTGCCTTATGAACCCGAGAATTTGTGCGAAAAATTCATCTTTTGAAGCGGCGTTCCACGAAAGTTTATCCTTTCTCTCCTTGATGTAGAAAAGCGGATCGTCGCAAATAATGATTTTTAACATCTTGACCTCCGAAAAAACCCGAAAACGCAGTATTTTAAAGGAAAACCCAAAAAAGGCAAGCCTTTTGCCGCCGCCTTTCGAAATATCGAAATTTCGACATATCGATATATCGACAAAAAGTCAGGCGGCAGCGACAACTTGCTTTTTCTTAGTTTTCCCTTAAAATATCGCGTTTTTTTGTTTGGTGGTGAAAATGAAAAAGTTTATATTGTGTTTGTTTGTAGTTCTGCTCATTGTTTCGTGTTCAGGCAAGGACAATGTCGAAAGCAAGTGGCGTGTTATCAATGAGGAGGTCTATGCTCCTAAAATAGACGAAAGCCGGCTTTTTACTTCGCTTGACGAGCTTGAAAAGCTGATTATTGCTCCGCTTTCATATTTCCGCGACAAAAACGGGATCTACTCTTTTTCACAGAGTATTTCCTATGAAACAAATTCAGAGGTCGATGAAGTCAAAAGAAAGCTTTCTCTGAACGAGACTTCTAACTTTAAAAGTGATAAAAACGGAAACTTTTCAATGAGTTATCAGAATAACAAAAATGAAGGCTGGGATATAGTCTGGCGTGATAATTTCTTTTACCGCAAGCAGTTCGGTGGCGAGTTTACCAAAACTTTCAGCATGGGAGAACATGCTACGCTGCGCGACAATCTTTTCGGAACGATCCCTTCGCTTTACCTCGTAATGCGCGACCACGCATCGATAAAATCGGAAAAAAGCTGGCAAATCGGTTCGTTCAAAGGACATCTTGTCACAATAGTTTTTACCGACAAAACTGAAAAAAGGGAGCCACTTCCGGAAAAAAGATATTTGCAGAATCTTCAGGGAACGGAAGAGATGCGTGACGATGCCCTGATCAAGGATCTTGCAAAGAAGAAAAAGAAAAATGTCGTAGGCGCGATGACTGTTTTTGTCTCTCTTGACGGAACTGTCGCCGATATGGAGCTCGATCTTTCGTTTGATTTTGCCGACGAAGGTGTCTCGTTTGCGGTAAAAGGGCGCAGAACGCTTTCGCAAAATTTCGCCGACAGAATAGAAGAGCCTGAATTTAATGAAGAATATCACAGAAGGACACTTGATTCTTCGGTAAATGTAATGAAAAAAAAGGCAGATAAAAAGGAAGAAAAAAATGACGAAAAATGAAAAACTGGAGACGGTTCTCCGCACGCTTTCGGATAAGAAAGGGGTGAATGTTATGGCTTTTGATGTCGAAAAGAAGTCGGGATATACCGATTTCATGGTTTTTGTGACAGGAACAAGCACACAGCATAACATAACGATGGCTGATTCGCTTATGCGCGAGCTCAAAAACGCCGGATTTGCTAAGCCTTTGGTCGAAGGTGAGACGAGTGCTAAATGGATTCTTGTTGATGCGGGAAGTGTCGTGATCAACATCATGCTTGAGGAACTGCGTGACTACTATTCTTTGGAAGATATATGGAACGGTTGCGCAAAGGTTGATGTAAGTACCTGTATTCAATAATGAAAATCACTTTAATCGTTGTCGGAAAACTTAAAAGCCAGTTCAAGGAAATCGATGATTTTTTTCAGAAAAGGATAAAAATCTATTCTTCTCTTGAGGTTATAGAGCTGAAAGAAAAAAACGATGTCGCGCTTGAAACGGAAAATATAATAAAGTCAATACCTTCCAATTCTTTCCTTGTTGCTTTGCGCGAAACCGGAAAGTCGCTTGATTCGTTGGCGTTCTCAAAACTTCTTGATGAAAAGTCGGTTTCTCACGGTTCAATCTGCTTTGTGATCGGAGGGGCCTACGGTTTCGGAAATATAAACGAGAATCTCGCACTTTCTATTGCGCCGTGGACTTTGCCGCACCAGCTGGCGAGGATCAATCTTCTGGAGCAGATTTACCGCGGGCTTTCAATAATCGGCGGTTCTTCGTACCATCATGGCTGAAATTGAGCAAAAACCGGCTTTTTCTTGATTTCGCCGCAAAGAGACTTATTTTAAAAAGCTCTGTTTTTTTTGAGGTGAAATATGGCGGACAAATATATTTTAGGCATAGAAAGCAGCTGCGACGACACTTCGGTCGCACTCGTTTCTTCCGGTTTTCATGTCCTGTCTGTAAAAACTGTTTCGCAGACGAGCGTTCACAGGCTTTTCGGCGGAGTCATTCCGGAAATCGCTTCCCGCAACCATCTTGCATGGGTGATTCCGGCGGTCGACGCCGCTCTGAAAGAATCGGGAAAGACTCGCGATGACATTTCGGCGATAGCGGTCACAAACTATCCTGGCCTTATCGGCAGTCTGCTTGTAGGAGTTTGTGCGGCAAAAGGGCTCGCCGCGGGGTGGAAAAAGCCGATAATAGCAGTGAACCATCTGAATGCGCATATTGCTTCAGCTTTTCTGGAAAGGGAAAAGAGGCCGGAATTTCCGTATCTTTCGCTTGTCGTTTCCGGCGGGCACACATCCCTGATTGAAATTTCTGAAGATGAAAGGACAGTTCTCGGCGAGACGATGGACGATGCTGCCGGAGAAGCTTACGACAAAATAGCGAAAATGGCCGATCTGGGTTATCCTGGAGGCCCGATAATCGACAAAATTGCTGCAAAAGGCGATGCTTCAAAATATAAATTGCCGTATTTATTGAAGAATAATAAGTACGCGGACGACATAGTTTTTTCGTTCAGCGGAATAAAATCGGCTGTGAAGCGTTTCCTTGATGATGGAAATGTTGACATGCCGTCTCTCATGGCTTCGTTTCAGAACAGGATCGTCGAACTTATCGAAAGAAAAGTAAAACTTGCTCTTTCAAGAAAAAAATATACCGCTTTTGTTGTTGCTGGCGGGGTAAGCGCAAATAGCGCAGTGCGGAAAATGGCTGAAAATATTGCTGCTAAATACAATATTGAACTTTATCTTCCCGAACTGAAATACTGCCAGGATAACGGTGCGATGGTTGCCGCCGCCGCAATGGACGATTTTTTCAACGGTCGCTTTTCAAGTCTGGATTTTGATGTCGCTCCGACAGTCAGACCTAAAAATCATTCTTGAAACATCTGATTTTTTGCTGTCTGGAATCAGTTCGGAGTTGCTTCGGATTTTTCTTCTTTTTCGTGGTTTCTGTATTCGATGACTTTCTGGGCGACGAAGTCCATAAGTTCCTTTACGCCGTTTCTTGTTATGCCGCTGATTTCGAAGTAGGGCATATCTTTGACAAATTCGCGCAGTTCATCTCTCAGTTTTTCTTCATCTTCACCATAAGAATCGATTTTGTTGAGGACGATTATCTGCTCTCTTTTCGCAAGTTCCGGATTGAAAAGTTCAAGCTCGCGGTTTATTGTTTTGATGTCATCAACCGGTGATTTTCTCGCCGGATTTATCTCGACTAAATGGATGAGAAAGCGCGATCTTTCAACATGTCTGAGGAATCTGTGACCCAAGCCGGCACCTTCGTGTGCCCCTTCGATAAGGCCGGGGATGTCCGCGACAACATATGGGATGAAGTCCTTTCCTTCGACCATGCCTAAGTTCGGAACGAGAGTTGTAAAAGGATATTCCGCGATCTTCGGCCGTGCATTGCTGATAACGCTGATGAGTGTCGATTTGCCGACTGACGGGAAGCCGATAATTCCGACATCGGCCATAAGTTTGAGTTCGAGACGCACTTTTTTGCGTTCGCCGGGAAGTCCTTCCTGAGCGTAATGCGGCGCTTTGTTGACGCTCGTTTTGAATTTTGCGTTTCCTCTGCCGCCGATGCCACCTTTTGCGATGACGACTTTCTGTCTGTGCTGCGTGATATCAGCGATAAGTTCCGAAGTTTCGTGGTCAAAGACAAAAGTTCCGAGCGGGATCTTTACGATCGTGCTTTCGCCGCCGCGGCCGTACATGTTGGAGCCCATTCCCTTCTGACCGTTTTCTGCTTTGATAGTGCGCTGGTAGCGGATGTCATAAAGGGTGATTACATTCTCGTCGCCTTCAAAAATGACGTCTCCGCCTTTGCCACCGTCGCCGCCGTCTGGACCTCCGAGCGGAATAAAAGGTTCGCGCCTGAAACTGACAGCTCCGGCACCGCCGTTGCCCGCGATAATATCGACTATTGCCTGATCAACAAATTTCATAACAACCTCAGTCCGGAATAAAAAAAAACTCCCGCAGCGACGGGAGTCTGAAATTCAAACGAAACGAAGATTATGCTTCGGTGACTACGGAAACTCTTCTTCTTGCTCTGCCGTTTTTGTAGAAAGTTTCATACTGAACGACGCCTTCTTTAAGAGCGTAAATCGTGTAATCAGTGCCAAGACCTACATTCTCGCCGGGAATCCATCTCGTGCCGACCTGACGGACAATAATATTGCCCGGAATAACCGGTTCGCCGCCGAACTTTTTGATTCCGCGTCTCTGACCTGCGCTGTCACGACCGTTTCTTGCACTTCCGCCGCTTTTCTTATGAGCCATGGTGTTCCTCCAAATTACTTAACAATTTCAAGAACTTTGAGCTGAGTGAAGCTCTGTCTGAAACCGTTTTTGACTTTGCTGGTTTTTCTTCTTCTTTTCTTAAAAACGATAACTTTTTTGCCTTTATAGTTTTTTACAACTTCAAGTTTTACCGTTACATCGTTAAGATAAGGTTTTCCAACCATAACATTTTCGCCGTCTGCAAAAAGAAGAACATTTTTGTTCTCGACAAGTTCGCCTTCTTTCTTGTCCAGATTATAAACAGACACTTTTTCTCCGGGGACAACTTTAAGCTGATTGCCGCCGAAATCGATCATTGCGTACATCAAATCCTCCAACATAAAGAGCACACAAAAAAAATAACGCAGGAATTTTACGCAAAGTTGTCTGAGTGTCAAGATTTTTTTCATTTTACTTGCGGAAAAAGATTCAGGCTTGATTTTCTATTTGGCGAGAAAGTCGATCTGTTCTTTGTCTGCGTGCGGATTGATGAGCATAAAGAAAGTTTTTTTGGTGTCGTCGGATGCGACGAATGCGACCTTGTCGCTTTTTTTGATGCCAATATTAGTGAAAAGAAGGATCTTTTCGGTATGGCTGAGAGAATCCATAATTGTTTCCGGAACGAACTCTGTGTAATTCCGGTTGAAAAGATCCCTGAAAGTTGTGAGCGATTTAAGCGGGAAGCGGCTTGAAAGTGCGTCTTCCTTGAAAATGACCGATTCGTTGTTTTCCAGTTCCAAAGTGAAAATCTGTTCCGAAACTTCTTTCAGTTTCTTTTTTATCGCGATGTTTTTTACAGCCTTGTCAGAGAAAAGTTCGTTGTTCGGTTCGAGCTGGAGCAGAACCGCGGTGAATCTGTCTATGTCGAAAAGGAAATGTTTCGCGGATATTTTCTTGAAGATTGAAAATGGAATATGGACGAATGAAATATTGAATCCGGGAAAAATTTTGAGAATGGTCTCATTTATCTGGCGGATTAAAGCTGAATTTATGAAACCTATCGTTATTTCGCGGGTTTCCTTGTTGAATGAAACGGGGATCGCAAGCAGTCTCGTGATCACATCCGGCGTGAAGAAACGGGCGAAAAAATCGTCCGACATCAGACTTCTTTTTTCGTCGTAAACGACGCTGAATCCGTCTTTTTCATAAAATTTTGCCAGATTCCTCTCTTCGATCATTCCTTTTGAAAGGGCGAACCAGATAGGGTCGACATTCTTTTTCATTTTCAGGATCTTGCTTGCATTTTCCGAACTGATTACATTTTCCTGAACCATTTTCAAAATCAGATTTCTCATTTGAAATCCTCCTGTATTTTTGCAACTATCGGAACATTGCGTTTGTAGCGCATCGAATTTATTCTGTTCGTTACGAAATGAACCAGCTTCGCGTCAAAACCCTCTCTGACGATTTCTTCTTCGGAAAGTTTCAGATCGGCAAAGGCGTGGATGACCGGATCCATCGTCTGATAGGAATAACCGATTTCTCCTTCATCGGTCTGTCCTTCGAAAAGATCGGCACTCGGCGCTTTTTCTATGACGCTTGACGGAAGTCCGAGATAGCGTGCGAACTCGAAAATATCGGTTTTATAGAGACTGCCGATCGGATTCAGGGCAGATGCTCCGTCGCCGAACATTGTAAAATAGCCGAGTTCGATCTCGCTTTTGTTACCTGTTCCCAGCACGATCGCGCCGTTTGCCGCCGAAAAGTCGAAAAGGGTCATCATTCGTGTCCTTGCCATGATATTGCCGAGACGACCTTTCCGCGAAAAGTCACTGTTTGTCATGTTGTTTGCGGCAAATGCGTCGACAACTGCGGAAATTTCTATTCTCAGGCTGTTTATACCCGTGTTTTCAACGACTTTGAGTGCGTCTTCAACGCTTTTTGCACTTGAAGTTCTGTAAGGCATAAGTATTCCTGTGACATTTTCTTTGCCGAGAGCTCTCGCGGCAAGTGCCGCTACAAGCGCGCTGTCAAGTCCGCCGGAAAGCCCTAAAACAGCTTTTTTGAGCCCTGTTTTTTCGATTTCCGTGACTAAAAACGAAGTAAGTTTTTTCTCGATTACTGCAAAATCCAATTTTGGGAGTGTTATCATGCGTTGCTCCTTATTTTGAGTTGATTTAATAATGATCTTCGTATGTTGAGCGAATTGGAAAAATAGTCTGAAAGAATGTTTTCCTTTTTTTCGTCCGCAGAAAATCCGGAAACTGCGCAGTAGTCCGATTCTATCGCATCAAGCGTTTCGTAATTGAAATCGTTGAAAAGAGTTTCACGGCATTTTTTTATGAAACCTATTTCAGAAACATCAGGCATCGTGAATGAGTGGGCGAGTTCCGCAAGCCACGAAGCTGCTATGAAATTGCGCGGATTGCTGCGAAGGGGCGCGGTTTCCTCGAGCGATACGAAATCGTCAAGAAAATATGTGTTGTTTTTTCTGCTGAGAACGACTTCGCAGTTTTCGAAAAGGGAGAGGGAGTCTTTTTTCGAGAAAAATCGGAAAGTCTCGCCTTCAGTCGAAATTGTGTGGAAATATCCCGAGCCGTGTGCTTTTTTGTAGGTTATCGTTCCCTGGACGATCTGCATTATTCCACCGATTCTATCTGCTGTTTCTTTTCGGGTCTGCGCCGCTCGATGTCGGTTGTGACACCGAATTTTTTTGCCAGTCCTACGCATTCGGCAAGGAACGGCATCGAAACTTCCTTTACGTTCATAGCCTGGACTTCAAGGCAGTTGCGAAGATATTTCTGCCCGAGCTCCTCGTTTTTCAGCAGATACATTTTAAGAGCGCCTTTATACAAAGTTTCGAGTTCGTACGGGAAGTATTCGATAGCTTTTTTGTAGTTTTCGGCGGCAAGCTCATGCATGTCCTGCTCGTCGTACATAAGTCCGAGCTGCTTGTATGGATCGTAGAATGTTCCGCGCATTTTTATCGCGGCTTCGAAATGCTGTTTTGCCAGATCGTAGCGTTTCTGCTTTCTGTAAACGATGCCGATGTTGGTTTCGACGTAGTGCGGACGCGGATACATCGTGTCGGCGAGGACCGTCTTGAATTCTTCGAGAGCTTTTTCAAAGTTTTCCTGTCTGAGGTAGAGCGCACCGAGATTGTTGTGGGCATCGGTGAATTTTTTGTCGATTTTCAAAGCTTTTTCAAAATTTTCCTCGGCTTTTTTGTCGTCATGTTCAACCATGAAAACGATCCCGAGAGTATTGTAATACTGTGGAAGGTCTGGCGCAGCTTCGATAGCCAGCATGATTTCGTGTCTTGCTTTGATGTAGTCGCCCTGATTCAAAGCGGCAAGACCGAGCTGGTAGTGGCCGTCGCTCTTGCGTTCGTCACTCACAGTTCTTGTGTCTGTCGAAGAACACGCGGCAAGAATGAGAAAAAGTAATAAAATTATTAGTGAAAATCTGATTTTGTTCAATTTGACCTCTTTAAAATGATTTGTTGTTGTTCTCGAAAAATTCATGCATTTTTACTCCGCATGCAGCAAAAACGCAGAAATGATATTTATATATAACAAAAATGCAAACTTAACGGCACTTTTTTGCAGATAAAACTGGCAAAGATGAAAAAAATGAAATTAATGAAGTTTTGTCAGCGCTTCTGTGATTCTTCTTACGGCTTCGACCAGTTTGTCCATCGAGGTCGCGTAGGAGATGCGGATGCAGTCGCCGTTGCCGAAGGATTCACCGGCTACGCAGGCTACATGAGCGTTGTAAAGCAGCCACATGCAGAGGTCGTCACTGCCTTTGATGACTGTCTCGCCGTCGGTTTTGCCGAAATAATACTTCATATCGGGGAAGACATAGAATGCGCCTGACGGGGTGTTGCACTTTACGCCGGGTATCTCGTTCATCATCTTTACGACGGTGTCGCGGCGCTCGCGGAAAGCCTTCATCATCTCTCTGATCTCTTCCGAGTTCTCTGGGCAAAGCTCAAGAGCCTTTACTGCTGCGGCCTGGGCGATGGTGCAGATACCGGAAGTAATCTGACCCTGAATTTTGTTCGCAGCTTTGACGATAGCCTGCGGAGCCGCGATGTATCCGATCCTCCAGCCGGTCATGGCATAGCCTTTTGCAACACCGTTGACGATGACGAGACGGTCTTTCAAAAAGTCGAACTGACCCATGCTTTCGTGTTTGTGCTCGTACTGGATGAACTCATAAATTTCATCGGAGATAACGATGATATTCGGATATTTCCTCAGCACTTCGGCGATAGCGGTAAGTTCAGCCTTGGTGAAAACGCTGCCGCTCGGGTTGCAGGGCGTGTTGATGAGCAGAGCCTTTGTTTTGGGCGTGATGGCTTTCTCAAAGTCCTCTGCCGTGATTTTGAAATCGTGCGCCATATCGCTCTTGACGATGACAGGTACGCCGCCGCTAAGTTTTACCATTTCGGGATAGGATACCCAGAACGGAGCGGGGATGATTACCTCGTCGCCGTCGTTGATGATAGCCTGCAGAACGTTGTTGATTGCCTGTTTCGCGCCGTTCGAAACGAGAATGTCGCTCTCTTTGTAGTCGAGGCCGTTGTCGCGTTTAAGCTTCTCGGCAATTGCCTTGCGCAATGCCGGGGTACCTGGAACGGGCGGGTAGTGTGTGTCGTTGTTGTTGATGGCATCTATTGCTGCCTGCTTCGCCGATACCGGCGTATTGAAGTCGGGTTCACCGATGCTCAGACTGATGACATCGATGCCCTGCGCTTTAAGTTCACGGCTTTTGTTGGTCATAGCCAGAGTGGCTGACTCAGCCATGTTCAAAACTCTGTTTGAAAGGATGATTTCGCTCATTTATAACTCCATTAAAATTAAAAATTAAAGGTCTGTCGGTGATGCGATAAAGCCTTTTATCGCGGTCGCTGCGGCAGTCGCCGGGCTTGCAAGATAAATTCCGGACTGGTTGCAGCCCATTCTCCCTTTGAAGTTTCTGTTTGCTGTGCTGACAGTGATTTCGCCGGGCGCCATAACACCTTCATGCGCGCCGAGACACGGTCCGCAGCCCGGGTTCAGGATTATTCCGCCTGCTTCGACGAAAATCTTGAACAAACCTTCTTCCATCGCCTTAAGATAAATTTCGGAACTTGCCGGAAGAACAAGCAGTCTAGTCTCTTTCGCAACATGCTTTCCTTTGAGGATTTCCGCCGCGATTCTAAAGTCTTCGATCCTTCCGTTCGTACATGTTCCGACAAGGACCTGATTTACTTTTATGTCGTGCATATTGCTGACTTTGTTGACATTGTCGACCGTGTGCGGCATCGCAACCATCGGCTCGATTTCCGAAACGTCGATTTCGAGAGTTTCTGCATATTCCGCATCGGCATCGGGATAGATCGGAGTGTAGGCGTCACGCGGGATCCCGTGTTTTTCGAGGAAGCTGAAAACTTTCTCGTCAGGAGCCATGTATCCGTTTTTAGCACCGATCTCGACTGACATATTCGTGAAGACTAGTCTGTCCGCAAGTTCGATGTTTTCAATGTAATCGCCTGAAAATTCTACACTTTTGTAAAGTGCGCCGTCAACTTTGATAAGTCCTGCTATGTGAAGGAGAACGTCTTTCGACGAAACGTAGGGTTTCGGCTTTCCCTTGAGGATGATTTTTATTGATTCCGGCACTTTGAGCCAGATTTCGCCCGTCGCCCAGATCCCTGCCGATTCGCTTCTGCCGATTCCGGTCGAGAATGCACCGAGAGCGCCGTAAGTTACAGTGTGAGAGTCGCTGCCGACGATAAATTTGCCTGGAAGCGCGAAGCCTTCTTCGACCGTTACCTGATGGCATATCCCGCGGCCGCAGTCGTAGAAATTCTTTATTCCCTGTTCCTTGACGAATTCGCGGACTGTCTGGTGGTTCGTCGCCGCTTTTTCGTTTGCAGCTGGTACGATGTGGTCAAGAATTATCAGGATCTGATTCGGATCATCGACCTTTTTTCCGCCCATTTTCTTGAAAGTAGAATAGATCGCCGCGCTGTTGTCGTGCGTAAGAACATGGTCAGGTCTCACAGTCAGGATCGTTCCCGGAACAACAGGTCTTCCCGCCATTTTTGAAAAAATCTTCTCAGCAAAAGTCTGTCCCATTTTTCACCTCGTAAATTGAACAAAAACCTAAAAATCGGGTGATTTTGGCACTTTTTATGAATAACTCAAATTTTTATTTCGGATTTATTCTTTTTCGTCTCTGATTCCGAGTTTGCTCATGCGGTAGCGGAGCATTCTTTCTGTCAGATTGAGTAGCACACAGGTGTCGTGGCGGTTGTAATTTGTTTTTTTAAGTGCTTGAATTATATAGTTTTTTTCGATTCCTGCCAGGATCTCATCAAGGTCTACATTGTGGGAAAGGTCAACTTCGAACAGGTTAGTCTGCGTTTGCTGGTTCAAAGGCTTAGGTTTGGGATAGTTTCTGTCAAAATTAGTCAGAGTAACTAAACCGTCGGTTGCGAAAATCGTTCCGCGCTCGACAATGTTCTTGAGTTCGCGGACATTGCCAGGAAATGTGTAAGTCTTCAAGAATTCAAGAATTTCGTTCGAAAATTTAAATTCTGTCCCAGCCTTTTCGGAAAACTGTTTCAGGAACATTTCGGCAAGCGGCATGATGTCTTCGCGTCTTTCGGCAAGCGGAGGAATATAAAGTTCGATTACATTCAGACGGAAATATAGATCCTCGCGGAATTTTCCTTTTTTTATTTCCTCTTTTAGATTTTTGTTTGTTGCAGCGATAAGTCTGACCCCTGTCGGAATTTTTTCGGTGCCGCCGACCCTTGTGAATACGCGTTCCTGAAGGACTCGGAGCAGTTTTACCTGCATTGTTTCGCCGAGTTCGCCGATCTCGTCAAGGAAAAGCGTTCCGTTTCCCGCGACTTCGAAATATCCTTTTTTAGTCTGGTAAGCACCTGTAAAAGAGCCTTTTTCGTGGCCGAAAAGTTCGCTTTCGAGAAGATTTTCCGGAATCGCGCCGCAGTTTATCGGATACCACGGCATATTGCTGCGCCCGCTGTTTTTGTGGATGAAGTTGGCAAGGACCTCTTTACCCGTTCCGCTGTCACCTGTTATCAAAACAGTGCTGTCGGTAGGAGCTATGCGTTTCGCAAGCTCGAAAATCTTCTGCATCTGAGGACTTCTGACAATAAAATACGGCGATTGCGTACTGTTTTGCTGTTCTGCCGGAATTTTCGGAGCGGCAGTTTTCGTATTTTCGCTTTTTGACTGAAGCTGTGCTGCAGCAGTCACGCATTTTTTTACGATATCGCGGATCTCGGCGACATTGAAAGGTTTGCTGACATAGTCGACGGCGCCGAGTTCGATTGCCTTTATCGCCTGTTCGGTCGAAGCGTAGGCGGTGATTACGATTATCTGCGATTTCGGACTTCTGTGAAGCATTTCGTTGAGCAGATCGATACCGTCTATCGCTTCCGGCATGTTGTAATCCATTAAAATTACCGGAAATTTCTCATTTTTCAGCTTGTTTAGCGCAATTTCCCCGTTTTCTGCCGTCGTAACGTCATATCCGTCTTTTTTCAGCAGGATCTGCAGAAACTGACGCATGCTGAGTTCGTCGTCAATAACAAGAATTTTAATTTTGTCAGAATTTTCCATTATTTAACCTTGATTCCGAAATCAATAATGATTCTGGCGCCTTTTTCAGTATTCATTGCCTTGATTTTGCCGCCGTGCTTGGTAATTATGCGGTAAACGAGCGCAAGCCCCAGACCTGTTCCGCGCTTTTTCGTCGAAAAGAACGGGTCAAAAATTTTATCCAGATTTTTTTCGATAAATCCAGGGCCTGTATCGTCAAAATAAATTTTGAACGAGTTGTCGGAATGTTCCGAAAATATGTCGATTTCACCTTCGTCGTTCATTTCCTCAACGCTGTTCGTGAGGATGTTCCAGAAGACCTGCTTCAGTTTTTCTGCATCGCCTAGCACTGAAAATTCCTCCACATTGCATGTGATTTTGACTTTCGGATGCCCAAGCCTGAAAAGGGTAACGACATCAGACAAAATCGAACTCGGATCGCATTCCATAATCGTGTATGAAGTCTCCTCGGTGTATCTGAAAAGCGAGTCGAGCAGTGTTTTGACGCGTGTTCCCTCGCGGCGGACGATTTCGATGAGTTCTTCTGTCTCTGATTCGGGCTGGATCTCCTTTATTTCGGAAAACATAAGTTCGCTTGCACCGATAAGACTTGTAAGCGGGTTTTTGATCTCGTGCGCGATCGTCGCAGTGAGTTTTCCTATCGAAGCAAGTTTCTGCTGGAGTTCAAAACTTTCCTCGCGTTTCCTTGTTTCCGTAAGATCCGAAAATATCACGACTTTCTGGTTGTCAATGTAAGGCATTACCGTGTAGGAAAGCCAGAAATCACCGAATTTTTTCTCGGACCATGCGCCGTTCGAAAGGGCGTCTTTCGTCGCTTCGGCAAGAAATTTGTCAAGAATATTATTGAATTGCGTTGCGTAGCGGTTCACATAAAATTTTTCCGTTTCGTTTAAAATTACGATCCCGATATTTATCTGTGAAAAAATCGCGAAAAAGTGTTTCTGCATCTCCTTGCTGATGCGTGTCGATTCTTCGAGCGAATTGTTCGCCTGCCGGAAACTTCGGGTTATTCTGCTTGCTACAAAACCCGTGAAAGAGAAGAAAAGAAGATAGGTGAAAAGTCTCGAAAAGTATGATTCCCACGAAGCGGAATAGGTTTTCACAAGTTCGGAAGTTATAAGCGGAAGAAAATCGGATTTGATGCAGACACCCTGCATAAGCAGCAGAAAGAAAGCGTAAAGCGTCGTGATTATAGCTCCTTTTTCGCGCATCAGGATCCCGGCATAAATTATATTGATTATAATTACATAAAGGTAAGGGGAGCTGATGCCGCCGCTTATATATGAAATCAGGACCCAGAACAAAATTTCGATAACAAACTGCAGGTAGGCAAAAAGAGTGAGAAATTTTTCATTTATGTACCGGCTGACTATCAGCGACACGATGTTGAAAACGAGCATTATGAAACTCGTGACAAGGAAAAATTTGTTGGAAAATGAAAAAATATCAGTGTTTTCTCGGATAAAAGGAAACAGAAAAAAGGAAAATATAACCGTAAAAATGAAGAAGAAACGGATTACTAGATAATAATTCAGGTGATTGCGGAACTCGTCCGCCGAGAGACGGCTCATCCGACAGCTTTACCCATACTGAACATCGGCATGTACATAGCGACCATCATGGTTCCAACGATGCCGCCGATTACAACCATAAGGATGGGCTCGATCATTGATGTCAGACCGTCGACCGCGACATCGACTTCTTCTTCATAGAAATCGGCGATTTTATTAAGCATCGTATCCATCGCACCGGTCGCTTCGCCGACACCGATCATCTGAACGACCATTGACGGGAAAACGCCTGCTTCGGTAAGCGGAGTAGTCATATCGCTGCCCTCGATGACTTTCTGTCTGACAAAGATGATAGCTTTTTCGATCATCAGGTTGCCTGAAGTTCTCGAAACGACTTCAAGTCCGTCAACAAGCGGAACACCCGAGCTGACAAGAGTTCCCAAAGTTCTCGTGAACCTTGCGACGGCCGATTTTCTGATGAGGTCGCCGACTATCGGGGCATTCAGAGCGTATCTGTGGACAGCAAAACGGACTTTCGGGTTTTTCATCAGTGTTTTTATTCCGAAAAAGATACCGACAAGACCACCGATTATGAAAAGAATGTTTGCCTGAACCCATTCGCTCAGGTCAACGATGACCTGTGTAAGTCCGGGAAGCTGCTGGCCGTTGCTCATGAAAAGTGTTGCGAACGTCGGAACAACATAGTAAAGAAGAACGATGGTGATCAAAATAGTTGCTATTGTAACGACAGCCGGATATTTCATTGCGCTCTTGATTTTTGCTGTGGTTGCCGCGTTTTTTTCAAGGAATACCGCAAGACGGTCGAGAATCGTATCCAAGATACCGCCGACTTCGCCTGCAGCAACAAGGTTGACGTAAAGGTCGGTAAAAACCTTGTGGTCTTTGAGCGAATCGCTGAGTGATTTACCTTCCTCGACCGAATTTTTGACCTTTCTCAGAATGCTGCGGAAATAAGGTGTTTCCGACTGTGCTGCGAGGATTTCAAGACCTTGGATAATAGAAAGACCGGCATTGATCATCGTTGCGAACTGACGGGTGAAGATAACGAGCTCTTTCGGCTTCATTCCGCCGCCGCCGAGCTCTATCTTTGTCCAGTCTTTTTTCAGGGAATCGACTCTGACACCCTGTGCCAGCAGGGCTTGTCTTGCCCCTTTTTCGTCATCAGCATCGATTGAGCCTTTGACTTTTTCTCCTTTTTTGTTGACACCGGCATACTTGTAAAAAGGCATGTTTTACCTCCCTGTTTTGTTGGTTCTTGACAGAATGGCCTGGAATTCATCAAGGTGCGGCACTAAATTCAGCGCTTCTTCCATACTGATGATGTCGTTTCTGACCAGTCTTGCGAGATCCTGCGTCATAGTCTGCATTCCGCTGTCGTTCTGGCCGGACTGCATACTTGAATATATCTGCTGGATTTTTTCTTCACGGATAAGGTTTCTTATCGCCGCGTTCGGAATCATGATTTCGCATGCGATCGTACGGCCTGTGCCGTATTTCTTCGGAATGAGCGTCTGTGCGATGATCCCCTGCAGAACGAAGCTGAGCTGCGCCCTGACCTGATTCTGCTGGTTTTCAGGAAACATATCGATGATTCGGTTGAGCGTTTCGATCGAGTTGTTGGTGTGGAGCGTCGCCAGAGTCAGGTGACCGGTTTCGGAAACGCGGAGAGCCGTTGACATTGTCTCGATATCACGGATCTCACCGATGAGTACGATATCAGGGTCCTGTCTGAGGACAACGCGGAGAGCAGATGCGAACGATCCGGTGTCGGCACCGACTTCACGCTGGTTAACTATGCAGTTTTTGTGCGAATGGATGAACTCGATAGGATCCTCGATCGTTACGATGTGGCCGTGACGGGTACGATTTATATAATCGACCATCGAAGCCAGAGTCGTCGATTTTCCGCTTCCTGTCGGGCCTGTTACGAGAATGAGTCCTTTCGGTTTTTTGGCCAGTTCTTCAACTATCGGCGGAAGGCCGAGCTGTCTGAAATCAAGGATCTTATAAGGAATAACACGGATCGCGGCACTGACTGCGCCTCTCTGCATAAAGACATTTGCCCTGAAACGGCTCAGATTCTTGATACCGAAGCTGAGATCTATTTCATTTTTCTCCTCAAAAGTTTTTTTCTGCTTTTCAGTCAGAATACTGTATGCAAGTCTTTTCGTATCGACAGGAGAAAGCGGCGGAACATTGACGGGACGCAGGTTTCCGTCGATCCTGAGCTGAGGCGGCGAACCGCTTGTGATGTGCAAGTCTGACGCGCCCTGCTCGATCATCAAAGAGAGCAGATCCTGCAGCGAGAGCGGAGCGGTATTGGTAGCTTCATCGTTCATTTCCTTCACCTCTAATTTTCGTCTGGTGCCGTGTTTCTCAAAACTTCGGCTATTGTTGTAGTTCCTTCCAAAAGTCTCAGATTCGCACTCATTCTCATCGTTTTCATTCCGAGTTTTATCGCGAGTTCCTTAAGTTCCATCGAACTTGCGCCGTTCAGGATCGCGTCTTTCAGCGGATCAGTCATCTTCATTACCTCGTAGAACGCGATACGGCCTTTATAACCTGTTCCGTTGCAGATCTCACAGCCTTTGCCCTGGTAGATCTGGTAGCCGTCGGCGATCTGTTCTTCCTTGATTCCGAGTTTGAGAAGCTCCGATTTCGGAATGTCGACCGGCTCTTTGCAGTTGTAGCATATCTTTCTGCCGAGACGCTGAGCCATGATGCAGTTGACTGAAGATGTTACGAGGAAACTCTCAACACCCATGTTGATAAGACGGGTGATGGTCGAAGGTGCGTCGTTCGTGTGCAGCGTACTCAGAACCATGTGGCCCGTGATAGCAGCCTTTACCGCGATATCGGCAGTTTCAAAGTCACGGATCTCACCGACCATCATGATGTCGGGGTCCTGACGGAGGAAAGAACGGAGGGCAGCAGCGAAGGTAAGGCCTACCTGCTCTCGGATCGCAACCTGGTTGATACCTTCAAGGTTGAACTCTACCGGGTCTTCAGCCGTTGAAATGTTGACATCCTCTTTGTTGAGGTCGGAAAGGGCGGAGTAGAGCGTCGTCGTTTTTCCGGAACCGGTAGGACCGGTAACGAGCATCATTCCGTAAGGTTTGTATATCGCCTCTTTGAAAATTTCGAGCTGATCGGGGAAGAAACCGAGCTTGGTCATGTCGAGCTGCAAGTTGCTCTTATCGAGAAGTCGGAGAACGACTTTTTCGCCGAAAATTACGGGACAGACCGAAACACGGAAGTCCATATCCTCGCCCTGACCGATCTTGATCTTGATACGACCGTCCTGAGGGATACGTTTTTCAGCGATATCGAGGTTTGCCATGACTTTGAGTCTGGCTACGATCGCATCCATCGTGTTTCTCGGCGGATGAACGACGTCATACAGGACACCATCCATTCTGAGACGGATCCTGAAGCTTTTTTCGTAAGGCTCGACGTGAATATCCGATGCTTTCTTCTTGATCGCGTCAAGGAGGACCATGTTTACGAAACGGATGACCGGAGCTTCCTCGGAGTTTCTGATCATGTCTTCGAGGGAAGTGCTTTCGTCGAAGTTCTCGGAACTCAGCTCGACATTGTCGGCTTCGCTGAGAAGAGCTTCCATGTCGAAACTGATGTCTCCGTATTTTTTGTCGTCCTTTTTAGCCTGCTCGCCGTAATATTTCGCGATCGCGGCCTCGATGTCGGTCGCCGAGGCAATAACGACTTCGACATTGTAGTCGGTCAGGAACTTGATGTCATCCTGAGCGTTCATGTTCGAAGGATCGGCCATTGCCACAGTGAGCGTGTTGCCGATTCTCGAAATCGGTATCACATTATACCGCGTAACGATCTGCTCGTTCAGAAGCGCGATTACTTCCGGCTGGATCTCAAGCTCCGAAAGGTCGATCTTCGGAACATTGTACTGCTCGCTGAGAATGTCAACGAGCTGGTTTTCATTGAGTCTGTTCTCTTTAAAGAGAATATCTTTTATGCTTTCACCCGATTCGATCGAAAGTTCTTCAAGCGATTTAAGTTCGGGAAGAGAGATGATTCCTCTCTTTACCAGCATTCCTGTCAACTGTCGGTTGTTCAAAAGCGACTCCACAAGAGGTTAGCAATTCAACGGCGGCATTATATTGTAATAATTCCTATCGTCAAGAAAGAGCAATATTTTTCTCCCTGTTTTTTTGCCGGCGGCCGCCTGAAGCTAGTTTTCCGGCATGCATTCGGATCCGTTCCATGAAAAATTTTTATCACATTCAAAGAAACATTCTTTGCCGATTTCTCTGTAACATTTGAACACTTCGTTTTCTAATTTAAGTTCGCCCCAGCGGCATTCGTAACATTTGTCTTCCGCGAAGACGAAACCTTCGGCACAGCCTGGAACGGTGTTCGGAAGCAGTTCTCCGTTGTAGGTGTAAGGCTGGGTAAGTTCGACCTGCTGTTCGTTTTTTATACGGTAAAGCGGGCCTGAGCCGCAGCACTGTTTTGCCTTGCCTGTCAGACCGCCGGTTTCAGGATTTATTGCTGTGAAGCACTGTTCGACGGCTGTTTTTCCGTTTTTGTCGCTGAGTGCTGTTCCGGCGTCGCTTTCTGTGATATATATTCCCGGAATTATTCTGGCGCATTCGGTGCATGTCCCGTTTTTCGGAGCTGTTCCGTCCGGACAAGGTACTTCTTCAAGGTCTGTCGGCTCCGGTTCTGAGACTTCGACAGTCGAAGATGCCGGCTTTTCGCTGTGCGTTCCGGTATTCGAAGGAGCAAAACCTTCATCGCCGCAGATCTGTTCAACACAGCCTGCGGTATTCCATACGGCGTGTTCAGGAAGTCCGGTACATGCGACGATCCTGGTTTCTCCGACACAGGAATCATCGTCGTCAAGCGGTTCGTCATCGTCATGTTCAGCTGCGTCTTCATCATTGCCGGCCGGCGGAGTGTCTCCGTCGTTGTCATGATCCGGGAGCGTATAGTCGTCTGCTGCCGGTTCCGCATCCTTGTCGTGAGATACGGTCCCGTCTTCGTCCGGCGCAGTTTCTGTATCCGTATCGGCTGCCGGAGTTCCGTCGGAATCGTTTTTTTCCGCAGATTTTATCGGTTTTGCGCCGTCGCTGCATGCCGTGGCGGCGAGTATCAAAACAACCACTAAGGTAAAAAGGACTTTTCTCATGTTTGCCTCCTTTTTTAACAAATACCCGATATTATAAGCGGATTTAAAAAAAATGGAAGTTTTCCGCTAAGGCAATGCCGCGGCGGTTTTTTGTCTCTTTTCTTGCCTTTTTGCGCATCAAGTCTAAAATTATGCGTTTTTTGACGGTCTGCTTTTTGGGAGGGAATTTTGAAAAGGTTTTTTGCAATTCTTGCGGTTTTTGTTTTGTCACTTTTTGTTTTCGCGGCCTGCAGCGGCAGTGACAAAAAAAATGACGGTGAAACTGGTGTAAATGATTCGGACGAACTTGACGATTCCGATGCTGCTGATTCTGAAAGTGATACCAATACTGATTCCGGCAACGGCAAGACCGATAACGATAAAACCGACACTTCCGATTCCGGCGATTCTTCTGATTCCGGTGATTCGGGAGATTCCGGCGATTCCGGCGAAACTCCCGATACAGGCGATTTCGCAGATTCCGGCGACGAACCGCTTCCCGACGGCATGACTCTGGAAGAGCTTGAAAAAGCGTGCAAAAACAAGGAAACTGTGAACGGCGTCGCATACGACTGCTCAGTCAAAGACTGCCAGAGATTCACTTTCTGCGACGGCGGCGGCAAAATAGGCGAAAACACAATCGCAAAATGCCGTGACGGAGAAGACAGCGACGGCGACGGCTACGCTGACTGCAAAGACCCCGAATGTCAGGTTTACCGTTTCTGCAATCAAACTGCTGAAGATAAAGCGTGTCTCGAGATTCTGGACTCCACCAACGACCATGCCGCAGCATGCGCCGAAGACGCGTGCAAAAATTTTGCAGGCTGTGCCGATAACGGTGCGAATATATGCAATCTCAGCGAAGATCCTTACAAATATGAAAAAGGAACATGCGAATGCGGCTGGTCACGCAGCAAAATGCTTGAAGATTTGAACAACAACCCTGATGCCGAAGAGGAACAGTTCTGCGCTTTCAACCTTGACAACCAAAACATCATGCAGTTCGTTTCCACAGCAAACGAAGCCGAAAACAACCTGCTGCCGTGGAAAGTCATTCTTAAAACCGACATCAACCTGGGGCAGCAGAATCAGTGGAAAATGCTGAACGGTGACACGAAACAGGCAAGCAAGCAGTTCCAAGGCAACTTTGACGGAAACGGCAAAAGGATCCGCGGCAACCTGACCTGCTCCAAAAACGAGCATTCATGCGGGCTTTTCGCAAGCCTCTTAACGGCAACAGTCAAAAATCTCAAACTTGATTTCACGATCAAAGGTCCTGAACAGACAGGAGCCATCGCCGGTTCTTCCAGTAATTCAACGATCGGCGACATAAAGTCTTCGGCAAAAGTCTACGCGGAGAACACTTCAGGTTACGGAAACGACAACTATTCTGCGGTTGCAGGCGGCATAGTAGGAATCGACGACAATTCCAATTTTGAAAACCTGACAGTTTCCGGCTCTGTCTCGGCGACAAGCAAGATGGCGGATTCAGCTTCTCTGGCTGGCGGTGTCATCGGTCTCGGCATTTCGACGAAAATCACCAAAGCAAAATCATCGGCCACCATAACATCCTCATTCAACGGCACGAAGTATCAGGCTTCTGTTCTCAAAAGCTGTGCAGGTGGAATCTCAGGATTCATCACCGGCACATACCCTCGGCTCGATGAAGTTGAAGTCAACGCTTCAGTCCAGGCGACATCGCAAGTCGACAAAACAGTTACCTCGGCAGGCGGAATTGCCGGATGCGTATCGGATATAATCACTGTAAGCGGAGCAGACGATTTTGTTTTAATAGCAAACAGCTCTTACACTGATAAAAAAATTATGGAGGTCACCATCCGTTCGGCCAAGAGCAGCGGCACTGTCAAAGCCGAGAACACAAGTACCGCTTCAGATGTCAGCTATTCGTCTCACGATGAAATTGCCGGAGGAATCGTCGGTATCATCAGGTCTCAAAACGAAGAAAGTATCGTTACAGGCGCATATTCCGAATCAAATATCGAATGCCACTCCTCACCCGGCAATTACACTGCCTGCACGACCGGAGGAATCGTCGGTTACGCAAGGAACAAAACGATTCTCCGCAGTGTTTCATACAAAGGAAAAATCGAAACTTTGAGCGGAAAAAACAGCCGCGTCGGAGGTGTTGCCGGCTATGCTACCAACAACTCGCAAATAGCCAATGCAAGTGCGTCGGGAAGCATCACTGTCAAAGACGGCGACAACGAAAATCTCAATGTTTATGCCGGAGGAATCGTCGGTTATGCCTACGAAGACGCCAGCTTCATAAACACTTACAACAATATCGTCATCAAAAAACAGTTTACGAGTGTAAAGGCATCTTTCACAGCAGGAGCAGTAGCAGGCTACGGCGGCAACAACACAAGATTTTATGAAAGTTACTGGAATCCCCTGACTCTGCCGGACGAAGACGAAGTCGAGATAGTCGGAGAACGCAAGACAGGTATCCAGGTCGATACGACATGCCACAAATACGAAAAAACAGGTGGTCACAGAATCGAAATTATTCCGGACGACGAATCGCCGGAACTTTTCGACCGTCTGCGCTACAACATCGGCGTTTATCTGCCTGCCGAAGAAATATACGGTGTAGCATCACCTAACCTTCCTTATGCCGATGACTACCGCACATGGAAAACTTACACCGATTCAGACGGTGTTTTATGGCCGGTAATCGATCTGGAAAGCGACGAGCGTTTTGAAGGCGGATCTATTTAGGTGAAAAATGATCAGGAAAAGCACGGTTTCAATTCTTTTTTTCGTTTTTTTGCCACTTTCGCTGATTTTCGCCGACTGCGTTGTCTATCTTGACCGCGACGGCGACGGTTTCGGCGGCGAAAAAGTCGTTTTCGACTACGACTGTCCTGACGGCGCACCGACAGGCTACGCAAAAAAAGGGGGCGACTGCAACGATTCGAACCGTTATGTCAATCCGAAAGCGGAAGAAGTCTGCAACGGAGTCGACGACAACTGCGATAAAATCGTCGATCCGCCGAATGCAAAAGACTGCAACAGATACTACAAAGACCTGGACTACGACGGCTTCGGAACCGACGAATACAAGTGCCTCTGCGTCTCTGAAGGCGATTTTCGCGCGCTTGAACGCGGCGACTGCAACGATTCGAACCCGAAAGTCCATCCCGAAGCGCGTGAAATCTGCAACGATCTGGACGACAACTGCAACGGCGAAGTCGACGAAGGCGAAAATGTTACAGGCTGCCGTCCGTTCTACAGGGATTCGGACAACGACGGCTTCGGAGTAGGCGACGATACCAAGTGTCTCTGCAAACCGCTCGGCGTTTTCAGAGCCGAAAAGACGGGCGACTGCAACGACAACAATCCTGAAATTTATCCGGGCGCTTACGAACATTTCGACCGTCTGGACAACAACTGCAACGGAATAATCGACGAGAATCCGGCGCACTTGCCGCCGCCTCCGCCGAGAAAACACTATAAATAACGGTAAAATACTTTTGTTTTTTATGGAGGAATTTATGAAAAAGTTTTTGATTATCTCAGTTTTGATTTTTTCGCTTTTTTTCTTTGTTTCATGCGGCGGGGACAACGACAAAGGCGACACTGGAGCAGACACCGGTGATACAGGTTCAGACACTGGAGATACCACTTCAGACACCGGTGACACAGGAGCGGCAGATACTGGTGATACCGCTGCCGACACAGGTGATACAGGTTCAGAAACAGCTGATACAGCAGCCGATACCGGCGACACAGGAACTTCGGATGACGATATAACGGATACCGATAATACTGATACAACAGACACTACCGACACAGATACAGACGATACAGACACCGGCACAACCGAACCAGGCGAATGCCCTGTCATCAACATCGGAACAATGAAACTGGACGGTTCATTCGATAATTACGCTTACTACTCAGGCAGTTATCAGCCTGGAACAGGAACAGCAACGATGGATGAGATCGATTTCGAGATCTACAGTGCAACGACGACCGGTGTATATGATCTCACGGAAGGTTACAACGCTTCCTATAGTTCATGCGCTCAGTGCATCATTGTTTACGAAGACATCGTCTACGACAACGAAGGTTATGTCGACAGCGTCGGAAAATACTTCTATCCGGCAAGCGGCACAATGACCGTAAATTCATTCTCTTACGATTCAGGCTCTCTGAACATCACACTTGACAATGTAAAACTCATTCAGGTCACAAGAGAATACGATTCGGAAACCGACAGATTCAAATCAGAACCGGTTCCAGACGGCAGCTGCCTCATCATTCAGAACACAACGATCAATATTTAAGCGCGCCTTCACGTTACGTCGTCACGTCGTTTCGTCGTTACGACGATAAGGCGTGCAGAAGGCGCATCAATAAAAAAGATTATTCAGCTTTTGGATTTTCGACTTTTCCGATGAAAAGAACTGATCCGGTTCTGTCGTCGCGGATCACGAATACGAACGGGCGGGTTGCGAAGAAGCCGGAAGGCATTGCGTTTTCGCCGACTTCAACGGATGTTACTGCCGCAGCCTCGGTTCCTTCCTCGTTTACTTCGACAAATGTTTTGTGGTAAATATCGGAAATAAAAGGAGCATGAGGTTCTCCGGCGATATTCATAAGCGCGCCATCAACAAAAGCCTTTTCCATGCCGAGTTCCTTGAAGACATTGACGAGCGATTTTTCATATTTGAATTTGAACTTCGGAAGCTGAACCGTGAATTTGCGTTCTGTAAGCTGCGAGAAATAATTTTCAAGTCCGTCAGCAGCGATTTTTGCGATAAAATCATCGATATTTGTTTTGTTGTCCATGTTGGGAACTATGCCGTAAAAAGCAAAAACATCGCGTCCGTAAGGGATCCTGACGACGGAATATCCGTTTTCGTCGCCCCAGTCTGACGAATAGCTGTAAAACTTCGGTTCTTCCTGATCGTACCCAAAAGCCATGTAGTCCGCTTTGCCTTCACTTCCGTCGGAAAGCATGAAACCGCCTTCATAAGTGCTCTCTTTGTCGAAAGAAGTCGTCCATGCAGCCTTGAAATAGATCGCGTTGATGAGATACATAACGGCATTCGGCCCGATTTTTTCTATGATTTTATCGATTTTTTCATGAGTTTTTTCGGAAACCCACGAATTTATCTTTCCGACAGTAGCTTCATCCTGGAAATCTTCGGTGAAGAAAGCCGCGTCATAGAATTTGGTGAGGACATCAACAAAATCCTGCTTTACATCTGGTTTGAACTCGTCATCCATCCAGACAGAATCTGCAATTTCAAGCACAAGATCCTTGTCAGCTTCGACCAGACTTGCGATAAGCTGCGAGAACTGCTCGTTCACATCGGAAAGTTCCATTTTGCCGAAACCGAGAACATCTTTCATTTCGTCAAGGTTCTCGCCCGATGCGCCGTTTGTTACCATAGCCATCGCAATCGAAATCGAAAGCGGGGAAATCATCATGTTTTTACCAGCCTCTGCAGCCGCAAGTTTGCTGAACATCTTCATTCCGAGGTCGTTGTTCGCTTTGACAACATCATCGGAGACTTTTTCAGCATGCTCGTCAGCCTTTTTGTATTTTGTTTCCCAGCTGCCGCCTTCTTCGGTATCGCCTGTGTCAGCGCTTGTATCACCTGTATCTGCTCCCGTATCACCAGTGTCAGCGCTTGTATCACCTGTATCTGCTCCCGTATCACCAGTGTCAGTTCCTGTATCACTGGTGTCAGTATCTCCTGTATCGGTGTTGTCGTTGTCTTTTGATCCGCCGCACGACGCAAAGAAAATCATCGCTAACACAGCGAAAATAGTCATGATTTTTTTCATTTTGACCTCCATGATTTATTCAGCCTTAGGATTCTCGACTTTTCCTATGAAAAGGATCGAGCCGGTTCTGTCGTCGCGGATCACGAATACGAACGGACGGTCTGCATAGAATCCGCCGGGTATCGCGCTGTCACTGTATTCGACGGATGTGACTGCCGCAGCTTCCGTTCCGGCTTCGTTGACTTCGATGAAAGTCTTATGTTTGATGTCCGAAATTATAGGATCGTGCGGGTCTTCGGCTATGTTGTTGAAAGGTCCGCCTGCTTCAAACGCCTTTTCCATGCCGAGTTCCTTGAAAATTTCGACAAGCGATTTTTCGTATTTGAATTTGAATTTCGGCAGTTTCATCGGGAAATCGCTCATCGGGGTAATAAGCGAGTAATAGTGTTCAAAGCCTTCTTTAGCGATTTTTGCGATAAATTCGTCGATTTTTGTTTTGTTGTCATAGTTCGGAACTATGCCGTAGAATGCGAAAACACCGCGTCCGTAGGGGAGTCTGATCATCGCAAAACCGTCTTTTTCGCCCCAGTCCGAATAGTATGCAAGGAATTCCGGGACATCTTCTTCCTCTGTGAATTGCATGAAGTCTGCGGTCGATTCAGTTCCGTCAGAGAGAGTGAATGTTCCCTCATAGGTGTTTTTTTCATTGAAAGCAGTCGTCCACGCAGCTTTGAAATAGATCGCGTTGATAAGATACATAACGACATCTTCGCCGATCTCCTCGACGATTTTGTCGATTTTGCCGTTTGTTTTCTCTGAAACCCATGCGTTGATGTTTTCAACAGTGAAACCTTCCGCAAAAATTTCGGCATTGTAGAAATCCCTGAGAACATCGGTGAAAGCCGCTTTGACATCAAGCGAGAAATCTTCGCGCATCCAGACCGAGTTTGCGATCGAAAGTGCGAGGTCTTTGTCAGCTGCGACAAGGCTTGCGATAAGGTGCATGAACTGCTCGTTGACATTCTGAAGTTCCATTTCGCCGAAACCGAGGACTTTTTTCATTTCGTCAAGGTTTTCGCCCGACGCGCCGTTTGTGCTCATCGCCATCGCGATAGAGATCGAAAGCGGGGAGATCATCATGTTTTTGCCAGCCTCAGCCGCCGCAAGTTTAGTGAACATCTTCATTCCGAGGTCGTTGTTGGCTTTTACGACATTTTCGGAGACTTTTTTTGCGTGCTCGTCAGCCTTTTTATATTTGGCTTCCCAGCTGCCGCCTTCTCCCGTATCTCCAGTGTCGGGTTCGCTGTCACCGCTATCGGCCGTGGTGTCGCCTGTGTCGGGTTCACTGTCGCCCGTATCTGCCGTGGTATCACCTGTGTCGGCTCCGGTGTCGCCCGTATCTGCTCCGGTGTCGCCGGTGTCAGTCGGATCGGTCTGGGTATCACCTGTGTCTACCGTTGTGTCGCCTGTGTCGGTTTTGTCATCATCTTTCGAGTCACCGCCGCACGAAACGACAAAGAAAACCATCGCCAAGATCGCGAAAACTGCCATGATCTTTTTCATTTTGACCTCCGTCAAAAAGTTATTAATTGAAACTCCACTCGGTTCCGTTCGGTGTATCCTGAATGGAAATTCCTTTTTCAAGAAGCTCTTCGCGCATTTTGTCGGCCATTTCGAAATTTTTCTCGGCGCGGTAAGCTTTTCTTTTGTTTATGATCTCTTCGATCTCGTCTTTTGAAATGCCGTAGCGGACTATCTGTATCTCTTTGATCTCATTTGTGATCTCGTCGGGATCTCTGAGAAGGACTCCCATGACTCCGCCTACTTCCTTGATTGCTTCGGCAAAGCCCGCACATTCGTCGGGAGTAGGTCTCGTCTTTTTGGAAACGAGGACTTCGTTCAGGTGTTTGAAGAGGTTGAAAAGCGCCGCAACGACTCTTGCACTGTTGAAGTCATCATCCATTGCTTCTTTAAATTCGTTAATAAATTCGACTGCTTTTTCGTTTCTTACAGGTTTTGCAGCCTTTGCCGCGAACTGGTTCAAAGTTTTCAAAGTGTTATAGAAGTAGCAGATCTTCTTTTCGGTATCCTTCAGATTCGCCATAGAGAAGTCGATCGGTGTGCGGTAATGCGTCGAAAGCATGAAGTAGCGCAGAACTTCAGGGTGATACTGCTTGAGTGCGTCTTCTACCGTGATGAAGTTGTGGAGCGATTTGCTCATTTTTTCACCTTCGACCGTGAGGAAACCGTTGTGGACCCAGTATTTCGCGAAAGGTTTGCCTGTCGCGCATTCAGCCTGGGCGATCTCGTTTTCGTGATGCGGGAAAATGAGGTCTCTGCCGCCTGCGTGAATGTCAAAAGATTCGCCTAAATATTTCGTGCTCATCGCGCTGCATTCGATGTGCCAGCCCGGTCTTCCTTCGCCCCACGGGCTTTCCCACTTGGGTTCACCCGGTTTTGAAGCTTTCCAGAGGGCGAAATCAAGCGGATTCTGCTTGCTTTCTTCAACATCAAAACGGGTGCCGCTTATCATTTCATCAAGTTTTCTGCCGCTCAGTTTGCCGTAACCTTTGAACTTTTCGACTGCGAAATAGACGCTGCCGTCGGATGTCGCATAGGCAAAACCTTTGTCGACAAGTTTCTGGACCATCGAAATTATTTCGGGAATATGCATCGTAGCCTTGGGCTCGACATCTGGTCTTGCAAGACCGAGAGCGTCCATCGCCTTGTAGAAAGCGTCGATATTTTCTTCCGTAAGAGCGCGGAAATCTATTCCTCTTTCGTTTGCACGGGCAATGATCTTGTCATCGATATCGGTGAAATTTCTGACATAAGTTACTGAATATCCTGAATATTTCAGATAATTTACGATAAGGTCGATCGCGACTTCCTTCCTTGCGTGACCAATGTGCGGCTTGTCGTAAACCGTCATTCCGCATGCATAAAGACCGACGTTTTTGCCGTTCAAAGGAACGAAATCCTCTTTTTTCTCACTCATCGAGTTGTAAATCCTAAGCATTTTTCTCTCCATTAAAGTTCCTAAAAACAAAATATTATACGCAAAACATATTTTTGTTCAAAAAAACTTCTGATCGCTCCTAAAAACTTTTTTTAGAAAATCCTTCCATTATAATCTGACGGTTTTGATTTGTTTGTATCCCGAATCGTTTCCTCGCCACACTGGAGAGGGAAAATAAAAGTAGGGTGAAGTATTAGGAGGAATAAAATGAAAAAAATTACGGCTGAAATTTTTGTTTTGAAGGATGGTGAAGGGAAACTTATCAACGATATCGACACCGATATGATTTTCCACAACAAGTATCTTTCGATCGTCGACATCAACCTGATGGGACAGTATGCACTCGACAACCTTGAAGGTTACAAGGATTTTTCGAAAAAAGTAAAACCCGGAATGATCGTCGTCGCAGGCGAAAATTTCGGAGCCGGAAGCAGCCGCCAGCAGGCGGTCGACTGCTTTATTTCCCTGAATCTGCAGGGAGTCGCGGCAAAATCTTTCGGCGCGATATACAAAAGGAACATCATCAACACCGGCTTCCCGATGATCGAGATCCTCGATATAGCAGACGATGCACTTGAAACGGGCAAAACTCTCGATTTCGACATTGAATCGGGCGAGATCCTTAAGAACGGCACGGTCGCAGGTCACTTCAAAAAATTCTCGACGGTACAAAAGGACATCATTGAAAAGAAAGGTCTTCTCAACTGCATTTAAAGAAGCATTTATTTGGAGAGAAACAAATGAAGAAATTTTTCGTTGTTTTCGCGCTTTTCTGCGCAATGGTTTTGATGATTTCGTGCGGCGGAGACTCGAAAAGCGAAAATCAGAATGATGAGCCCGACACTGGCGAGACCGCAACAGACGAAGATTCCGAGCCGGCAGACACCGGATCTGACAGCGGTGATTCGGATACTGACGATGCCGATACAACGTCTGACGAAGGGGATTCTCAGTCAGACGATGATACAGACAGCGTACCAGAGCTGACAGAAGCTGAAAAATGCGGTGCGGCAGGTGGAACTTGGAATGCAGCCGAGGAAACATGCACCAAAACCACAGAGTGCACCGGCAAGCCTGAAAATGCAGAGTGGAACGGCGCTTCCTCCTACGAGCAGACCTACACCGACGGCGCATGGAGTGCTGAAATCCCGGCGGAATACGACACCGAAGAAGGTGTCTGCCACTACAAATGTGCAAGAGACCGTGTTTGGGATCACCAGGGTTGTGCCAAACTTCCGCCATGCGGCGAATACAGCTCTATACTGTGCTATGATTCGGAAAACGATCTGATTTGGTCCGGCTTAGATGATAGCAAGACCTGGGAGGAGGCTGAAGATCATTGTGAACACTACTCGGATGAGATATTAGGAGACGACTGGAGACTGCCTACAATCAGCGAACTCAGGACGCTCATCCAGAATTGTCCGGCCACGCAGATGCCGCCGGTGAATGGAATCGACAGCTGCGGTGTCAGAGAAGACAGCGGCGTTACCTGCCTGGCAGAGAGTTGTCAAGATGCAAATTGTTATTCATGTCCTGATGATTACAATGTCGAATACAGCAAATTCGGAGATAGATATTGCCTTTGGTCTTCTTCGCTTCGGCCTGATGATTCGAATTACGCGTGGCTTGTGGGATTCGATTACGGAGCTGGTGTCTCTTTCCGCGATATAAACAACTACTGTGATGTCCGTTGTGTTGTCAAGTAGGTTTTTGCACATTCCTTCGTAGAGACGCCATAATGACGTCTCTGCAATGCAGAGATTGTTTCGGGAGGAAAAAATGACAGAAAAAACGAAAATAAATCCGAGAAAGGCAGGAATAATCCTGCATCCGACTTCGCTTCCAGGAAATTACGGAACTGGTGATTTCGGCGCTGCGGCATATAGTTTCGTCGATTTTATGGCTGAATCGGGAATAAGGATCTGGCAGATCCTACCGCTTACACCGACCGGTGCCGACGGCTGCCCGTATAATTCGTTCAGCGCGTTTGCCGGAAACGAGATTTTAATCGACCTGGACTCGCTTTTTGAGGAAAATCTTCTTGAAAAAACGGCTATTATGCCTGTTTTCGATAACTTCAGAGTCGATTATCCGAAAGTTATTGAGTTTAAATCGAAAGCTCTGGACGAAGCGGCTGAAAATTTTTACAAAGTCCGCGAAAATTATCCGGAATTCACTGCTTTTGTCGAAGAAAACTCCTCATGGCTGCGGGATTTCGCACTTTTCAGGGTTTTGACGAAAAATTTTGAAGGAAAATCGTGGAAATTCTGGCCGGCTGAATTCAGAAATCACGATGAAAAAGCCTTGAAAGAATTTGAAAAAGCGCATGAGAAAGAGCTTTTCCGCCACTTTTTCGCACAGTGGCTCTTCTTTTCGCAGTGGAAAAAACTCAAAAACTATGCGAATGAAAAAGATATCGAAATCATGGGCGATATTCCGATTTTTCTCTCTTTCGACAGCGCCGATGTCTGGGCAAACCAGCATATTTTCAAGATGAATGACGCCGTTATGTCGGAAGTCGCAGGCGTTCCGCCGGATTATTTCAGTGCCGACGGGCAGCTCTGGGGAAATCCGCTTTACGACTGGGATGTTCTCGAAAAAGAGGATTTTTCGTGGTGGATCGACCGTTTTCTCCATAATCTGAAACTTTATGATATTCTCAGACTCGACCATTTCAGAGGTTTCAGCGCATACTGGTCGGTTCCGGCAAGCGAGACGACTGCAAAAAACGGTCACTGGGAAAAAGGCCCGCGTGAAAAACTTTTTGAAACTCTCTTCAAAAAAGCAGGGAAGATCCCGATAGTCGCAGAAGATCTGGGCGATATAGACGCAGATGTAGTCAAACTTCGTGAAAACTGCGGATTCGCGGGAATGAAAGTTTTGCAATTCGCTTTTTACGAAGGGACTGACCACGAATTTCTGCCGCACAACTACACTACTACAAACTGCGTCTGCTACACCGGAACGCACGACAACGACACGACTGTCGGCTGGTTCTGGTCGCTTTCAGACGGAACGAAATCGTTTGTGACCCACTATTTAGGAAGCAACGGAGATGACATCCACTGGAAAATGATCAGACTTGCGATGTCAACGATAGCCGAAAAAGCACTTTTTCCGCTTCAGGATGTCCTCGGCTGGGGCGGAGACTGCCGCTTCAACGTTCCCGGGACAACAGGACCGCAGAACTGGTCGTGGCGTTTCCAGAAAGATTCCCTTTCAAAATACCATTCCGATCTGCTCCGCGGCATAGTTGTCGCATTCAACAGGGAAAATAAGAAGAATTAACATCTTTGAGATTACAAAACATGAAAAAAATCAGCAGTTATTTCTGTATTCCGGTTATTGTGTTTATGGCTCTCATCTGCACATCCTGCGAGCTTGAATACACACCGATGAATACTGACCCATTCCGTGTCGCACTTTCGCTGAGCCCGTTTGCCCTCAATCAGTTTGAGGACGGCTATTCATTTACGGTCGGCGATAAAACGGCGACTACACCCGCCGAGCTGCAAGCCATCTACCGTGACCTCGGTTCGACCGAGATGTTCGTGCGAATCGCCACAAAGCGCCACAAAACATACAAGGAAGACGGCGTCACTCTGGACAACACTGTCGACGGCAAGGAAGACGAAAACGCCAACGTCCATACATTCGACCAGGCGATAGAACTCTGCAAGATCGCAGCCGGGCTGGATATTCCGATAAACCCCGAAATCATGGGGGCATACACCTACATGGATATGGACAAACAGCAGGAGCCGCGTTTCGAGGAATATCCCGAGATCTATGCTCTGCAGAACGGCAAAAAGTGGTCGGATCTCTCAGTGGACGAGGCCTGTACCGTGATGGAGGCTTACGCTGCTTTTGTCGCGGAGGAACTTCTCGCTACCGGCTGCACGATAAACAACTGGAATCTCGGAAACGAGGCGAACTTCGGTTTTGCCGCTACCGGAAAAGGGATTTCCGATATAAAAAAATACACCGGCTCTGTATTTTCGGTATGGTGGCTCAAAGAAAACATCTGGAAAGACGAGGCGCGTGTGCTGGCTGCCACAAAAAAAGGCGTTCTGAGTGCATACGACAAACTGGGGATCGATTCGGCAAACGTAAAATTTTCTACTCATATCGCGACTGTAGTTTCCACTCCTAGAGCTACAGTCTCTTTCTTTAAAACGCTGGCGGAAAACGGTTATAAGGTCGATGTTGCGGGCATAAGCTACTATCCGAGCGCATCCTCGATGGCGGTGGACAGATGGGAAATGCTAACCAGAACGGTCGTACGCATCAACCATAAACTCGGCGTGCCGGTTTTTATTGCCGAATTCGCTTATCCGTCGGGCAAAATGGAGGGCCCGTTCGCAGGATGGAACAAAAAGTTAAAAAACTATAAGCACGATCAGCACGGACAGGCTGAAATTTATGCAGACGTGATCGAATGGGGTAGAGAATACGGCTTGGCCGGCATCCGCTACTGGGCTCCCGATTATGAAAAGTGGTACGCAATGGCGATGTTCGAGTTTGCCGACAAAAAAGGCAATGCAAAAGAGATCCTCCTGAACCACAAAGAACTGATCGGCGGATCAACTGAAACTGAAAACGAGGGAGAGTAACATGAAAAAGAAGATCATACTGGTTGTTATGCTCCTTTTCGCAACCCTTCCCGCGTTTGCGCAGACAGAAACTTCTCCGAAACTAATCGGCGTAAACGGCGGAATCGGTCTGCCTTTTGAAGTCTATGACCTTGAAGCGATGGGCATAAACTTACATCTGGGTTTTGACTATGCCTATCCCGTTAAGAACAACCTTGCTCTCGGATTCTATCTCAATCTTGGCGGCGGTGTTATGGGAGCGCTCCACCCGTACAGCGAGTATGACCGCTATTACTATCCATTCAGATTTTCGGCAGGTCTTTTAATGGAGATCGGTGACTTGCAGAAAAGACCGTTCATCCTCGGTGTCGCTCCATGCACCGGCATGGGCTTTGTGGACATGGACCTTTTCATTCCGCTGGAAATCCGCTTCGGCCGCTTCATCACTGAGAACTGGTACATTGTCGCCGAACTGACTTACGGCATCTCACTGGCACACGAAACTGCGTATTTAGAACCCTCGATAAGAGTAGGATATAATTTCGGACGAAAGAGCAGTAAAAAGGAAAAATAGATCCTTCTTTATACGAAAAAACTTGAAAAAGCCCCTTTTTCACCTGTTATCCCGCGGAATCGTGCAGTTTTTGCCATTCCGAAGTCGCGGAATCGTGCAGATTTGACATTTTTGATCTTTAGGAATCGTGCCGTCAGATTTTCTCGTGCAGAAGCCAGTTCTCACAAACAGACGAATACAGACCAGAAAACGTGGAATTTTTGCTATTTTTTATAATAACTCTAAAATATTACGTTTTTGTTCCATTATTCGGTGGTTTGAAATGAAAAAATTTTTCCGTATTTTCAGGATATCGGCCGTGATCCTGGTTTTTGTCGCGGCTTTTTTTGTTCTTCACAAACCTGCGGAGCCAAAAACCGATGACTGCAGCCTTGACAAAGAGGCGGCAAAACAGATTTTCGGAACGGCTGAAACTTTTGAGAAAACTGGAGTTGAGTGTGTTTTCAATGTCTTTGATACCGCTAAAAACCAGCTCGGAAAAGTGCTTTACGCAAAGCCTGATGAAACAAGCATTGCCGGTTTCGGAGGGAACCTCAGAGTCGTTGTCGGCATTTCGCCGGACGGAAAAATCGCAGGGATCGAACTCGGTGAAAACTACGAATCAGTCGGTTTTATCGAGCGGGTGAGAGACGAAGGTTTTTTCAAAAAGTGGAACGGACTCAGCGTTGAAGAAGCGGCAAAAGCCGATGTCGACACGGTTAGCGGCGCAACGATGTCAACGAGAGCAATAAAATCGATGGTCGCCCTCAACCTTTCGAAATACAGCGGCATGGAAATTGCGGCGAATCAGCAGGATGCGACTCCGCTATGGCTTAAAATCGCGGTTTTCGTTATCCTCGCATATTCAATTTTCGCATTTTTCTTTCCGCAGAAAACGGCAAAATTCAGAATTTTTCACCTTCTTCTGCTTGTCATGATCCTTGGTTTTATCGGCGGTTCAGCCCTTTCCTTCGAATCTTTCAAGAACTGGCTCATAAGCGGAAATATCGCCCTTGTTCCGCTTGTGATTCTGTGTCTGGCGCTTATTCTTCCGATAATTTTTGGCAGAAATTTTTACTGCAATTTTGTCTGTCCTTTTGGTGCAATGCAGGAATTTTTGGGAAAAATCCCGCTTCCGAAAAAGAGTTTTTCACCAAAATTCATGAAAAAAGTGACAATTTTCAAAGTTATTCTGCTTGTTGCGATCTATGTTCTGATGATTTTCAAAGTCGTTGAAGATCTCACTGTTTTTGAACCTTTCAGCGCGTTCAAATTCGAAGTTGCTGCACTTCCATCGCTTATTATCGCTGCTGTTTTTCTCATAATTTCACTTTTCGTAAGCCGTCCGTGGTGCCGTTTTTTCTGCCCGACCGGAACACTTTTGAGCATTTTTGCTAAGATAAATGGCGGAGAGATTTAGCCTAAATACGCTTTTTCTTGATTTAACTCTTTTAAAATGCAAATATTGCCCGATTTTGATTGTTGATTTTACTTTTAAGGAGAGTAAAGATGTTCAGAAGTTTTGACGAAATGATTGATTTTGTTAAGAAAATGGAAAAGAAGCAGGTCGTTGCGGTCGTCGGTGCGGACAAACCGGTCGCAGTTGAAGCGGCGATCGATATGGTCACCGAAAACCTGGCGATCCCTGTCCTTTTCGGAAACGAAGAAAAGATAAAACATTTGATAGAAGGCACTGTTCTCGATGGCAAAGTCGAGATAGTTCCGTGTGCAGACAATGTTGAAAGCTGCTCGAAAGCTGCCGATTATGCGGCAGACGGCAGAGTCAACATCCTTCTCAAGGGAAGCGTCGAGACCGCGCAGATCATGAAAGCCGTTTTCAGAAAGGAGAACGGGCTCAAGGCTGCGGCAGTCGTCAGCGATATCCTGATGTATGAAGATCCGCTTTCAAAAGGCGAAAACAAGCGTCTCGTCGGCATCATGGACGGCGGTATAATTCCGCTTCCCACGCTTGAGCAGAAAATCGAGATGACCCGCGGCGCAGTCCAGGTTTTCCATAAACTGGGCTTCGAAAAACCGAGAGTCGCATACATTTCGGCGATCGAAACGGTTTCTCCGAGGATCCAGTCTACTGTTGACGCAGCAGAGATCCAGAGAATGAAGGCTGAAGGCGAGCTTGACGACATCAACGCTTACCTTGAAGGACCATATGCTATCGACAACGTAATTTCGGAATACGCAGCAAAGGTCAAAGGGATCAACTCAGTCATGGCTGGATGCGCAGACATCCTCATTTTCCCGAACATCGAAAGCGGAAACGTTCTCGGCAAACTTGTCCACTACTGGGGCGGCGCTCAGACAGGCCACGTAATCGTCGGAGCGAAGGTTCCGGTTCTTCTGAGCTCGCGTGCAGATGACGCAAGGGCGAAAATCAATTCGCTCGTTCTCGGGATCACTGTAAACGCTCACAGCTAGGCCATGACTGAACAGCACGAAGTCAAATATCCGGTAACGATCGCTTTGAAAGTGGTCATGCACTCAAAAGATGAAGCCGGAAAAAACGTTTCCGACCTCATGGAGATCCTCAAAAATATCGGGATCCCTCTGCGCGGTGCAGTCTCGGAAAACAAAAGTTCAGCCGGAAAATACACTTCCTACACGATTCCCGTCTATATCGAAACGAAAGAGAAGATGCATGCGCTTTACGAGGCTTTGAAAGCCCATCCCGACGTAAAATTCGCAATTTAATATGGAGAGAAAAATGACAAAAACAGAAGTCGCAATCGTTGTAAACCCAGGCTCGACCTCAACAAAATTCGCAGTTTTCAGCCGCGAGGGCTCGCTTTATGAAGAAACCGTGAGACATCCGCAGGAAGAGCTGGCGAAGTTCAAACTCGTTTCGGAGCAGTTCGATTTCAGATACACGATGATAAAAAAAGCCGTTGACAAAGTCGTTGCCGAAAAAGGCTTTCAGGTTGTCGCTTCTGTCGGCCGCGGTGGTCCGGTAAAACCGCTCGAAGGCGGCACTTACCTTGTCAATCAGGCGCTTTTAGACGATTTAAACAGCTGCAAATTTGCAAATCACGCTTCCAATCTCGGCGGAATAATCGCCGATCAGCTGGCGAAGGATTTTGGACTCAAGGAAAGTTACATCGTTGACCCGGTAACGACTGACAACATGTGGGACAAAGCGAGACTTTCCGGGCTTCCGGGAATAACGAGGATCTGCCGTGTCCATGCGCTCAACATCAAGGCAGTAGCCAGAAAAATCGCCGAAAAGCAGGGGAAGGATTTCTACAAAGCGAACTATGTCGTCGCTCATTTGGGAGGCGGGATCTCGATCGCTGCTCTCGAAGGCGGCAAAGTCGTTGACGTCAATGACGGACTTCTCGGAATGGGGCCTTTCAGCATGAACAGAGCAGGCGCGATGCCTCTCATCGGAATAATCAACATGTGCTATTCAATGCCGAAAGAAGAAATCATCCGCATTTTCTCGCGTGAAAGCGGCTTCAAGGCATATATCGGGACCGAGGATTTCCGTGACATTGAAGACCGTGTCAAAGCGGGCGATCCCGAAACTCTCAAAGTTTTCGACGCTTTCGAATATCAGGTCGCGAAAGAGATCGGCGCTTACGCCGCGGCTCTGAAAGGAAAGATCGACGGCATCATCGTCACCGGCGGCTGCGCATATTTCAAGAAATTCGTTGAGGATCTCAAAGAATACACCGGCTGGATGGGAGAATTTTTTGTTTATCCCGGCGAAGACGAGCTTGCGGCGCTTGCGGAAGGCGCTTTCAGAGTCGTCGACGGAAAAGAAAAGGCCAAGAATTATTGATTGTCACGCCGTCACATCGTTACGACGACACGGCGCGGCATGATTTTTGACAAAAAAATCTTTGATATTATAATCCGCTGTTTGTTTTTTTAGAGGTATCATTATGGCGGGAATCGGTCTTGTCTCCAATCCATATTCAAAGAAAAACAGAAAGTATCCCGACAGGCTTCAGAAACTTATCGACTGCGCTCCTGACAAAGATCTGGTCAGACTTCCGGATTCATTTGAAAAAATGGACGCGGCGATGGAACACTTCAAAAATTCGAAGGTCGATGTTATCGCGGTAAACGGCGGCGACGGAACGGTTCATGTCGCGCTCACTTCGATGATGAAAATTTACGGCGGCGAAAAATTGCCGAAAATCGCGATTTTAAAAGGCGGAACGATGAACATGACTGCCACGAACCTCAGGCTGAAAGGGAATACGGTCGATATTTTCAAACGTGTCGTCAAAGCATATAAAGACAACGGAGAGCTGAAGACCAAGCAGATCTCGCTTCTCAAAGTGAACGAGCGTTACGGTTTTATTTTCGGGAGCGGCGCGGTATGCACTTTCATGGACCTTTACCACAGAAGCAGTAATCCGTCTCCGCTTGTGGCGGCGAAATCGGTGCTTGCGATGGCCGGTTCGATGATCGTCCACGGAAAACTTGCAAAAGAGTTTTTCACGCCGACCTGGCAGGAGATCAATGTTGACGGATTTTCGTTCGGCAGGGCGCCTTATCTTGCTTTTCTGATCACCACTCTTCCGTCTGTAGGGCTCGGAATGGATCTTACTTTCAGGGCGAAGATCGACCTGATGAAGGCGCAGCTCATCGCTTTCCGCGACAAGGCTAAAATCGTGCCGCAGGTGGCGCGTGTCTGGCTCGGGCGTGCACTTCCGCCCGATGTCGCCGACGATACCGTTGGAAGCAGATTTTTTATAAACGGCGACAAATCGTTCAGATATACTTTGGACGGTGACATGTATTCGTCGTCCGGAAAACTTGTTGTCGAAACAGGACCTTTGCTGGATTTAGTTACGGAGTAGAAAATGAAATACACCAGTGCCGCACTGACGCATCCCGGCATGAAAAGGGAGCTTAACGAAGACAGTTTTGTCATTCTTGAAAACGAAGGCGTTTTTGTCGTAGCCGACGGAATGGGCGGTCACAACGCCGGTGAAGTCGCTTCAAAAATCGCGATCGACACGATAGCCGAGTTTTTCCACGCGGCTGCCGAGGATGACGACATGACATGGCCTTACAAACTTGATCCGACGCTCGCGCTTGACGCCAACAAGCTGATGGTAGGGATAAAATTCGCGAACAAACGCATTTTCAAACAGTCTTCGGAAGATGCGGCATGCAGCGGAATGGGAACGACAGTCGTTTCGATTCTGGCGAAAGACGGCTCTGACGAGCTTTATGTGGCGCATGTAGGCGACAGCCGCTGCTACTGCTTCTATGAGGGAGAGCTGACGCAGGTCTCGGAAGACCACTCGCTTGTGAACGAATACATCAAGGCCGGGCAGATAACGAAAGAACAGGCTAAGACTTTCCCACACAAAAATGTCATTATGCGTGCTCTCGGCATGAAGGACAATGTCCTTGTCGATATTCAGAAACGGACGGCGCGTGCCGGTGAGATCTACCTTCTCTGCTCAGACGGACTTTCAGATATGGTTCCGGACAGCGAGATGGAAAAAATTCTCGCAAGCGGAATTCCTCTGAATGAAATGACGAAACAACTCGTTGATATGGCTAACGCCAACGGCGGAAAAGACAATATAACGGTAATTCTTGTAAAAGTTGAATAAGGGGGAGCAAATGAAAAAAAATCTGTTTTTAATTCTTTCAGTTGCGGTTTTCGCGGTTTTCGCGCTTTTCGCAGTTTCGTGCGGAGGCGACTCGAAAAATGATGACAAAACCGACACTGTCGACACTTCGCCCGATACGGGTGATTCTTCCGCAGATACAGGTGATACTGCGGCAGACACAGGCGACACGGCTTCAGAAGTTACTGACGGAGAAGCGGATGATGCTGAGGAAGTTCCTGACACAGAGGAAGTTTCCGACAACGCGGAAGAAAGCGACGAGGATACTCCGGAAGAACCGGACGGTCAGGCTGAGCTGCTTTACCCCGAAGTTACGAAAACTTCAAACAAAGAAGGCGATATCGCGCAGAATCTTGTCATGTATGACGATGTCGACGCGGAGCACCAGCTTGCTGAATGGTATAAGCCGAACAATCCGTCAAGCGAACTCATCTGGCTCATTTTTACGACTTATGACTGTCCGCCCTGCAAGATTCTCAAAAAAGATCTTCTTGAAGTAAACATTAAGGAATTTCAAGATCAAGGTTTAAAAATCGTCCTGATTTTCAACGGTTCTTACCAGACTGGACCGCATCCGGAGGATGAACCGGCTAAACTTGCAAACACCAAAGATATTTATTTCTCTGTAGATCCGGAAACATCGCGGTTTGCAATTTACGGATACCTCAAAGATCAGAAACTGTTCAAAAAATTTACTTCCGGTGCCGGTTCTCTCAGCGGTGGTGCAAGTTATCCGACCTGGGCATTCATCAATGCTTCAAACATGGAAATCATCGAGTGGGGCGAAGGCTGGGGAGACAATATGGTCGATTCCACGAAAAGAAAAATAAAACTTTATCTTGAAGAGTTTGTTAACTAATGAGAAATATTTTGCTTTTTCTAACAATTCTCTTGTTTTCCGTTTCGTGCGGAACGGCTTCGCCAAAGCCGGAAGAGAGTACCGGTTCAGCGAAAACCAGTGAAAATTCAGGTTTTTCAATAAATCTTGAAAAAGTCGACGGCGGAACGTTCTCGTTTGAAGAGATCCGCGGAAAGAAGCATCTTGTCGCCGCTTTCTGGGCTACATGGTGCGAACCTTGCAAGCAGGAGCTCAAAAAACTCGCCGAGATTTACCCCGATTTTTCCGATTCGGTGGAATTCGTCGGAATTTCGACAGACACCGAAGAACTGATCGACAAGGTTAACGAGTTCGCGGTCGAGGCGGCTCTTCCTTTTCCGGTTCTTGTCGATCCCAGCGGGAACACTGTCGGTTCGATAATTCCTGGTGGTGATTCCGTGCCCTACATGGTCGTTGTCGATAAGGACGGCACGGTGGTTTCGCGTCACAGCGGATATACTCCAGGTGACGAGGCGGCTTTGAGAAAAGAGCTTGAAGAATTACTGAATCGTTGATTTTATTGAATATTTTGAGTTTTTTTTGTGTTGAAATATGTTTTTTGCCGTAAAACTGAGAAAAAACTTGAAAATAAATATTGTTTTACTACTCTTTCCAGACTTTTTTGATTGTTTATATTGATTTTTCTGTTTTTTGGAGGCTTTGATGATTAAAAAAATGTTCACACTGCTTATCGCAGTTCTTTTTGTTTTTCCGTTTATTGCGGTCGCAGATGATTTTGACGACGATTTCGGCGGAGATGACGAGGAAGAGTCCGAGGAGTCCGAATCCGACGAAGAAGATGAAGCTCCGGCTCCTGCCAAAGCAAAAGTTAAGAATGAATCCGACAGCGACGCGGCTATGAGAGATCTTATGGGCGAGTCCGAAGAAAAACCGGCTGCTAAAAAGCAGAATGCTTCCGCTGCAAAAGCTGAAGAGGAAGCCGAGGAAGAAGGCGGCGAAGAAGCTTCTTCTCTTCCGAAAGGCTTGAAACCGATTCTTCTTGTAAAAGGCGGCTTCTCTGTTCTCGGACAGTACAAGCAATATAAGGAAGACGGCACGACTTCCAAGCAGAACGCTATGTTCGGAAGCGTTGACGAAGGTATTGTAGGTATTGAATATCAGGGTGCGCATGTCATCGCTAAAGGAACCCTTAACCTCAGAACAGACAACGCTCTCGTAAAATATGCTGTCAACAATCCTTTGATCGAAAGCAACCTTCATTCGATCCAGAACGGCGCTGCAAATGCTCTTTACGAAATTTACGGCGGCATCAAATTCTATGATGTTTTCATTAAAGCAGGTAAACTGATCCCTGAATACGGTCTGATCGATTCATGGCAGGAGCTCGGAATGGGTTTCTCGACTCCTTTCCTCACCAGAAGCCTGATCGTCGTAGAAGGTTACATTCCTGAAACCGATGCCGGACTTTCGCTCGGCTACAACGGCATAATCAAAAACGACCACAATGTTTTCGTAGGACTTTCGCTCGGCACTGGCTCGAACAAAAGCGAATTCTGGTATTCCGACAAAACTTTGGGAATTTACGGAAGAGTCGGCTACGGCTACAAGGAATATATTAAAGCAGCATTGGCGTTCCAGTTCAGAAACGACTACTACATGGATGATCAAGCAAACCACAAGAAACTCAGCACGATAGGTATCGGCGTTCATTTGAAAGCTGCTGTCAAAGGTTTCGAAATGCCGCTTACTTTCGACTACAACATGAACGGCATGGTAAACAGCGCGAAGAATTACGGCAAAGCTACCAGAAACGGTATGCTTCTTTCGCTGGCTCCCGGATACGCATACGGCCTCAGCCGCCATGTCGAATGGCTTGACAAAGTCTCCATTGCGTTCAGATACGATCTCGTTATGGGTATTTATGCATCGAAAGAAACCAGTGACTGGTTCTATCTTGACGCTGCAAACTTCAAGAAAGACAAAATGTACATGAGAATAGGTGCGACCGCCAACCTTTTCACGAAGGAGTTCGCAGGTATCCGCGGCATGGCCGGTTTGACATTCCTCATGCAGCCTAAGGCAAAGATCGCGAAAGGTGTGTATGACCACGGTTTCACGACAATCGTTATTCAGGCGGGTGCTGAATACTAAGATTTTTGGGGACGAAAGTCCCCGTTTTTTATTTTTTGGGAGGATTCTATGAAGAAATCTGTTCTTATGATGGTTGTGTTTGCAATGTTGTTCGCTTTTTCCGCGGTTTCATGCGGTGAGACAAAAACAGTCGATGAAAGGGCTTTGGTCAAGACCCTTGTCGAGAAAGGCGAATACCAGCAGGCAAAGGCGAAACTTGTAACTTTGAGAGGCCAGTATCCGAATGATCAGGAGCTGACGGAGCTCAACAAACAGGTCGACGAGAAGATCGCGGAGAGTTTTTACCAGAAATACTGGGATGAAGCTGCGCAGAAAGGAGATCACAAAGCTTGGATCGAAGCGATGATCAGAATCAAAAAAGTCGAAAACATCAATAAAGAAATGGTAAACGGCTGGATCAAAAGAGCAGCTGAAAAATGTGTCGATGCAGGTGCGAAAAACCTCAACGACGGAATGCTTCTTGCACTTCTTGACCAGCTTGTACAGCGTTACCAGGTCATCTCGATGAACGACAGGCTTATGTACATCACGATGTTCGTAAAGGAAGGAAGATTCCCGCTCAAAGAGTGGCAGGACACTTTCACAACGAAGTATCCTGAACTTATGGATGAAGAGACGGAAAAGTTCGTTGGCTGGCCAAGACCTGAAAAACCGGCAAAAAATTAGTCTTAAATTGATTTCCGCGGCAGTTTTTTTCTGAAAAACCGTTCTGTTTTCCAGAAATTTTTATGATTTTGCTTAATTTATATTAAAATATTGTGCATTTAAATCTTTTCTTATTGATTTTTATGTTTATAATCCGATGTTTTGATTGTTTTTTTATGGATTCTTGCGATGTATATGTATCTTTTCGGTATTCTTCTTCTCGGAATAGTTGTTCTGGTTCACGAATTCGGTCACTTTATCGTGGCGCGTCTCTGCGGGGTGAGGGTAGAAGTTTTTTCGATCGGTTTCGGCAGGGCTCTCTTCAAGAAAAAAATCGGTGACACCGAATACAGGATCTCGCTTGTTCCGCTAGGCGGATATGTAAAAATGCTCGGCGAATCGACTTCAGATGCCGAAACGGTTGACGAAAAGGAGATCGAATTTTCTTTCAGCGCCAAGAAGTGGTGGCAGAAAGTTCTGATTGTCTGCGCAGGTCCTGTTTTTAACCTGATATTTGCGTTTCTGGTATATATGGTTGTCGCATGTTTCATGTTTTCCGCACCTTCTTCCGTGCTTGAATTTGTCTCGCGCGACGGCGCGGCTTATGCAGCCGGAATTTCTGACGGTGACAGGATCGTCAGACTTAACGGAAAACCTGTCGCAGTCTGGGAGGACATTTCTCTTGCAGCGATGACTGTTCCGGAAAGCGGAATCTGCGGAGATGTCAGTGTGGAAGTGGCAAAGGCGTTCACCGGAGAGCTCAAAACTTACACTGTTCATCCGAAAGTCGGAAAATACACAGATCTTTTCGGTATGGAACGCGAACGCTGCGAACTTGGCGTGGCGAGAGTACCGCTTGATGCAAAAATAGCGTTGCTCAAAGATTTCCCGGGTTTGGAGGACGGTGATATCGTGCTTTCAGTTGACGGTGAAACGGTTTCAAGGTTCTACGAGCTTGCAGAAAGAGTGCGGAAACCGTTCAGAAAGATGACCGTTCTACGCGGTGGAAAGGAGATAGAAGCCGATTTCCAAGCGGACGGTACGGAAAAACCTGAATTCGTCTACGGCGGGCTTGCGGTTTCGTCGGTCGAAGAAAACAGCTATTCCGAAAAAGTAGGTGTGAAGAAGGGAGATGTTATTGTCGGTGTGAACGGCTCAGTTATCCAGGTCCCTTTCCAGTTTTATACTGTGATGGGCAGACTGCGTGAAGGCGACAGCGTGAAACTTTCGATTCTTCGTAACAGAGAACCGCAGGTTATTGAATTCACGGCATCTTTTGACGAGTCTGAAAACGAGATGACGGGCATACGCGACAAGCGGGTGAACTGGGGAGCCTCTTTCGACTACAATCCTGACATTCCGGAAGTTTACGCCAGACGGAATAATCTTGTGACTTTCCCTGTTAGATATGCTGCGGGGGAGATGGTCAATGTTATTGTTACGACTTTCAAAGGTTTTGCTTACATGATTTCCGGCAGGCTTTCAGCGAAAGGTCTGGGCGGCCCGATAATGATTTTTGACATTTCGAAGCGCGCTGCAGAGGCTGGATTTAAATATTTTCTCGCAATCATGGCGATGATCAGCGTGAATTTGGGAATAATCAATCTTTTTCCCGTTCCTGTTCTTGACGGCGGTTATGTTGTGATGTATGGAATCGAGGGTTTGATCGGACGCACGATTCCTTCCAAAGTAAAGGAAAGAGCGTTGATGGTGGGGTTCGGTTTGCTTGTCGCACTGATGATTTTTGCGATTTTCAACGATTTTTCGAGATATATTCCGATGTTTTTTAACCATAGCTGATTTTGTTTGGAGGATTTATGATTACCACTCTTAATTTTGCGGCTAATTCCTTGATCGGCGGCCTGCAGCTTGCCGAAACAGTGAAAAATTCTTCTCTGCTTGTGAATATCATGCTTTTTGTGCTGATTATCGCCAGCGTGATTTCTCTCGCGATAATCGCAGCTAAGTTCGTACAGTATAGAAAAGCGGCCTTGGAAACGAAAAAATTTGTCGATATTTTTTGGAAAAACAAAGATCTCGAAGGAGTTGCGGCGAAGGCAGGAATGTTGGTGAATTCCCCTGTTTCCTCAGTGTTTACTGCCGGTTATGCAGAGTTTAAGGATACGAAGGAAAGCTGGGAAGACAAGGGGATCGTTATTGTCGGCGGCAAAGTCGACGAGCTTGCCGCGAATGTCGACAGGGCGATGCGCCGCGAAACCCACGCGAGGATACAACTTCTGGAAAACGGTCTTTCGTTTCTGGCTACCACCGCGACTGCTTCACCTTTCATCGGGCTTTTCGGTACGGTTTACGGCATTATGAACGCATTCCAGGAAATAGGCAAAACAGGCAGCGCGACACTCGGTTCCATAGCTCCCCATCTCTCCGACGCGCTTGTTACGACGGCGTTCGGTCTCATTGCGGCGATCCCGGCATCGGTCGCTTTCAACTACTTCAACGCACAGCTTCAGAAATTCGAGAACGAGTCGGTCAACATTGCTGCCGATTTCCTTAATCAGATCAAAAGGAGCAATGTCTGATGGCGAACTACGGAATGGAAGAACCGAGAAAAAAGAATGTCCGCGCGGAGATGAATATCACTCCGATGGTCGACATCGTTTTCACTCTGCTCATCATTTTCATGGTTGCCGCTCCGCTTATCGAGCAGGGTGTAGACCTTGATCTGCCGCAGACCGAGACTGTTGCCATCGAAAGCCCGAAAGACAAGTTCATTGTCCGTGTTTTCAGCGGTAAAAAGGAATCGGAAAACCAGATTTTCATAGACAAGACGGAAGTTCCGCTGAAAGAGCTCGAGGAAAAGCTCAAAACGAACGCGTTTCTGCAGGAAAAAAAGGAGATTTATCTTCATGCGAGCCGCGATCTTTCGTACGGATATGTTGTCAGAGTCATGGCTATAATGAAGAAAGCGGGCGTGAACAGCATAAACCTTGTTACAGAGCCGCTTGAGAAGGAGTAACCGGCATGGCGGGAAATGTCCGTAACGGATCGTTTATTTTCGGAAAAAATCCCGGCAGGATGAGCCGGAAAACTTTCCTCGGGTGTTCTGTCGGGTCGCTGGTCATCCATATTCTTGTACTGATCTTCTTTGCGAGCGGCCTGTGGTTTGCCGAAAGCCGTAAAATCGAGTTTGAAAGCGTTCAGGCAAAGCTCGTCAAACTTGGCGAGGAGCGCGACAAAAAGCTGCTTCCGCGGATAACGCAGCCGAAACCTCTTCCGAAATCGGAAAAGAAAGATCCGAAACCTGAGCCTAAAAAGGAGGAACAGCCGGTCGAAAAACCCAAGCCGAAGCCTGACGGAAAGGCGAATTCGCTGAAACCGAAGGATGAGCCCCAAAAGGCGGAAAAGACGAAAAAGGACGAGCCGCCGAAAGAGGAAAAGAAAAAGGCTTCCTCGCTTGACGAGCTTCTTTCGGGCGATGTGATGGAGAAAATCAAGCGGGATGCCCGTGCCGAAGAAAGTCATGAAGGGGCGAAAGACGGTGTCGAGGACGGTGATGTCACCGATCCCGCACTTGCTCTGAAAGCCAACATGTATGCACGGCTTATCAGCAAAAAAATCAAGGAAAACTGGAGCATTCCCAGTATAATTTCGGCTGACGAGCGCAAAAATCTTATGACGAAAATTTATTTTAAAATAACTTTCGGCGGCGAAGTTTACGATATAAAAATCAGAAATTCGTCGGGAAATGCTGTTTACGACAGTTCGGTAATCGAAGCGGTCAGAAAAACTGCGAAGCTTCCTTTGCCCGAAGATAAAAATTTGAAGAAACTTGTTTTAAAGGAGGGTTTTGAATGTCCGTTCACTTCAGACTGATTGCCGCACTCACGGTGTTTTTGGCTTCAATGAATCTTTTTGCCCAGCTTCAGGTCGAGGTAAAAGACGGCTCTGTCGCTGACTACAACATGGCGGTTTCTCCGCTTGCCGTTCTTGACGGCACAGATGCGGAACTTGCGGCGGATATAGTTTCTTCCGTCGAAAAAGTATTTGATATTACCGGTTTTTTCAATGTTCTGAATCAAAAGTCGTTCCTTGAGAAACCTGAAGTCCCGATGGATAAGGTCGATTTCAAACTGTGGCGCAATGTCGCTGCAAACGGTCTTGTCAAAGGAACGATAAAGGGAAAAGACGAGATCGTGCTGGATCTTGCTTTCTACGATGTGAACGGCGGAAACAAAGTTTTCGGAAAAACCTATAAGTCAACGAAAGCCGGCGATGCAAAAAAATCGGCTTACCGTTTCGCTGCCGAAGTTATAAAAATTCTGACGAAAGAGGAAATGAATTTTATGTTCTCGAAAATTGCTTTCGTTGAAAAAAAGGGTGAAAGCTACAGCCTTGTAGTAACAAATTTTGACGGCAGCGGCAGAAAAGTGCTTGTCGGTCCGTCGTCTGCGACGATCCTTCTTCCGGAATGGTCGGCTGACGGAAGTAAAATTTATTACACAAGCCATAAGAACAACAATCCCAATCTGTTTGTCGTTGATCTGGCAACGACCAGGATCAAAACTGTCTCGTCGTATGAAGGACTGAATGTCTCTGCAACTGCCCATCCGGACAACAAAACGGTTTCGCTCTGCCTTTCGAAAGACGGAAACTCTGAGATCTATTCTCTTGACACTGCAACAAACGAACTCAAAAGGCTGACTAAGGATGTCGGAACAGATACCGCTCCGAGCGTAAGCCCTGACGGCAGCGAAATAGTTTTTGTCTCGAACAGATCCGGAAATCCGCAGATCTACAGAATGTCGCTGACAGATCTGAGCAAAGTCGAAAGGCTTACCGAACAGGGAAACTACAATCAGGATCCCGAATACAGCCCTGACGGCAAAAAAGTTGCGTTCAGCGGCCGTGACGAAAAGTATCAGTTCGATATTTTTGTTATCGATCTGGCTTCGAAACAGATCAGCAGAATCACGCAGAATCAAGGCAAGAACGAGTCTCCGACTTTCTCGCCTGACAGCAAACTGATCGGTTTCTCCTCGAACAGAAACGGAAAGAACAAACTTTTCCTTTCAAATGTGAGCGGCACGAAGCAGATTGCGGTTTATTCAGGCGAAGGCGAGGTGCTTATGCCTTCGTGGTCACCGGCTGAAAACAATTAAGAGAGGTACGATATGAAACAGATTTTCAATTTTTGCGCAGTCGCGGTTTTCGTTTTCACAATGTTTTGCTCCTGTGCCGGCAATCCGCCTAAAGACGAGCGTGATCTTGCCGAAAAGGCGTTTGCTGATGCCGAACCGGGAAAGGACTGCGCTAAAGAAGACTATCTTGCGGCTGAAGATATTCTGAATCAGGCTCGTGAAGCGGTAAACAAAAAAGAATACGACAAGGCGAGGGAACTTTTCAAGATGGTCAAGGAAAAAAGCGATGCGATCGTTAAATATTATCGTGAAAATCCTGATAAGTGCATGCCCGGAAACGATAAAAAAGCCGATGCTGACGGCGAAGGCAAAATAAAAGAAGAGGAAACGCCTGAGGCGGCTGCCAACCCCGCTGAAGATCCCAAAAATCCGGAAATGGAGTTTCCGACTGTTCATTTTGAATACAACGAATACGCAATTCTTGCCGATGATATGCCCAAAGTCGACCTTATGGCGCAGTGGATGGTCAATTTCCCGGAGAGAGTCGTCAGGATCGAAGGGCACGCGGACGAACGCGGCAGTGTTGACTACAACCTTTCGCTCGGCGAAAAAAGGGCTGCCGAAGTCAAGAACAAACTTATCCAGGCCGGGATCGATTCCGCAAGGATAAAAATCGTTTCCTACGGCGAGGAACGCCCGATCGACCCGGCTTCGAACGAAGAAGCGTGGTTCAAAAACAGAAGAGCCGAGTTCAAGCGCGAGAACTGATTTGTTTTTGCCGCCGCATATTCAGGATCTTAACCGGAATGACTGAGGCTGCGGCAAAGAATTGTTGACTTATGGCAATTCAACAATTAAAATAAATACGATTTTTTAGTTATTTTTTGCGGGTTTTCTTATGGAAGAAAATAATTCGACTTATAAGCTGCCAAGATTATTCGGAAAATATTATCTTTTAGAACTCATCAACGTCGGCGGAATGGCTGAAGTTTTCAAGGCCAAGATGTTCGGTGTCGAGGGTTTCGAGAAAATCGTCGCTATAAAAAGGATTCTGCCTGAGGTAGCGGAAGATGCCGAATTTATCAAAATGTTCGTCGATGAAGCAAAAATCGCTGTAAAACTCCAGCACCCGAACGTCGTGCAGATCTTCGAGCTCGGAAAAATCGACGGTTCATATTTCATCGCGATGGAGCTTATCAACGGAAAAGACATCAAAACGATCCGCAAAAGACTGAAAAGAGTCGATCTTCTGATGCCGGTCGAGCAGAGCGCGTATATCATTTCGCAGGTTTGCGACGGCTTGGACTACGCGCACCGCAAAACAGACGAGAAGATGAATCCGCTCAACATCGTTCACCGCGATATTTCGCCGCAGAACATGATCGTTTCATACGAAGGAACGGTAAAACTTATCGACTTCGGTATCGCTAAAGCGAAGAGCAAATCAACAAAGACCCAGGTCGGAATGCTGAAAGGCAAGTTCAGCTATATGTCGCCTGAGCAGGTGAGCGGACAGCCGATCGACAGACGAAGCGATATTTTCTCGCTCGGCGTAGTTTTCTTCGAGATGCTCACAGGAAAACGCCTTTTCCTCGGCAAAAACGATGTCGAGACACTTGAAAAAATAAGAAAAGCGGAAGTTCTGCCTCCAAGCGTTTTCAACAGCGCTGTGCCTCCTGAACTTGACAGAATAGTTCTCAAGGCTCTTGCAAAAGACAGGGAGGAGCGTTACCAGTGGGCAAGCGAGTTTTCGGAAGATCTCAAAAAGTTCAGCTATTCGAGCGGAAAAACTTTCTCGCGTCAGGATATGATGAACTTCATGAGTGAATTCTTTGCCGACGAGCTTGAGGAAGAGACTGCCAAACTTGAGGAATATCAGAAAATCAAAAAACCTGTCGATATGCCGCTCCGCGAAAGCTCGCAGCCGCTTCACACTGACGAATTCAGCGATGACGAAGAGGTTTCCAAGAGTTCAAAATCATCATCCAAGAAGCTGGTGATCGTTTTTGCCGCGGTTCTGATCGCCGTCGGTTTTGCTGTCGCCCTTCTTTTTGTCATGGGCGGAAATAAAAAGGATATGGCTTCGCTGATCGTCGATTCTAACGAGAAAAAGACGATCGTCGTGATTGACGAGAACAGCATGTATCAGAAACGCTGTGAAACTCCGTGCGTTATCGACGGATTGCTCGCTGGTCAGCATGAGATCCTGTTTTCCAAAAAAGATTTTGTCGATGTTCGGGAAAGCATATTTCTTAGCAAAGGCGACAAGCTTGAAAAATATGTCAAAATGTACCGCATCGGCGAACAGAAGACGATGATAACCGTGAAATCCGATCCCGACGGTGCTCTGCTTTTCATCAATGATAAAAAAGTCGAAGCCCTGACACCGACTATCGTCAACGACATTCCGGTCGGGCTTGATATCGTTGTCCGGGTCGAGAAGCGCGGCTATTTTCCGTACGAGGAGAATATCGGTAAAGTTCCGGCAAACATGAACAAGGAGATCGGCGTTATTCTGAAACCGATGAAAAATGCTCCGGCAGCGCAGCAGCAATCAAAATCAAAAAAGGACAACTCCGTTTCGAAATCTTCGGAGATCGGCGAACCTGCATATCTGACAATCGCAAGCATTCCGGCGGCGATGATATACATCAACGGAAAACGGCTTAAAGCGACGCCTATTTCGCAGCACGAGCTACCGGCAGGAACATATAAAATCCGTTTCAAAGGTCTGAAATCGGATTTCGACAAGATTTTTGAAGTCGAATTGAAATCGGGTGAAACCACCAGACTTATCAAGAATTTCGAGCGTTAGTCAGTATACGAATTTATCCCTTCTGCCCTGGACCTGATAGTGTTCTACAGCCGCGTTGTGCTCTTTGAGCGTTCTTGAGAAATAATGATAACCTTTTCCTGTCGCAACAAAATAGAGGAATTTCGTTTCGTCCGGATGAAGGACGCTTTTTATCGCGCTGTCGCCCGGGAAGCAGAGCGGAGTTGCAGGGAAACCGTAGCGGGTGTAGGTGTTCCAAGGATGGTCGGTCATCAGGTCTTTTTTTGTGATGTTGCCGTTGAATTTCGGCAGCAGACCGTAAATTACCGAAGGATCTGTCTGCATTTTCATTCCTATTCTCTTTCTGTTTAGGAAAACCGACGCGATCTGCGGCTGTTCCGATTTGACGCCGGTCTCTTTTTCGACGATCGAGGCAAGTTTCAGCAGATCGTAAACATCCATGTCCGATTTGTCGATCTCGGTCTGATATTTTGCCAGAGTCGCTTTCATCTGGTCAGCCATTTTTTTCATGACGGTGATTATGTCACTTCCTCTCGGAAAGCTGTAGGTCGACGGGAAAAGCAGCCCTTCGCAGCTTTGTTTGTTCTTTGCGCCGATCGATTCGAGAAAGTTTTTGTCGTGGCAGATTCCGAGAAATTTGTCGTTTCCGTTCATCCATTCGAGAGTTTTGAAAACCGCAGCCGCATCGTATTTGTTGTAGCCTTCCGGAATCGTGAAAGAGTAGAGTTTCACTTTGCCGCTCATGATTTTTTTTGCTACTTCTTCCGGATTCATTTCTCCGGAAAACTCGAATTCGCCCGTTTTAAGCGATTTTCCGAAATCCTTTTCCTTGACCATCCACATAAACTGTTTAGCGTCGGTGATGACTTTTGCTTCGGCAAGCTTTTTAGCGGCTGAGTTCCATGTGTTTCCTTTTTCGATAACTACGGTCGTACCGGCCGGAACATCGATAGCCGTCGTTTTGAAAGACTGATATCCGCTGTAGATCGAATAGCATTTGAAAAGCGCTACTGCAACCGCGACAAGAAAAACTGTCAGTATGATTTTTTTCATGCTTACCCCTTTTTCGGCTTTTTAAAACTGTGTCTGTAAACTATTTTCACCGGCACTCCCTCGTACGGAAAAGCCTCGTAGAACTTGTTGATAAGGTATCTGTCGTAGGAGAAATGGATGTCATTCGGCGCGCTTACTTTGATTACGACTGTAAGCGGCGAAGTCTGTTCCATCGTGATCCCGTTGAAGTGGATCATTTTGTTTTTTCTAGTGAGTGGCGGCGGATTTTTGGAGAGAACGGCCGAAAGCCACTCTTCCAGAGTCTCGTCGTCGATCATTTTGTGGTAGTTCTCGTGCACGGAAAGCACCTTCTCAAGCAGTTTCTGCACGCGCATCCCCTGCATTGCAGATATTGAAATTATCGGCGCATATGGGGCAAATTTCATCCTGTCACGCAGATCCTGAACGATTTTTTCGTAGGTCCCCGTCTCTTTTTCGATGAGATCCCACTTGTTTATGACGATGATTATTCCTTTTCCCTTGTCGTGGGCAAGGCCTAAAATGCGAAGATCCTGATCTGTGGCCAGTTCCTGAGCGTCCATCATGAAAATTACGATGTCTGAGCGGTCAACAGAGTGGAAAGCGCGGACGATCGCCGCCTTTTCCATGAGCATTTCGATTTTTTTCTTACGTCTGATTCCGGCAGTATCGATGAGGCGGAGCGTTTTTCCCATGAATTTTGCGGTCGAATCTATCGGATCCATCGTCGTTCCCGGGATCGGGCTCACGAGCATCTTGTCCTGGCCGATGATTTTGTTGACGAGTGTCGATTTTCCGACATTCGGACGGCCGAAGATCGCAATTTTGATCTCTTCGGGAGCGGGGGGAAGCTTTTCGTTGATCTCTTTTTCTGTCCAGAAATCCTTTGTGATGTCGTCAAGCATGTCGAAAACACCGTAACCTGTTTTTCCAGAGACCGGATAAACCATTTCGGCGCCTGTTTCGTAAAATTCGGCGGCCGCGATCTCTTTGTTTTCGGAATCGATTTTCGAGACTGCAAGCCACGAACGGAGCCCTTTGACGCGGATCAGGTGATAGATCTCCTTGTCGCTGCCTGTTAGTCCGGCCTCGCCGTCGCAAAGCATGAGAACGCCGTCAACTTCGTCCAGGACTTCGTTTATCTGGTCGCGTATTCCCTTTGTTATCGCGTCGGTCTCGTCCTCGTCAATGTGAAAACCGCCGGTATCGATGATCGTGAAAGGTTTGTCGTCGTAAATAAGATCCTGATAGTTGAGGTCGCGCGTAACGCCCGGCATATCGTCGACGATCGCCGAGTTTTTGTTCAGGATTTTGTTGAACAAGGTCGATTTTCCGACATTCGGGCGGCCTACGATCGCGATAAGCGGCTTGACATTGTTGATAATTTTACTCATTTTTCTGCTCTTTTTATCTAATTTTTCTCATTCCAGCCGAAATTTTCTTCGCCTATTTTGAAAGGATAAAGTTTTTCTATTTTTTGTCCGAAAAATCTTCTCTGATCAGTTTCGAGAATAAAGTGAAAATGTGCCTTTTCTTTGCGGAAATATTCTGAATTGTCAATGATTTCAAGCGTCGGAAAAATCACAAAAAGCCTGTTTGCAGCCTCTTTATGTGGAATCGTCAGATCTTCTGATTCAAAGCTCCCTTTTTCCCAGAAAATAATGTCAAGATCTATGTTGCGCGGTCCTTTTTCGATCGTTTTGACTCTTCCCATCTCATGCTCAATTTCTTTAAGCTTTTCAAGCATTTGTACTGGCTCGTAAGCGGCTTCCGCAATGAGCGACATATTAAGAAAATCTGCCTGTGTGAGGTAATCGACCGGTGTCGAGGCGTAAACGCTCGAGCAGTCGTCGATAAAAATCGATTTTTCTTCGAGTTTTGAAATCGCCTTTTTCAGATTTTCAAAACTGTTGCCGATATTTGAACCTAAGGAAAGAATGTATTTCATCGTGCAGTCTTGTTATTTTCCGATGTAAAGGTTGTCGATAAGCCTTGTCGTTCCGACATAGACTGCGGTGAAAATGCGGGAATCGTCAGAAAGATTCTCGCTTCTTGTGAGGTCATTCGTGCTGCGGATCTCGAAGTAGTCGATTTTCGAGCCGGGGACAAGCTCCGAAATCATTTTTTTTGCCTCGTTTTCAAGCGATTCAACAGAAACAGTTTTATTTTCTTTGCGGCATGTTTCAGCTTTTTCTTTAATAATATTCATGATTTTGTAAATATTCGGCGCAACTGCGAGCTCATTTTCCGAAAGGTAGCGGTTTCTTGAACTTTTAGCCAGTCCGCTTGCCTCTCTGACAGTCGGAACGCCGACGATCTCAAGCGGGAAGTGAAGGTCGGAAACCATTTTGCGGATGACTGTGAGCTGCTGGTAGTCCTTTTCTCCGAAAAACGCTGTGTCAGGCTGCGCGATGTTGAAAAGGATCGATACGATCTGCGCCACGCCGTTGAAGTGGATAGGTCTGCTCTTTCCGCATAGGATCGAAGTCAGCTCTTTATCGACATTAAGGGTGACAAGCGGTTTAGTCTCGCCGTAAATCACTGAGTTTGTCGGCAAAAATACATAATCCGCGCCTGCTGCCTCACATTTTTTGAGGTCTTCCTCAACAGTTCTCGGATACTTTTCGTAATCTTCGTTCGGACCGAACTGAGTCGGATTTACAAAGATCGAAACGATCGTTTTTTCACATTTCTCAACACTTTTTTTAATGAGTGAAAGATGCCCTTCGTGGAGCGCGCCCATCGTAGGAACAAGTCCCAGAGTCGATCTGCATTCGCGTCTCGCCGCTCTCACTTCGCTGATTTCGTATAAAACTTTCATAATGAACTCCTATAATTGATAAAAAACATGAAAAACTGTGCGCTTATACCAAAAAGAATCGAAGTTTTAAAGTTTTCAGCGTTATTCGCCGTAATTTTCGCGGACAAAATAGTTGTTGCCGATAAGAAGAGCCTCTTTTTTGGCTTCTTCGATGTCGGAAAACATCATCTCTTCAGCCAGTTGCTCCATTGTGATTTCAGCTTTCCAGCCAAGGATCTTTTCAGCTTTTGCCGGATTTCCAAGGAGGATATCGACCTCTGTCGGCCTGAAGTAGCGCGGATCGACGCTGATGATCTCCTGTCCTTCTTTTACATGGATCTTATCAGTGATTTTAGAAAGTTTTGCAGGATCGATCTCTTCGATGATACCTTTTTCGTCAATTCCGCTGCCTGTGAATTTGATCTTTATTCCGACACATGCAAACGCAGTTTCCACGAAATCGCGGATCGACGAGGTCCTGCCTGTCGCAATGACGAAATCATCGGGTTTTTCCTGCTGGAGAATGAGCCACATCGCCCTGACATAGTCTTTCGCATGTCCCCAGTCACGCTTTGCGTCGAGGTTCCCGAGATAAAGCATATCCTGCATCCCGAGGATTATCCTTGCTGCGGCACGTGTGATCTTTCTCGTGACGAAAGTTTCGCCGCGCCTCGGTGATTCGTGGTTGAAAAGGATACCGTTGCTTGCATGGAGACCGTAGGATTCGCGGTAGTTCACAGTGATCCAGTATGCGTAGATTTTTGCAGCTGCATACGGACTTCGCGGATAAAAGGGCGTTCTTTCGCTCTGCGGCACTTCAGCTGCCTTTCCGAAAAGTTCCGAAGTCGAAGCCTGATAGAATTTTGTCGATTTTTCCATCCCGAGGATCCTGATTCCCTCAAGGAGCCGCAAGGTTCCCAGAGCGTCGGAATTTGCGGTATATTCCGCTGTTTCAAACGACACTTTGACATGCGACTGTGCCGCTAAATTATAGATCTCGTCAGGTTTCACTTCCTGCATTATCCGGATCAGGTTCGTCGCGTCCGTCAGATCTCCGTAATGGAGAGTGAAGTTTCTGTTTTTATCGTGAATATCTTTGTAAATGTGGTCGATCCTGTCAGTGTTGAACGACGAACTGCGCCTTTTTATGCCGTGAACTTCGTAGCCTTTTTCAAGAAGAAATTCCGCCAAGTAAGAACCATCCTGCCCGGTAATTCCCGTGATGAGAGCTTTTTTTACCATTTTTTCCTCCGAATGAAACAGCGAAAACACAAAATTTTATTGATAGGAAAAATTGAGTCAAGAAAGAGTGTGTTGAAAATTTTGAGACAGACTATATGAAGACGGAATCATAATGCTTTCAGAAACTCTTCAGCCTGATTCCTTAAAATTGCGGTGTCTTCGCCGCTTAAAGTCAGAACGTCGCTCTGGAAAGCCGCAGCGTCAGCCGAGAAGCCGTTTCCTTCGCCGCAGACAACTTCCATGCGGATGAAATCAAGGAGTTTTTTGAGGTCTGCACGGACATTTTTGGTCGCGTTTTTACCGCCGACTCCGCAGAAAGTGACTTTTTTGCCAGCCACTGCCGTTCCGCTTGAAAAATCGCCGGGAACAAGCGGGCGCGAAAGCCAGTCGAGAAGGTTTTTGAGCACACCCGGAATTGCGAAGTTGTATTCAGGCGTGAAGATCCAAAGCGCATCAGCCGCCTGGACTTCAGCGCGGACACGGCTCACAGCAGCAGGAAGAGCAGTCTCAACATCCTGATTCATAAAGGGAACATCGCTGTAATCAAGCGTTTTGATTTCGACATCACCTGTTTCCGCGAGTATCTCGGCGCATTTCGCGGCAAGCTGCCTGTTGAACGATTTCTTTCTCAAAGAGCCGATGATGAAAAGAATTTTTTTGCTCATTTTTCTCTCCGTTATTGGTTGTCAAAAATCCGGGGCATTATACACAAAAATTCAAAAAATTATCTTATTTTCCGTGTAATTTTGCAGATTTTTTTCAAACACTCTACAGTTCATAACACTTTCTGTTATGTTTTGTGCAGCAAAAGCGGATCTATCCCGCCTTTTTCATGCAGGGGCTTTCTGTGGTGCCAGAATTAAATGTGGATCGCTCTTCCGAGAGCGCCCAAAAGTGCTTCCAAAGACGCTTCCGAAAGGGTGGGGTGCGGATGGATCGATTCGATGATCTCTTCTGCGGTGAGACCTGCGTTCATTGCCGGAATGAATTCAGAAATGAGGTCAGTCGCACCGTTTCCGATGATGTGGACACCGAGGATCTTGTGGGTTTCTTCATCAATTATGACTTTTACGAAACCGGTCGTGTGGTTTGAAGCGACTGCTTTTCCGTTTGCGCTGAAGGGGAATTTGCCGACTTTGAATTTGAGCCCTTTTTCGGCTGCCTGAGCCTCTTTGAGACCCATCGACGCGATCGACGGAGTGCAGTAGATGCATGCCGGATTGTAAAGGTAATTTATCGGTCTCAGGTTTTTCATTCCCGCGATCTGCTCGACTGCAAGTATTCCTTCGTGTTCCGCCGTGTGGGCAAGCATCGGGGTGAAGATGACATCGCCGACAGCATAGATTCCGGGTACGTTCGTGCGGCAGAATTCGTCAACAGGGATGAATCCGCGTCTGTCGGGAGTGATCCCGGCAGCTTCGAGGTTGAGTTTTGCCGTGTTCGGAGAACGTCCGACGCATGAAAGGACCTGTTCCGCCTGAACGACGTTTCCGTTTGCAAGGGTGAGGGTGACACCTTCATCGGTTTTTTCCGCTTTTTCAACTGAAGTGCCTGTAATTATTTTGATTTTTTTCTTCTTGAACTCTTTTGTGAGTTCTTTGGAAACGTCAGCGTCTTCCATCGGGATTATCGTGTTCATCGCTTCGATAATCGTCACTTCGACTCCGAAAGTGCGGTAGACGAATCCGAGCTCGACCCCGATCACACCGCCACCGATTATAGCGAGGCTTTTTGGCAGTTTAGCCTGGAAAAGAGCCTGGTCGGAGCTGATTATTTTTTTGTTGTCGATCGAGAAATTCGGGAAATCGCGGACGATCGAGCCAGTTGCGATGATAATGTTTTCTGCTTCGAACTCGGTTTCTCCCGCTTTTACGGTGTGCGGGGAAGTGAAAACCGCTTCTGCCTGAACGTGGCGTACATTGTTTTTCTTGAAGAGATATGCGATTCCGGTTCTGTTTTTTGCTGCCGAATTTTTTGCGTGCTCGTTTACTTTTGTCCAGTCAAATTCAGCATTTGCAGTGATTCCAAACGCTTCTGCGCTGAGTATTGAGTTGAAAGTTTCTGCTGCCGAAATGAGCGCTTTTGTCGGGATGCAGCCGCGATTGAGGCATGTTCCACCGAGAAATCCGCGTTCAATAACGACGGGTTCAAGACCAAGCTGAGCAGCTCTGATTGCAGCGACGTATCCGCCGGGACCTGCGCCGATGATGAGAAGTTTTACTTTTTCCATATTTTCCTCCTTAAAATAAAAAGAATCAGCAAATTACGCGACATAAATCCATATATTTCAGAGTTTGTCAAATGTTCTGCTCTGCAAGCCCAAAAATCTTGACTTGATTGTTCCAGAATATACTCTCACGCGAAAAATCGTTGTTTTAATAATTTATGGAGTTTGAAATGACTAAAATCATCGAATGTGTTCCCAATTTTTCAGAAGGAAGAGATATGAGCGTGATCGACAAGATCACAGCTGAAATCAAAAAAGTAAGCGGCGTCAGACTGCTCGACGTCGATCCCGGATACGACACGAACAGAACGGTCGTCACGTTTGTCGGCGAGCCCGAAGCTGTGAAGCAGGCCGCTTTCGCAGCAGTCAAAAAGAGCCATGAACTCATTGACATGCGCCATCACAAAGGCGCTCATCCCCGCTTCGGTGCGTGCGATGTCTGCCCTGTAATTCCGGTCAGCGGCGTAACGATGGACGAATGTGTCGAAATCGCTCACGACCTCGGCAAAAGACTCGGCGAAGAACTCGACTATCCGGTTTATTTCTACGAATACGCGGCTACAAGCCCCGAAAGAAGAAACCTTGCGACTGTCCGTTCCGGCGAATACGAAGGTCTTGAAGCAAAACTCAAGGATCCGAAATGGAAACCAGATTTCGGCCCGGCGGAATTCCGTCCGACAAAAGGCGCAACCGCTGTTTCGGCGCGTGATTTCCTCATCGCTTACAACATCAACCTCAATACGACGAACGCTAAAAAGGCGAACGCGATCGCTCTGAGACTGCGCGAGCAGGGTTACCCCGAAAAAGACGCAGACGGAAATCCGAAACTTGACGCAAACGGCAAAAAAATCATGCACCCAGGCATGTTCAAGAACTGCAAAGCTATCGGCTGGTATGTCGATGACTTCAAAAGAGCGCAGATCTCTATAAACCTTACGAACTACCACGTAACCAATATGTTCCACGTTTTCGATGCCGCTTCGAAACTTGCAGAAGAAAAGGGGCTCCGTGTTACAGGCAGCGAGATAGTCGGCGTTCTTCCGAAAGAAGCGCTCATCGAAGCCGGGATCCACTACCTTGAAAAACAGGGAACATGCGCAGGTCAGAGCGAAGCAGAGCTCATTAAGATCGCGGAACAGTCTTTGGGACTCAGCGATGTAGTCAAATTCAAACCCGAAGAAAAGGTCATCGAATACATGGTGAAGGAGACAAAAGGACTTTCCGACATCACCGTAACCGAGTTCTCTGACCTTCTTGCTAGTGACGCTCCGGCTCCCGGCGGCGGCTCGGTTGCAGCTCTCTGCGGCTCTCTTGCTGCGGCGCTTGGAAGCATGGTCGCAAACCTCACTTACAACAAAAAAGGCTACAAAGAGCACAACGAAAAGATGAACACTGTCGCAAAAGACATGCAGGTAAGACGTGCTGAACTTCTTCATCTCATCGACGAAGACACGAACGCTTTCAACATCATGATGTCGGCGATGAAAGCTCAGAACGCGGCTAAAAAAGCGGGAAATCCCGATGAGATCGCGGCAGCGGACAAAAATATGGACGAAGCTAACAAATATGCGATCTCAGTTCCGCTTCACGTTCTTGAGAAAACCTACGAGCTTCTTCCAAACCTTAAGATCGTCGGCGAATTCGGCAACATCAACGCCGCAAGCGATGCAGGTGTAGGCGCTCTGCTTGTTCAGGCCGGTGTAAAGGCGGCTGCTCTCAACGTTAAAATTAACCTCAAGAATTTTGCGAAAGACGATCCTTTCTACGCTGAAACTTCGGCTGCAATGAACAAAGTTCTTGATGTTGTTGACAAGGAAGCCGAAGAGATTCTTGCAATCGTCGAAAAGAAAATAAGCTAAAGCATGAAACTCCACTCCATCTTTTCCTCGCTTCAGGGTGAAGGCCGTTTTCAGGGCTATCCGACAGATTTCGTCAGATTTTTCGGATGCAATCTCAACTGCTCTTACTGCGACACGAAACAGACTCTTTCAGGAGATTCGTTTTACATTGAAACGCCTGAGACAGTCGCTGAAAAAATCAATAAATATGATGTCTTAGATGTCTGCGTTACCGGCGGAGAACCGTTCTGCCAGTCGGAAGAGCTTCTTAAACTTCTGAAACTGCTCCGCGGCAAAAGGATTTCAGTCGAAACCAACGGAAGTTTCGAGCTTGAGCCGCTTTACCGCGCTTTTTCTGCTGAAAATTCAGGTTCTGAGCTCTATTTTTCGACAGACTGGAAAACGCCCTCATCGGGGAATCCGTTTTTTGACGAAAAGAATATCGGATTCCTGAAAAAGAGTAGGGCAGGGTGGATCAAATTTGTGACAGGAACCGTTGAAGATCTTGATTTTATTGATGAAAAACTTCCGCTGCTTGACGGGATCGAAACTTATCTGAGTCCGGTTTTCGAAAACGGCAGAGAGTGGTTTTCTTTAGTCGAAAAATTCGTCAAAAGTCACAAAAACATCCGTTTGCAGCTCCAGCTGCACAAGATTTTAGGGATCGAGTAGAAATTATTTCTTGATTTTTTCCCAGTAAGCCTTGATTTTGGCTTCATATCCGATGTTTTTCATTTTATAAAAAACAGGAGGCTCGACATCGCCGGGAAAATAGCGCTGATCGACCCAGTGGTTTTCGTAATCATGCGGATATTTGTAGTTTCCTTTCTCTTCTCCTGGAGCAAAAGAGGAATCGTTTATAAGGTGTTTCGGAATTTCAAGGGATGGATTTTCCTGAAAAAAATCTTCGGCAGCATGAAGCCCGAGATAACTTGCGTTGCTTTTCGGCGCGGTCGCCAGATAGTTCACGATATGCGCTAAAATTATTTTACCTTCAGGATAGCCCACAGCCTGGAACGCATGAAGCGCCGCGACTGCGAGTTCAAGCGCCTTGGGGTCGGCGTTTCCTACATCTTCGGAAGCGAAAATTATCATTCTGCGCAATAAAAAGAGCGGGTTGTCGCCAGATTCGATCATTTTTACGAGATAGTAAAGCGCGGCGTCAGGGTCGCTTCCGCGGAGACTTTTGATGAAAGCCGAGATAGTGCGGTAGTGAAAATCACCCGTTTTGTCGTATTGAGTCGGATTTTCGACCATTTCCATAACATTTTCGCGCGAAATCCTGTTTTTATCGCTCAAATGATATGCACTTTCAAGTATCGATACTGAGATCCTGACATCGCCGCTTGCTTCTTTCGCAATGATTTCAAGAAGTTCTTCGTCAATTTCGGTTTTCAGGTAATCAACTGCCTTATGCAGAACTTTTACGATGTCGGCAACCGAAATTTTTGAAAAACGGACGCTTCTTGCCCGCGAAAGCAAAGCGTTATTGACATAAAACGAAGGATTTTCGGTCGTTGCGCCGATAAATACGATCCCTTCGTTTTCGATCATCGGCAGAAAAATATCCTGCTGTGCTTTGTTGAAACGGTGGATTTCATCAATAAAAACGATCTGCTTTTTTATAAAGATCGATTCTCGGTCTTTGTAGATCGTTTTCTTTATATCGGCGGAACTGTCAGTAACTGCCGAAAATTTGTAGAGTTTCGCGCCGTAAAGCTCGGCGGCGATCCTTGCGACTGTCGTTTTTCCTGTTCCTGGAGGGCCGTAAAAGACCATCGAGGGCAAAAAACCTGATTTTAAGAATGATTTCAATAACTTTATGACATTCTGCTGACCGACGACATCGTCAAAAGTCTGCGGACGCAGAACCGAGTAAAGGGGAATGTATGCGGAATCATTCATTTTTTTCTGGTAGGAACAGAACCGTCCGGATTGAGCCCTCTCGCTTTGTAGTCGGCTTTGATCTTAGCCTCTTTCACATCTTCGGGGGTCATAAAAAGTTCCTTGAATTTCTGCGGAACAAAAACGGTCGAATCGTTTTTCAGAACAGCAAAAATCGTGTCTGAAAACCCTTTTTCGTGATCGGTGATCTGCGCGTCGTCCGAGATGAAAAGAGAGTAGGAGAGCATTCTCGCTCTGACAGGATCTTCTTCATCAATAACGAAAGCAGTCAGATTGTTCTCGACTGAAGCCGCTGTCCGCCAGTCGACAGGTGTGTCGTATTTGCGGAACATCGTCTTTTTGATCGGGTCAAAGAAATAGATCTTGTCGGGATAATCCTTTCTAAGCTGCAGGAGATATGTGTTTTTGGCGTCGTATTCCTTAATGGAATCAAGGTCTTTTCTGATTTTTTCACTCAGATCCTCGAGGCGCGTCATTATCACATTTTCGTTTCTGCGTGTGATGACGAAATATCCTTCCTCCGGCATGAGTTTGATTGCGCCGCGTATTTTGTCTGTTACGGAGAAAGGATCGTCGATCGAAACCGACCAGCGTATGTATTCTTTCGGAAGTTTCCACATTCCGTGGCGGTCTCCCAGATAGATCAGGTAGTTGAATTTCACTTTCGGCAGTTTTTCGTGAAGCAGCTTCATGAAAAGTGCCTCTCTGAAAAAGTTGACATCTACGCTTATATTCGGGCTCAGGATCTTTACGCTTTTCTTTGCACCGTTAAGTTCGATTTTGTTCGGATCGGCATAAGGAATGAAAGCTTTAACGCTCTCGAAATTCGGCATTTTATCGATCGTTGAGTGAACCTTTATGTGTGCCAGAATGTTGAGAAGAAGCGCCTTTTTCTCGTTTTCCGAGATCGAGGCCGGTTTTTCCAGAGCGTTTTTCAGCATGTTTGCGAAAGTTTTGTCCGAAAGTGCGTAGATCTGCTTCGCCAGATCGTCGACCGATGAAGACGAATCAGTTTTTTCCTTCGTCAAAGTGTCGAGCAGTTTCTTCCTGTTCTGGATCTCGGTGGGGGATAGCATCGGGTTGTCGAAAAGATAGTTCAAAACAACTTCAGCCTTTGCATAAGCTGCTGATTTCTTTTTGAAATTGCGATACTGCCTTTCCCAGAATTCCGAAATTTCACCTGTTGCCAGGTTGTAATATGAAATTTCTGACATTTTTTTCCCGGTTTCCAGAAGCTCGTAAAGTGCAGGAAACGAGGAAAGATTCTGCTCTTCTTTGACTGACTCGCCGTTTTGCTGGTGTGTCTCGTTGATAAGCTTAGCAACATTCAGCATCTCGTTGACTTCGTTTTCAGACTGCCGGATCATTGCCGGAAAATCCTTGTCCCAAAAGTCGGAACCGAGATTAGTCGCCCTGATCACAAGTTTGTTTTCTTCAAAAACCGTGTAAGTAAGCGGTTTTTCGACGAAAAAATCCTTGGAATATTCGGAATACTGCTTAGCCATTGCAAAACGGTCATATTCTTTGTCGCTTGTCCATTTGATCATAAAATAAAGAAAAAGTCCGCCGACGATTATCAGGAGGATCAGGTAACGCCAATGTGAGTTGCTGTTTTTGCTTGCCGCGAGTTCAGATGCGCGTACTTTTCTTTTTGGGGACATTACTTATTCTCTTCGATGATTTCCAAAACGACTTTCTGGTTCTGACGGCTTGCAAGTGCACTGACGAGAGTGCGGAGAGCATTTGCTGTGCGGCCGCTTTTGCCGATTATTTTGCCGACATCTTCGGGAGCCACTCTGAGTTCGATTATCGCGGTGCTCTTTCCTTCAATGAAGCTGACATCGACTGCATCAGGTGAATCTACAATTTTCTTAACGATAAATTCAACAAATTCTTTCATAAGATCCTCCAAAAAATTAGGTTGAAAAACAATTCAACGCGACACGAATTTCTTATTTTATATTTTTTTTTGAAAAAGCAATTTTTTATGAAAATCTTTTGTAAAATAGAGCTACAGGCTTGTTCCTGGTTTGTGTTCTGCGACATCCCATCTGAAATTGTCGATGAGAATGAGCGAATCCAGTGCATGATCACTGAGATCCCAGATCGCAAGACGCAGGGTTATGACTTCGCCGCCTTTGACATTTCCTCGTGTCGTAAGCCAGCCTGTTCCGCCGTTTGATTCGAAACCTGTTCCTTGAAGTTCTTCCGTACTTACACATGATGTGACTCCTTTACCCGGAACGTTTACGCATTGAGTGAAAAGTCCGCCCGGAGCGAGGTTTACGCCGACAGGGTTGCCTTTTGCATCCATTGCCAGATTCTTGTCATACGGGTTCTGAAGTGCCGGATCTGGGCTCGTGTGCAGTGAATCAAGCAGTGCGATGAAGAAATCGTTGTATATGGAGCAAATGTAAGTCGGATATTCATATGTCAGGAAGTAGATATTGAAGCTGAATGATTTCGCAGCTTTAGGAGTTCTGATCTTCAAAGTGAGCATGACGGCGTCGTTTACATCGCCGCTTGTTCCTGATGAGGGGCAGGAACCAGCCGACGGGAAAGAATTGCCGTGTGCTTTATACCAGTCTGCCGGAGCGCCGCTGTTGTTTGTTCCGCCGCCGGTGCCGTCCTTTGCAGGATTCGAGACTGTTCCCGAGCTGAGTCCCAGCATTAATCCGCCTTCTTTCGGTCTTATGACATTTCCGAGAGCCGAAAGAAGACCGTTCGAAGTGGCATGAGGAGTCGCTGTGCCTTCGGGAGCGGAAATTTTCGCGCTGATAAGCCCCCATTCGTCGGAATCTTCTGTTGTTGTTTTGCAGATCCCCATTGCTTTCGCATAGTCGTAAGGATCTTTCGAACTTGGGTCGACTTCGTAATCGCAGTCGTAGTAGACTTCTTCGTATGTGCAGGCCGGTGTCCCTTCGCCGTAAAGATCCGTTCCGTCGTCAATGACACCGTTGCAGTCGTCGTCTATATTGTTGTGGCAGAGCTCGTCGCCTATTTCAAAGACAGGAAGGACTTCGCCAATGCATTTTCCCCATGTTCCGTCAGCGTTGCATGTTCTGACAGCTTCTTTGCAGGGGCCTTTTCCGAGAGCGTCGGGATTCCCCTGATACGGGCAGTATTGCGTTGTGCCAGGTGTGCAGGGATCTATCGACGAGCCTTTCGGTGAATTGCCGCTGCCTGAGTCTCCGGAATCGTCTGAATCTGACTCATCGCCTGAATCGGCGGTTTCGCCGCTTTGGGAACTGCCGCCGTCGTTTTTAGAACATCTGCTGATCGTTTTGTCGCAGACATAACCCATCGGACAGTCCAGGGTAGTCTCGCACGGCGTGTCCAGTATGATGCTTTCTTCTTTTTCATCGTCTTCGCCGCCGCAGGAAACGAAACAAAAGACAAAAAACATTGCAACTAAAGCGATTTTCAGAAATTTCATGCTTCCCCCCAAAAAAATAAACCGCATTATTCTAATATTTATCGGGAAAATATCAAGAAAGTTTATGAAAATCCGTGAGATAGGGACGAAATGCGCTTAGTACTGCGATGTTCCGGCCTTTGTAGGGTTCGGAAGCCACTTGAAACCGTCAAGAAGAACGGTCGAATCGTATGAGTGGTCAGGACCGTAAGTCCAAACGGTTCCCTGTTCGAAAATTGCGAGTCTCAAAGTGATTGTTTCTCCCGGAACAACGTTTCCTCGCGTCGTGAGCCAGTTTGTTCCACCGCCGGTATAACCCGGAAGATTGTCAAAACCTGTTCCAGCAAGCAGCGAAACCCCGTCGGTACAGAAAGAAGTGTAGTCATTATATTCAGTCTCAGTAGGATCACAGATAGTAAAAAGCCCTTCGGGTGCAAGATCGATTCCGACGAAGTTACCTTTTGCATCTTTTCCCAAATTTTTGTCGTATGGATTCTGAAACTCGTCATCCGGATATTTGGTGTTGTGTTCCGAATCAAGAAGAGCGAAGAAAAAGTCGTTGAATGCGCCGTCTCCACAGACGGTTCCCGGATATTCAGCCGAGAGGAAGAAAAGGTTGAACTGGAAAGCACGGGCGTTTTTCGGCACTTTGATTTTTAGCGTGAGCATTACCGGGTCCTGAACCGTCGGAATCGTTTTTCCGTCGCACTGGTTTGTAAGACCGTCTTCAACAGCTGTTCCACCGCATGCCGGTGATCTTGGAATAGTGCAGCCGGGCATCATGTTCATCCAGTCTGCCGGAACTTTGCTTGCCGTTTTCATGTCGCCGGAAGAGAGCTTCGCACAATGGAATTCTTGAGTGGGATTGTCCCAATCGCCTGTGGACAGAACAGCCATTTTGGAGCCTTCTTTCGGTGTTATGCTGTTACCGTATTTGGTGGCTGCCGCAAAAGTCTGGTATTCGCTGGTGTAATACGGCATAGGAAGACTTTGTCTGGAAATTGGGTTTCCACCAGCATTGAAAGTATATTGGATACACTGCTCATCCGCAATTGATTCAGTTACCGGGTCACCGGCAAGCGAGAGTGTCGCTTCAACAAGCTGGTCTCCGCAGATGCCCATAGCGTGGGCGAGTTTTACCGCGTTGCCGGGGTAATCGTCAAGCTGGAGCGGTTCGTCTGCGCCGTCGCAGGAAGGATCTTCGTCAATTTGACCGTTGCAGTTGTCGTCTACTCCGTTGTCTGAAATTTCGGCACCGGCCGGGTTTATTGTCGCCGGGTCGTAGCCGCCGCACTCGTCAGCAGTTTCGCAGCAGTCTTCGCATGCGCCGTAACCGTCGCCGTCGATGTCTGTTCCGTCGTCAACTACGCCGTTGCAGTCGTTGTCGATTCCATCGCTGCAGAGAGGACCTATTTCAAAAACCGGAAGGACTTCGCCTTCGCATTTTCCCCATGTTCCGTCAGCTTTGCATGTTCTGACAGCCTGTTTGCACGGGCCTTTGCCGATCGCATTCGGGTTCCCCTGATACGGACATTCCTGCGTTGCGCCTGGTTTGCACGGATCCTGAGCTGTTCCTTTGTTTGAGCTGCCGGAATCACCTGTGTCGGCACCTCCGTTCGAGCCGGAATCGCCGGAATCGCCGGAATCGCAGTCGTCACAGGAGTCTCCTGAGTCGGCCCCGCCGTTGTTTCCGTTATTCTGAGTGCATATCTTTTCAGTTTTGTCGCAGACATAACCCATCGGGCAGTCCAAAGTCGTTTCGCATGCGGATCCTCCGCCGCCTGAACTTTCGCCGCCCTCGTCACTTCCGCCGCAAGAAACAAAGCAGAAAGAGAAAACGGCTAAAAAAATTGCTGAAAAAATTCTGAATTTCATGGAAACCTCCATTCAACACCACAAAAATCATAAAATTATTGTCAGATTCAGAAAAAAATCAAGTACAGCTTTCTTTTGGAATATCGAATGCCGGAATAGCGGTATACGGCAGGAAAAGTTTGCTGCAGACAATAACTGCAAAAAGTTGGCGGCATCGATAAAAGATGCTATATTGAGCCGTTTTTCTGTTTTGGGAGCGGACAATGGAAAAAAATTCTTTGATTTTTGTCGCAGGCCACAAGGGGCTTGTCGGAAGCGCTGTCGTGCGCGAACTTCAGTCAAAAGGTTACAACAATCTGATTTTGAAAACTTCGGCAGAGCTTGATCTCAGAAATCAGGCCGAGACGGAACGCTTTTTTGCCGAAACTAAGCCGGAATATGTTTTTCTTGCGGCGGCGCGTGTCGGCGGAATCGGGGCGAACACGGTTTTCCGCGCCGAAATGATATACAATAATCTGATGATCGAGTCGAATGTGATCCACAGTTCATGGAAATTCGGAGTGAAAAAACTTCTTTTCCTCGGTTCGAGCTGCATTTATCCAAAATTCGCGCCGCAGCCGATGAAAGAGGATTTCCTTCTCACGAGCGAACTTGAATACACGAACGAGCCCTATGCGCTCGCGAAGATCGCCGGTCTCAAACTCTGCGAATCATATAACATTCAGTACGGGACCGACTTCATTTCGGTCATGCCGACCAATCTTTACGGTGAAAACGACACTTTCGATCTCCAGAACGGTCATGTCCTGCCGACGATGATCAGAAGATTCCACGAGGCAAAGGTGCAGGGGCGCGATTTTGTCGAACTTTGGGGAAGCGGCAGGCCGAAGCGCGAATTTTTGTACAGCGGTGATCTGGCTGAAGCGGTCGTAATGCTGATGGAAAATGTCTCTTTTTCTGATGTGACCAAAGGAATGAGCGAAATCCGCAACACACACATCAACATCGGATCAGGCACGGATCTCACGATTTACGAGCTCGCATTCATAATCAAGGATATCGTCGGTTATGACGGCGACATCGTCTGGGATACATCGAAACCTGACGGAACACCCAGAAAGCTGCTTGACATTACTAAAATAAAAAGTCTGGGCTGGAAGCCACGCACAAATCTTACCGACGGAATAGAGAAAGTTTACCGCTGGTATGTTAAAAACAACGGAAACCACAGGTGATCCCAATGCTTTACGCCGACAAACTCTTTTCGAAAGAGTGGTTTAAAAGTCTTTATCTGATAATCCAGGGAGCAGTTATCGCCGCGTTCGGATACAATTTTTTCCTGATCCCGCACAAAATCATTCCCGGCGGACTTATGGGTCTGAGCAGTGTTTTTTATCACTTGGTCGGAATTCCGGTCGGTCTGCTCACGATAATCCTCAACATCCCGCTGATCCTTCTCGGAATGAAGATCCTCGGCAACCGTTTCGGTTATAAAACGATCCTCGGGATGACGCTTCTTTCGGTTTTCAACGATGTGATGAACTATTTCTGGCACGATGTGAAGCTGACCGACGACATATTTTTGAGCGGAATAATCGGCGGAACTCTTGTGGGAGCAGGGGTGGCATCGATTTTCAAGGCGAAGGCGACGACCGGCGGCACAGACATCATCGCGCAGCTTTTCCATGTCAAGTTCAAATTCTCGACTGGAAAAGTCGTCCTTTTCACGAACATAATTTTTCTTTCGCTCGGCGCTTTTTCGATCCACTTGAAAAACCCCGAAACGACCGAATTTTTCAAAATGATAGTTTACGCGATCGTCACGCAGTTCACCACGGCTAAGGTGATGGATGTCATCCTCGAAGGAACATCGTACTACAAAGGGATTTTCATCATTTCGAACAAATACGACGAGGTCAAGGAGAAGCTGCTTACCCAGATGCGACGCGGCGGAACGATGATCCACGGACGCGGAATGTTCAAGGATGACGAGCGCAGGATCATTTTCACCGCGGTCAGCAGACGCGAGTCGGCGTTTCTCAAGGAATACATCAAATCGATTGATCCTCAGGCTTTCATCATCATTTTCCAGACAAACGAAATTTACGGGCAGGGATTTTTGCCGGTCAAAGACATTGAATAAACGTCACGTCGTCACGCCGTCACGATAAAAACGCCTTGATTTCCTCAAGGCGTTTTATTGCTTCTCTTCTCCCTTCCTGATAAACGCGTTCCAGTTCCGCGACATTTTTTTCGGTCCTGCTGATCCCGAGCGCCTTTTCAGGGCAGATGACGAGCGCTTTTCCCTCTTTTTCCCGAGAAAGAATGAATTCGCGCTGCTTGTTGTAGCGCAGATGGCGGGTCGCGACAGCTTCGACGATTTTCGGATATTTGCGGAGAATGATCTTCATGAGCGGTAAAAATTTCGGCGGTTGTTTGATGAAATCGCGCGGCTGCGTCAAAATGACGATGTTTTTTTCGAAGCCGATGCTTTCAAAATATTCAAGCGGAACGGAATCGGCGATCCCGCCGTCGAGAAGTTTCATTCCGTCGATTTCCACCGGTTTTGAGACGAGCGGCATTGAGGCGGATGCACGCATCCAGCGCATGTCTTTTTCGCTACAGTCTTTCAGTTTTGTATATAGCGGCTCGCCTGTTTCGGCGTTGGTGACGACTACATAAAAATCCATCGGATTGCTGATGTAGGTGTCATAATCGAAGAGATCAAGCTGATTCGGCAGAACATTGTAGCAGAAATCGGCGTTGTAAAGGTCGCCTGAAGTGAAAAGGGAATAAAAACTGCAGTAACGCCTGTCGTGAGCGTATTTTTTGTTGTAGCGGATCGCGCGGCCGATCTGTTTCGACTTGAAGTTACAGCCGAAAGTCGCTCCGGCCGAGACACCGATCGCGGCATCGACAGTTATTCCGTTTTCCATAAACACATCGAGAATACCCGAAGTGAACATTCCGCGCATCGCGCCGCCTTCAAGCACCAGTCCGGTTTTTTTTGCCATAGCTCCCTCCTTTCCCAGTTTTTATACATAATTAAGTCATAAAAATCAAAAGAAGTTGAAAATTAAACTTCACCTGCTACAATGCCGTGCTTTTTGGTTTTTATTATTTTTTATATAGGTGTGTTATGGCAAAAAAACTTCTTATCAGAGACCTCACGTTGAGAGACGGTCAGCAGTCGCAGTTCGCGACCAGAATGAATCAGAACCAGGTTGACAGATTGTTGAAATCATTCAACAAAGCTCATTTTTACGCAATGGAAGTCTGGGGCGGCGCGGTTCCCGATTCGGTTATGCGCTATCTCGGCGAAGATCCCTGGGACAGGCTTGAAAAAATCAAAGCCGGTGTCGGCACTGCAAGCAAACTTACGGCACTTTCGCGCGGCAGAAACCTTTTCGGATACAACCCCTACCCCGAAGACGTAATCGAAGGCTTCAACCGCAACGCTATAAAATCCGGTATCGACATTATGCGTATTTTCGATGCTCTGAACGACATTGACAACATGCGCTCGACGATAAAATACGTCAAGGAAAACGGCGGAATGACCGACTGCTGCATCTGCTACACAGTCGATCCGAAATTTTCCGGCAAAGACAAGCTGAAAGCACTTTTCACCGGCAAAAAACTGCCGAACAACCTTTTTTCAATCAGCTATTTCGTCAAAAAGGCGGTCGAGCTTGAAAAAGCGGGCGCCGATATGATTTCGATCAAGGATATGGCAGGCCTCATCGATCCGGCGACGAGCGCAAAACTTATTCCTGCGCTCAAAAAAGCGGTAAAGATCCCGATAGACCTCCACACCCACTGCACTCCCGGCTACGGCCTCGGCAGCGTCCTCATGGCTATGGTGAACGATGTCGATATCGTCGACAGTGTCATCATGCCGTTTGCAGGCGGTCCTGCTGCTCCGGCGTTCGAGCTGATCCAGGTCTTCGCCAACAAACTCGGTCTTGAAACCGGCGTCGACCTTGCCGCAGTAAAGGAAATAAGAACCGAACTTTTCAAAATCAGGAAAGAACTTGCAAAATTCGACCAGTACAAGCTTTTCCCGAAAGATTTCGATCCGACCGACAAGCTTCCGGCTGAAGTCGATAAACTTTTCGACGACGCGATCGCCGCTGCGAAGAAAGGCGACACCGTCACGGTGACCGACCTCACGCAGCAGATCGAGCGTTACTTCAACTTCCCGAAACCGAACGAAGTCGTCAGAATGGCTCAGATCCCGGGCGGAATGTACACAAACATGCTTGCACAGCTTCAGGCCGGCAAAATCGAGCATCTTCTTCCGAAAGTAATGGCGATGGTTCCCATCGTCCGCCTTGCCGCAGGCGTTCCGCCGCTTGTAACGCCGACGAGCCAGATCGTCGGGACCCAGGCTGTGAGCTCGGTCATCAGCATGAATTCGGGCAAAGGGCTTTACGACAACACTTCAGTTCAGTTCGTAAATCTGGTCAAAGGCGGTTACGGTCACACGCCGTGGCCTGTTGATCCCGCTTTCCGCGAGCAGATTTCGGGAAAACGCGAGGAACAGCCTTACGACACCTCGAAACATGTCAAACAGGTCAACGAAACCCTTGACGAATTCGGCGGACTGAAACTTGCGGCGACAGAAAAGGAAGAACTTCTTCTCGAACTTTTCCCGGCAGTCGCGAAACCCTTCCTCAAATCGAAAAGGGAAAAGGATTTCAGAGCCGAGCAGCAGAAAATCCAGGATAAACTTGACGAAGAGCGTGGAAAACTCGTCTCCGCGCTTGAAGGTAATTTCCTCGAATAGCCATGGATTTCATCTCTCCGTATATCAACAGTGAAAAAAAGCTCCACATCCGTTTTGAAAAGCTTTTCGCACTGCTTTTGACTTGCGGATTTTCGGGAAAGATCGTTGTTTTAAGCGGCGCGGAAACATTTCCGATTCTTGTTTCAAACGGTTCTGTGTGGACTGACAAGCCAATGAATTTATTGGGCAATCTTCCGAAGGCCACCCTTTTCAAGGTCGAAAACTCTTTTGATGACGGCATGAAAAAAGGGATGAAGGAATATTCTGCCGAGGAATTTCTTTTTTCGGTGATCCTGAGCATGCCGCGCGAACGCGTTCTCGAAGTTATGAAGCCTTACGCAACGGAGTTCATTTCGATCAAGCCGGAAGCGGCGAAACTGATGTTCCTGCACGAAGACCTTCAGCCTTTTGTCGGGCAGAAAAGGAACGAGATCTTTTCTAACCTCAAAAAAAGTTATAGGACGATCTATTTTCTCCTGATTTCGCAGCTTGCGGTAATTCTTCCGTCAACGCCGGAAGAAAAGGCGAAAATCGCCGAAAAACTCGATAAATCCGACATATTTACCGAAAAAGCGGCTGCACAGGAAGTTGCAGAGAAAGTCGAGACGGAGAAAAAGAAGGAGGAGATGTCGGAAGAGGACGAAATCAAGACATTCCTCAACGCGAACGAGCGTTATACCGATGTCTTCTCGCTTTTCGGGCTTAAAGGGAAGTTCGACGACAGGGTCGCAAGGCGCGAATACATCAAAATAATGCAGAAGATCCACCCTGATAAACTTGTCGGAGTTTCTCCGAACACAGCTCTGCGCGCAAAGGAGTTCCTGCAGCTCGCGGGCGAATGTTATGAACTGATCCGGGATCCTGAAGTTGCGGAAGATATCGAACATCTGATGTTGAAATACGGCCCGATAAGAAACAAAAACGAATATCTCAAAATCAAGGAGTACGATTCGGCGATGACCAAAGCTTCGGCGCTTGCAAAAATAGGTTCTTACGATGCGGCGGCGAAAGTATTCGATTATATTTACAAAGAGACGAAAAATCCCGGTGCTCTGGAGCAGAAGAATCTTGCCTTGTGGAAACTTGCCCCGAAGTGGAACAAACTCGACAAGACCGACAGATTCAAGGATATGCGCGACGATTTTGTGAAAATTTCGATGGTCAAGGAACTTTCATTCGAATCGATGTATATTCTTGCCGAGATATACGAATATCTTGAAGATGTGACCGATGCGGTGAAAATTCTCGACACGATCCTTAAAGCCCGTCCTGACGATTTCAAGGCCGCTGGAATGAAAAAACGCATTCTTTACTATGACAAACTGAAAAAGTGATCGGGCGCATGATGATTTTAGGCGTAGGGACCGATATCGTTGAAGTCGAAAGATTCAAGGACAAGCCTGAACTTTGCAAAAGGTTCCTTTCGGCAAAAGAATTTGAATATATTGATAAATTCAGATTTAAAGAGGAACATGTCGCCGGATTTTGGGCTGCCAAAGAGGCGCTGGTCAAGGCCTTGAACGACAGAAACTTCAATTTCTCGGAAATTTCGGTCCTTCATGACGAAAACGGGAAACCGTTTTTCGAAGGGGTGAATGTCGACGGCAGGATCCATCTTTCGATCAGTCACGAACGGAAATTTGCTGTCGCTTTTGTTGTCTGGGAAAAATGATCTTCAGTTGACCCCGGCTTTTCCGTCGCCGAAAAGGATCTCAAAAGGCTCTTTAGTTTTAAGTTCAGACGATTTTTTTACGGTTTTTCCTTTCTGCAAAACTATGGCAAAGCCTCTTTCTAGCGGGTAAAGCGGATCGTTCATAGCCAGTTTCTTTTCAAGTTCCGCAAGATCTGCCCTTTTTTTGTCTATGATCCCTTTGACAAGCGATTCGGCACGCATTATCGATTTTTCTGCTTCGTTGCGGATATTGTTGATGATTTCAAGAGGACTTTTCATCGATAGAGTCAGGTTGTCAAGCAGCATTGACTTCTGGAAAAAGATGTTTTCGGTCTGCTTTTTCATCAGATCCAACGATTTTGAGATGCTGTGTGAAATTTCAGAGCTGTCGGGAAAAACCAGTTCCGCCGCTGCGCTGGGAGTCGCTACTGCAAAGCTTGCCGCGAGATCGAGGATCGAAGTGTCGGTTTCGTGTCCCACCGCGCTTACGACAGGTTTTTCGCATTTTATGACTGCTCTTGCCAGCTCTTCGGAATTGAAAGGTTCGAGATCTTCTTTCGAGCCGCCGCCGCGCCCTATGATGATGACATCGACTTCATCGAGTACGGAAAGTCTTTCAAGCGCCGCTATGATGCTGAAATGGGCGTCTTTCCCCTGGACCAGTGCCGGCGATAGAATGATTTCCGCAGCAGGAAAGCGTTTGCGTGAAACTCTGATTATGTCGTGTATAGCCGCTCCGCTTTCAGCTGTGACGACGCCGACGGTAGCGGGGTATTCTGGAATCGGTTTTTTGTGGATTTCATCGAAAACTCCTTCCCGAGCAAGCTTTTCCTTGAGCATTTTAAGCCGCATTGCCGCAAGACCTTCGCCTGCTGGAACGACCAGAGAGGCGACCAGAGTGATCTCGGCCCGGGCCTCGTAAACCGAGATCCTGCCGTAAACGATGTATTCCTCGTCGTTTTTCAGCTCGGCGCGGTTGATTTTCTGCTGGTTTTTGAAAAGTGCGCATTTGATCTGGGCGTCTTTGTCTTTGAGAGTGAAATAAATGTGCCCGGAATATGCCCGTGTCAGGTTCGTCATTTCACCGCGCAGAGCCACAAAGCCGAAAGCCCCTTCAACGGCGTTTTTCAGATCGCGGACGAAAGCTGAGACGGGAATTACGATCTCCTGCATTTTTTACCATGAACTAAAAGAAAACCAGCCCGGTTTCATCAAGAATGATCTTTATGAATCCGTAAACCAGAGAACTGTCGGCATAAGGTTTCAATTCTGTGAATATATTGTGCTTTATCAGCGAATTGAATATATACGCCATGACAAAGATGACTGCTGCGCCCTTGAAGAATCCGGCGAGAACGCCCAGTGTCCTGTTGGTTTTGCCCAAAGCACCTTCCTTTTCCTTTATGAGGTCGCGCAGTGCAAAAAAGGTCAGTTTGTAAATCAGGAAATATGCCGCGAGAAAGGAAACGATGTAGAATGTCGTGTAAAATTTCGGGCCTGCGAGTTCCTGCATCGCGTTTTCGAGTGACGGGATTTTGAATGCGCAGAAAAGTATCGCAAAAATAACGAGTTTTAGAATTTCTTTGAAACCGCCGCCGATGTAGCCGGAAATCATGGCAAGCAGAATAAAAATCGCGAAAACGATGTCGAAAGTCATAGTCAACTCCATCGAAAAAACGCGGGATAATAGCAGGAAAATCCAGAAAATTAAATTTTTGTCGGATTTTTGTTTTTTTTTCTTGACATGCGGCAATCTTTCGCTACTATTCCGCCCGTTGGTGCCCAGGTAGCTCAGTCGGTAGAGCAGGGGACTGAAAATCCCCGTGTGGGCAGTTCGATTCTGTCCCTGGGCACCACCTTTCCGAACTTATTCCACAAAAGTCCAAAGGATGAAAGCTAAAATATTCGAAACTATGTGAAATGATATGCTGTAGAAGATCCTGCCTTTGCTTTTTTCGGTGAAAAGCCCGAAAAGAAGCGACGGAAAGAATGTCGCCGCCCGCGTTATGTCAAGAAATGCGAGCGCGTGGACTAATCCGAAAAGAAGCGACGTAAAGAGGTTTTTCAACGACACGATCTTCAGGATTTTCCGGTCTGATTTCGCTAATACATGCTCCTGGATGTAGCCGCGGAAGAAAAATTCCTCCGGTATTGCAGCTACTGCGATCGCGATGAGCCCTTTTGTGACCGCCTGCATGATCATTCCTGAAGACGGCGTTATAAATGCGCGGTGCATGAATTTGAGATTGTATGCAAAAAAGAGCGGCGGATAAAACAGCAGGACCGCCAGAGTCACCAGCAAAAAGAGACAGAATCCTTCACGCGACGGTTTAAAAATATTCTTGGGCCTGAAAGTTCTGTCAAAAGCGAGCGGCAGAATGAAAAGCGCCGCCGGAAATATGAAGTGTCTTGCAGAAAAGCGGTATTTGTTCATAAAAAACGAAAGGACTGAGATCAGAACAAGCTGAATAAAAACTTTTATGAAATCAGAATATTTTTTCGCCATTTTTCAGCCTAAAGCGAGTTCTTTGAAACAGGTTTTGCATAGAAAGTGTAGATCACGGTCATAAAAAACGACATCAGAAGCGCGACTGACGAAATCTGCGGGCTCACTATCCCGAAAGAGGCAGCGAAAAGCTGGATCAGGAAAGGAAGCGAGCAGAAAACGGCGCCTTTCACGATCCTTTCGGGGATTTTTCTTGAAAGGATTATGAAGTGAAGCAGCGTTTTCATAAACGGTTTTGTTATGAAAATATCTCCTTTCGTCGTGTCTGCACTACCCCAGAGCGCCTGGATCGCAGCCCAATTTTCCCTGTAATTTTCAGTTATTACAATGTCGTCACGGCTTAGTTCGATTTCGTCAAGCGAAGCCTTTATGTTAATATTCTGCCAGAGCTGCGGTTTCACCGGGTTTGCGATCACGGTTTTTATGCCGAATTTTTTGTTGAAAAGTTCAAGAAAAGCGGCGTTTTCGGTCGGTTTGATCCTGTCTATCGTGTAATAGCCGATGACTTTCGTCCCTTCAGCAAGAGCGACATATTCGCTGCCGGCATCTTTTTTCGGTACCGAAAGCCCTTCCGTCGTGCAGTGTTTCTCCGATATCAGAACATGGAGAGGCGCCATCGTCAGAGTTTTCCCGTCCTCGAAAGTGTGTGCAAAGCATTTATTTTTATTGATGTTCCCCGCCTGCTCGGGATCGTTTTCCGCCGCTTTGTTCAGCTCGTTGATCATGCGGATAAAATCCTCTTTACTAACACTTTCTACTGTCTCGATCCCCGAAAGGTTGAGATGGGGGATATTGAGATATTTGTCGGTGTCAAAGACGAGGCGCGAAATTTTCGCCTCGTTGTTGAAAAACTTCATATTGTTGAGAAGCACCGAAGCCGCCGTCGTCGTAACGATGAAGTTGATGAAAAGGGCGGTGGCGGCCGCGATCGGAGCGGGCGAATAAAGTGTGACAACAAGAAGAAGCGCGTCAAAAAGCGATTTCGTCTTGAAAAAGTGGATGATCACGAAAAGGAGAACTACCGCTAAAAACCACTTTATGATTTTCGGCATGACCCTGATCCCGAGCGGAGTCGGAAGATCTCCAGAACTTTTGAAAAGATACGACGCTAAGATCACTACCGGAATAAAACCCGAAACTTCCCAGCCCTGAAGCGGAGAATCAGCGAAAGTTAGGAAAACCGAGATTGCGAAAGGAATTAAGGCGAAAAGCGCGACCCACGGCAGTTTTTTGATCCCTGTCGAAAAAAGTTTAATGAAAACAAATATATAAGCCGGAGTGAAATAGTAAAGCCCGAAGAAATAATCGGCCTTTTTTATGAAAACGAAATAAATAAGATAAAAAATATAGGCAAGAATCGAATAAAGAAAAAAGTGAACCGAAAAATTGAGTTTTCTCATTATAATCACCTGAATTTGTTAATTAAATTACTTTTTGATCTCCCAATGACCGTTTTGCCCGCTACCGATGTACTTGATATGCGGAAGTTTTAAAATGTGGCGTTTGATGGTTTTTGAACTTCTATTACAAAGTTCTGCTAATTTTTGTGTTGTAATATTAGGATCTTTTAAGATCTGTTCTTCTATCCATCTGTCGAGATCTTCGTCCTGAGGGACATCTTGAGGGACATCTTGAGGGACATCTTGAGGGACATTTAATATTACGGTGTCACCACAACCTTCGTGTATCGGGATAAAGATATTGATGAAAGATCGTTCTTCATTTGTTTCGATGACAGCACGAGGTGAGCCGTTTTTTTGAAGTTCTTCCTGTATTGTCGGTATTCCGGTGGAACGTCCTTCTGTCAAATTCAATTCTTTCAAAAAATCTCCAAGTCGGCGGTTGCGGTAACGTCTGGAACGCAGCAAACGCCCCTCTTTGATTACCTGATCTGATATCGAACGGTCGGGCCCCGGGAAACTCAGAATGTGGATACCTTCAGGTTCAACGGAGATTTCTACAGGTTCGTACTGTTGATAGTCTCTGTGGTAGAGTGAATTTACAACAGCTTCTTCCAAAGCCTGAATCGGATAATTGAAGTAGCGTATGCTTTCGGGAACATTTTTCTGTTTGATGACGTATTCCCTGATGATGTTGTTCTTCAAATATGTCAGAGTTCCGCTGATCAGTTGGGGAACGCTGCCGTAAATAGTGGTTTCGCTGAAATTATTCGGGTCTTTTGTTCTGCCGTTCGGGAATATGACAATATCGATCTGCGTGTAGCGGAATATTTTTTCAGGATGCTCGCAGAACATCATCGCAGCTACGTTCCTAAGCATGTGTCTTTCTGTCGGTCCGGAATAAAGATCCATTTGTTCAAGAATTTCGTTTAAAGGCTTTTTATAAAGCTCTTTTTCAAGTCTGCTGCCGATTTTTACCATATAATCGCGCAGAAGAAGCGTCGAAATATCCTCTAACTTAATGTCTGGATTCCCTCTTTCATCAAAAGGGATACGACTTGCCAGAGTTCTCAGCTCGTCAAGAACTTCGCCTTTAGCAACAATGCTGCTTGTTCCGCTTCTTATGTAAAAATGTTCTTTGGATGTTTTCGACATTACGTTTTCCGGAACAGAATAAGGTCTGTTGATTCCGGCGGGGCACCAGATGACGAGAAGATGTTTTCCGTCAACTTCTTCCACGCTGGTTCTCGGCATATAATACGGCGAAATTTTGTTGTTGTAGCCAACCATTTCTTTAAGGATTTTGTCTATTTCTTCAAGCGGGAGACCTTCGAGCGGGCGTATAGCCAAGCCGCTCTTTTCTTCGGCAGTTACTCCGACAAGGATGTATCCGCCGCCAAGATCTTCAAAATCATTGGCAAAAGCGCATATCGAATGGTATATGCTCGTAGGATTCCAACCTTTCTTGAATTCGATCCTATTCGATTCGATTTTCTGCTTGTTCAGTAAATCTTCTATGTTTATCGGAATAGCCATTTTTACCTCTGAAAAAAAATCAAAAGCCTGCAATTATAGCAGAAATATCTGAAAATTAAAGGAAGGCTATGAGATAATTATTAATTTTCTTTTGGTTTCGCTTTGTATTCTGCCTCCGGTTCCGCGGCGACGGCGAAACCGTTGTCAGGGGCGGGGTATTCAAAAGGTTTTTGCGGGTTTTTGCCGATTTTGGAGATGACTTTCGCCATCGTCTCTTCGAAAGAGGATGATTTCAGCTCGCATTCCCAGATCACGATCACGTTCCAGCCGGCTTCCCGCAGAAGGCGGTGATTTAGTTTATTTCTTTAAATCCGATTGATTTCAAATATTTGTAAGTGTTATCATAAAATTCAGGCAATCGAGTTTGATCTTTTGAATTTCCTTCTGGAACACAGATAATCATTCCTTGTCTTGCACGAGTCAGCAAAACACGATATGCGTTCAGTTGGTATGATTTACGTTCTTCTTTGTTGATGCGGTTCCATTTACTGCCGCCGTTAAACTCGTAATATTCCCAAGAATTTATGCCACGTCGCAAGTCTCCATCCCAAACCAAGCAAGTCCAATCTAATTCCAATCCTTGAATATCAAATTCTGTGGCAGCATCTTCCAGAAATAATGAAGAACGGACATCATTGATATCATCCAAAAACCAATGAACGGTGTCGGGTTTACAACGTACATCAATTGCCAAAGGTTTTAAACGATAAGCTTTCGATGAAACAACCATGCCATATCGTTCGTTTCCACGAGCTTTTTTGCGTAGCCATTCTTTGGCAGTTTTTATATTTCTTGTGAGGGCAATTGGATAGCGATCTTCGATGGAAGCATAGATTTCGCGGGCTTTGTCAATGTCTCCATCTAACAGATAATGGACTAAATTCGATAGACTTTCGGCGCGAAAACTCCGCATAGATACGGCAAGATGTAGATCATCCGAATAAATAACATGATGATTATTTTGTAATAACTCTTCAACCTTACCTTCAGCGTATTCGCGAGCTGTGAGTTGGCTTGAAATATAAATCTGCCAATCAGGAAAAGTTTCATTTAGAGCTCGAATCCATTCGCCAATACCTGCTTCTCCGGTATTGATTTCCTGACCGCCACCTACAAGACAAACTATTACAGCCCAATCTTTGCGTTGATCGAGTGACCAAATAAGAAATTCTCCCTCTGACATGGGAAAATTTGCAAAACCTTTCTTTCTGTTAAGCCATGATGCGATATGTTCTTTGTCCCAAGAGCGCTGCGCTTCATCAAAGATGGCAATATTTTCTACTTCTCCATAACCGGCTGCTTTGTCTTTCAATTCTTTTGTCGGATCTATTTCCAGTTTGCCATCAACCAATTTAACTTTGTTAAGCATATTGTCGCGGTAACGATGTATAATTTGGATAAAACGCTTAACTTCACTTTCCGCAATTTTCTTAGTTATTTTGTTTCCACGTGCTTTTTCCTGTTCTTGTTTGTCTCGGGTTAGTGCCTCTGTAAGAACGGCGACTAACGGACCGTTGCCGGAAAGATAAACAGCTAAATCTTCATTGGATTCTTGTTGTACTGCAACATTAAGGCCGACTAATGTTTTTCCTGCTCCAGGAACACCTGTGACGAAGCAGATACTTTTGCCGCCTCTTGCTTTGGTTTCGCGGATGACTTGCTGTACATAACGTGTAGTGCGTTCAAGTTGTTCTCCCTCAGCTTCATGGCGAGTAATATCTTCAACGCTGTGATTCAAATAAAGCGATCTTGCTGCTTCAATAATAGTTGGAGTCGGCGCATAACGGCTGCGAGCCCAATCTTCTAAAGCGATGCTGTATGTTTTATGCTCGATTTCATCAGATAAAACTAAGTTTATTACCTCTTGGAGATGTGTCGCATCTGTTAAGAGCGGCTCGTAAATACCATCGTTATAGTGTGAAAGCTGGAACTTGGTTGAATACTCTGAAGCTTCTGTTGCAACCAATATAGGAACAATCAAGCGATCGATGCTGCCTTGATGAAAGTTTTTCAAGTCGAGAGCATAATCCAAAACTTGATCTACGTCGGTATGCAAAAAATCTGTTTTACCGACCTTAAATTCGATAACAAAGATTCTTTCTTGCAATAAAACTACGACATCTATTCTCTTTCCAAGCCGTGGAATTGAATATTCAAACAGAATTTCTGCATTTTCTTGTTCCCACGGAGTTAGAACTCGTTTCATAATTTCAATTTCTTCATACCATGCAAATTTTTGAGTGGCTATGGTATCCATTTCGTCAGTAAGCGACATTTGACCAAAAATTTCTTCAGCTGAAGAATTGAAAAAATCTGATAGTGATGATTTGTAAAAATAACGATTAATCATTCTCGAAAATAATTCGGTGTGTGTTTTCAACATAAAATACTAAGAATTCCATGAAAGTGGGTTTTTTCTTTGGCATGTTTGTTTTCTTAACTAATTGTGAATATATCGTTTGAGCATTTCTTCAAAGTCTGATTTAAACTCATTCACTTCTTTTTGAATGGTAGCAAAAAATGGGTTTAATACTTTTGCCCCGTTTCTGCCCCAATATGGTCGTTGAGAATTGAACCATTCTTTAGCTTTTTTTCTTCCATCTTCTCCATTAAAGATTTCTTTGTGTTTAATTTGTCTAAAACAAAGTTGTTTAGTATAACCTTCAGGCAGAGTTTCCCACAGAGAATCTTGATCGGAAAGGTTATAAAGATAATCTGCAATTAAACGTTCAGGTGATTTTTTGCCTGGTAATAGCAAGACATTGTTTGTATTAGACATTTTTTTCTTAAGAGCTTTGTCCAGTCGAACATCACCATCCAAAAATATTATTGAATACGGATAAGAAAAGGCTGGAATATTTTTATTCGCCAATTCCATTAACATGGAACAAGGGAGGGTTACATCCATAAAGTTCAGACAACTGTATAATTTGGGCTTAAGAATAGCTTTAACAAATAATTCTGTTTCTTTATCCTCTACATATGCTGTAATTTTATTTTTTTGTTTGTTGGAAGATTTTGCCAATACATTTAAATTCAAGGAGATTGCTTCAAAAGTAAGATTGCTTTTAATTAAAATATGATTGTCTGAATGTTGCAGATATATTATTTTGGCTTGATTTGCTGTTTCAGGTTTGGCTTGAACTTTTTGGCATAATTCATCCATGGATTTTAAGAGGGAGAGAGAATGGGTTGTAAAGAAAATCTGTAAATTTAATTCAGAAGCATATTTGCGCAATACTTTTAACAATTCTGTTTGTGATGCTGGATAAATTGTAGCATCCAACTCGTCAATGGCTAAAATTCCACCTTTATAATATTTAGGGTAGTCTTTTTTTAATCTTTTAAACGAGAATAAGGCTAGTAATATTTTGGCTAAATTGTCTTGTCCCATAGAGTTTTGATTCCAATCATAAAGAGCTGTAGTTACGCCGGCTGATTGTTTGTTGGTGGAAGAAATAAGTGTTGTTGAAGTAATTTCAGTGTTTGAAATCAGGATTGTATTATGTAGTTTCTTAAATTCACTTACTTCATCTAGGGTTAAAAAAGCATCATTTGTTTTAACCCCATCCTCTTCAGCAATTGGAACTAACCGTTTTAAGCTTAGAAATATTGTAGGAAATTGTAAATAGCTGTCACCTTTTCCTTTGCTTCCCTTTTTCCAAAAACGCACATTGGAATCGCCAGGACGAGGAATGCTCTCTATCTCAAATTTTTGATCATTGTCAAAAAATAAAGTCCACTCGTGTTCTTTAGGTCTGTCAAATGTTGGTGAAAGACGGAATTTTTCACTAAAAGCAGATCGATAGGTTCCTCCACACAAAGCTTCGCGCCGGACATGGGATTATCCTTAGAAATAGTAAAGGTTTGAGTAATCATACCCAATAATGTGGATTTTTGAGTTCCGTTTTGTCCGGCAATGGCAGTCAATTGGCTTCCTACTTCAAATTCTTGGTTATGAAAACCTCTGAATCTATCGATGTGAACTTTTGTTATTTTCATTCTTCCTCTTCTTCAAATTTTGCTAATGCTTATATTTTCACCTTTGGATCTTCTTATTTCAAGTTTTTCAGGGAAAGATATGTGGGTAGAATGTGTAAGCAATTCATATCCTATTTGTTTTTTATTCACGGTATATTTCAAAGGGAATCTGTATAACTCTGATTTAATGTAAATTTCTCTTATTTGAGGAATATCGTCGTATGATAGCACCCAATTAAAGCGTGCTTCATTTTGAAGGAAAGAAGACAATTCTTTATGGTCCTTATCTGTATAATGATTCATATACAAGCTTTTTCCTTTAACATAATACGGGGGATCTAAGTAGACAAACACATTTTTGTCTAATTGTCTCAAAAAGGTTAAAGCATCTTCATTGTAGACTTTTATCCTTTCTCTATTCTCAGCTATAATTTTTAATCGCTTAATTAAATCATTTTTGTTAAAACGACAGTCTATTTTATATTTTGCACGTGACTGTTTTTCCTCTGTTAGTCCCCCAATTGCTCCGCCAGAAATTACACCAGAACGATTGGTTCTAGACATAAAGAAAGTGGCTACTCCTAATTCAAAAGATGGTTCGTCTGCTTTTTGTAAAATATTTCTTTGCTTATACCACTCAGTCAATGTCACAGGGATGTCATGGATAGTTTGAATAAATCGATCAGATTCATTTATAAGCGCCTTCCAAAAAGAATAAACTCCGATGTTGGCATCATTGATTATAATTTCCTTCACATGATTGCTCAAAAGAAGATTGATGGCTGCGCCAGCTCCACCTGCATATGGCTCGGCATAAATAATTTCTTGTAAGCTGTTCCACTGAAATAAATCGATAAAAAATGGGGTCATCAACGATTTGCCGCCAGGGTATCTTAAGGGACTATTATTCATCTTGGGAACCGTTATCTTTTATATCAAGTAATACTTCGAACAAAGGAAACAAAAAATCCCAAAATCGATTGAGAAATTTTTTGTCTAAGAATGAAGTATCTTTACTGTGTTGGAAGCCATTTAGTACATCTAAGCTGAATTCATTGTTTGGGTTTGTTAATTTACTAATAATAGATGTCGCTTTTTTAGATTTTGTTTTTAGCTTTGTTGTGATAAAGTTTAGCCTATTTTTTAAAATAATGTCACCAATATCTTTCTTTTCTTGAGATTGCAGCTCTTCTAAAAGATTTTCTGTTTGAAGCCAATTAAAAACGGCTAAATCCAAAAAAATACGAATAGATGCTGCAACTGCATTTTTATAAGTATCAATAGATAGCTTTTTTAGTTCGTTAAAAATACCCTCAAGTCTATACTCAGAAGTTTCTAATGAATAACAAGGCAATATTAAATGCTTACGATTAGGATCCCCTTTCAATGTAGTATTGGTGACTTTTTTATTTGAAATAGTTTTTTTAGCAGGTTTGGATTGGTATATTGTTTTTCCACTGATTACAAAAGGATCGTTTTTTGACAAGTCAACAGGAGGTAGTTTTTCAAGTATGGCGTTTAATTTTGTTGTTATTGTACGAGTGTCAATTTTAGGTTCAATTTGATTATCAACAATGTTTCTAATTAATTCAGCATAAGCTGTCATAAAGCCATTTTTATTCTTTAAATTTATTTCAAGTCCATCAAAATCAATTCCCCATTGTTCTTTTACGGTTTTAGTTGAAAAGAATCTCTCTAGAATGGTAATTGGAAAATTGATGGAAGATGCTTTTTTGTATTGTTTTTCTGTTAATGCTGATTTGATTTCAGGTTCTTTTATTAGATCTAAAAGACGTATATTGCGAATGTAATTTTCCAACTCGCTTTTTTGCATACCGGTTTTTGTGATTAGTGTTTCAATATCGTTACCGTATTTTTCATATAAGTTACCAATCCATCTTTGTTGTTGAATGCGAGACCATTGAAGTTGTAGTGAAGATGCACTATTACGTTGGTTGATATACCATTCAGCGTCTTCTAATGATGGAGCTATACATACTTTTATTTTTTCGAGTTTTGTTTTTCTGCTTTTAGAAATTTTTCGGATATATGCCCGAATGCTTTTGGGAGCTTTTTCGGGATCATTAAGTAATTTTAAGGCGAGAACTCGTCTATTGCCTTCTGCTACATAAAATTTATGAGAATCGATATCTTTCCATACGATGATCGGATCCGCTGGGATAAAATTGTTTGCAATCGATTTTAGTAATTCAAAAAAATGTTGTTTTTCAGTTTCATCGGCAATCAAGTCTTCTGCAAAATCTGCTAATGTTATATGCTTTTCTTCCGGATTAAGACGAGGGTTTTCATTCCACAATTTTAGTTGCTCTATGGAACGTGGAGTCCTTTTCTCTAGCCAATTATATTTATTATCCATGTTTAACTCCTTTGCATAAAATTTTTATAACTTTGAGATTTGTTCTGTAAATGGTTTACCAAGATCACATAAATCTCCCTACCAAATTAAACGTGTAAATATATTTATTCTTGGTTAAAAATCAACCATAAAAAGCACTTCTTTTAGCATAAATTTGAGATTTAAGAGTCCTCGCGATAATTGGAAATCAATCTTGAAATCTCAGATATAAAAGAAGTTGCTCTGTTAACAGACTATAAGTATCAAAATTCCCCGGCTGTTATTGTCGCTGACGGCGGGGCGGGAAGTGCGCCGCGCGGCGGGGTTAGTGATTTTTTTCCTGATACTCGTTCCAGATTTCTTCAGCCAGATATTTGTCGCTGCGGCAATGAAGATCGGCGACACCTTCTTCAATAAGGTTCGCGGTTTCAGAGCACTCCTTTTTCTCTCATGTAGTCGGTCAGATCTTCCATCAGATAGCGCGAACTGAATGTGTGAAGGACATCATAAGACGGAACGATGTAACTATATAATATTCCTGAATTTTTTAGCTTCATATAGACTTCATGTTGTGAAAGATTCAGTATCGCTGAAAGTTTAACGATGCAGTAAGTAACGAATTCCAGTGTTTTTTTATCCATGATACAAACTCCAAATTTTATTTATAACTGCTGAAAAATCAACAAATTTTAGGCTTTTGATCTTTGACACAGAACATCCCTTACGCACTATGTTCCAAAACGGAACGAAGTGAAGAAGCGCTTTTGTGCGGAGTGGGGGAGGTGACGTTAAAGCACTTTAATTTTTTGATTTTAGGGTCTCTGTTTCTTCAGAAATCCATTCCTGCAGTTTTGACTGCAACAGTTTCTTGTCAGGCAGATAAGTTTCGTATTTTGAAGCGTAAATATAGAGAAAAAGCTAACCAGTGGTTTGCCTTTTTCAATGTTTGAAAGGCTTCCATTGTATAACCTCCAAATAGAAACGTGTAATTATAGCTTGATAAAATAAAAAATTAAATTATTTTTCTTTGAAAATTTATTTTAAATTCTGAAAATTTTAGTATGATGATTTGAATTTTGTTGTTTCGTAATAGAAAACGATTTTTGTGAGGTGTGAAATGAATGAAATATTTGATATCTCAAAATTTGATATGTACAGGGAAGATAATCGGCGTGAAGTAAAGGCTGCGGTCGGAGGGCTTCCTCAAAACTTGTGGGAAACTTATTCTTCCATGGCCAATACTTACGGAGGTGTAATTATCTGCGGGGTTCGTGAAAGAGAGGACGGATCTTGGTTTGCGACAGGCATGAAGGATGCCTCAAAGTTGATAAAGAATTTTTGGAATCAAGCCAATGATCATCAGAAAGTAAGCGTCAATATTCTCAATGAAGATGCTGTTAAAATTTATGAAATTTCCGATGCGGTGATTTTGGTTATCAATGTGCCGCCGGCAGATCGTGAGCATAAGCCTGTTTATATAAACGGAGATATGTATAAAGGAACTTTTAAGAGAACCAGAGAAGGTGATTATCGTTGCACAAGGGATGAGATACTGGCAATGCTTAGGGATCAAAGTCGATTGACAACGGATATGAAGATTTTAAGGGATCTTGATCTTTCAGTATTCGATAAGGAATCGGTGAAATCGTATCGTATCTGGTTTGATAATGAACATCGAGGAAATGCTTGGTCGAAACTGCCTATCGGCGAATTTATGACACGAATTGGTGCGGCAGATAGTAATTCTATAGATAAACGTATTCATCCAACTTGTGCAGGTCTTTTGATGTTTGGATTAGAACACATAATAACGAGAGAATATCCAAATTTCTTTTTGGATTATAAGGCTCACGATCTCCCGTCCGTAAGATGGACAGACAGAATTCAGTCTCAATCTCCAGATTGGACAGGTAATATATTTGATTTTTTTACAATGGTTTCCGCTAAACTGACAAGAGATCTTGAAAAGCCTTTTCAGCTTGATGGTATTGTGAGGGTCGACGACACAATTATTCACAAGGCTGTAAGGGAGGCATTGGTAAACTGTCTTGTAAATGCTGATTATTTTCTGCCGCGCGGGGTCGTTATTGATAAATACCCAGACAAGATAATTTTTAAAAATCCGGGAACTATAATTGTTGGAAAAAAGCAGATGCTTAGGGGCGGAGACTCCGAACCGAGAAATGCAAATATTATGAAAATGCTTAATTTGATTGGTTTTGGAGAACATGCCGGAAGCGGAGTCCCTGACATTCTAGAAACATGGAAATCTGCAGGCTTTTGCGAGCCAACGGTGGAAGAGTGCTTTGGCAGAGAAGAATTAAATAAAACAATAGTCACTTTGCCTTTAATCAAAAATAATATGACCTTTTTGGAAAAAAGGCCTGAAAAAGGGCCTGAAAAAGGGCCTGAAAACAAAAATCATGAAATGATGAAGAGGCGGGAAGCGATTTTGGAATTGATTCGAGAGAATCCGACAATATCACGTTTGGAAATAGGATTAAAACTCGGCATCACAGCTAAACAAGTTCGAGTAGCTTTAACTCAATTAAAAAACAGCAATTTGATATATCACGAAGGGTCTAGGCGAGGGGGAAGATGGATCATTAATTCATCGTCATAACCGAATTGGCGAGAAATGATCTGTTGGTTTCGTAGGTGCTTTTTGTAGTATGATTTAAAGATCTTCCAGAACTTTCTTTTCCTTTTCTTCGACTGTTTTGACGGCGTCGTTGAGTTTCTTTTCAGCTTCCTGCTTCATTTCGATCATTTTCTGCGCTTCGGTTGCGGGAGTGGGAACTTTTTTCTCGCAGGAAACGAGAAGAAGCGAGAACAAAAGAATGAAAATCGCGATAATTGGTAATTTTTTCATTTATGCCTCCTGTTTCAGATACTTTACTGTTGCTTCCAGCGGTTTCTTTTCGGTGTGTCTGGGCGAAGGTTCAGCGTCTTCAGCCGGATAGCCGAGATCCATGAAGAGGACCGATTTTTCGTTTGCCGGAAGGTCGAACGCCTTTTCGAGCGCGGTGTTTCCGAACATGTTGCACCAGGTCGTGCCGAGCCCGAGTTCAGCCGCCTGAAGCATGATGTGGGTCGCGACGATGCTGACATCCTCGATCCCGGCGTGGATCCCTTCTTCATTCGGGTTTTTCCAGTCTTCGTCGGTGTTGTAGGTGAAAATGAGAACTGTCGGCGCGTTGTAGCGGCACGGAGTCAGAGTGTCGAGTTTTGCGAGTTTTTCAGCGTCCTCAATGACATAGATCCTCTGCGGCTGCTGGTTTTTTGCTGTCGGAGCGATGTTCCCAGCTTCAAGAATCCTGTCGAGGATCTCCTTTTCCACTTTTTTGTCCGAATAACTCCTGACAGAGTAGCGTTTTTTCGCGAGTTCGATGAAATCCATGTTGCCTCCTAAAAAATATCGGTATCGCCTCTTCCTTCGCGGACGATCTCGTATTCGTCGCCCGAAAGCTGGACGATCGTGGTCAGTTCCATCGCAAGGTATCCGCCGTCGACAAGAAGGTCGACAAAACCGAGCCAGTCGGGGCTGTCTTCTTCGGGATCGCAGAATTCCTCGCCTTCGTCGCAGGAAGCGGTCGAAACTACGAGCGGTTCGCCGATCTCTTCTACTAGTGCGCTTATGAAGCGGCTGTCGGGGATCCTGATCCCGATCTCCTTTCTGTTTTCAAGCATGATTTTAGGAATTTCGCGGCTGGCTGTAAGAATGAAGGTGTATGCGCCGGGAAGGCAGCGTTTCAGCAGGTTGAAGTGGCGGTTGTCGATGTCGGCGTAACGCGAAATGTCGCTCAGATCCTTGAAAACGAGGGAATAGAATTTCCGTTTTTTCGTCTGTTTTATGCGGTTGAGCTTTTCCAGCGCCCCTTTTTTGCCTATTTTCACCGCCAGAAGATAGGACGTGTCGCCGGGAACAAGCGCGACTCCGCCGCTTTCCAGAACGCTGACAGCCTTGTCGATGACCCTTTTTTCGGGATTCTCGGTGTGGACCTTGATTCTTTCCATTTTTACCTCGGTTTTAAGGGATAAATCCCATTTTTTCAGATGTTTCAAGAACATCCGGGTTGTTGGGATCCAATGTTATCATAACATGCGAAAAGAACTTGGCTTTTTCGATGTCTTTATCTTCAATGGCTTTGCGCATCGGAATGAAGGCTATGTGCGGAAAAACGATTTTTCCGTCTGCGGTCCTGACTCTTTCGACATTTTTTGTCATGTAGAAAGTGTAAAGTTCATCGCTTCCTTTTTTGTATTTTTTATCATAAAAAGTATAAGAGATCTGTTTGTAACCGTTTTCCTCGCCCGAAATTTCAAATTCAGACGGTTTGAAAACGAAGCAGTATTCTTCGAAATCCTTTTCTGAAAACGCAGATTTCGTATTTTTGTCGAGGAGCAGGTATGCCTTCTTTGTATCGCCGTTGATTCTTGCCTGCATAAATTTTTCAATAATATCAGGTTGTTTTTTTGCATTTTGGCAGGAAACAGAAATCAGTGCCAATAAAAAGGCAAGAAGTGTGAAAAAGTGTTTAAAACTCATGTTTTACCATTTTTCCATTATTGATACCGAGCTGCTGCAGCCTATCCTGTCGGCTCCGGCATTCATCATAGCGATTAAGGTTTCCTTATCGCGGATCCCGCCGGCAGCCTTGACTCCGAGCCTGTTTCCGGCGATCATTCTGAGAAGTCTGACATCGTCGGCAGTCGCTTTTCCGTTGACTCCGGTCGAAGTTTTCAGCATGTCTGCGCCGGCAAAGACTGCGATCAGCGCGGCATAGATTTTCTCGTCTTCGGAGAGTTCGGAAGTCTCGAGGATCACTTTGGTGTAAGCTTTTGTTTTTGTTGTGCTTTTTAAAATTTCAAAACACTCTTTGAACGATCCGCTTTTTATCAGTCCGATGTTGATCACGACATCGATTTCGTCTGCTCCGTCAACTGCGGCTGCAATAGATTCCGCCTGTTTGGCTGCGGCTGTGGAAGCACCGAGAGGGAAGTCGATGACTGTCGCGATTTTGAAAACTGCACGGTTCTCGGCTCTGAATTTTGCCGCTGTTTTTACCCAGACAGGATTGATGCAGACAGCTTTGAATCCGTATTTTTTAGCTTCTTCGCAGATCCTTAAAACATCGTTTTCTGCGGCGTTGAATGAAAGGATCGTGTGGTCGATCGCCTGGGCCGCCGTTTTTTTGGTGATCTCCGGCGCTGTGTAGCAGAAATCCAGATTTTCTTTGATCTTTTCGGCTTCACTTTGCGGGATTTCAAGAATTCCGGCAAGTTCAAGCGCTTTTTCAAAGATTTTTTCTTTTGAAAATCCCATTTTTTTCTCCTTTGTAAGTTATTTTAATGTTCCGTTTATTTTCATTTCGGCGACTTCGCAGAGAGTTTTGAATTCAAAGCCGTTTTCTTTATAAAAATCAATAACTTTTTGAAATCTTTCCATTTTTCTTTCAAGCGTGAACGCAAGATCCGGCTGTTTCCCTTTAAGCGGCGCGAAGAGAGGAGACTCTTCGGCATCGCAGAGGTCGATCCCGTGCGCCTCGATGTTTATGAAACTTCTGCTTTTCGATATCTTCAGCATCATATTGAGCAGAAAATCGGGAAAAGTTATTATCGAAGTACCGATAAGAGGTATTCCGGCAAGCGGAAACAGAGTCGTCATCGGAAGTTCGGCAAAATTTCCTTCAGATTTTATATCTCTTACTGTTTTATCAATAAATTCGGGGGTATATTTGCCGAAAGCATCGGCAAATGATGAAATTATCGACTTTGAATGATGGCCGGCAAGTTTTTTCAGATTTATCAGAAGCCACTTAGCCAGATAGTATGAAATTGACGGAAAAAGCGAAGAATCATAATTATAACCGACTGATTTTAAAACAGAGATCAAATCTTCAGAAGAATTGTAGCCGGGACTTCTGAACCCTTTGCATGCCGTTCCTGTGATTTCTTCGAGAAAATCACGGTTCTTTTTTATCTCCTGATAGATTTCTTCTTTCGGAAGGCGCGTGAGCTGATAGTTGTGGGAAAAGGAATGATCGGCGATCTCAAACCCAGAGTCTGCGATTTTTTTCAGAATTTCCCTGTTTTTTTCGTTAAATCCGCAGGCTGTGACAAAGAATGTCGCTTTTATGGAATTTTTTTCGAAAAGTTCGGCAAAACGGTTCAATCCGTTCGTATAAACCGGATCTTCGCTGATCTCAGAAGTATTCAGACCGTGTATTGCATAGTAGCAGACTATCGGGTCAACATCAACGTTTATGCATGCGATTTTCATTGGATCACTCCGTTTTTTCCATTTCAAAATAGGTCAGTCCTGTCATTTGGCAGACACCGCTTCCGGCAATTCTGAAACCGTGCCTGCTGTAAAAACCGACAGCTCTGGCATTGTCGGCATAAACCTGGAGCCGCAGTTCTTTTTTACCGTCGGCAGCAGAGTTTAAAAGTGCCGAGCCGATCCCTCTGTTCCAGCATTCAGGCAGGACAAAAAGTCCTTCGATGTAATCGTCGGAAAACGAAATCACACCCGAGATCCTGCCGTTTTCCTCAAAAACCAGATTCCGGCAGCGCCTGATAGTGTATGATGAGAAATTTTTACTGTCTTTTTTAAAAAAAGCGGCCGGTGTATCAAGGAAATTTGCGCTGTTTGATTTTTCGTAGATCTCTTCGATTTTGTGCAAATCGGATTCTCTGAAATTCCGGATCATTTTTTAAATACTTGCTTCTGCTTGATTAATCGTATGCACCGGCTCTTCTTAACATCTCTACGATATGGTAGTTTCCGGTGAACTGGGCGCGCTTTACGGCCGTTCTTCCTTTGTCGTCCTTGGCGTTGAGGTCGGCTCTTTTTTTAATCAGGATCTCTACCGCTTTTTCGAATCCGCGCTGTGCAGCGATCATAAGCGGAGTGCTCTTCTGCTTGTCGGTGACAGCAAAATTCGCCCCTTTATTGAGAAGCGCGATGACGACATGCTCCTCGCGTTTCGCACAGGCATAAAGCAGGACCGTTTCGCCGTCTTTGTTCTTTGCCTCGAGGTCGGCTCCGGCATTGAGGAACATTTCGATCATTTTCGCGTTTCCGTTTCTGACTGCATACCAGAGCGGAAAAAGTCCGTCGCTGAAGCGGCGGTTGACTGAGATCTGGCGTTTGATCAGGTTGTCTGCGATGTCATGATAGTTGTTCAGAGCCGCATAAGCCATAAGTTCGTCCTGTTCGGAACGTTTTTCCACAAGGGCGTTTTTGGCAAGAAGCAGCATGACTATGTCGTGCCTGTTCTCTCTTTTAGCGAGGATCAGCGCGGTGTCGCCGTTTTTGTCGGCCGAATCAAGGTAAGCTCCTTTTTCGACGATGGTTTTTACAAATTTTATGTGGCCCTTTTTGGCAGCGACAATGAGCGGAGTGACGCCGTTGTTGTCAGCTTTGTTCAGATCGGCGTTCTTGGACATGAGCAGTTCTGCCATATCGTCGAAATTTTTGTGGAGCGCGATCAGAAGCGGAGTGTTGCCGAAAGCGTCGGAAACATCGGCGGAAGAGCCGTGTTCCAGGAAAAGTTTGACCAGATCGGTGTTACCGCGGGATGCTGCTACAAGGATCGCCGAGTTGCCCTCGTTGTCCTTGAGGTCGATATTCGCGTTGTTCATGACAAGCATGCGGACCATTCTGGGTTTGTCGGCGAGAACTGCGGACATCAGGGCTGTTCTTTTGTTGTTGTCGGTCAGATTTACATTCGCGCCGTTTTTTATGAGGCTGTTTGCGACCTCTTTTTTATCGTTTTCAACTGCCCACATAAGAACTGTTTTGCCGTTTTTGTCTTTGATATCCATGTTAGCCTTTCCGGCTGCGAGGACATCGATCATGTCGCGGTTGTTCGTGAATGCCGCGATCCAGAGGGCGCTGAGTCCGTCCTGGAATTTTGTGTTGACATTTATTCCGAGGGCGACCAGAGTCTGGACAAGTTCGGCGTCACCGATGACAAGTCCGCGCTGCATAAGGAAAACGGCATCGTCATTGTTGAGTTTCGCACCGTATTGCCCGAGGATCTTGGCCATTTCGTATTTGCGCCGCTCGACGCAGTAGGGGAGAAGTTTTTTGCCGTTTTTGTCGGCGGTCCCGGTCTTTGCCCCCGCTTTGAGAAGAAATTCGGCGATGTCTGTCCTGTCTTTTACTGCGGCATACCAGAGAAGTGTCAGACCGTCCTCATAGACTTTGTTTACGTTCGGTTTGAAAAGCGTAAGTGTGCGGACTCTCTCGGCATCTTCGTTTATGACAGCCTGCCTGAGCATCTCGTCGGCCTCGTCGGAAGAGATGCGGACGCCCTCTTTGATGAGATGGTTTATTACTTCGGTGTTGCCTGTGTCTATGGCCCATACGACGATCGTCCGCCCCGAAGAATCCTTTATTTTGGTGTTGACTCCGCTGTGCAGGTATTCGTCGAAAACTTTCCACGAACCTTTTTCGGCTGCAAGCCAGAGGATCGTCCGCCCGTTGTCGAATGTCAGGTTCAGCATGTTTTTCTGTTTGGCGACGACCGAGGCGATCCACGGATCGTCCTGATCGACTGAGATCCTCATCAGAACAGAAGCCTCTATCGACGAAAGCTGGGCACCGCTGCCGGAAAAGTATCCGACCATTCTTTTGTGGCCGCCGCGAACCGCTATGAGAAGCGGTGAAAATCCTGTTTTGTCGTGGTAGTTGATGTTCGCCCCTTTTGCGAGAAGGGATTTTGCCAGGTCCAGATCACCTTCTTTCGCTGCCGCTATGAGTTCCTCGTTTTCTTCTTCAAGGCTTTTGATGATCGGTGAAAGAGAGATCCTTTTCGATGTTTTTTTGCCTGAGACGATCTCGATGGCGTCGTCTTTCGCGATGTGTCCTGCAAGTTCGAAACGCACTGTATGAGTGCCCGGCTCTATATCATCGATAGTGCACGGAACAATGCATTTTTTCGGTGAACCTGACGAAGAGTCCAAAGTGACCTCGATGCCTGTTTTGTCGGATGAAAATTCCGCAGAACCGGGAATAATGACGACCGGCGCCGGCCCTTCGGCGGTCTGGACTTCAGGTACGACATGTTCTTCTTTCGGCGAGGGTTCCCTGAAATTTTCGGCCTTGTATTTTTCGAGCTCTTTGTTCTGTTCGACCAGGACCGGAGTTTCAGTTTTTTTGCCGTGAATCATAAAGACCACAGTTTCAAGAGCCTTTTTCATTCCGGCAGCGGTGCCGTTGAAATCGGTCGCGCCGGCCTCGGTTTTTCTGTTCCCGTCGACATAGATGTAGTTCACGGTCAGCGTAAAGATGCCGGCGAAGTATTCAACTGTAGGAACAACAATGATGTCCGCCTGGACTGCCTTTCCGATTTCGATCTGGCATTCCATCTGCCGGCATTTTGACCATTCTTGCGAGCGTTTTGTCACACTTTCTACCTGACTTGCCGGAATTATTTTGTATTTTCCGATGCTTCCAAGCAGCTTTATGATGTAGTCCTTTGAACCTTTCACCACATCGGGATGGATTTTGCCGGTGCTGTCGTAAATGTCCATGACCGCGAGATTCTCGGCGGACAAAGTCGAAAGAAAAACAAAAGCCGTAAAAAATGCTATCTTGAAAAAGTTTTTCATCAAATCCTCCAAACAGACATACGGCAGAATATATACTTCAAATATTTTTTATTAAAAGAAAAAAGGTCAAATTTCGAAAACTGGTGAAAAATGTTTCAAAAAAGCGGCTGAACTGAAAGAAGCCGCGTTAATCGGCGTCGGGGCGGTTCATTTTCTGGTGGTAATCTTCAGGCCTGTATTGATATTCAAGGTTGAAGCATGCAAAGCAAAAATCGTCAAAATTATTGAGAATTTTCTTAAAATCGGCTATTTCGATGTGTCTCAGCGAGTCAGCGCCCAGGTATTCGCATATTTCGTCATGGCTTTTTACCGCGGCGATAAGCTCGTTTCTTGTCGGTGTGTCGATTCCGTAGTAGCAGCTTCCTATGACTTTCGGCGAACCTATTCTGATGTGGATCTCTTTCGCGCCGACATTTCTCAGCATTCTCGAAATTTTGCGGAGGGTCGTGCCGCGGACGATCGAATCGTCAACGAGAACGACTTTTTTGCCTTCAAAGAAGTCGGGAAGGGGATTGAATTTGTGGCGGACGCCTTCGTCGCGCTGTTTCTGGTCAGGTTTCGTGAAAGTCCTGCCGACATAGTGGTTTCTCAGAAGTCCCATGTCGAAAGAGAGTTTCGCGCTCTGGGCGTAACCCAAAGCGACGAAGTTCGACGAGTCCGGAACTGCCATTACTACCGTGTCGTCGCCGAATCCCATGTGTTTATCGTAATCTGCAAGCTGTGCGCCGATTTTTTTGCGGACATCGTAAACTTTTTCGCCGAAAACTTTGGTGTCGGGGCGTGAGAAATAGATAAGTTCGAATACGCAGTGCTGAGTTTTGCCGGCATTGACTGCGACTGTAACCATCGGTTTCCCTTTTTCGAGCCTGATGATCTCTCCGGGGCGCATTTCGCGGATCATTTTTGCTCCGACGATGCCGAATGCGCAGCTTTCCGAAGCGAGGACCACGCCGTCAGACATGATTTCTTTGCCTTCCTCAAAGTCATTGAGAGTCCCGATGACATAAGGCCTGTATCCGTGCGGATCACGGAATCCGAACATTTTATCGCGGTAGATCAGGATCGACGAGAAAGCCCCTTTGAGCTGTTTCTGCGCCTCGATTATCGACTCTTCGATCGAAAGTTTCTTGTGAAGCAGGTGAAAAGCGATCAGCCTGCCGATAAGCTCGCCGTCGTTGTCGCTTTTGAAAGTGAAACCGTAGTCATTTTCAAGCCATGTGCGGAGTTCATAATAATTTATGATGTCGCCGTTGCTGCAGATCGCGAGATGCGGTCCTTCCGGAAGCTCGATCACATGCGGCTGGCTGTTGGTCTCGTCGCTTTTTCCGGCTGTCGGATAGCGGACATGGCCGATCGCGATATTTCCAGGATATTTCTTGAGAATTTCCTCGGTAAGCACATTTTTGACAAGTCCCATTCCTTTGTAACAGAAAATGTTTCCGCGATCGTTTCTTGCTGCCAGACCGCAGCTTTCCTGACCTCTGTGCTGAATCGCAAAAAGCGTCTCTGCGACAAGGGTCTCAGCTCCTGAAACATTGAAAATTCCGGCTATTCCGCACACTTTGACCTCCAAAAAAAGAAAAAACGGCGGACTTTACATTTAAAAAAAACTTTTTGCAAGATAAAAAATTTGAGTATAATTATCAGCTTTAAGTTTTGTGGAATACTTTTTTGAAAAGCTGGGAGGCTGAAATGAAAAAGAATTTATTGATTGTTCTTGTCTGCGTGCTGTTTTTCTTCGCGGCATGCGGCGGCGGCGGCGACGAAACAAATGAGATCCCGGACGGTGGCGATGGTTCCGATTCGGAAGATTCCGACGGCAGTACCACTCCTGATACCGGCGCAGACACCGGCGACACCGACAGCGGCGACACTGTTCCTGACGGCGACACCGGCGATACGACAGAGGGCGATACCGTTCCTGAAGACGACACTGATTCTACAGCTCCGGCTTGTGAAGTCACTAAAGGAAACGGCGCGAAACTCATCAAAGGTAACATCCTTGCCGGTGACAAAATATTTGAAAACGGCGAAGTTCTGATCGGAGAAAACGGTTTCATCGTATGCGCCGGTGAAGACTGCTCGAACGAAGAGGCGGCGGACGGTGCGACTGTCATCGACTGCCCCGGCGCGACGGTAAGCCCGGCTTTGATAAACGGTCACGACCATCTCGGTTTTGTCAACAACAAGCCGGGTGACTGGAAAGAGGAAAGATTCGATCATCGTCATGACTGGAGAAAAGGCAAAAACGGCCACACCAAACTTAATGTTCCCGGGAACGCTTCCGCGGAACAGAAACAGTGGGCGGAGCTTAGACAGCTCATGTCGGGAACGCTTGCGATCGCAGGAAGCGGCGGCTCGAAAGGATTCTTGAGAAATATCGACAGAAATTTTAAGGAAACTTTCGGATTTAATGACGAGATCGATGTCCAGTATCAGACTTTCCCGCTCGGAGACAGCGACGGAACACAGGTGGAAGAAGGCTGCAGCGGCTACAGCAAAGTAGACGGCGAAAGCGTTCTTGCTGCCGACTGCTATCTGCCGCATGTTTCGGAAGGCATAAACAAGGCTGCAAGAAACGAAATGCTCTGCATGACAGGCAGACAGTCTGGTGGAAGAGACCTCGCGAAGGAAAATTCTGCGTTTGTCCACTCGATAGGGATCATTGCGGAAGACGGAAAGGAGCTCGCCGACAGTAAGACTGCGGTGATCTGGTCGGTAAGGACCAATGTTTCGCTTTACGGCAACACCGCTCCTGTCACGATGCTCAAAAACCAGGGTGTTCTCATCGGTCTCGGCACAGACTGGGTCGCAAGCGGCTCGATGAACATTCTGCGTGAGCTTGCATGCGTCGACTACCTTAACAAAAACCACTTCAACAACACTTTTTCAGATAAGGAAATCTGGAAAATGGCGACAGTCAACAACGCTGTAGCACTCAGGATCATCGATGCGACCGGCGCGATCAGGCCCGGACTTGTCGGCGATATAGTTGTTTTTGACGCTAGAGGAGCGGAAAATCCGTACAGAGCCGTTATAGAAGGACATGAAAAGAAAGTCGCTCTCGTGCTTAGAGGCGGTAAGGTGCTTTACGGCGACGAAAATGTTGTTGGCGCCCTTGATTCAAAGGGTGAATGTGAAGAAATTTCGGTCTGCGGTGTTGACAAAAAAGTCTGCGTCAAGGACGAGATCGGAATGAGCCTTGCAGATTTCCAGAGCAAAAACAGCTCTCAGTATAAACTTTTCTACTGCGGAACTCCCGACGACGAGCCGACTTGCGTTCCCAAACGCACAAGAAGCCAGGATGAATCCAATCCTTACTCCGGCCCGAAAGACGGTGACAAAGACGGCGACGGAATTGCGGACGACAAAGACAACTGCCCCGATATTTTCAACCCGATCAGACCTGTTGACAACGGAAAACAGGCTGATTCGGACGGCGACGGTGTAGGCGATGCATGCGATCCGTGCCCGCTTGACAAAAACAAAACCGACTGCGTTGTTCCTGATGCAGCTGACAAGGACGGCGACGGAATTCCCGACGGCGAAGACAACTGCCCGTTCAAATCCAATTCAGGTCAGGAAGATTCCGACAAAAACGGAACCGGCGATGTATGTGAGCCGGTAGCGGAAGAGACGACGATTTATGAGATCAAGCAGAAAAATGTTGCCGAAGGCACATTGATAAAGGTTGAAGGAATCGTTACCGCCTACAATTCATCGAAAAAGAATTTCTTCATGCAGGTCGGTGCGGCTGATCAGGACAGCGCTTTGAAGGAAAAGTTCAGCGGACTTTATATTTATCAGTCTCCTTCAGCTGTAAAAGTCGGCGACAAAGTCAGCGTCACCGGAAAAATCCAGTATTTTGAAGACAGCGGAAAATCTGAGATCATTGAGATTTCAAACATCAAAAAAGTCGAGGTGGCTTCGGCAGGCAACGCTCTTCCCGATTTTGTCAAGGTCGATCCGGCGAAAGTCAAGACCGGCGGCGAGCTGAAAGACGCATACAACGGCGTTCTCGTCAAAGTCGAAAATGTAAATGTCACGGAAGCAGCCGACAAATACAATGTTTTCGGCGTTGCTGACGGACTCAAGGTCGATGACGATTTCTATTCATATACAAATCCGGCTGTCGGGACACATTTCTCGCTTCTTCGCGGCGTTCTTGCTGACACTTTCGGCGACTCGAAGATCCTTCCGAGATCGGCAGACGATTTCGTGATTTATGACTGCACCGTTTCAGGCTGTGAAAACTCCTGGGAAAAGTGCGACGCTTCACTCGGCTGCATTGTGAAAGATGGTTTCTGCAATTCCAAGGCGGAATGCCCAGGCGCCGACAAAGTCTGCGATACCGAAGACACGCACAAATGCATTGACGGCGACCCCTGCGAAGATGTTGAATGCGAGGATTACGAGGAATGCAAGGCTGAAACAGGAACATGTGCGTTGCTGAGCGGAAAATGTGTGGTCAATTCCGACTGCGCTTCAGGATATCAGTGCAACCTTTCTGCACATGAATGTGAAGAGATCACCTCAGTTATCCCGAACGGCGGATTTGAGAGCTGGACGAACAATCTTCCTGACAATTGGATAAACGATGAAAAACCGGCGGATATTACCCTTTCAAATGTTATTAGGGAAACATCGGATGTCCACGGAGGCTCATCAGCACTTAAACTGAAAGCAACAAAAGACAACAAAAGGCTGGCAAGCAAGGCGATATCGCTTGAAAAGGGCACTTATTCATGTAAATTTTACGCGAAAGGAACCGCCACGACCGCACTGAGAGGCTATTTCAACGGCAAATATGTCGGTAGCACCATTGATTGGAAAACGCTCACCAACTCTTGGCAGGAATTTACACATGAAATCAAAATCACCGATGATAACGTCACGGATTTCCAGCTTCTGGTTTATGTAAAGACCGATGTTTCCGGTACTTACTATGCCTTTGTTGACGATATCTTCTGCGCAAAAAAGTAGTTTAAGCCGCTTCTCCTAAAAAATCAGACGCCCCTGACTTTAAAAACTTTTTTAATCATGTGTCTTTTTTGTAAATTTTTTTTACAATGCTTTTGCTGAAAAAATCAACGAAATCAAATTGTTATTGTGGCATATTTTTTGCTTGTTGTTGCCGATTTTTTGTTGATTTAACTTGGGAAAAAAGATGAAAGGAAACGCTTACTACGGTAGAACCGAAAGAAATTTCGCATCGAATTTTATAGAGGATCTTGAGCCTTATTCCCCGATTTCGAGCCGCGATAAGATCGTCTCCGGGCTTGCAAACTGCGATCTTCCGCCTTTGAAGCTTGACTGGAACGAATCGACGCTTCCCCCATCGGTCGCCGTTAAAAACGCTATAATTCAGGCTTTGGCCTGCAACGATAATCTGCTCAACTGGTATCCGGAACTTTCAAGCAAGGAGCTTCGCCGCAAACTAGCTCAGTATTCAGGCCGCGCGATGGAGGAGATCCTTGTCACGAACGGCAGCGACGACGCGCTCGACCTTATCTGCAAAGTCTTCCTTGACCCGAAAGACGAGGTCGTCGTTCCTTTTCCGACCTACACTCACTTTCTGACCTACATCCACACACGCGGCGCAGTCATCAAAAAGGTCGAAACGCCTGATCCTTTCAAGCCGGACATCGCTTCGGTCCTTGAAAACATAACTCCTGCGACGAAAATGATCTATGTTGTAAACCCGAACAATCCGACAGGCGTTCTGCTTTCAAAACAGCAGATCGCGACGCTCTGCACGATCGCAAGCCACTGCATCGTCATCGTTGATGAAGCTTACTACGAATTCGCAGGCGAAACGGTGCTTGACCTTATCGATTCTTATCCGAACCTGATCGTTACGAGGACTTTCTCGAAAGCGTGGGCTCTTGCAGGATTAAGAGTCGGTTATCTCATCACGAACCTTTCGCTTATCGCGCAGCTTTCGAAGGTCTTCAACCCGAAAAGCGTCAGCGTTCTGGCTCAGGTCGCGGCGACGGCTGCTCTCGAAGACAAGCAGTATATGGAAAAATATGTCACCGACGTCAAAAACAGCAAACTCGCGATGCTCGATTTCTTCCGCAAACACGGGATCACCGCTTTTGATAGCCGCGCGAACTACATCATGGTCCAGCATCCGCACCTTCCGAAACTTCTCGAGGAAATGGAAAAAGAAAACATTTTCGTCCGCGACAGAAGTTCCTTCAAAATGCTTCCCGGCTTCTTCAGAGTAACTTTGGGCGACCATCTCCAGACCGAAGACTTCCTTGCCAGAATGGAAAAAGTCCTCGACAGAGTTTAGGGATATTTTCTGAAACAAAAAATCACAGTCACTGAAAGCTTATCAAATAAATTTTATAAAATTTTTTGTATATTATAGATTCTTGAGTAAGATTCCGCGTCTGGTTGTGAAGGTGGATCATGGTTTCGGGAATTTTTAACAAGAATCTGCTTCTTATAGTTTCGGGCGGTATTGCGGCGTACAAATCGGTTTATCTTCTGCGCGAACTCACAAAACTCGGCGCTTCGGTCCAAGTTGTAGGAACTGCTAACTCGTTAAATTTTGTGGGAAAATCTACTTGGGAAGCACTTTCGGGAAAGACTCCGCTTTTTGATTCTTTCGAAACTTTTGATTCTTCAAAAATCACTCACATAACGCTTGCTCAGGATGTTGATGCTGTTATCGTTGCTCCTGCTACGGCGAATATTATCGCAAAAGCTGCCTGCGGGATAGCTGATGATCTGGCTTCGACGATCCTTTCGGCGGCGACTGCGCCTGTTCTTTTTGCTCCGGCGATGAATACGGCGATGTTTGAAAATCCTGCGAATCTTGAAAATATTGAGCGACTGAAAAAGCGCGCAAATGTTTATTTCGCAGATCCTGAAAGCGGCTGCCTTGCCTGCGGAACGAGCGGAAAGGGGAGAATGGCCGAGCCTGAAGAGATAATTTTCAAACTTGAAGAAATTTTCTATCCCGTAAAACACAGCGGCGTGAAGTGGCTTGTCACCGGCGGCGCGACGCGGGAATACCTCGATCCGGTGCGCTTTGTGACGAACGGTTCTTCGGGAAAAACCGGTTTTGCTGTTTCGGAAGCGGCTTTGAAATCCGGTGGAGAGGTTACTTTCATCGGTGTGAACGCAGAGCCGAAATTTAATCCCGGATATTCTCTGATAAAAACTGTGACTGCGGCTGAAACTGCTGAAGTTGTCGAAAAAAATGTCAAAGATGCCGATATTTTTGTTATGAGCGCGGCTATTGCAGATTATTCGCCGGAAAAAAGCGCTCAGAAGATCAAAAAGGGCGAAAACTCGGTAACTGCCGAATTTTTCAGAACAAAAGATATCCTTGCCGAATCGGTCAACTGGACGAAACCGGGCGCTGTGAGGATAGGTTTCGCCGCTGAAACAGAAAATCTTGAAGAAAACGCGCGGAAAAAACTTGAGAAAAAACAGCTTGATTTTGTTGTCGCAAACCAGGTTTCAACTGAATTCGACCCGTTCGGCGCAGATACGAACACTGTTAAAATCGTGTTTGCAGACCGCGTGGAAGAGTTTAAAAACATAGAAAAATCGCAAATTGCTGATATTATTGTTAAAAATGCCTTAGAACTGTATGAGGTGAAACGCAATGGCGGAAAAAACTAACGATAAAAATCTGACTTCGACTCAGGAAGATTACCTTGAGGCGATTCTTGAGCTTACCGAAAAAAGGGTCGTTGCAAGAAACATGGAGCTTTCGAGCAAACTCGGCGTCCGCCGCGCGACAGTCACGAGGGCGCTCAAACTTCTGACGGAGAAAGGGCTTGTCAACCACGAAATGAACGGTTATGTCACTCTGACCGACGAAGGAAAGGTGATAGCTCAGGATATTCTTGCAAGACACGAGCTCTTCAGGCATTTTTTCCGCGACATTCTCAATCTTGAAGAGGATGAGGCGGACGAAGTAGCATGCAAAATCGAGCATACGGTTTCCGGAAACGCTCTTGCAAAGTTCAGGCTTTTTATAAAACGTGCCGATGAATGTGAAGGCAAGTGCCCTAATTCATTGAAACTTAAGAAAGATGAAGGCTTAAGATGACGGAAAAGGAATTCCTGCCCGGAGAAACTGTAGTTGTCAGAGGCGACATTGTATCGCATCTTTTTCTTATAAAGCGCGGACGCGTCAGGCTTGAGTGCGGCGACGAAAGTTTTTTCCTTTCCGAGAATGATTTCTTCGGCGAGGAAGGGTGCTTTTTCGGTAAACCTGCGGCTTTTACGGCAACTGTTTGCGAGGAGACATTGCTTGAGCTTATGGATTCGTCCGAGGCTGAGAAATTTTTTAGTGAAAACGGCGATAAAGCTTTTTCTCTGTTTATTAAAAATTCGGCGCGGGCGAACGACAGGACTGAGCCGCTCGCTCTTCTGAGTCCGCTTCATATCAGGCTTATTGCCGGACTTCTGCCGTATGTTGTGGAGAAAGATGGAGAAAATCCGGAATACGAAGCGGGGATAGATGCCGGAACTTTGGCCGAACAGCTTGAACTTACGGAAGAGAAACTCGCGGATCTGCTCAGATTTTCCGGGATTTTCGGCTATGTTTCGTTCGACGGCGGGAAAATTATGACTTGCGGAAAGGAGAAGTTGCTTTCTCTTTTCAAAGAATATAACAGAGAAAGGATTTTTGCCGGTGTAAAAGGCGAAAACGGGCTTGGAATGTTTTCTTTTTTAAGTGTTGTTAACGCAAAAGACAATATATAAACTGATGAAAGGGTGGTTGTAATGAAAATTGTATGCTCGCACTGCAATACAAATTATCAGATCGATGATTCTAGAATTCCCGAAAAGGGACTTTTGGTAAAATGTTCTGTCTGCAAGAACAAATTCAGGGTTTTCAGGGAAAACGGCGGGGAAGCCGCTGAAAAATCTGCTGAACATGATGAGCCGAAAGAGGAGAGGCAGGATGTAAACATCGCTTCTTACCATGAGGAGATCGTTGACAATTCAAGGGCTTCCGACGCAAAAGGCGTTTCGATGAACTCAAACAATGAGAGCTCGGATTTCAGTATCGCAAACGACCGTTTCGACGAGGATGAAGATCTTTTTGCCGATGTGCCTGATTCCAAGCCGAAAGCTGCCGACAACGGAAAATCTTCAGACAATCTTTTCGGAGACGACGGCGGAGATGACCTTTTCGACGATATTTTCAAGGAAGGAAAAAAAGAGGCAGAGAAAGAGAGCTCGGATGATTTCCTGAAAGAGCTTTTCGGAGAAACTCCGTCACAGTCTAAGGATGTCCAGACTATTTACTTCAGAAACCGTAAAACTGGAAAAGTTGTCGGTCCTGTCGATGAATCGCAGGTCGATCAGCTTATGATAAACGGTGAGATAACCGAAGACGACGACATCAGTTATGACGGTATAAACTGGAATACTTCTGACGATTCGGCCGGTTCAAAAGCTTCGGATGATACGGTGCTCGGTATGGGCGATGACAAACTCGACGACAATTTCGGTACGATCATGTTCGAGGAAGGGACGATGATCAACAAAGACGAAGCTGCGGCCGAAGAGATAAACATCGACGATTCAGAAGGGGAAAGCAAAGTCGAGCATGTTTATATCCCCGAGGAATTCAACGATACTTCGGCAGGCGGAACGGCTTATAAAAAAGGCAAAAAGGCAAAACGCGGCGGCAGTTCGGTGGTTTTTTATGTCACGACTTCCGTGGCTACGCTCGCGATCCTGGCGATCATTATCTGCGGCGCTTACTATTTCTACACTAAACGTAACAATTCGGCTGACATTCTCGACAATATCAGCGAACAGATCGCAGTAAACACAGGAACTCTGGCTGATGTCCGCGAGTCTCTGGACAAGGACACGCCGGAAGACTACATAAACAGTATCGGCATTCTGAAACAGTACATAAAACCTGATGATTCCGCTCCCAGCGCGATCGGTCTCGACGGCCAGATCAAGATGAACCTGTTGATCTCCTATAACAAAAAGATCGAATCAACTGCTTCGATAACCGAGAAAATTTCTTCGGCTATGAAGAAAACCCCGGGAAACATCGACCTTGCCAAAGCTATGGCTCTCTGTCTTTACGAAGATAAGAAATATGACGAAGCAGCTGAACTTCTTAAGCCGTTTACCGACAAGAACGATCAGGAGGTTTTCTATATTCTCGGTCTCCTTGCAACAGGCAAGAACGATCTCGTGAATGCCGAGAATTTCTTCAATACCGGCTTTATTCAGGGCGGCGGAAAAAGTATAAAAATAATGTATGCCCTTGCGAACATGAAATATCAGAACGGTGACGCGCAGTCGGCGATGGCTTTCATAAACAGGATCGTTTCGGAATCTCCGAACTACATCAAAGCCTACCTTCTTAAGTCGAAAATTCTTATGAACAACGACAACAAACTTGCAGAAGCGGCTAAATTCCTTAAAGAAATCGATGTTAATGTCATTGCAAAGGCCGAAAGTTTCCAGAAAGCCGATTACTATCACATGCTTGCGATTATCGCAAACAGGCGCGGTCTTATGAAAGAGGCGATACAGTATTACGAAAAGGCGGTCGAGATAAATCAGACCGATACCGACGCTATTACGAAAATCGCTGATTTCTATGTCCAGATCTCTGATTCGACGAAAGCTATGGAATATTATGACATGGCACTTAAAATCGACCCGAAATATTCTGCGGCGATCATCGGAAAAACCGAGATCTATGTCCTCCTTTCACAGAAGGAAAAGATCTATCTTGAACTTGCGAAACTTGATCCGAAAACTTTGACGAATCCGCAGCTTCTGGCTAGAGTCGCGAAAATATATTCGAGAATAGGCGACAAGGCTAAGGCGATAGAATACTACGATCTGGCTATAAAGTCCGATCCTTCCTATGTCGAGCCGTATATTGCCAAGGCGCAGATCCTGCTGCTTGATTTCAACAAGGTGAAAGAACTCGAACAGATCCTGGTCGTTCTTGAGAAACTCGGGAAAGACCGTTATCCGTACCATCTGGTCAAAGCGATTATCGACCATAAGAACGGCGAGTTCAAAAGCGCGGCAGAACATTTCAGGATCGCCGAGGAAAAGAACACCGTCGGTGACGACAGGGTTTATTTCTTCTACGGCGAGTTCCTGAAAGACCAGCAGAAATACGCCGAAGCCACAAAAATGCTTTACAAGGCATATAAAATAGATTCCGCCAACTATGATTACATGCAGTCTTATGTCGACAGTCTTGAAAAAGAACATAACTGGTCCGGTGTCATAGCGATGCTGGAATCAAAGACTTTTGTCGAAAGAAGAATGTATAAAAGCTACACTTCGCTGGCTAATGCATTCCTGCATGTCAAAAACTACGAAAAGGCTCTTTCGGCTGTAAATCATGCGCTAGAACTCACTTCTCAGAGTACATACACCTATTATCTCAAGGCGAAGATCCTTTATGCAATGGGTCGTTACGCCGATGCGGAAAAGGACATAGACACCGCCGTCATGCTCGATATGAAAAATTTCGACAACTACATGCTTTATGCGAGAGTCCTCTCGAAACGCGGCGATTACAAAGGCGCGGTCGAAAAAATCGAGGCGGCCGAGAAAATAGATCCGCATGACCAGGATCTTCTGCTTATGAAAGGTGTCATTTACAAAAATCTTGACGACTACAGAAACGCTCTCAGGTATTTCAACAGAGTTACGAACAAATCGCTTAAACGCGAGGCTTACCTCGAGATCGGTGAAAGCTATCTCCAGCTCGGCAAGCGCAAAGAGGCTATGGAATACCTGAAAAAAGCCGAAAAATCAGGTAACCATGCCGCTGAAAAGCTGATCGCCGATATATTTTACGAGGACGGCAAGATCGACAAGGCGATAACTTATTATAAAAAAGTTCTCAATCACGACAAGAACGACATCGAGGCGATGCGCCAGCTCGGTTATATTTATAAAGAACGCGAGGAACTGGGAAAAGCTCTTTCTTATTTCAGACGCTATCTCAAAAAAGTTACCGATTACAACGAAAAGAAAATGATAGAGAACGAAGTCTACTACATTCAGCAGAATATGCCCAAAAACAGCCATTCCGGATCAGAACAGAGGGTAGAGCAGCAGCCTGCGGGAAATGTAGACGAAGAAGATGAGGAAGAGGAAGAAAAAGAGAACCCGAAAGAGAAAAAAGAACAGGAAAAAGAAGAGGTCGTCGAAGAAAAGGCTGAAAAAGAGGAAGGCGGGGAAGAATAATGACGAAAACCGCGATCTATCCCGGAAGTTTCGACCCCTTTACTCTGGGACATCTTGACATTGTGAACCGTGCCAGAACTATTTTCGACAAAATATATATTGCGATAGGGGAAAACAGGAGCAAGTCGAACCTTTTCACGCCGAAGGAGCGCAAGCTGCAGATCGAAGAGATCTTCAGAGACGATCCCGCGATAACGGTGATGATTTTCAGCGATCTGCTGGTCGATTTTGCCCGTCAGGTAAATGTTTTTACCATGATACGCGGTCTGCGGGCGGTTTCTGATTTTGAATACGAATTCCAGATGGCTTCAACGAACCGTGCGATGGAACCGGTGATCGAATCGGTCTTCTTTATGACATCCGACAAATATTCGTTTCTGTCATCGAGCATAGTCAAGGAGATCGCTTCGAAAAACGGAAGCTATCTTTCCCATTTCGTCACTCCGAATATAGAGAAGGCTTTGCGCGAGAAATTCAGATTTGTATGAGTGTTTAAATTACCGGAGCCGTAGATGGACAGCGATAAAAAACAGATTGTTTCGTTTCTGGTTTTTGCTTTTGTCATTCTGACAGTCGTTTTCATAGTACTTTTTCACAGAACAAGTAAAAACGAACAGGCGGCAGCCGAAAAATCTGACCGAGTCGAGAAAAGCGAGGAACAGAAACCTGCAGAGCAACCTAAACAACAAAAACCCGCTGTAAAGACACCACCTGAGACGTCTCCGAAACCATCGGAAACGGCTGACGATTCGCACCGCAAAAACGCCGAAATGCGTGAAAACGAGGAGACAGCCGGGGATGCTATACCGGAATCAACTCCGTCGGAGCCGCAGAAAGAGGCCGAAGATATCGAATCTGCCGAAATGTCTGAAGGTGTCGATGTCGAAGTCGTGAAAGACAAGGATTCCAAAGCCGATTCCGAAGGTTTTCTTCACGGCAAGATTCTTCCTAAGAAAGGAATAGAAGAAGCACTTCTCAAAGTTCCCGGGCTCCAGCTCAAACACGCGATGGAAATAAGCAACGCGATCAGATACGATGTCGATCTCACGCAGATAAAGGCAGGGGAAGACTTCAAAGTGAAGTTTGACAAAGACGGCAATGTCGAAGAATTTGTCTACTATCCCGACATTGTTACTTTCCACACTTTGAAGCGCGATCCGGTCGAGAAAAAACTTAAATACACGGCAAAAACTCTGCCGACAGAGCGCAGATTCAGGATAATCGAGGGCAAAATCGACTCGACTCTCAACGAATCGCTCGTCAAAAGGGACGATGTAACGAGAAATATTCGCGCCGTCACAGTCGGAATCCTTGAGTGCATCGTAAGTTTCAGCACCGACGCTCGAAAAGGCGACGAATACAGGATCTTAGTCGAGGACAGATACTACAAAGGGGAAATGGTGCCTGGTTCGAAGGTGCTTTACGCTTCATATCGCGGCAAACAGGCAGGTTTCAGCGAGGCTTTCAGGTATGAGGACGAAGATCCGAAATCTGCTTTCAACGCGCACTATACCGACAAAGGAAAAGCTTTGATCCCGAGCGCGATGAGACTTCCGCTCGATACGATCCGCGTCACGAGTCCTTTCGGCATGAGACGCCATCCGATAACCGGAAAAATGGTCAATCACCACGGTGTCGATTACGGCGCGCCGGTAGGAACTCCGGTTTATGCGGTCGCTCCCGGCAAAGTCATCGAAGTCAAGCAGACTCCGCTCGGCGGAAAGCAGGTGACGATAAACCACGCCGACAACACGAAAACATACTACCTTCACCTCAATAGTTTTAATGTCAGCGTAGGAACTGCGGTTTCGGCGCGTCAGAGGATAGCTTCGGTCGGAAACACCGGAAGAAGCACCGGTCCGCATCTTCATTTAGGCATCAAAGATCCTAAGGGGAACTGGCTCAATCCGCTGAAAGTAAAGATGATCGCGACTCCGCAGCTTGACAGCAAGCGTATGCCGCGCTTCAAAAACCAGATGAAGGAAATTCTTTCTCTTCTCGAAAACACTGCCCAGTATCAGGAGTGGATGAGAAAATACAACGAAGGGCCGCAGCCGGGCGACTTCTATCAGCAGTATAAATAAAAAAGATTGCTATTGACAGGCAAGCCGTAGAAAAAATCTGCTTTTTTAATGCGAAAAAACGACATTGTGTCAAAATAAGAAAGCTGACATGGTGTCATTCGATTTAAAATTTTTCAGCCCACTTTGCGAGTTCGGCTTTGTCAACTCTGCCGTTCATCATCTTTCCTTCGATGACAGTTGCTTTCGGTGCGCTCGGCTGAAGTTCCTTCACGGTGTTTCCGAATCCGCTGCCGCCGCTCGTTGCGAAGATGACGACTTTCTTTCCGCTGAAGTCGTAAGCTTCAAGAAAACTGTTGATGATGTGCGGCGCGACATACCACCAGATCGGGAAACCGACGAAAATCACGTCGTAATCCGCTATTTTCGCGTTTTTGTCGGCAAGTTTCGGGCGGCTTTTCTTGTCAGCCATTTCAACGCTTGAGCGGGAAGATTTGTCTCTCCAGTCAAGGTCGTTGCTCGTGTATTTTGTTTCAGGTCTGATCTCATAAAGATCGGCTTTTGCGGCTTCGGCGAGTTCTTTCGCGACTCTTGCGGTCGTTCCGCTCGCGCTGAAAAAGGCTACTAATTTCTTAGGCATCTTTTTTACTCCTTCACTCTGTTGAACTGTACTCTTTTTCGCACTTTCCTCAGCCGGCTTTTTCGCTTCGGACTTCCCCTGAGCGAAGAGGACTGCCGCAAGCAGCGCGACGACTAAGATAACGAGAACTTTCTTCATTTGATCCTCCATACAAGGTTTTGTTACATCCGGCATCTGCCGGAACGGCATAATTTATATAAACCTGACGCGATATCTATAGTTGTATGATTTTATTAGCTGTATCTTCTACAAATCGCTTATCATGCTCCACAAATATCAGTGTAGGTTTGGCTTCTTTTATAATTTCCTCAATCTGTATTCTTGATATTACATCTATGTAATTCAGCGGTTCGTCCCAGACAAATAAATGAGCCGGCTTTGATAAACTAACAGCAATTAAGACTTTCTTTTTTTGTCCATCGCTATAGTTCTTCATATCCATTTCGAATAATTCTCTTGCAAAATCCAACTTCCTAAGAATTGTTTTGCACAATGTTTCATCAACACCTTGCTTGTAAATATACTCATTCAGGCTTCCTGTTAAATCAGATGTATCTTGAGGAATATACGAAATATGTAAATTACTTGCTGTTTTTATCTCACCTGTGTATTCATGATTTATACCCAGTATGATTTTTATCAAGGTTGATTTTCCGCTACCATTACTACCATGTATAGCTACTATATCGCCTTGTTTCACCTCAAAGCTCAGCTTACTTAATATCTGCTTTTCTCCATAGGATGATGATAAATCGCAAACTGTTACAAGCGGATTTTTGTGATGATGTAAGGTATGCAATTGCAGACTTTCCTTTGTATCAATATCTTTTAACAAACTCTCCTTTTCTTCTATTGCCCTGGTTTGTCTATTCTCCAAATTCTTGGATTTTTTCATCATCTTGGCAGCCTGATGACCTATATGTCCCTTGTCCGGTTTTATACCTGAAACTCTCACACCATTTTTTGTTTTTTCAATTTTATCGGACCATATTTGACTTTGTCTCGCAGCTTCTTTTAATCGTTTTATATCTTTTCTCAATATCTCATTCTGACTGATTTCAAACCGGTCTTTCATCACTTTATTGTCATACCACGATGTAAAATTTCCTGATTGGACATCAATAGAATTTCTGTTAATTGAAATAACATGATTGATACAGCCGTCTAAAAAATCTCTATCATGAGATATAAGTAAAAAACCTTTCTTACTTTTCAGATATTCACTTACAACTTTTCTTCCGTCCAGATCCAAATGGTTTGTCGGTTCGTCAATAAGTAAAAATCCATCTTCCCCTGTAAACAAAATAGCTAAAAGGATTTTTGTTTGTTCTCCTTTGGAAAGGGTAGCAAACTCTCTGTAAATAAGGTTTTCATCTACGCTTAGCAGATTAAGCTCTCTAAATAATTTCCATTCTTCCTCATCTGATATTAATTCCCTATATATCTCAATCCCAGATTTTGAAGTATCAGTAATGTTTGGCGGGAATTTGATAAGATCAACACTTTTGTAAATTTTGCCTTGATAAACTTCTTGATCTAACAGAAGTTTAAACAGGGTGGATTTTCCGATTCCATTTCTTCCTATTAATCCTGTTTTCCAGTTTGTATCAAAGGAAAATGATACATTTTCAAATACAGGTTTTACATATCCATAGTATGAGAAAGTGAGGTTTTCAATTTTAATCAGCGACATAAAAATACCACCGCTATGTCCTGCAACACCATAAACTCTTATTCAACCCGATGATTATAGCATATAAAGGATGGATTACAACAGTTACGGGAACGTATTTTTTGAGTTTTGCAGGCGAGCCGCCCGTGCTCCGGCAGAAAAGAAAACCTGACGCGGTGTCATTTTTAGTATGGCTTTTTTCCGGCACTGCTGTAAAATAGACAGTCTGCCCTGCTGCACTTGATGAACGGCAGATGTTGAAATGATTTTTCATGGAGTAAATGCAATGAGAACGGCAATAAACATTCTGATGACGCTGCTTCTGATGGTCGCAATGGCTTATCATTATACCGGCCCGATGTGGCATGAAATAACGGGAACGGCGATGTTCGTCCTCTTTATCCTCCACAATGCGCTGAATTACAGATGGTATAAATCGCTTGCAAAAGGCCGGTACAATGCGGCACGGGTCCTTATGCTGGTCACTAACTGTCTGCTTATTGTCGATGTTCTGCTGCTCATGCTTTCGGGAATAAGCATGTCGTTCTATGTTTTCAGCTTTCTTCCGGCTTCCGTCTCGATCCCTTCGGCGAGAAGCGTCCATTTGATCGCATCTTATGCAGGATTTCTTCTGATAAGTTTCCACATAGGTCTGCACATGCGGGGCGTATTCGGGAAAATATGGAATAAAATCAAGCTGTTTTCTGAAAAACAAAAGGGCCTCGGCTTTATCCGGGTTTTGTTCGTTTTGTCAGTCGTTGCAGCGTGTTTCTACGGGATCTACGCTCTGAAGGAGAGGAATTTCTGGGGATATGTTTCGGGCAGCGTGATGTTTGCTTTTTTTGATTATGCGGAGCTGCCGCTCTGGTTTTTCCTCGACTATGCGGCGATCATGTTCCTTTTTGTTATGTCTGCGTTTTTATTGCAGAAACTGTTCATGACCGGATTTAAAACAATAGCAGACGACGCGGTCCGGAACATCGCGGAACACAAAGTACGCTATTCTGTCATTTCCGGGATTCTGGTGCTTGCTGCAGTGCTTTTTGTGCTTTTCGGCATCTCTTACATCAGAAGGCATTTCCAGCCGGTGAATGTAGACCGTGCCGAGGCGACTCGTACTGAAAGGATAGACATGAAAGGAAAGAAAGGGATCATCGTTTTCTTCACAAGAGTCGGTAATACCGCTTTTGCAGATGACGTCGATGCCGTTTCAAGCGCCTCTCTTATGACCGACGGCGCAAACCTCGTCGGAAACAGCGAACTTCTGTCGGAAATGATAGCAAATGCAACTGGTTATCCGGTATACGCTATAAAAACGAAAAACAAATACTCCTCAAGCTACAGCGCTACAGTCCGCGAAGCAGGGCAGGAGTTCAGAGGGGAAAGATCATGCGAGCTTGTTAACGATGTGCCGGAACTTTCGGAATACGATACCGTTATTCTGGTCTACCCGCTCTGGTGGTGGACGCTTCCGATGCCTGTGCAGAAATTTCTTACTGAAAACAAACTTGATGGAAAAACGCTTTATTCTTTGGTCACTCACGGCGGCAGCGGCTTCGGAACGGCGATTCAGGATACTGCAAAATGGACTGCGGCGAAGGTAAGTCCCGAAGCACTTGCTGTCTATGACGACGAAGTAACGGGAGCGCTTCCGAAACTCATCTCCTGGCTTAAAAAGATCGCGAATAACTGACGGGTGTCAACTTGTATCCCGGCTGAAAAGAGAACAGTTTCTACACGACTCTTGTAAATGTCATTATTAAATGAATGATTATGCCTTGTTAAACTTTGCCTTCGGCTGCTTGCAGCGGGGACATCTCCAGTCATCCGGCAGATCCTCAAAGGCAACTCCGTCGTGTTCCGCAGGATCATAAACATAGCCGCAGATCGAGCAGACGTATTTGCCGCTTGCCTTTTGTGCGGAAAAATCAACTTCGGCAAGCACCGTCGGCACGGGATTATCAAGATCGATTACGCGCTTTGCCTCAAGATTTTCATATCCCTGCGGCGTGTGAGTTCCGCAATAAACCGTCGGATGATTGCGAACGAAATCACGGACGCGGTCAAGCGTCTCCCGTGCCGCGGAAATATCTTCAAACACCAGCGAAAGCTTGTTTTCATGCAGTGCCTCATCCATGTAGGTGATATCTCCGTGGAGCATGTAGAACAAACCGTCGTTTTCCGCGATCACGATGCTGTTTCCGTTGGTGTGGCCTTTTGCTTTGATGAAATAGATCCCGTCTGCGATTTTCTGGCTTTCCGGGAAGTTGTAATATGCGCCGTCGGTGAAGTTTACTGGGATGATGTTTTCAAGCCCTTTCAGCTCGTCTGCGCCTGTTTCGTCCGCGTTAACGTAAATTTTTGCATTCGGGAAGGATTTAAGTTCACCGGAATGGTCGGCGTGCTTGTGTGTCAGCAGGATCTTCGTGACCTGCTCCGGCTTGTATCCGAGCGCGGCGAACGCTTCCATGTAGCTGCAGATGTCTTTTCCGGTAAAAATGGGACTGTTTTCGTCCGGCACTTCCTCAGGCGTTCCCGCCGGTATTCCCGTATCGACAAGAATAACCTCATCGCCGGTATCGATCAGGTAGTTCTGCAGACTGCCGCGATAGCGGATATTCTTATCGAATTTTTCCATGCCTTCTTCACCGCCAAAGATGAAAGGCTGGGTGTAAAAACCGTCTTTTCTGAATTTTACTGCTTTGATCTTCATGTTCGTTGTCCTCCTGTTTCAGATTACTTTTCAGCCGGTTCCCATTTGCACCTGACAGGCGAAACAATAGAGCCTTCCTTTTTCATCTCTGCAAATGCCTTGTCAACGACCTTGCGGTCCAGTCCGGTCAGTTCAGCAACCTTACCGGCATTCAAAGGTTCTCCGGCTTTTTTCATAGCTTCTAAAATCTTTTCCTTTTCATTCATGATAATTACCTGTAATTGTAATTGATAGCCACCCCTGTCAATACTAATTTGTCATCGCACACCATTTTTGATAGCATAAAAGGTCGAATCTGTCACGAATAATCAGAAGGTAGAGGTTCCAATGCAGCAGCGCAAGATCATTCATGTCGATATGGACGCCTTTTTCGTTTCAGTGGAAGAGCACGATAATCCCGATTTGAAAGGGCATCCTGTGGTAGTCGGGCATGACGGTCCGCGCGGAGTGGTCGCAACAGCAAACTATACGGCGCGCAAATTCGGGATCCATTCGGCGCTTCCTATCGTTACGGCACACCGCCTGTGCAAAGATCTCATCGTTGTCGAAGGAAGATTCCAGCGTTACAGGGAGATTTCAGAGCAGATCCGGAATATTTTCAGGGAATATACTGATGTGATCGAACCTTTGAGTCTGGATGAGGCTTTTTTGGATGTCACACGCAATAAAAAGGGGATGCCGCTTGCAGTAGACATCGCTTCTGAGATCAAAAAGAGGATATTTAATGAGACAGGGCTTACAGCTTCGGCAGGGGTGAGCTACTGCAAGTTTCTCGCCAAGATCGCGAGCGATTACCGTAAACCGGACGGACTCTGCACGATCCATCCTGACCGCGCGCTCGGGTTTATCGACAGACTGAAGGTCGAACAGTTCTGGGGAGTCGGGGAAAAGACGGCTCAGCATCTGCACAAAATGGGAGTTTTTACCGGACGTGAACTTCGTGAAGTGCCGCTTGAGACATTGAGACGCGAGTTCGGAAAGACCGGGCAGATCTTCTATGACTTTGCGAGAGGCATCGACGATCGTCCTGTCGTAACGGAGTTCATCCGCAAGTCGCTGGGGTGCGAGCGCACTTATGCAAAAGATCTTGAAAGTTGCGCGGAAATGCTTGAAGAACTGTCTCATCTGGCAAACGAATTGACAGAAAGGCTTAAAAAACACGGTTTTACGGGGCGTTCCCTGGTTTTGAAGATCAAATACAGTGATTTCAGGCAGACGACACACTGCCGCAGCTGCAATAAGCCGATCGAGACTTTTGAGGAGCTCCTTTCAATTACTAGAGAGCTGCTCGATGAAGTCGATGCTGCTCAGCGTCCGGTGAGACTTCTGGGGCTATCTGTCACCAATCCTGTTCAAACTGAAGATCCAGGTTCTCCGCAACAGATGACCTTTGACTGGTAAAAATGCAGCATGTAAGGAAATTCAACATGATAAGTGACACGATGTCAAAATAACTGAATGCCACGGATGAATTTGTTCGTTCCTGCATTATCCCAGCATTTTCTGCAATGCGGCAGGGTTCAGGATCTCGATGACCGGCGGCGCGTAAGAAATGAGCGACTCTTCCTCCATCCGCTTCAGTTCTCTGTGCAGCGAAGAACGCGAGACATTCATGATCATTGCCCATTTTGAGACGGAACCGGGAATGGGAATTTTCTTTTCACCGCTTTGTCTCGACCTTATCAGGAGCCAGAATGCCGCTTTCTGAGCGATCCCGCTGTATGAAAAAAGCTCCAGCCGCTGATGCAGCATGTATGCCGCGGAAGCGATCTCGGTGGCAAAATTCTCCATTATGCGGATGTCCTTCAGCATTAGTTTCAATAAATCTTCCTTTTGCAGGATCATTACCGTGACAGGTTCAAGCGCGGCGATACCGCACGGATATTTCCTGCTCCGTGAAAATACGGCGGCGGCTCCGATCATTTCCCCCTGTTTTCCGTGTGAGACATTGACCAGGTTTCCGTTCGGCAGAGATTTCTGAATTTCGACTGTTCCTTCAAGGATCAAGGCGATGCGAGTGGCTGATTCCATCGGGCGGAATATCAGTTCCCCTTTGTCGTAGCGCTGTATCCTGTAAAATATTTTTTCCAGATCTCCGCTGATCTCGTGCGCCGGAATCCCCCTGAAAAGCGAACTTTTTTCAAGCATTGAATAATCCATTTTTCCCTCCCTTCAATCTCTCTGAGGCATTATACGAAAAAAAATCCGTTTGTGTATCTGTAGATACAGATTTCTGAAATTTTCACTGTATTTTTGCATTGGAATGAGTGGGGAGAACCTTAGTGATCCTCAATGATGAAGTTGAAAACTTAACAATGGAGGAAAAAATGGAGACAAACAAAATGTTCTGCTTTCAGTGTCAGGAAACCGCACAGTGCAAAGGATGCACTGTTTCAGGTGTCTGCGGAAAGAGACCCGAAGTCGCTGCAATGCAGGATCTGCTTATCTATGTTACGAAGGGACTCTCCTCGGTAACGACTGCACTTCGCGCCGAAGGTAAAAAGATCGGGCTTGATGTCAATCATCTGGTCACGATGAATCTCTTTATGACAATCACAAACGCGAACTTCGACCGTGAAGCGATAATAAAAGCGGTCGAAAAAACGCTCGCTGTGAAAGAGGAACTTCTTGCGCAAACCGACGACAGGTCAAAACTACCGGCAGCCGCTTTCTGGAACGGTTCTGCCGAAACCTTTGACGAAAAAGCGAAAACAGTAGGCGTTCTTGCCACGGAAAATGAGGATATCCGCAGTCTGCGTGAACTTATCACCTACGGTTTGAAGGGACTTGCAGCCTATTTGAAGCACGCAAACGCCCTTCTGCAGGACAACGAGGAAATTGATAACTTCATTCAAAGTGCACTTGCAAAGACTTTGGATGACTCTCTCTCGACAGACGATCTGGTCGCACTTACGCTGGAAACAGGAAAATCCGGTGTTGACGGCATGGCTCTTCTTGATAAAGCAAACACGGAAGCTTACGGCAATCCCGAAATCACCAAAGTTGATATCGGTGTCCGTAAAAACCCCGGCATCCTGATTTCAGGCCACGATCTCAGAGATCTGGAAATGCTTCTGGAACAGACTTCCGGCACAGGAGTCGATGTCTATACCCATTCCGAAATGCTTCCTGCTCACTACTATCCGGCATTCAGGAAATATCCGCACTTTGCAGGAAACTACGGTAACGCATGGTGGAAGCAGAAAGAGGAATTCGAAAAGTTCAACGGTCCTATCCTTATGACGACAAACTGTGTTGTTCCGCCTTCTGAAAGTTACAAAGACCGCCTCTGGACGACCGGAGCGACAGGATTCCCCGGATGCAGGCACATTGAAGGAAAATATGGAGAAATAAAGGATTTTTCTGCCATAATCGAGCAGGCGAAAGGATGTCCTGCACCGACAGAAATCGAAACGGGCACAATTACCGGCGGTTTTGCACATGAGCAGGTTTTTGCTCTGGCTGAGCCGGTAGTCAACGCCGTAAAATCGGGCGCGATCCGCAAGTTCGTGGTTATGGCAGGCTGCGACGGCAGGCAGAAGAGCAGGGAATATTACGCTGAATTTGCGAAGAAACTTCCCAAAGATGTCGTGATCCTTACAGCCGGATGCGCAAAATACAAATACAACAAACTCGATCTGGGCGACATCGGCGGCATTCCGAGAGTGTTGGATGCAGGTCAGTGCAACGACTCATACTCTCTTGCACTTATTGCCTTGAAATTAAAAGAGATTTTCGGTCTGGACGATATCAACAGACTGCCGCTTGTATTCAATATTGCGTGGTATGAGCAGAAAGCTGTTATCGTCCTGTTGGCACTTCTTTACCTCGGTGTAAAGAATATTCATCTCGGGCCGACACTTCCTGCATTTTTGAGCCCGAATGTTGCAAAAGTTCTGGTCGAAAACTTCGGCATATCAGGTATCACAACAGTCGATGAAGACCTTAAGATTTTGATCGGATAATAATCGGAATAGAGGGGAAAATCACGATGATCCGCAAGATAATCCGCATTGATGAGGAAAAATGCAACGGCTGCGGCCTTTGTACCAAAGCCTGTCATGAAGGTGCAATAGAAATGGTGAACGGAAAGGCAAAACTGGTGCGCGAAAATTTCTGCGACGGTTTCGGCGACTGTCTTCCGAACTGTCCGACTGGGGCGATCTCGTTTGAGGAAAGGGAAGCGCCGGCCTATGACGAAGGTGCCGTAGCTGCTGCCAAAAAGGCTAAAAGCGTAGAACAAGCTCCTTTTCAGGGTTGCCCCGGATCACGCTTCATGCAGATCAAAAGAGAAGGAGACCTTCAGGAACCGCAGACTTCTGCTCCGGTTGTGCCGAAAACAGCTTCCAGACTTAACCAGTGGCCGTGCCAGATCAAACTCCTTCCCGTTCAGGCACCTTTTTTTGACGGAGCCAAACTGCTGATCGCAGCAGACTGCACCGCTTACGCTTACGCAAACATGCACGAAGAGTTTATGAGAGGGAAGGTCACCATCATCGGATGCCCGAAACTGGATGCAGTAGATTATTCAGAAAAACTTACCGAGATCATCAAAAACAACGACATCAAAAGCGTGACAGTCGTCCGCATGGAAGTTCCGTGCTGCGGTGGACTGCAAAGAGCAGCAGAAAATGCACTGCTGAACAGCGGAAAATTCATCCAGTGGCAGGTCGTCACGATTTCAAGGGACGGACGGATTCTCGATTGACCGGTGAAAGTATCGCAAAAACAGCAATCTGAAACCTGACACGATGTCAAAATAAAAAATTGACACGGTGTCAACTTTTATGTAGCTTCGCTCCGGTTCTGTGTTAAACAGGTGAAAATGCTTGTTCTTAAGGTGAACTTAAAAAAAAGGAGAGCAAAATGAAAAAAATTCTCATTGTTTTCGCGGCTTTAGTGTTTGCGCTGATCTCATGCGGCGAAAAGGAGGAAACTATGAAAAAGGAGGAAGTTATGTCATTTGCTGAACTGGCTAAAAAAAGGTATTCCGTCAGAAGTTACGCCCCGAAACCTGTTGAAGAGGATAAGATAGAGGCGATACTGGAGGCTGGGAATATGGCTCCGACAGCCAAAAATCTTCAGCCTCAGAGGATCTATGTGCTGAAAAGCAAAGAGTCGCTTGAAAAGTTGTCTGCACTCACCCCGATGGGATTCAATGCGCCGGTCGTGCTGATGATCGCATACAATGAGGATGAAGAGTGGAAAAACCCGCTGCAGGAGGGTATCCATTCCGGGATCGAGGACGCAAGCATTGTCGCAAGCCATATTATGTTCAGAGCGACTGAACTCGGGCTTGGAAGCTGCTGGGTCAACTACTTCGCAAACGATGAGCTGAAAAAGGCGTTCGCCCTTCCAGAAAATGAAAAGATCGTGTTGCTGATGCCAATAGGGTATCCGGCTGAAAACTCGGAACCTTCACCGAGGCACACAGATAAAAAGCCGTTAAGCGAAACAGTGAAGTATTTATAGCGTTTCTGCTGTTTGGAAACAACAATGAAAATCGAACAGTTCGTAATGGCTTACAAAGTGGAGCAGGACAGGATCCGCGCGATGCTGCCTGTTGGTTTTGAATCGCTGCGTCCCGTGCTTCGCATAAATGCCGAGATACGCGATGAAAAGAGCGTTTACCTTGAATTCAATACCCCTGTCGCTTTTGAAAACAGGCGCGGTTGGCTCAATATCGCGAACTGGAGCATAGAAAACGGGCTTGTGTTCAGGCGCGAAGGGAAGAAAGTAACGATATCGGCTCCCTTTTTCGAGCTTATTTATCAAGGTGTCGGGATTCAAGGAGGCTGCCCTGCGGAGCGTGACAACGACGGCTGCTTTTTCGTGGACGGAACTTTCAGGCCGAATGAAAAGATCAATGAGAACAAAGAGTTCTGTGACTGCGAATTTGCATGGAAATTCCACGAAACCGACGCTCACGGCAAAAGCGAAGGGAAAACGATCCCAGCTTTTAAAGAGGAAGTTGCGGCAAACTACGAAAGAAGGGCTCTCACAGCCGAAAACGCCGCGGCGATACCGTGCGAACAGGTTTTGGGTGCTTATATCGTGAGATTTGAGAGGAAATGATATGAAAAAACTGATGGTTTTATGTTCTCTGCTGCTTGCGATGTGACGGCGGTATTTGCTGTGTTGGAATAATGTTCGTTTTTAAATTGTGACTATGAAAACTCAGAGAAAGCTGATAATGATTGTTTCAATAGTTCTCTCGGTTCTGATTGTTCTTGGATGCACCGGCGTGCTGTTTCTGAATCAGGCGAGTTTCGGGCGCATTCCGCAGGGGAAAAGGCTTGAGCGCATCAAACAGTCGCCGAATTACAATGGCAGTGAGTTCGTAAACGAAGAAAAGACGGTCACCATGACGGGAGACCGCGGTTTTTTGAAGGTTTGGTGCGATTTCCTTTTCGGAGACAAGTCGAAAACTGTTCCCCGTGAGCCGATGAATGTTATCAGAACGGATCTGAAGTCGCTTCCCGATGATCGCGACTGGATCGTCTGGTTCGGCCATTCCTCCTATCTGATGAATCTCTCCGGAAAGAAGATTCTCGTTGATCCTATATTTTATCAGGCTTCCCCCGTCAGTTTCGTGAACAAAATGTTCAAAGGTACCGATGTTTACAAGCCTTCCGATATGCTGGATATCGATTTTCTGGTGATCACGCACGACCACTGGGATCATCTTGACTATCAGGCTGTGACTGAGCTTGAGCCCAGCGTAAAAAAGGTCGTTACGGGGCTTGGCGTGGGTGAACATCTGGAATATTGGGGCTACGCTGAAGAAAAACTCACGGAGCTCGACTGGTGGGAAGCTGTCGATTTGGGCGGCGGATTTAAGGTTACGGCGACTCCGGCACGCCATTTTTCAGGGCGCGATCTGCACCGCAACAAGACCTTGTGGGCATCCTTTGTCTTTGTTTCGCCGAAGCGGACGGTTTGGATCGGCGGAGATTCAGGTTACGGCAGGCACTTTTCTGAGATCGGTGAAAAATTCAAAAATATCGACCTTGCGATCCTCGAAAACGGTCAGTACAACAGCGACTGGTCGCAGATCCACACCATGCCTGAATTTCTGGCAAAAGAAATGAGCGAGCTCGGTGCAGCCCGCTACATGACAGTTCACCACTCCCGTTTCTGTCTCAGCAACCACGCCTACACCGAGCCGCTTGAAAATGCCA
>Ga0265299_10000042_pt1 | contig 177465 bp, 135 predicted proteins | sample AusTroGonzalo_MG_4_FD_193485 | JGI IMG/M metagenome (GOLD analysis project Ga0265299, IMG submission 193485) | Bovine rumen microbial communities from tropical cattle in Woodstock, Queensland, Australia - Gonzalo_02 | ecosystem: Host-associated > Mammals > Digestive system > Stomach > Rumen ... | reverse complement strand
CCTCCAGTCAACCCCGGACAGTGATAAGACTCGGATGGTAAACTTATCCCAGGAGTAACGGCGGAAAGTCAACTTATACCAGTAATAAATCTATAAACCCGAGTCAACCAAAATCAGGAAATGACTGAGATCCCGGATCAAGTCCGGGATGAAGGGGGGGCGGAGCCGGGATGAGAAGAGTCGGGGCCACAGGCGGCGCTAGCGGCGCTGGACTTCGTATTGGTCGATGCCGATGGCGCGGAGGTCACGGATGAAGTCGGAGGTTACGGCCACCTGGAACTTCTTGGAATAGAACTGGATGCGGTAGCGGGTGCCAGGGTCAAACAAATATAGCGTGAGGGGAATATTGCCCTTGTGCTTTTTCACTACCCTCACCAGATCCTGGCGGAACTGCTGGGTGAGCATGGGCGTGGTGATGTCCATGCAGAAGCCTGTAAGCAGGTCGTCCGAAATATTCCCCAGCAGGGTGACTTTCTTCACCTTAAACGCATACGGAGCCGTTTTTCCCTGCGCGCGCTCTTCCGGCTTCAGGAAGAATTTCTCCTCCACCACACCTTCAAAGAAGAGCGTGGCCTTGGGCTGCATGTATTGCATGAAGGCCTCGTGGTCCTTGCCAAAAAGCGTGAGCTCATAGGAGCCGCTGTAATCCTCCAGCATGGTGCGGGAATAAGGCTTGCCGGTTTTGGTGGTCAACTGCTTGAAATCGGTCACAATACCCGCCACATACACCTTGGCGGTCTTTTTTTGCGCCTCGCACTCCGCCACGAAATTCCCCAGATCTGCCAGGTGGCAGTTGGTAAAGTTGTGCATCTCGAAGGCATAACGATCCAGCGGGTGCGAGCTCAAATACATGCCCACCAAGTCTTTTTCCCGTTGCAGCAGTTCCATGATGTCCATCTCACCTTCGTTCTCCGGCAGCGGCGGGCGCTCCGGCTTCATCTCCTCCATATCGCCAAATAGCGACGCGGCGCTGGACACGGCATCGTTCTTATACAGGTCCCCGTAACGGGTAATCTGGTCGATAAACATCTCTCCCCCACGCCCGAACTGGAAGTACATGCTGCGCTTGTGGCCAAAACTGTCGAAGGCGCCGGAGTTCACCAGGCTCTCGAAGCTCTTGCGGTTCACACAGCCAGCCATGCGCTCCACGAAGTCGTAAATATCGGTAAATAAGCCGTTTTCCTCGCGTTCCTTGACGATGGCATCCACCACGTTGGCACCGAAGCCTTTGATGGAACCCAGGGCAAAGCGCACGTCCCCGTTCTTGTTCACGGTGAAGTGGCCGGAGCTCTCGTTGATATCCGGATTGAGCACCTTGATACCATGGCCTTTGCAATCGTCCATGATTTTGGTGATTTCCTCCATGCTCTTGGCGCAATTGAGGCAGCTGGCGAAGAATTCCGACGGATAGTGGCACTTGAGCCAGCCGGTCTGGTAACTCACCCAGGCGTAGCAGGTGGCGTGGGACTTGTTAAAGGCGTATTGGGCAAACTTCTCCCAGTCCTTCCAGATTTTGTCCAGCACCTTTTCCGGATGCCCGTTGGCCTGGCCGCCGCTCATAAACTTGTCCTTGAGGGAGTTCAGGATATCGATCTGCTTCTTACCCATGGCCTTGCGCAGCTTATCCGCCTCGCCTTTGGTAAAGCCGGCCAAATCCTGCGACAAAAGCATCACCTGCTCCTGATACACGGTGATACCGTACGTATCTTCCAGACGGGGTTTCATTTCTGGAAGGTCGTAATCGATGGCCTGCTCACCCAGCTTACGCGCCACAAAGTCCGGGATATAATCCATCGGTCCGGGCCGATAAAGGGCGTTCATAGCAATCAGGTCCTCGAAACGTTCCGGCTTGAGCTTCTGCAGCCAGGTTTTCATACCCTCCGATTCAAACTGGAACACGGCGGTAGTATCCCCGCGGCCATAGAGCTCCAAGGTGGGTTTATCGTCAATGGGAATGGCTTCTATGTCGATATCTTCCCCGTGGTGCTCCTTGATGAGGTTCAGGCAGTTATGAATAATCTGGAGGGTGATGAGGCCCAGGAAGTCCATCTTGAGCATGCCCACGTCCTCGATATAGTGGCCGTCGTACTGCGAGGTACGCACGTCCTCCCCTGTTTCCTTATCCTTGGACAGGGTGATGGGCAGATAATTGGTAAGGTCTCCCCTGCCGATAATGGTGGCGCAGGCATGCATGCCGGTCTGGCGTACACTGCCCTCCAGCGCCTGCGCGTACTTGAGCACTTCCTTGTTGATATCCGGCCCGTTCTTGAGTTCCTCGATGAACTCCGGCACCAGCCTGTAGCAGTTTTTCAGGGTGATTTTTACGTCGGCGTCCTCCAGGCCCACCTGGTAGGTTTTGCCATCCCGTTCCACCACCTTGAAGCCGGGCTTCAGCTCGTCCAGCTTGGGGTTGAAGGGGTATTCTTTCTCCTTTTTCTCGCTCAGGCGGTCCGGCACCATCTTGGTGAGGCGGTTGCTCTCGTCGATGGAAAGCCGGCTGATGCGCGCCACGTCCTTGATGGCGCTCTTGGCCGCCATCGTCCCGAAAGTAATCACGCGCGACACATGCGACGAGCCGTACTTTTGCTCCACGTACTGGTGCGCCTTGGTAAGGTCCTCGAAGTCCACGTCGATATCCGGCATGGAGATACGGTCCGGATTGAGGAAACGCTCGAACAGGAGCTGGTACTTGATGGGGTCTAAGTTGGTGATTTTGAGGCAGTAAGCCACCACGGAGCCTGCAGCGGAACCACGTCCGGGGCCCACCATGGAGCCGGCGGCGCGGGATGCGGCAATGTAGTCCTGTACGATGAGGAAATAGTCCGGGAAGCCCATGCGGCAGATGGTCTTGAGCTCAAAGTCGATGCGCTCCTCCTGCTCCGCCGTGAGCGTTTCCCCGTAGCGCTGATGCGCGCCCTGGTACGTCAGATGGCACAAGTACGCCACCGAATGGCAGAAACCATCCCCGCGGTAGGTGCCGTGCTTGTCGCATCGACCCGCATCGATAATATCCTTGTATTTTTCCAGATACGTGTCGATTTCCGCCATGAAGGCCGGGTCGATCTCGTACACGGGCAGCACGGGATCCCGGTCGATGGAATAACTCTCCACCTTTTCCGCCACTTCCAGCGTATTGGCCAGGGCCTCCGGATGGTCCGGGAACAGCGCCAGCATCTCCTCTTCCGACTTGATGTACTCCTGCTGGGTGTAGCGCAGACGGTTGGGATCGTCAATATAGGAATTGGTGGTGAGGCAGATGAGGCGGTCGTGCACGGGGCCGTCTTCCTTGCGCACGAAGTGGGCGTCGTTGGTGGCGATGACCTTGATGCCGTACTTCTGGGCCAGCTTGAAGATTTCTTCCGTGTAGTAGCACTGGTCCTGGTACAGCTGGTTGTCCAGCCCGGGGACCTCCGTCTTGTGCTTCATGACCTCCAGGTAGTAGTCCTCCCCGAACACGCGCTTGTGCCACAGGATAGCCTTTTCCACGGCGGCATCGTCATGGGCCATAATGGCGCGCGGCACTTCGCCGGCCAGGCAGGCGCTGGAGCAAATGAGTCCCTCGTGGTACTGCTCCACTACCTCATGGCTCACGCGGGGCCGGTAATACATGCCGTTGATGTGGGCCTCCGAGACAATCTTGACCAGATTCAGGTAGCCGGTGTAGTTCTTGGCCAGGAGAATCAGGTGGTAATAGCCTTTTTCCTTGACCCGATGGTCCCCTTTGGACACATAGATTTCACAGCCGATGATGGGCTTGACGCCGGGGTGCTTCTTGGCATACTTGAAGAACTCCTTGACGCCGAACATGTTGCCGTGATCCGTGATGGCAAGGGCCGGCATACCCAGCTCCTCAGCCCGGTTAAAAAGGTTTTCTATGGAAGATTGTCCGTCCAGGATGGAGTACTGGGTGTGGACATGCAGATGCACAAAACTCATAAGGACAAAGTTAACGATTTTCCCCCGTCCTCCCAAATCAAGTTTTCAACAATTTTGGACTCCCCCACCCCCGGGCACGAAAAAACCGGCCCCGAGGAGGGAGCCGGTTTTGGAAGTGTGTCGATAGACTATAACTTGCTCAGCTTGAAGCCGATGCGGTAGTTGTCGTAGCCGTCGGCCAGCTTGGCGATGCTGGAGATCTGGGAAGAGGACTGGCTCAGGGCGCCGGCGAGCTTCTTGAAGAAAGCCATGGCCTTGGCGGAGGTGAAGGTCATGCGGGCGCCGTTCATCGTGGATTCCAGGGTGCCGGGCATATCCAGGAACTGGAAGGACTTGCCGAAGCTGAGGGTAACGGTCTTTTCGCCATCGCCCACTTTGTACTTACCGGGGATGGAGATACCGGCCACGTTCAGAGTGAAGGTGTTGTCCGAGCTGTTGAAGGTAAAGGTCATGGCACCGGGTTTCACACCGATCTTGGCCAGGTATTCATCGGCCTTGGATTCGATACCGGAAGTAACGGCGGTACCGGCCAGGTTGGAAAGGACACCGCCCTCGGAGCTGGTAACGGAAACGGCGATACCGTTGTAGGAATAACTGCCGTTGAGGGAAACGGGGCCGGAATAGATGGCGCCGGCGGCGTTGGTGAGGACATTGCCCAGGGTGCTGCCACCCAGGTTACCAAGCAGGCTGCCCAGTTTGCTCTGGGCGTTGGCGGAGACTGCAACTACGGCAGCCAGGGCCAGAACAGTAAAGAGTTTTTTCATATGTGTAAAATGTGTTTAGTTGTTTTCTTCCACTTCCGGCCAGCCTTGGGCCTTTACCGGAAATTCCACGCCTTCCGGTGTAACCAAAACCGTGCCGACCTCCGGTTGTGCCAGGTGTCCGATGATATCGAAGGTCTGGAACTCCCGACGGAACTTTTCCGCGTACAGGATGGGCACCACAAAGAGCAGGCGGTTGTCGTCCCCGCCGTTCATGGCCGCGGAAACGGGATCCACATCCAGCTCCTTGCCCAGCTGGAAACTGTTGCCCTCGAACGGAATCTTATCGGCATAGACCTTTACGCCCAGGCCGCTGTCACGCGAGAGACGTTTAACGGCGTCAGAAAGGCCGCGTGTGACGAAATAACCGTACGAAGGGTAGATTTCCTCATCTTCCAGGTGCGAAACCGTAGAAGCGCTTAATTCCGGCCTCAGATAGTCCCCCACCAGCATTTTGTACTGCATCATGTCCGGCTGCGAACCGTCTTTTTGGAACGATTGCGCCCCGCGCTCCAGCACCTGCAGGCCCAGATACGCGGCGCCCAGCGGACCGGAAATGCACAGCAGGTCCTTGGACGATGCCGCCATCCGGCGCTTGTCGGTGAGTTGGGAGCACTCCCCTGTTGCCGCCATCGACACGAAAAGACCATTGGCCGACGGCTGCAGGTCCAGGTGCACAGCCTCGAAGCCGTGTTCCTTGGCCGCCACCGTTATGCCCATCCACAGGTCCTTGATTTGCGGAAAATCCAGTTTGGCCGATACCCCCAGCACCACGTTGAGGAGCCTGGGGTGCGCAAGGGCGGCATACAACTCCCCTACTACGCCCACCACGCACTTGTAGCCCAGGTGCTTGAGCGGGAAATAGACCAGGTTGAAGTCCATGCCCTCCAGATACATGCGCGCCGCCGTGGTCACCTTTCCGCCCTTGGAGGAAGTATAGGAGAGCCCGGAGACGGGATTATAAGCAGAGAGGCGATAGAGCTGTTCTATCGCCTCCACTTTGCCGATATCGGAGAAAGATTCTGCCATTTTTTGTTCAGAAGCGTTAAAACTCCTGCAAATATAACAATTATTTCGCAAGGGTGGGCGTGGCGTCGCGGGTGAAATCGTTGGTGGAGTTGTTGGAATCCGTCAATTTTCCACTAGCGCGCTTGCGAAGGGCGCTCTTGCCAAAGCGGTCCGGGTCCTTGTCCACCGTGCCGCAACCGGTATAACCAGCGTCGATGCTGGCGTTGAAGGCCGGTGTACCAAAGTTCTCTTCCACGCCACAGTTGATGCCATCCACCACCCAGCCATTCGGAATGAGATAACTGCCTGCAGGATAAGCCTTTCCTTCCATAAGCGCCTCGCCGTCCATCCAGAAGGAACGCGTGCCGGTAAAAGCGTTATCGGCCAGGAAAGATTCCTCCGTGACATTGACCGGGAGCTTCACCAGGGCATAGGATTCATAGCCGCGGTTATGCAGGAAGCTGATGGATTTGGACGATTTGAGGAAAAGGTGCATGTTGGGCACGTCGGGGCTGTCCACGTCCAGGTCTTCGCCGTCGAAGATTTCAAAATCGGCGTCGCTCAGGTCCAGGCCGCTGCCATTCTCCGTCTTGAAGTCCTGTGCGGCAAAGGCGATGAGCAGGCTGTGGCCGGGCAGCACCGGCACATCGGCCCCTTCGCCGGGAATCTGGAAGATGTCTTTCACCAGGATGTGACCGGAGAGGTCATCGTCCACAAGCCAGTAGGAGGAACCGCCGTTCTGGGAGTTCTCGGAAGACTTACAGAAGAGAAGGCCGTCGGCATAAAGCAAGTTCTCCGTGTTGTTGGTGAGCAGGATGTACTGGTCGCCGTCCATGGCGTCGTTGGAGGTTCCGTCTTCCAGCAGGCAGCCGCTGAAGAACACTTCTTCGATGACAAAGCTGCCGGAGGAGACCTCATCCACGTCCGGAAGCCCCTGGACGATGCTCAGTTTTGCGGTAGCGGTCTCCGCCTTCACCGTGAGTTCCGCAGCACGGGCGGCCACTTCTTCCAGGGCGTCCACGCGGATGTAGAGGGTGGCATCGCCGGTACCTTCCAGCGGCTCTACGCTGTACCAGGTCTGGTCATCTCGGGTGAGCGTCCAGGCGCGGTTGGCTTTCAATTCCACTTTGACGATTTCGCCGGTCCCTTCATAGCCCACTTCCAGGTATGAAGGGTCGATGGAAACAGCCGGTTCAGGAGTTTTGTTGCAGGCCACCAGGGCCAGCGCAGCAACAAGTGCAAAGGATAATTTTTTCATATACATTAGATTTAATGATTAAAATTCCAAACCAATGGCGACCAGCCCGTCCCAACGGTGATGCCCTTCTTTGAGGGTGTGCCCATATGCGACCTCCGGCCTGGCATACAAAAACAAATCTTTGGCGACCTTCCTGCCCACAAGCGCCTTGAGACCGCCATGGACCGTGTGGTCCGCCCATCGACCATACAAGTGGTCAAAATAGGCCTGGAAACGGCCGTCCAGCGACAAGTTTTCCAGATTTTGGCTACTGGTGACGCACAGCCGGACACCCGCCTCCCCTTCCACGCGGAACTTCCAGGAGCCGGCACGGAAAGCCGCACTGCCCGTTGCGGAAGCCAGCGCATAATGAAAGGTCAGGCCCGCTCCCGGCTGCCTGTTTTGCCAACTGGCTCCGGCGTAAGTCAGGCGCGGAAGAAGCGTCCAGGTGGCCCGCTCCCCTACCCAACTCCGGAAGCCGCTGACCGAGGCCTTCCATTCCAGCACCTGCAGCATCTGGAGGCCGGACAGCACGTTGAAGGCGCTGGTCTGGTCCACAATATGCTCCATTCCATTTTTGAGGCGCAGACGGGTATCGACACGGATATAGGCCTCCGACCATTTGTGACCGCCGTAAAGGTCGATTTCCTGGTTCAGAAGCCGGCTCACGGGCGTTTCGTTGTTGCCCGGCAAGTGGCGTACCACCTGGAGCCAGGCGTACGTGGCGCCGCCGATCCATCCCAGGCCATCCACGGGTTCCAGTACCAGGCGGGCGTTGAAGCCGTTGCCATTAAAGCGAACCGCCGTGTTCTTCTGCGCGCCGGAGAAACGGGTGAAATAGCGCCCGAAGCCCAGGTAATGCAGCACGGAGGTATTATTTCCTTTCGGGTTCATGAATTCCACGTCCTCGCGCTGATGATAGCGTCGATAGCCGGCCTCCAGGGAAAGCGCGTACGCCCCCATTTGAAGGCCTCCCAGGGCCGATACCTGTAAATCGGCCGTGATATTGCGCGGGCGCGGATCCACGTCGCGGTACTCGTGCAAGGCGCGGTAGTCCGCCCATAAGCTATAGAAGAAACGGCCGGGCCGCGAGGCAAAACGGGCGGCGAAGCGGTACTGCTCCTTTTGCAGGTCCCCACCCACGGTGTCCAGCGTAATGTACGGTGCCAGCAAATCCCAGTCGGAGGAGGTATTCCAGTTCACGGCACGCTTGACGCCCCGCTCGTAGGAGGCATGGCCTTCCACCCGATGAATGGAGTCCAGGCTATGGCGGGAGTGGGCGCGGACTTCGCCTTGCAGCAGGCCTTTTCCCTCTGCCGGCAGGCTGGCATCGTCCTCCTCCCGCATCCGGAAGCCCACCTGCACCTGCGTCCGGTTTTCTATCGGCTGGAAAAGCAAGGTCTGGCCTTCCGAACGCACTTGTCCAGAAAGCGGCAGGACGAGGCCCGTCAGCAAAACAAGTATGAGACCAAGCTTTTTCATTGCAATTCCAGCAGTTTAAGCACGATGGTGGCATCGTCCCCGGTGAGCGTCACGGCGTCCAGCACGGTGGCATACTGGGCCGACCGTACCCTTTTGGCCGTCCCGTCGGCATAAGCGGCCACGCCGTCAAACGCCAGCACGTACACGCCCTTGAGCACCTGTAACTCCCCTTTTCCGTTTACCAGTACCGGAAACTCGTAAGTCTCCCCCGTGTTCAGATTCCGGAAATAGTTGCCGGCCAGGGAGTTATCCACTGTAAGGGCCACAATCTGCTGCCCGGGTTCCACCTGCAACGTCACGCGGCAGAACAAATTCTGGCGGGTACAGGAAACCAGCAGGAGCAAGGACAATATGAGCACCAGTTTTTTCATAGGTTCAAGTTGATTTCCATCCCGAAGTACGGGGTGGATGAGCGCCGCACAAAGGCGCCGTTCATGTAATAGTCCGGCGCAATGGCCAGCAGGCGGTTTACAAAAAGCGAAACCGTTATTTTATCGTGGTAGAACTTCTTGGTAGCCTTGATGTTGAAATACGTTGCAAAAGGCACCAGGTAATTGTATTCCATGGAACTATCTTCCAGCACCAGGTAACGGAGTACCGGATCCTGCGCATCCGCCTCCGTATAGGGGTGTTCCACCAGGTTTTTGTCCAGGTAGGACAGGGGCCTTGTGGAGCGCGCGACGGGATAATGGTTATCGAACCAGGAAGTTTGGCAGGAGATGGACAGGATGAGCCCCAGACGCGGAATCTGGGTGTCCAGCATAATATTGGTGTTCAGTTGGGTGTAGGTGCTGCCTTCGTGCGTTTCGTAATACCCCACATAGTCGTAGCGCTGGCCATTGACGATGGCCGAAGGCACATAGTAGAGCGGCGCGCTGTTGGTATTCTTGGTGATAAACCACGCTCCGTTGGCCGTAATGCGCGTATTGATGGCCCGGATGCGGGGCGATGCAAACGTAAACTCCACGCCCTGCTTGAGCGTTTGCGAGCCGTTGGTGGTGACGCCGTGCGCCTGCAGGAGCGTATCGGCCTTCCAGGGCAGCGAAGTCACGTCCGGCGGGCCTGTAAGGGTGTTTTTGTCGATGCCGCTGCCATCGTACCGCTTGACGATATACCGTCCGAAACGGGAACTGCTGCGGAAACCGGAAGTCATGTTTTCCCGGAAATAGTCCACGGACAGGTGGAAGTCGTTCCAGGAGAGATCGGCCCCGATTTCCCATTTGAAATTACGCGCGGGCGCGAGGTCGTAGTTGGTAGGGTCTTCCTTATAAACATACATGTACGAGCGGCGCAGCTCCGTTTCCACTGGCCAGTAATTGAACTCCTGGATGTCGCCGTATACCGGCGCCGGGAACAGCATGTCCATGGTGGGGAATTTGGTGTGGAGGCCGGCACCCGCATACACGCCTGCGTCCAGACGATGGTTCCCGGCAATGACGGCCGGGAAATTATAACGGACATTGGCGCGCGGGTCCACATACGGCCGCCCGTTTATCCGATAGGCCTTCCCTGCCCCCAGAAGGGCGCTCACACGCACGCCGGCCGACCATTCCATCCCTCCCCAGCCCAACATGGCGCTGCCGTTTTCCTCCGCATAAACGGATAGTTGGTGATTGGCAGGGATAGCATAATATGGCCTGGGACGGGAGCTGGTGACGGAAGAGAAAGGACGGGTAACATCGAATACGGTCCCCTCTCCCAGGTTCTTGTCCAGCGTCCACTGGATACCGCCTTTGAGGCGCTGCTCGCCCCATTTGAACGTGACGGCCGAGTGCAGGTAGGCATAGACCGGAAGGCCTTTTACCTGCAGGGTGGACTCATACCGGACCGGCAGGATGAGGGCATCCCACTCCCCCGGTTCCGTGGCTATGCTGTAAGGTTGTTCGGACCCGTTGATGACGTATTTCCAGCGGTCGATGCGGTCGTTTTCCACTGTGAGCGACGCCGTGGTTACCCAGCTTCTGAAAGCGGACTCATTGTCCCACGCCTTCACGGAAAAATCCAGGCCGGCGTCCATGCGGTTATAGGACGAATAATATGTCTCCACAGGGCCCATCGTGCCAAAATCTAAGTCCTGGTCGCTCTTCTGGTTGTCGAAGGAACCGGTGTAATCCAGCGAGGCGTTCAGTACGTATTCCCGTTCTTTTTTCCAGGTTTTGCCCATGCGGACGGTGCCGGTGATGCGCTGATAATTCTGGCGCGGGTTCCGGGGATCGGCCATGGAACGGAGATAATTGGCGCCCACATTGAGGGTGAGCGTTTTCCATTCGAAGTCCTTGCCAGCATAGAAAAGTTTGGAGCCCATATCGGCCTTAAAACGGGCCCTGATGGCATTCCCGCCGCGTTTGCGGGTGATTTTCATGAGGCCGCTGGTGAGGTCGCCGTATTCCACGGAGGCGATGCCGCGCACCACTTCTACCGACTCGATGTCCTCCGTGGTGATGGTGCGGAGGTCCGTTCCCATATTGGACTGTAAATTGGCATCATTCCCTATCGGCCTTCCGTCTATGAGGATGGCTGTTCCCAGGGCCGATGTAGCATAGTTGCTGCTCACGGAAGCCGCGCTGCGCAGGTTGGCCACCTGCGGAGAGGCCAGATTCGGGTCCACGGCCCTGCCGCCCGGCAGCAATTCCAGGATGTCCTTGATGCTGGATGGTTGGATGTGTTCGATGGCATCCTTGCCGATGACGGAGGTGGCCGTTTTCCCCTTCTCCTCCTGGGCGGTTACCACAACCTCCTGTAAGACAAACGATTGCAGGGTGTCGGCATATTCCCAGGACAAAGTGGTATCTGCAGGAGGGGTCTGAGCCCCCGCATGCACGCAGAAAGCCAGACCCCATAAGAAACACGTAAAAATATGAACTACCTTAACTGTCATCAATCCGGATAGCAAAGGTAGCGGTTAGCTGTCCGCACGGCAATCCCTATTTTTGGGTATTTAGAGGCGTGCTTCTACCCACCTGTCGTTAGGGACGTACACAAAAAAATGGCCCGCAAAGTGAATTGCAGGCCATTTTTGATTTCCGGATGCTTAGCGGAGCTGGAAGATTACCGGGAAGGTGTAGGTTACCTTTACGGCGCGGTCACGCTGCTTACCGGGCTTCCACTTAGGAGAGCTGGAAACAACACGCACGGCTTCCTTATCCAGGGATTCATCCACGCCACGGAGCACGCGTACGTTGGTTACGCGGCCGTCGGCTTCCACGGTGAACTGGAGGGTAACACGACCCTGCACACCGTTTTCCTTGGCGATTTCAGGATAGACCAGACGGGAGTTCACCCACTTGGAGAATTCGTTGGCGTCGCCACCGTTGAAGGAAGGCTTCTGTTCTACCAACTGGAAAGGAATGGCTTCTTCTTCCACTTCCTCTTCTTCCACAGCGGCCTCTTTGTAGTCCTGAATCTCAACTGCCTGGTTGTTGTCTTCCAGGTTGATGAACAGGTCGTCATCCAGTTTGATATCATCGTCCACGATATCGATCTGGTCGCTCAGGACCGGGATGGAGGGAGCCTCGGGCGGGGGCGGCGGAAGGTTGTCCTGAATGGCAATCATTTCCTCTTCCACGAGTACCTGGGTGGTATCCTCGAGGGCGGCCACTTTGGCTTCGCGGGAACCCCAGTTGAAAGCGAAGTACACGATCAGGAGGGCGATCACGAGACCGGCCTCGGTGAAGAGCAGTCGCTTATTTTCCAGACTGGCTTTTTCTGATTTCTTAATTTCCATGGTATTGTTTGTTTTGGTTATTTTCCAATTACAAAGATAAATCCTCTTTCACACGCATGCAAACAATTAAAGAAAAACAATCTCGCAACGTGTTTTTATAAACACTTGATTATTAGGTATTTGCGAAGTGTCGATTTTGGAAAAATCTCGCAGAAAACAGCCCAAATGCATTTAACCACCGAAATTCCCGCGTTTTCCACCGCGTAATTATCGGTCCAAACAGGCCAAAAATAGCTCTCTGTCGGGGGAACCGGACACCTTAATCCGTTCTTTCAGCCGATAAAGATGGTTGTAAATATAGGGCTTATCCTTCTCCAAAAGAGTGGAGAGCGTGGTGGAAGAAAAGCCGGAAGCGGTAAATAAATACAGCAGGAAATCTTCTTCTTTCCAGCGAGGGAAAAAGGCGCGGAGTTTCTCCATCACCTGGTTGTTCTGTTCATTGAGCGCCTGCTCCAGCGAGCGCTGCATGTTCACGTCGGTCCGTAACCCTTCCACCACCGTCCGCACTTCCTTCACAATGCGGGGCTGCAGGTTGTCGGTCCCCTCGTACACGTAATACTGCTCGCACAGGCGATCCAGCACATCGACGCCAAGAGAAGGCGTGTTCTTCTTTTGTTGTTTAAGGTGGCTGAGACGCCTTTCCAGGTCCTCAGCCACCGACATCATCCGTTCGTTTTCCTCGCGCTCCTCCAGCAGCTGCTTTTCCAACTGGGCTTTCCGGGCCCAGAAATAAAGCACCAGCGTGGCCAGGATGGCCGTTACAAGCAGCGCAAGGGCACCCATAGGCTACAGGTTGCGGAGCAAGTTGGTCAGGCTAACCTTCTTGTCGATGAGGGCGCGCAGGTCCTCGATCTTCACACGCTCCTGGGTCATGGTGTCGCGGTCGCGTACGGTAACGCAGCCGTCGTTCAGGGTATCGTGGTCAACGGTTACGCAGAAAGGCGTGCCGATGGCATCCTGACGGCGATAACGCTTGCCGATGGAATCCTTTTCGTCGTACTGGTAGGAGAAGTCGTATTTGAGCTCGTCCACCACTTTCTGGGCCAGCTCCGGCAGACCGTCCTTTTTCACCAGCGGCATCACGGCCACCTTGATGGGAGCCAGCGGGGCCGGAATGCGCATCACGACGCGCTCTTCCCCATTGTCCAGCTTCTCCACCGTATAGGAGTGCGCCAGCACGGCCAGGCACATACGGTCCACGCCGATAGAGGTTTCCACCACGTACGGAGTGTAAGAGGTATTCTCCTCCGGATCGAAGTACTCGATCTTTTTGCCGGAGAACTTCTGGTGGTTGCCCAGGTCGAAATTGGTACGGCTGTGAATGCCTTCCAGCTCCTTGAAGCCAAACGGGAAGTTGAATTCGATATCCGTAGCGGCATTGGCGTAGTGGGCCAGCTTCTCGTGGTCGTGGAAGCGGTAATTCTCGGCGCCCATACCCAGGTTCACGTGCCATTTCATACGGGTTTCCTTCCACTTCTTGAACCAATCCAGCTCGGTGCCGGGCTTGATGAAGAACTGCATTTCCATCTGCTCGAACTCGCGCATGCGGAAGATGAACTGACGGGCCACGATCTCGTTACGGAAAGCCTTACCAATCTGGGCGATACCGAAAGGAATCTTCATGCGGCCGGTCTTCTGCACGTTCAGGTAGTTCACGAAGATGCCCTGGGCGGTCTCCGGACGCAGGTAAATCAGGTTGGCACCATCGGCCGTGGAACCCATGGAAGTAGAGAACATCAGGTTGAACTGACGCACCTCGGTCCAGTTGCAAGTACCGCTGATGGGGCAAACAATGTTATTGTCGATAATGATCTGGCGATATTCGACAAAGTCGTTGGCCTTTTCGGCAGCAACGTAACGGTTGTGCACCTCGTCCCACTTGGCCTTTTCGCGCAGCACGTTGGGGTTGGTGGCACGGAACTGCTCCTCGTTGAAGGAATCGCCGAACTTCTTGCGGCCCTTGGCCACTTCCTTCTCGATTTTCTCCTCGATCTTGCCCAGGAAATCCTCGATGAGGACATCGGCACGATACCGTTTTTTGGAGTCCTTATTGTCGATGAGCGGGTCGTTGAAGGCACCTACGTGACCGGAAGCCTCCCAAATGCGGGGATGCATGAAGATGGCGGAGTCGATGCCGACGATATTCTCGTTCAGGCGGGTCATGGCCTCCCACCAATAGTTCTTGATGTTGTTCTTGAGCTGTACGCCCATCTGGCCGTAGTCATACACGGCAGCCAGGCCATCGTAGATTTCGCTGGAGGGGAAGATAAATCCGTACTCCTTGCAGTGGGCTACCAGCACCTTAAAAAGTTCATCCTGTGTCATATACAATATAATAACGTTTCGTTTTAGATTCCCGGTCAAGCCGGGAATGACGTCATGGCCGACCTGATCGGCCATCTCGCAAATTTACGCAAAAATTTCCGGAAACGCCGTCCGGATCTCCGGTTTGGAAATTTCCAGCAGCGGCTTTTTCACAAAGTCCCTTTGGCCGATGAGCGGATGCGGAACCGTAAGTTCCTCTGTATGAATTATTTCCGCACCATAACAAAGAATATCGATGTCGATGATGCGGTTGTGGTACACGCGTTTACCCTCAGCGTCCGTAAGCGGCACCTCTTCCCTACCCATGGCCTTTTCCACGGCCTTCACCTGGCGTAAAATCTCCAGTCCATGCTCTTCGGGCGTTCCCACGCGGGGAAGCCGGTACATAACGCAGAGATTCAGGAAATTCGGGCCTTCAAAGCCCCAGGCGGGCGTCTCAACAATCCGGGAAATGCGCTCCGGATGCGTGCCGAAAGCCTGGTCCAGCAGGTTCATCGCCCGCAACAGGTTCACGTCCCTGTCCCCCAGGTTGGAGCCCAGTCCCAGATATACATTTATTCTTTCCATTCTTCTGTCATACCGAGGCCCGGAGGGCCGAGTGTATCTTATTCATTAAGTTTACTATAATCGTCCTCCTCATAGTCCAGCCCCAGTTCCACGCGGGCCTCTTCCGAAAGCATGCTGCGGTCCCATTCGGGCTCGAAGGTGAGTTCGATGGTGCATTTGGTGACGCCCGGAACGGCTTCCACGCCCTGCTGCACCTCCCCTATCACCTGGTCCGCCATGGGGCAGTTGGGTGCAGTGAAAGTCATCAGGATGGACACCTCGTGCGCCTTGTTGATGGTAAGCTCGTAAATCAGCCCCAGGTCGTAGATATTCACCGGAATCTCCGGGTCGTACACTTCCTTCAGGGCCGATATCACCGCCGCATACAAAGGCTGCAGCGCCTGAACGTCTTCTGCCGTCAATACTTCTTTTTCCATATCTTAACCGGCCATCTCTTTAATTCTTTCTATCATCGACACCAAACCGTTGGCGCGGGTGGGTGAAAGATTGTCCTTCAGGCCGATTTCCGCCACAAAGCCAAAATCATCCGCGGCAATCTCCTGCTTGGTGCAGCCGGAGTACACGCTGATGAGCAGCGAAATGACGCCTTTGGTGATGATGGCGTCGCTGTCGGCCGTGAAATACAGCCGGCCGTCGCGCTCCTCGCTGTCCAGCCACACACGCGACTGGCAGCCCTTGATGAGCCGTTCCTCCGTCTTTTTCTCCTCCGGGAAGGCCTCCAGGCCTTTTCCGAGTTCAATCAGATATTCGTATTTGTCCAGCCACTCGTCATAGACGGAAAAATCCTCTACAACCTGCTGTTTCTTTTCCTCTAAACTCATATTCACTCGTCATGCCCTACCTGATCGGGCATCTCTACATTAACATGTTTATCGCCCTATCCAGGCTCTTGATAAAATACTCCGCCTCCGCAAGGGTATTGTACGGGCCGAAGGAAGCCCTCAGCAGCCCCGTCACCCCCAGGCGGTCCATCAGCGGCTCCGCGCACATCTGCCCGGAACGGAGAGCGATGCCCATCTTGTCCAGGATGAGGGCAAGGTCCTCATGGTGTGCGTTTTTCACGGCAAAAGAGAAGAGTGGAATCTTGTGCGCAAACGGGGTTCCGTAAAGCGTAATTCGCTCATCCTCAATTAGTTTCGTATAAATATATTCCGTGATGGCGGCCTGTTCTTTTTGCACGGAAGCGTTAGCGCGGGCTTCCTGGACAAAGCGGATGGCCGGAACCAGGGTAGGGGCCCCGTTGAAGTTTTGCGTACCGGCCTCGAACTTTTCCGGCAGGGGAGCGTAGGTGGTTTTAGCAAAACTCACGCTCTTGATCATCTCGCCGCCGCCCATGTAGGGAGGCATGGCGTCCAGCCACTTGCGCTTTCCGTAAAGGACACCCGTTCCCGTAGCCGCATACAGCTTATGTCCGGAGAACACATAAAAGTCGCAATCCAGCGCCTGCACATCTACGGGTTCATGGACGATACCCTGCGCACCATCCACCAGCACGGGAACACCCTTTGTATGGCAAATCCGGACGATCTCTTTCACCGGGTTAACAAGACCTAACACATTGGAAATGTGAGAGATAGCCACAATTTTAGTGCGCGGGGAAAGCAACGATTCCAGCTGCTCTACGGCCAGTTCTCCATCGTCATGGATATCCATAACCTTAAGCACCGCTTTCTTGCGTTCGCACAGCAATTGCCAAGGAACGATATTGGAATGATGCTCCGCAGCGGAAACCACCACTTCGTCGCCTTCATGGATGAAGGCCTCACCGAAAGAGGAGGCCACCAGATTCACTGCCGCAGTGGCTCCGGAGGTGAAGACAATCTCTTCCCGGCTGGGGGCGTTGATGAAGGCCTGAACGCAGTCACGGGCACCTTCATAGGCCTCTGTGGCCACGCCGGCCAGGTAATGGACGGCACGGTGAATATTGGCATTTCCTGACAGAACAGACTGCGTCCAGGTCTCCACAACCGACTGCGGACGCATGGCCGTGGCCGCATTGTCCAGGTACACGAGCGGCTTGCCGTACACCTGTGCGGAAAGGGCGGGGAATTGTTGACGAATCTGCTCTAACATATCTTTGGATAAGTCTGCAAATTTACATAATTTTGCGATATGATAGACTATATTAAAGGACAAATCATTGAATTAACTCCTACGGAGCTCATTCTGGAAAACCACGGAATAGGGTATAGTATCCTCATTTCTCTTCAGACTTATGAGGCTTTCCAGCTGCAAACCCAGGCCGTCGCGTACATCCATCATTACATCCGGGAAGACGAAGAATTGTTTTACGGTTTTGCCACCAAGGACGAGCGGGAACTCTTCCGCCTGCTCATCGGCGTTTCCGGTATTGGCGTAGCATCCGCACGCATGATGCTCTCTACGCTTAGCTCAGATGAGATCCGTCAGGCCATACTGGCCGGAGATGTCAATCGCATCAAGAGCGTGAAGGGAATCGGCCTCAAGAGTGCCCAAAGGCTCATTTTAGAGTTGAAAGACAAGGTTGCAAAAGGGGAGGGAGCAGATACTCCAGCCATCTTCAAGGCCGACAATTCCGCCGTGGTGGACGAGGCCACAACCGCCCTCACCATGCTAGGCTTCACCAAAGCCAACATCAGCAAGGTCATGCCTTCCATCCTCAAAGAGAACCCCTCAGCAAAGGTCGAAGAGATCATCAAGGCCGCCCTGCAGAAGCTTTGATGTTCCACGTGGAACAAAATTCGGATTAGCGACCGAAGTAAACCAATAAAACGGAAATATCGGCGGGGGAGACCCCGGAGATTCTGGAAGCCTGAGCGATTGTCTCGGGCTTATATCTTTTCAGCTTCTGACGGCATTCTATGGACAGACTCTGGATTTGATCAAAGTCAAAATCCGCCGGGATCCGGATGTACTCCAGGCGGGCGTTCTTCTCCGCCTGCAACTTCTCCCGCTCAATGTAGCCCGCATACTTGATGGCCACCTCCACAGCAGTTATAACCTCCGTGGAATAATCGGCCTTTGTTCCACGTGGAACAATTTCTAATAATTTACCCAACTCTAGCTCGGGGCGAGAGACCAGATCCTCCAAATATTTGCCCTCCGAAAGGGGAGTGGAGTCCATCTTAACCAGGAATGGATTCACTGCTGTAGGTTTCAATTTCGTGGTCTTACAGAACTCTGAAAGGGATTCCACGGCCTCCTGCTTGCGCATCATCGCGTCATAACGTTCCTCTGTGGCGAGACCTAAGTCGTGCGAAAGTGCGGTGAGGCGGAAGTCGGCATTATCCTGGCGTAAAAGGATGCGGTACTCGGCACGGGAGGTAAACATACGGTAAGGTTCATCGACACCTTTATTGATAAGATCGTCGATGAGTACGCCAATATAAGCCTGGTCGCGGCGAAGCACCAGCGGCTCTTTCTCATGCAGCCACAGATAGGCATTCATGCCTGCCACAATACCCTGTGCGGCCGCTTCCTCATAACCGGTAGTACCATTCACCTGACCAGCCAGGAAGAGATTCTCTACCACCTTGGAGCGAAGGGAGTAATGCAAATACTGCGGGTCAAAATAGTCATATTCTACCGCGTATGCCGGCTTAAAGACAACAGCATCTTCAAGGCCCTCAATGGCATGCATGGCCTCTAACTGTACCTCCAGCGGGAGAGAGGAGGAAAAGCCCTGCAAGTAATATTCCGGGGAATTACGTCCCTCAGGCTCCAAAAACAGCTGATGCGAATCTTTATCGGCAAATGTACGAAGCTTATCCTCGATGCTGGGGCAGTAGCGCGGGCCTTTTCCGTGAATCATGCCCGTGAAAAGGGGAGAGCGGTCAAAGCCCGTACGAAGGATTTCATGAACCTTCTCGTTGGTATGAAGCAGGTAGCAGTCCATCTGGGAACCGCCCTCCTGTACCGCCGAGGGCACATTCAGGAAAGAAAAACGCTCCGGCTGGGTATCGCCGGCCTGTCGCTGCAGACGGGAAATATCCACCGAGCGGAAATCAATACGCGGGGGAGTGCCCGTTTTCATCCGGGCGGTAGGAATTCCCAGCGAAGCCAGTTGATCGGAAATTCCGTAAGAAGCTTTTTCCCCAATCCGGCCTCCTTCGAAAGAATGCTGGCCGATGTACATGCGACCGTTCAGGAATGTGCCGGCGGTCAAAATAAAGGCCTGAGCGTAAAAAATTGCCCCTGTAACAGTGCGAACAGCGCTAATTTTTTGATTCTCAAAGAGAAAATCGGCTGCAAAATCCGCGTAAATACTTAATTTACAATTACTTAGCAGGAATTTAAGCCAAGTGGCGGAAAAGAGCTGTTTATCGCATTGTGCACGCGGACTCCACATAGCCGGTCCTTTGGAGCGGTTCAGCATGCGGAACTGGAGCGTCGCGGCGTCCGTCACCAAACCGGAGTAACCACCCAGGGCATCAATCTCCCGGACAATCTGTCCTTTGGCAATGCCGCCCACCGCCGGGTTGCAGCTCATCTTGGCCAAGCCATTTAAATCCGGCGTAAGCAAGAGCACCGAGGAGCCCATGTTGGCAGCAGCCATCGCCGCTTCACAGCCGGCATGGCCTCCACCGATCACAATGACATCGAAACGGTTGTTCATACGTTGGAACGCTGTGAGAGGTAATAGTTCTCCTTGGCGCGCATCACGGCAATGTCTTCCTCCGTATGGTCGTCGTAGCCGATCAGGTGCAGCACACCGTGGACGATAACACGGTTGAGCTCATCGGCAAACTCGACACCATAAAAAGAGGCGTTTTCCCGCACGGAATCCACGCTGATAAAGAGGTCTCCGCTCAGACGATTTCCCTCACAGTAGTCGAAAGTAATGATATCTGTGTAATAATCGTGTTTCAGATATTTTATATTGACATCCAGAATATAATTATCGGAGCAAAATATTACAGAGATGTCACCCAAACGCTTTGCTTCGCTCTCGGCCACAAACTTGAGCCAACGGGAAGTAAGGCGTTTTTCCTTAAAGGGGAAGTTAATATCTTCGTTAAAATAGGATACCATTTACTCAATATCAAAAAGGGCGACGAAGCCGGTTAAATCCAGCACATCCTTCACCACGTCGTTCACGTTTTTCAGGACTACATGGGCTCCTGCTGCCTGCGCTTTTTTCAGGACGCTCAGCAAAAGACGGAGCCCGCTGGAGGCAATGTACTCCAATTCCGTACAGTCAAAGACAATGTCCTTACCCAGGTTTTCCAGAACAGGAGCCAGGGCTTTTTCCGTCTCTGCTGCAGCGGCGGTATCCAGCTCGCCACTAAAAGTAACGACAAACTTGCCGTCCAATTCTTCTACTCGTGTTGTCATGATATGGATTTGGTTAAAGTTAATACATTGAATCCGTGTTTGCGGCTGTAGGAAATGGAATCTACCATCTTCCGCGTGAGGTGAATGCCCAGGCCGCCGATGGGCCGGTTCTGGACATCCAGCGTTGTATCTGCAGACAAAACGGCAGTAGGGTCGAAGGGGAAACCGGCATCCACCACCGTGAACCGTACCTCTTTATAATTGCTGTCCGCATAAACCGTAACCTCTCCATGCTCTCCGGCAGGATAGGCGTAATTCATCACATTCACCACGGTCTCCTCCAGTGCCAGGCGAAGTCCGGCCGCAACCCGTCGCTCCATCTCTATCTGGCCCAGGAAATCTTTGACGAAATCGCTAAGGGCGGCAACTTCTTCCGTGTTGTTCCCCAGCGTAATTTGCTTGCGTAGGTTGTCTCCCGGCTGGTAGCGGATGCAAAGGAGGGTAAGATCGTCGCTCTGGGAGCTCCCGCCGGCAAAACTATGTGCCTCCGCACTCAACGCGCCCACCAGGTCCTCGGGCGTATCCGTGCCCTTTGCCAGGCAAGCATCCAGCACCTGCTGAACCCGTTCCCGACCCAAGGCCTTGTGCTCCTTGTTTTTGGCCTCCGTAAGCCCGTCCGTGTAAAGGAAAAGGGTGGTGCCGGGGGAGAGGGTCATCGACTGAAGCTCAAACTCTGTCATCGGGTAAACACCCAAAGGCAGATTGGCCTTAACCGGCAGGATAGAGGCCGATGTAGTCAGGAGGAAAGGTTTGTCGTGCCCGGCATTGGCATAGTTGAGCTTGCCGGTATATAAGTCCAGGCAGCCCACGAAGCACGTCACGAACATATTGTTATCGTCACCGGCGCAAAGCTGATTGTTCAGGGTCCATAGAATCTGGGAAGGGTTCTCTTCCTTCCGGGAAACCACGCGGAAGAGCGAATGAATCATGGACATGAGCATGGCGGAAGGAACGCCCTTTCCGCTCACGTCGCCGATACAGAAGAAGAGTTTGCCGTCCCGGATATAGAAATCGTACAGGTCTCCGCCCACTTCCAGCGCCGGTTCCAGGGTTCCGTAAATATAGGAAGGGAACACCTTGGGAAGCATCTGCTGTTGGATATCCCGCGCAACCTCCAGTTCTCCACCAATCCGTGCCTGCTCTGCAGACGCCTCCCGCAACTTACGCTCGTTCCGGGCGTAGCGGTTAATCATGAAGGCCAGGATGGCCAGACCCAGCAACATAAAGAGAATGTGCTGATGTCGCATTTGGGTCATTCGCCTGTAAATCTCTTCCGTCTTATGCACCTGGATCAACTGCCAATAAGGCTCCTTGTCCAATTGCGTTTTACGGATGACGAGACCCGGAAAATCCGATGCAGACAGCCGCCCATTCACAATATCCACCACTTCGAAAACTTCTTCCCGGGGAATCTGCGCCGGAGAAGGTCCGGCAACCAGGTTGCCCTCTATGGTAAGCAAAAGGCCGAAGGAAGAGTGAAAGGGCTGATGGGTATTGAGCGTATCGCCTAACCAGGAAAGGTCGATATCCAAACCGCACCAAGCCGCCAATCGGCCTTCGCTATCATAGATGGGTGCGCTATAAGTAGCATAAGAGAGCGAATCCGTCCCATAAAGATAAGGGTCTGTCCAAAAAGGGATCAGGTGCTCCATAGCCCAGATAAATTCCTGGTTCTGCGTATAATCATGCTCCGGGCTGGCCAGTTGTTCCGTGACGATGGTTCCATCCGCAAGCTTGTGGGCATAAGGCTCGAAAAGACGGCCCTTGGAAGGATAATAATAAGGCAGGAATGCCAGGCAACCGCCCACGACGTTAGGATTGTCGTCGATCAGGCGCGTCATTACTGGAAAAAGGGAATCCGGATTGGACAAATGGCGCATGATATCCCATTTGTTCTCCGCCAGAGTGATCTCCGTAAGTTCCAGCATGTGCTCGATTTCGTGGACCATGGCGCCCAACACCACCTTGCTCCGCAGGTTCACTTCCTCTCCCATCATGTTGCGGAGACGCTGGTACTGCACCACGGAAATGACCTCCACCAGCACGGCGGCGACAATCACAATCCCTATGCGGGTTATCCGGCCAGAATCGAACTTTTTCATATCAAACTGTAAAGTTATCATTTGTTTTTGACAACTCAAAACATTATAATTCGATTGAAAATTTTAACTTTGTAAGAATAAAAGATAAAAACATGAGCCACACTTCTTGTAACACGGTTTTGGATGCCTTCCGCGAGCACGCAAAGTCCCACCCGGAACATCTGGCATTAGTCTATGAGAACACGCGTTTAAGCTACGGAGAAGTAGATAAACTTTCCGATAACCTCGCCGCGTATATTGAATCCCAGGTTCCACCAAAGAGTGTAGTGGGCATTATGCTGGGCCGCAACGAATATATGATGCTGGCCCCCCTGGGCGCCCTCAAGGCCGGCTGCGCCTATCTCCCGCTGGACCCGTCCTACCCACCGGAGCGCCTGGAATTCATGATGAAGGACGCGGATGCCAAAATACTGGTGGCCGATGAAGAACTCCTTCCTATCCTGAAAGATTACAAGGGGCCGGTCATTAAGACCAGCGATATCCGGAAACTGCATCCCGGAACGCCCAAGGCCCAGCCGCAGGAGGACGATTTGTTCATTCTCCTGTACACCAGCGGCACCACGGGCACGCCCAAAGGCTGTATGCTGGTACACAAGAATATTTACGCCTTCTGCAGCCACCACTGCGAAGTGATGGGCCTGGATGCCAGCTCCCACATAACGGCCTATGCCAGCTTTGGTTTTGACGCCTTTGTATCAGACCTGTACGGTGCCCTTGTCAGCGGCGGTACCCTTTATGTGATTCCGGAGAACATCCGGCTCAACCTTCCCGCCCTGCACGATTTCTTCGAAGCCAACGGCATTACCGCTTGCTTCATGACCACCCAGGTGGCCACCCAGTTTGCCATCAACTATCCGGACTGCAAGGGCCTGAAAACCATGTACACCGGCGGCGAAAAGATGTCCAGCTTCCCGCTGCCGCACTATCGCCTGTTCAACTGCTACGGCCCCACGGAAACCATCTGCTATGTGGTTTATGAGGAAGTGAAGGTACAGGAAGCGAACATTCCTATCGGCCGGCCGATGAAGGACATCAAGGTGTACATAGTGAAGGACGGCAAGCAGGTTCCCAAGGGCGAAAGCGGAGAACTCTGGATTACCGGCACGCAGGTGGGTCTGGGTTACCTGAACCGCCCCGACAAAACGGCCGAGGCCTTTGTGGAGAACCCCTTTGACAAAGACCCCAAATACGGTCGCGCCTACCGCACCGGCGATATTGTCCGCGAACGCGAAGACGGTAAAATCGAATTTATGGGCCGAAAGGACGGACAGGTCAAAATCCGCGGCTTCCGCATCGAGCTCAAGGAAGTAGAAGCCGTCATCCGCGAATTCCCGGATATCAAAGACGTTACGGTGCAAGCCTTTGACGAGCCCGGCGTAGGCGCAGGCAAGTTCCTCGCCGCCTACATCGTCAGTCCCAAGGAAATCGACATCCAGGAGCTGGACAAATACATTGCCAGCAAGAAACCGCCGTATATGGTCCCGGCCGTCACCATGCAGATAGAGGCCATTCCGCTGAACGTGAACCAGAAAGTGGATGTGAAGGCCCTGCCCAAGCCGGAACCGCAGGAACGCAAGCAGGAGGAGCACGTGGCCCCGCTGAACATGCTGGAAGAGCAAATCAGCGACCTTATCAAGGAGAGCGTGGGCATTGGCGGCTTCGGCCTCACCGAGCCCCTCTACTACAGTGGCTTGTCGTCACTGAGCGCCCTGCGCCTGGCTACGGAACTGTACAAGCGTTACGGCCTGGAGCCGGACATGAACAGCTTCCCCAAGACCGCCAGCCTGCAAAGCATCGAAAATGATATTCTTAAGCTCCTCCTGTCCAAGGACAAGAAGGAGGAGGAAACCCCGGAAAACACGGAGGATCAGCCCCAGGAACTCACCTTCCAGCAAACCGGCCTGTACCTGGACTGCGTAAGGAACCCTTCGTCCACCGCCTACAACCTGCCGTGCATCCTCACCTTCCCGAAAGGAACGCAGGTAGGAGCTGTTAAAAAGGCCCTTCTGGATATCCTGGAGGCCCATCCCGCCCTTACCGCCCGCCTGGAGCAAAAGGACGGAAAAGTGTATCTTGTGCCCGCACGGCCAGAAGAGGAAATCCCTTGTGTCAAGTTGGGCAAGGAAGAAGAATACGAGGCCCTGAAAGAAGCCTTTATGCAGCCGTACGACCTTTCCGGTCCGCTGTATCGGCTCACCCTGGTCCAAACGCCGGGCAAGCTGCGTCTGATGGCCGATTTCCACCACCTCATCTTCGACGGCCATTCGTATGACCTGTTCCTGGCCCAGCTTACCGCCGCCCTGGAGGGCAAAGCGCCTGAAAAAGAGAACTATACCTACTTCAGCTACGCCCGGGACCAGAAAGCCTACCAGGACAGCGCCGAATTCCAGGAGGCGGAGGCCTTCTTCGCCGCGCAGATCGCCGGCAAGGAGGACGAAACCGGTGTCATTCCGGACAAAACGCCTCTGGAAGATGAAGTGGGCCACGAAATCTGGATCCGCAAAAAGATTGGCGCAGACGTCATGGCCCGCTGCCATCAACTGGGCATCTCCCCGGCCAGCTATTTCCTGGGCGCCGCCTACGTCACCATCGGCGCATTCAGCGGCCAGCAGAAAATTTACATGTGCACCGTGGCCAACGGCCGCAGCGACATGCGTTGTGCCGATACCTTTGGTATGTTCGTCAACACCATGGCCCTCTCCGGAGAGGTAGGGGACCAGAAGGCCGATGACTTCCTCCGGGAGACGGACCGCAACTTTGCCACCACACTCTCTTACCAGAACTATCCTTTCGCCCGCGTGGCATCGGCCTATGACTTCCATCCGGCCGTCATGCTGGCCTACCAGGTGGGACTCGTCGAAAAGTACACCATTAACGGCCAAGCGCTTGAGGACGAGCTTGTTACACAGGATACGCCCAAATTCCCGCTGAGCATCTTCATCGAAGGTACGGAAGAAGCCCCGGAACTGGCCCTGGCCTACGACAGCAGCCTGTACACGGAGCCGCTCATCCAGTCCTTCGCAGACGCCATGGAGTGCGTGGTGAGGGGCCTTATGAAAAACGTCCCGCTCACGGAAATTCCGTTTGTCGATGGGGACCGTCTCCAGCAACTGGACAGCTTCAACGACTACACCCAGGAAGTGGACCTGAGCCTCACCGTCGTGGATTTGTTCCGGAAACAGGCCAAGGCCACCCCGGACGCACCGGCCGTGCTCTTCGACGGAAAAACCATCAGCTACAAGGAACTGGACGATTATACGGACGCCCTGGCCGCAAAGATCCTTTCCTACGGCCTCAAGGAGGAGGAAGTAGTCTCCGTCCTGATCAACCGCAACGCCTGGATGACCAAGGCCTCCCTGGCCGCCATGAAGGCCGGCTGTGCCTATCAGCCGCTGGATCCTTCTTACCCGCCGGAGCGCCTCAACTTCATGATTCAGGACTCCCGGGCCAAGCTCCTCATTGCCGATAAAGAACTCCTCCCGCTGGTAGGGGACTACACGGGCCCCGTGCTCACCACCGCCGAGCTGGAGATTTCTCCGCTCGCTTCGCTCGGTCGAAATGACAAAAACACACCTGTCATTCCGAGCGGCCCCTCTGTCATTTCGAGCGTAGCCGAGAAATCTCCCAAGCCGGAGAACCTGTACATCCTCCTGTACACTTCCGGCTCCACTGGTACCCCTAAGGGCGTCATGCTGGAGCACCGCAACCTGGTGAACTTCTGCGCCTGGTACCAGGACTACTACAACCTCAAGCCGGGAGACAAAGTGGCGGCCTTCGCCAGTTACGGCTTCGACGCCAACATGATGGACCAGTATCCGGCCCTGACCAGCGGTGCCTGCGTCTGCATCATTCCGGAAGACGTCCGGCACGACCTGGGCGCCCTGAACCGCTATCTTATCGACAATGGCGTTACCCATAGCTTCATGACCACCCAGGTGGGCGTGATGTATGCCAGGAATTTCCCGGACAATCCCATCCTCCAGCACCTGAGCGTGGGCGGCGAAAAACTCATTTCCATGCCGCCGCCGTCCTATGCCTTCTACAACGGCTACGGTCCCACGGAATGCACCATCTTCTCCACCATCTTCCACGTGAAAGAGCGGGAGGAGAACATTCCTATCGGCCATCCCGTCAGCAATATGCCGCTGTACGTGGCGGACCGTCACATGCGTCGACTGCCTGTAGGCGCAGCCGGTGAACTGCTCATCAGCGGCGCCGGTGTGGGCCGCGGCTACCTCAACAACCCGGAAAAGACGGCCGAATGTTTTGTGGACAATCCTTTCAAGCCGGGCACGCGCATGTACCACTCCGGTGATATCGTGCGGTACCGGGCCGATGGAAATATCGAATTCGTAGGCCGAAAAGACCGTCAGGTCAAGATCCGCGGCTTCCGCATCGAGCTCAAGGAAGTGGAAGGCGTGCTGCAGGAATTCCCGGGCGTGAAAGACGTCACCGTCCAGGCGCTGGATGCCCCGTCCGGTGGCAAGTTCCTGGCCGCGTACGTGGTGGCGGAAGGCACCTTCGACCCCAAAGCCGCCGGCGAATTCATCCGCGAGCGCAAGCCTTCGTATATGGTGCCCGCCGCCTGGATGCAGCTGGACAAGATTCCGCTCAACGTGAACCAGAAGGTGGACCGCAAGGCCCTGCCGGAGGTCGTACCTACCTCCATGGACGAGTATGTCGCCCCGGTGGGAGAAACGGAAAAGGCCCTCTGCGCCATCTTTGCCGATATCCTGGGCATGGAACGCGTGAGCGCCACGGACTCCTTCTTCGACCTGGGAGGCTCCTCGCTCATGGTCACCAACGTGATGGTGAGCGCGGAAAAGCAGGGGCTGCATTTCGCCTATTCGGACGTGTTCTCGCACCCGTCGGCCCGTTCACTCGCGGCCTTCCTTACGGGAGACGTGGCGGTGCAGGAGCAGGACAGCAACATTACGGACTATGACTATTCCGCCATCGACACGTTGCTGTCTAAAAACACGCTGGAATCGTTCCTGAACGGGGAACGCCTGCACCTGGGACGCAACATCCTCCTCACCGGCGCCACCGGCTTTTTGGGCATCCACCTGCTCAAGGAACTCATCGAAAGCACCGGTCCGGACACCACCATCTGGTGCCTGCTCCGGTCCAAGGGCAGCGTTTCCCCGGAGCGCCGCCTGCGGGAAATGCTGGTGTACTACTTCGAGAAGGATTACCGTCAGCTCGTGGGAACGCGCATCAAACCCGTCGAGGGAGACATTACCCAGCCGCAGACCCTGGAGCCGCTTACGCAAATCGACACCGTGTTCAACTGTGCCGCCAATGTGAAGCACTTCTCCAAAGGAACGGATATCGAGGATATCAACTACGGTGGTGTCAAGAACCTGGTGGCCCTATGTGAGCGTAACAACGCTTACCTGGTGCACGTCTCCACCGAGAGCGTGGGCGGCCTCACCCCGGGCTATGTACCCGGTACTCTCACGGAGCAGATGCTCTTCTTCGGCCAGCTGACGGACAACCAGTACGTCCATTCCAAGTTCCTGGCGGAACGGTATATCCTGGAGCACATGGTGGCCGGAAGCCTGAAGGCCAAGATCTTGCGCGCCGGCAACTTGTCGCCCCGCGCCGAGGACGGCGAATTCCAGGTGAACCTGAACGCCAACGCCTCCATGGGCCGCCTGAAGGCCTTCAAGATGCTGGGCGCCTGCCCGTTCCAGCTGCTGGAAGGACAGATGGAGTTCTCGCCCATCGACCAGTCGGCACACGCCATGGTGCTCCTCGCCCGTACCCCGCTGGAGAACTGCGTCTTCAACGTCTCCAACAACCACCTTATCCCTATGGACGATATTCTGGTGCGCCTGGAGAAGATTGACGGAAAACCGCTGGAATATGTGGAAAATGCCGAATTCGGCCGCCGTGTGACAGAGGCCAACGCCGATCCCGCGAAGACCCGCATCATGGCCCCGCTGGTGGCCTACCAGCAGTCGGCCGCGGAGACGGAGGGCGTTGAAACCGTTCCCTCCACCGCCTACACCATGCAGGTCCTCCACCGCCTGGGCTTCCGCTGGGACAACACCTCCCACGAATACCTGGACCTGATCTTCGAAATGCTGCGTACCTTGCAGTATTTCGGCTAGATGCGGTCAGGAGATTCCTCGGCTACGCTCGGAATGACAGGGCCGGGCATGACGGCGCTCCTGCCGTGACACCTAATTACTTGTTACACAATAACTTACACACTAATCCTCGTTCAAAATTTGAACGAGGATTATACGTTAAACTACTGATATACAACAAGTTAACGATCACGGCCGCAAAGGCTCGGTCAGGAGATTCCTCGACTTCGCTCGGAATGACAGGGGAGGCGCGAGGAATGACAGGCCTACCAGAGGAAATTATTGAAGGGATAGCGTCCCGCATGAAGCTCCGCGACGATTTTGTAAAGGTCGTTGCGGAGTTTTTCTATGCCGATTTTCTCGCGGGCGCTGATGAAGATGCACGGCGTTTTTTCGCTGGCGATCCAGCTGCTCTTGAGCTCCTCAAGGGTGCGGTTGATGGGCTGCTTGGGCGTGAGTGAAAACTCGTCGTAGGGCTCATAGGTGTAGGCATCGACCTTGTTGAACACCACGTACACCGGCTTGTTTGAGGCGTTGATGTCCCGCAAGGTCTGTTCCACTACCTGCATCTGCTCCTCAAAGTCGGGGTGTGAGATATCGACCACGTGCACCAGTACATCGGCCTCGCGGACCTCGTCCAGGGTGCTTTTGAAGGCCTCCACCAGCTGGGTGGGCAGTTTGCGGATGAAACCTACAGTATCGCTCAGCAAAAACGGCACATTCTCGATGACCACCTTGCGCACCGTGGTGTCCAGGGTAGCGAAGAGCTTGTTCTCCGCAAAGACGTCAGACTTGGCCAGAAGGTTCATGAGCGTACTCTTGCCCACATTGGTATATCCCACCAGCGCCAGACGCACTAGAGAGCCTCTATTGCTCCTTTGCGTGGCCATCTGCTTATCGACCTTCTTGAGGTCCTCCTTGAGCTTGGAAATGCGCTGTTTTACGATACGGCGGTCGATTTCGATCTGGGTTTCGCCCATACCGCCGCGGGTTCCCATGCCGCCGCGCTGCCGCTCCAGGTGGGTCCACATGCCCGCCAGACGGGGCAGCATGTAGTTGTAATGGGCCAGTTCCACCTGCATTTTGGCGTAGGAGGTCTTGGCCCGCTGGGCGAAGATTTCCAGGATGAGGCTGGTACGGTCGATGACGTCCGAGCAGGCTATCACCTTTTCGATGTTGCGCTGCTGCATGCCCGTGAGTTCATCGTCAAAGATGACGTATTCAATCTGGTTTTCCTGGCAGTATTCCTTGATTTCCTCCAGTTTTCCCGGGCCGATATAGGTGGCCTTGTCCGGACGGTCCAAGCGCTGGGTGAAGAATTTATCACCCTCCGCACCGGCGGTTTCCGCCAGGAACTTCAACTCTTCCAGATACTCCTGCACTTTGCGCTCGCCACCCTTTTCCAGGATGACGCCCACAAACACGGCTTTATTAGTCTTGAATTCGCTCATAGGTTAAAACGCGTAGCCTATTCCTATCGTAAAACTGTTCCCAAGGGCCTTGGAGGCGGTTAGGTAGCTCACATCCAGGTGAATGCCGATAAACTTTACACCCAGGCCCAGGGCCAGATAGGAAGGCACGGGCGCGGTGTCGGAGCCGTAATGGTAACCCACGCGGGCAAAGAGCATGTCTTTCCAGGCATACTGCACGCCGCCGGCCAGCGCAAAACCACTGGCAAAATAAATATCGGCATCGGCCTGTAACGAAAGGCCGAAACCGAAGCCATATCCGGCACCAATCTTAGCCGCAGACGGCAGGGCATAACTCTTGCCGTCGGCCGCCTTCACGGGCGTACCCACCGAAGCCACACCGGCCGCAGCGCGGAAGCCCGCCATGTTGAACATAAGGAAAGCATCGGCCGCAAAGGCCTGATACGCAACCTCTTTCGTAAGCCCCTGACGGGCATATTTGGCGTTAACACCTATCGACAGGTAATCCGTAAAAGACACACCGGCGCCTAACCCTACCACCAGGTCCGATGGCATAAAGAACGAGCCGTCCGTCAGGGCGAATTCCTCGCCCATCTGGTAGCCCACCGTAAGGCCCACACCCACGCGTTTGCCGATACGGATACCGGAAAGCAAATTGAGATGGTTGGCAGGAGCCACCGACGGTGCCCAGCGCTGATAGGACAGCTGGACGTCGCTCCCGGTAAAGGGAATGGCGGCCGGATTGTACAGAGAAGACAAAACCTGCGCACCACCCACGGTAGCGGCATCGCGGTTCACCGGTAAAAACAACATAGCCGTATTCTGGGCCGGCAGCAGCCACGCCCAAAACAGCAGCATCAAACTAATCGTCCATCTTTTCATGCCGCAAAGGTAGCGCTTTTTTATTCCACTTCAAACCGATAAGTGGCCTTAAGTGGTTTTCCGTCCATCGTCCAGCCCTCCACCTGCACCCGGAAGACGCCCGGATAGCCCGGCATGGTAAGGGGAATCTGCAGCACGCTGTTGGAGGGAACCTCCAGCGCGGGATGCCAGAACAACAACTGCCGGCGGTCACCCTCGGCGGGAGCCTCTCCCAGATAGGCCAAGGGATAGGAAACGCCCTTGAAGTCCACCACGCGCACGCTGGGCGGGAACGGCAGTGCCGTCACGTAATTGTTCTTGGAGATAAAATTCACCACGCCATTATACGGCACGCCGCCCAGAATCACCGACTGCTGATACAGGTCGATATCCTCCAGCAGCATCGCGTCGAAGGACTCAAGCATTCCATGGTCCGACAGCACCACGCCGTCCATCATCACCAGCACGTTCTCCTGCATGTAATGGCGCTGATCGGCCCCATCGGTAAATATCATGCGGATTCGCCAGCGACCGTCACGCTTGACAAAGGAAAGGCGCGGGATAAATTCTACACAAATCTCACGCACGGTAGGGAAGCGGGTGTAATCGTCCAGGTGATACCTGCGGCGAGAACGCGAATCCAGCAACAAATCCTCCCGTTTAGGCAGGAATTCCAGCAGGGTATCCAACTGCAGCTCGCTTGCGAGGGCCGATTTCCGGGAAATCAGCAGGGAACGCTGCTCCGGGCCCAGCTCCAGCGGGGCAATCGTGCCCACAGAAGGGTGCGTAAAGGGCGATGCCAGGTTGATGTGCGCCTCCTTGCCTTCCAGCGAAAGCACCTCGCACACCAGCTCGCGGTCACCGTAAATATTGTTGGTATAGAAGCGGATATGCCCGTTTTCGGTGCTCCGGCCCAGATACACACTGGATGGAGCCCCAGAGGTGGACAGAATGGCGGTTACGTCACCGGCAGCGCCGGCTTCCAGGCCTTCTACCGTAGCCTCGATGATTTCGCCTTCATATTCGTTCATCTGGCCCGTACCGCGGGCAGGGGTGCCCTGCAGGAAGGCTTCCAGCGAGTGGTCATCGGCAGGAGCCAACCCATCTTCGCGTACCACGGAAACGGCCACCGACGCGGCTTGGGCCGCACCGGAAAGCACCAGCGTAGTGGGTTGCCCCTGACGCTGACGTCCGGTCATGGAGAGCTGGATGCCATTGGCTTCCTCTGCCGGAGTAGGGAAGGGCCTCCACGCTTTATTCAGCTTCACGCCGTCCTTGACCCGTGCAAGAGAAGCGGTGTTGAACACGGACAGTGTGCGTGCACCGGCGGGATCGTACGCACTGCCGGAAGTATAGGCCACCAGCCGGTAATTTCCGGTGGGCATACCGGCGGGCAAACGGAATGCACCGGCGCCACGCCCGGCAAAAAGGCCAATTTTGGCCTCTACGGCCGTTCCTTCCGCGCTGATGAGTTCCAGGTAGGACACGGCGCTAAAGTTGCTCTGTGCGCCCGTATCATCCACTACAAAGAGGGAACAATATACCATATCGCCGGCAATGTAGGCATTCCTGTCCGTGACGATATAAATGCGCTCGCCGGCCAGGCCCACCAGACCCGCCAATAGCAAAAGTGCAGTGCTGACCAATTTTTTCATCAGAACAGAAGATTTACATTGATATAGGGAATCTGAGTGGCGAACACGGACAGCATATATCCCTGTAACTCGCCGGAGGGGCTGGTCTTGAAGAAGACGGAATAGGGGTTCTTCCGGCCCGTAATGTTGTACACGCCAATGGTGAACGAAGCATGCACCCAAGCCCTCTTGAAATGGCCCGGGTCGATGTTGAGGGCGGCATCCATGCGGAAGTAGTCCGGAATGCGGTAGCTGTTACGCTCACTGTAGGCCAGGTGCCAGTCGCCATTATAGCGGTATCGACCAATAGGAATGGTGGTCGGACGGCCAGTGGAGTAATCCACGTTCACCGACAGGCTGAAGCGATGGGTCATCGCCCAGTTGAGCGCCAGTTTAATCTCGTGCGGTTTGTCGTACGGAGCATTGTACCAGGCACCTCTGTTGATGGTCTCCGCGCCACGGTCCTGCATCTCGCGCAGCTGGCTGCGGGAGTAACTGTAGGAAAGCCAGCCGGTCACCTTGCCCACGGGACGCTTCATCATAACCTCCACGCCATAGGCCCGTCCAAACACGGGTACCAGGACTTCCGCCAACTGCGGATTCATGGACAGCGTAGCGCCGCTCTTGTAATCCAACGCGTTGCGGCTCTGCTTGTAATAGCCTTCCAGAGACAGGTCGATCCCCGATCCCAGCAGCGTCCAATACACGCCGGCCGCCCCCTGCCAACCGGTGGTCGGGGCAATGTCGGCCGACGACAGCCGCCAGGTATCCATAGGTGAAACCGCCGCCGTATTGGAAATGAGGTGGATATACTGCCGCATGGTGTTGAAACCCGCCTTGATGGAGAAGTTCTTCGCCGGCGACACCTTGGTGGAAATACGGAATTCCGGGCCGATATAGAACTTACTGGGATTCAGTGCCAGGAACGACGACAGGCGGATGCCCGCATCCACGGAGAAAATGTCCGTAATGGCCCAGTCGTCCGACACATATAGTGCCGGCTCGAAGCCCCACTCACGGTTCAGTCGCGCCGCCCTCACCTGGGAGTTCTCCCCGAAGGGCTGCAAGATGCCAGGATCCAGGCCATAGCCTACCAGGTCGATACCGGCGGCCAGGGTATGCCGTCCCAGGGGAATGCTGCCGCCCGCCTTCACAAAGGCCTGACGGATAAAGGTTTGCATATCGTAAGCACCCGTTTCCCAGGCATGGGCGCCAATGGTGTTGCCGTAATGGTCGTAACCGGCGCTTACCTTGAAGTTTTTGCCATCGGCCCCTTTATGCTTATAGGCGATGGAGCCGTTGATGTTGGTATAGCGGAAGGTGGTATCGCCACTGAAACCGAACTTGTCGCTGGCGAAATAACCGAACGCCTGCAGGGAATTCTCACTGTCGAAGTGGTGCGTCACAGACAGGTTGGCGTCACCGAACATGGCGCTGCCGCCTGCATAGGCGCTGTTCTTGGGCAGAAGCTTCATCAAGTAGTCCGAATAGGTGATGCGTCCGCCGGCAATGAAGGTAGTCTTTTTGCCCAGGGGACCTTCCACGTGGGCCCGGCTGGTAAGGATGCCGATGCCCAGGGAACCGTGCACCCGCTCGCTGCTGCCTTCCTTGGTCTGTACCGACAACACCGAGGAGATGCGCCCGCCATACTCCGCCGGAATGGAACTCTTGTACAGCTGTACTTCGTCCACCAGGTCCGGGTTAAAGCTGGAGAACATGCCAAAAAGGTGGCTGGGGTTGTAAATGGTGTTGTCGTTAAAAAGGATGAGGTTTTGGTCGGCCGAGCCGCCGCGTACGTTAAAGCCGCCGGAGGCCTCACCCACCGTCTTTACGCCCGGAAGGGTAAGGACGGCCTTGATAATATCGCCCTCGCCAAAAGCGGAGGGTATCTTTCCAATGGTGCGCATGCTCACGCTTTCCACGCCCATGGCGGTGCTGCGGTGCTGCGCCATACTTTCTGCCGATACGATGGCGCCTTTCAGGAGCGTCACTTTTTCGCTCATCACCACGTCCAGCTCACCCGGACCGTGCACTACCACGCTCAGCTCCAGGTCGCTCTTGTTCTCGGCATTGAAATTCAGTTTATTGTTGCCGACAGGGAGGGTAATGTCATACTGCCCCTTGGCATTGGAGCGCACGTAGGTGGAGGTGTTCTTGTCAAAGATGACCACCCCGGGGAGAGGAAGGCCGGTCTCCGCCTCGAATACGGTGCCGCTCACGCGGGCCATGCTGCCCTTGGCCTCCGTGCCAATCTCGTAAATTTTGTTCCGATAGGTAGCCGTGAGCACGTTTTGGGCATAATTGACCGTGGCGGTATCCTCCTTTTGCTCGGAGAAATAGCCGTCGGGCAGGCCCAGACCTACTTTGTTCACGGTGCGGGCCGGCACCATGCCGCTCTCCGCCTCGCGGGTGGGATGCCACACCAAGGTATGCTCGTCCGGGAAAATACTTTCCTCCGGATGGCTGGCTTCGCGCAACTTGCGACGGGCCGTCCGTTTACTCAATTTCTTCAACTTCCCCTCCGAAACGGTATAATACGTGTCCGTGGGGACAAAGAAAGTAATGATGTCGGAACTGTAATTGCCATCCCAGTTATCGGGATTTTCGTTGGTCTTGCTGCTCTCGTTTCTCAGGGTTTTCTTTCGCTGGAGTAGCATGGGTTCCTTTCCGTCCCTAAGCACCTCGAAGAAACCTTCCGGGGCATCGGTATAGCCCAAATAACGAAGATGAACGAACTTACGGCCCTCCAGGGTAAACCACACCACCTGTTCCCGGTTCAAGACAATGGCCGCAGCCTGTTCCGAAGGTCGCACTACCAAGTCTCCTGTATAGGCATCGACATTCAGCAAGACCTCTTTATAGATTTTACCGTTATATAGCAACTCCCCCTTGGAGAAACGATGGGTATTCCAATATACGGTGCCATTATAACGATAGGGATATACCAACGTCGTACGGCCACGGTACAAGGTGGAAAGTTCGCGGGCCTGCTCCTGGAAATCCTGGGCGTGCGCAAGCACGGCGGAGCCAAAAAGCCCCGCCATCAGTATCGCCACCTGAAATATACGCCTTCCGCTCATACTACTGCCAAAAATCCGGTTTCTCCAGTGTCCCGCCGGCCTCTACGCAGTTTATACAACGATGCGCAGCCCAACCGACAACCATTTCGTCTTCAATCATCACCCACTTTACCGGACGATAATTGAGTTCATAATAAAAAGTGGGCATATCCTCCTGGCTCACATTCATAAAATTCACGTTGGGCGTACGAGGAATATAATACGTGCTTTCAAAGAAAACGCGTTTTTCCGATACGCCCCCGGCGAGCACCATGCCCATGACTGCGCGTTCGGGGTTGGACTCACAGCGCATATTGGTGGGCAGGATTCCCGGATTGGGAGTAAAAAGATCTCCTCCTACCGAGGCAATTTCTTCCATTTGCCTGTTAAAATCGTACGCGTCTTTCGAGAGCGCGAACGCACGCAGCAGGATAGAATATTTCTTATGATTGCGGCTGTCGCTTCTGGAAAAAACCTTGATGCCCACATTACGGATAATTCCTTCCTCGTCGGGGACCAGACCGGTAACATCCAGAACGGAAATCCCGGGATCCTTATAGGTTTTGTAGCACCAGTAATATGGATATTCTTCTACGGGAACTTCATATTCCCACGTTTTCGGATTCACAAATACCTGCGGGAGAAAATCGGAATGAAATTCCCAGCTTTCATCGAACATGAATCCCATATATCCCAGATTGTTCACGTCCGTTTTAATGTCTGCCCGCACATATATCTTCGAATCGTCCGCCTCAAAACGGATGTCTTTGATTTCGGGCGCCGGATCCGGCGTTATCCAGTCCGAACAATAGGTTTCTCCGTCACACTCAATCACCGCCCTATACTGCGCACCTTCACTGAGTGGAGTGGGAATGACAAAGGAGTTGGACTGCTTTTGTTCAGTCACATTCGGCAAATAACGCCTGTTCAGACTAGTTTCTATCCACGCAGTACCAACCGGCATACTGGCGGCAGCGCCGCTAATGGGTTGCAGATAAGTAATCTGGATGGTGCTGTTGCCACCAACTAGAATCTTTCCGTCCACAATCAGCGTCTGTTTCTGCTGCTCAAAGTCGATATCGGGTGTATATTTATAGATACACGAGGGCAGGGCCAACACTGCCACCAGATATGCGAGTTGTTTTTTCATGGCTGTCAGAGAACATTTATTTCACGGACGAGCGTCTCTATTCCGGAGGGTTTGTCCAAGATAACTTTTACCTCATGGAGACCCGTAGTCAGAACTACATCTTCCTGGTCGGCAGGAATAAGTACTCCATCGAAATACCAGGTTGCACTGGTAAAGCGTTCACCACTCTTGAACAGTTTAAACTCAAACACTTCTCCTACGCTATAAGAGTCCTTTCCGGCAATGAAGTTGGGCACCGTGGCCAATCCGCCAACGGATTCGTTTTCTACATCGGCGCGCATCACTTCAAATTCTCCTGTTTGGGGGTTCTTGCTGGCCAGTTGGACGCGATCTTTAAATTGTGGAGCTACTTCCAACTTACAATTGCTAATGGAACCGGAGATGGAACTCAACGGCTCCACTTCAATATTATTCAAGCTGCTTAAATCGGCCTTGATTTTGTCGTTTTCGTCCGTGAGCACCACCTTGATAGGCCCGCTGTATTTTCCATTACCATAATTGGTTATATAGGAAAAATTCACGCTGAAGGTCTTGCCTTCCATAATTTTTCCTGAAGCAAGCGTAAGACCGGTATTGGTGAGTGCCAGATAAGTTAACGCTTCACGGCTGTGATCCGGATCCGGAACCAGGCCGATAACTGCGCCGTTTGAATTGGCAAAGCGATAACCGTCCACTTCCATATCCAGGTTATAGAAAGCGTTTCCGTGTCCGCTCCAACCCCAGTTTACATGGAGATAGTCATTCTCGTCATAACCGTCTATCACAAAAGCGTGGCCACCGCTGCCATGGGAATCCTGCGCGGAATAGAAAACAAGGCGGTCTGCATTCAGTTCCTTTTTAACCAGGGCAATCCACTCCTTGGGCTTATACATGCTTTTCATAAACAGCATCGCTTCGGCACTATAACCCATGTGTTCTGCCAACATGGCCGGCATGTACATGGATACTGCACCTGAGCCACTGGGAGAATAGTCCATTTGAACCATTACACCGCAGTCGTACATAATTTGGGCTATCTGATCCTTGGCTTCGTCGCTGGCCCTGTTTACATTGGTAAGGGGCATCAAATCCCATTTATATTCATGGTCTTCGATGGAAAAACCTTCAATAAAGGTTTTGGTAGATTTGGTAGTATAAGACTTCAAAGAACCGTAACCATGTGCAGGGTATTTGTTGTAACGCATGGTGATAGCCATAGCCGTAGCAACGCAGCCTGTAACGGCCTTTCGACCATTGGAAACAGGGCAATACTTGTTGTACGGTGCCCCCTGGTCCCATTGGGCCGATTCCAGCACAAGGGAGGAGCCTTCACCCTTGGTACGTATGCCAAGTTCTTCCCACTCGCGTATAATTTCCATGTCCGGGGCAAGACGCATGCTACGAACCTGGAAGATATCACGTTCCAAGCCGAGGAACCAGGAATGGACATGTTCCGGCATATCCTCGGTAGTAAAAGTACCGTCATAAGAATAGCCGATAACCGGGTTCACCACTGATTCTCCAGATAGGATAAGGAAACCACCACCGGCACGGTTAATTACATAAAAGGCCGGAGCATTGGATTCGCTGCCTGTCCATTCAATACGAAGCTGTGCATTGGGCGTGTCGGAGAAAAAGCGGCGGGCATACTGCATCGCTTCCTGCCGACTCAAACCTTCGGCAAAGGCCGTCAACGCAAAAAACAGTGAAAGAAATAATACGAATACTTTCTTCATGGCTTAGTCCTCCACAATTTTACAGACATAACCTTGGTCTGCGGCATAATCCATCAGCCAAATCATACCGTCGGAAACCTTCTCCACAAAAACCTTGCTGGTTCCGGAAGTAAAATCTGTAAGGCCGATAGCCTCCGTGGTGAGGGAAAGTTCCTGACCTACTTTAAACTTGACAGGGAAAAACAGTTGCAGAACCCATTCTTCGTTGTAGTTTTGCAGACGGAATTCGCGTTCCTCCGTGTTCTTACCAAAGGCATACTGGTCCTTCCCCTGCCTGTAAAGCAGTTTGCCCTGCGGGCGGGTACTGGCCGTAGCAAAAACGCCCGGCGTAGTAATGGTAGCAAGCGGAGTATTTATCTCGTGTTCTGAGAAGTCATCGGCACTGAAAACATAACAGGATGCTGCCGACGGATAGCAAATCAGGTCACCCTGCCAGCCGTCAGGAATGGTAATACCTGCAGGACGACAGGTTGCCGGGGTTTGAACACCTTGCTGGGAGAATGAACCGGAGCCACCGGCTGCACCGTTAAATCCGTTCACAAAAGTGATATTCTCCAATTTTATGCGCCGATTGGTGTACTTTCCTTTATCTGCAAGAACTTCGGGCAAGGAAACTTTAGTTTCAGGAAGTGACGCCGCAGTGGTGATTTTTGCTGCACCGGTATTAAGTTCAGAAAGAAACAAAGCGCCAGAGGTATTGCGAGCTTTGCCAGAAATGCGGCCATCAATCTTCTGACCTACCTTAAGCCCATGTCCGGCCTTGTTGAGTTGGGCACCGGAGGTTCCGTCTTCCAGTTGGGCATAATTCTCATACACAGCCGTTACAATAAGGTTACTGATCGTAAAATCGAATTCGGCCGATGAAGACGTGGAACGGTCCAGCAAACCTGCCAGGGATGTGATTTCACCAGAGGGTTTGTCAGAACCGCCTCCTCCCGGATTATCCTTTTCCTTGCAAGAAAAAACGCTCCAGAAGATGAAGAGTATGGATGCTACTCTCAGAAGTTGTTGTTTTGTCATAGACGAGGTATTAAAAAGGAAATAAGGGCGGTCCTTTGGGGGCCGCCCTTACATATCAGAGGAATCTTTTAGAGGGTGACATTATTTCCGTCAAACTCTTTGATTTCCTTTGTTCTCTTGCCGAATACACGGGTAGAAGTGGCGGAAGTAGCAAACACCGGTTTATAATCGAAATTCAGTGCAGCATTTACCTGAACCTCTTCCTTAACGGTAAACTGCTTAGAGTCATGTTTACGCATAACCATGCGCTTAGCAGGTGCTTCGTTCGGGTCATACAACGCAACGGCGGTACCAGCTGTAACAACAGCATAAGACCCAAGATACGAATCGTCCTCAGTCTTGTAAATTTGAATATCAAGCGTCTGATTAATCTTGTTAATCTGCTTGGTATCAGGATCTACAGAGAATACGAGAGGGTCGTTTCCCTCACTTTCTGCGCTGGCGAAAACGCAAGTGGCATAATACATACTTCCGGCATCGTCCCAGTAAAATACGCCTGTTCCGAATAAGTTGCCGTATTTTTCGTATCCTTTAAGCGTACCATCCAGCGTCAGCGTGTGGGCTTCCGGATCATAAACGGCGTGCCAGGAAGAACCATCGGCAGCACCCAAATCGGTTACAAAGAACTTGTTTTCTTCGGCGGCAGGGCTAAGAGTAAAGATACTTTCGTACTCTTCGGCATCCAGCATTACATAGTCACCTACTACTAAATCTCCGCTATACGGAATGGCGGTCGTCTTATAAGTGGCGCTAAGGAGCTTGCTGCTGCCATACACATTGGTCAACAGAACAAGGAATGTATATTCCGTATCTGCGTCCCGGTTGATATAGCCACCGGCATAGTATCCTTTTTCGTTAAGGGTTGCAATTTTATCCTCAGCCATAGCAGAACCATAGGTGGAAACCAGGTCTTCGAGGTCACCCGTCCAAGTGCCAATTACGGAAGATTTGTTCACATAGGTTAAAGCACTCTTTATGTCTTTTCCTGTGATAATGTAGGCGAAAGAGTTGTAAGTGGTATATCCATTTTTTGTACATTCCTCTTCACCGAAGACCTCTACCATATCGTAAGTAGCAAGGACTGCCTCGACTTCCTTCGGGGCCACATTCATGCCAGGGAAGTAGAAATCGATAGTCTGGGCAAAGAGGGTCTTGTACTCAGTGGACTCACCTTTGTCGTTCTTGTCGCCCTCGACGAACGGAACGGCAACCAGGCGGTACAGACCGGGCTCCAGCTCAAGCTGTAAGCTGGTGCTCATGTTTTCACCAATCTTAACGGAAAGGATACCGTTGGACTCACCGGCAACAATTGCTGCAAGGGTCTCTGCAGGATCGGTCTCCTGGTCGGTGATCATGAACTTAACGTCGGAATAGTACTTGGCGCTTGCCTTGGTGGAAGCAAAGCTCATGACAGGAACGGCCTGTCCTTCAGGATTAACAAACATACCATCGTAGGAAATGGACAGCGTGTAGTCACCGAAGCTGTTTCCTTTGAAGTAGTCACCTTCGCCACCACCGAACGACCAGCCGCGTCCGGTAGGAACGCCGTCTGCAGCGCTGGCGATATAGAACCAGTCAGCCAGATGGAAAGTACCATTACCATCGTAATAGGGGATATCTGCTTGTTTTACCATCCAGGGGCCTGCCCAGGCAAACCAAGTATCGCTGCCGATAGGACCAACTTCCGGATCACTATCCCATCCTTTGTATTTGGTATAGAAACTGGCCATGTCGCTCATGACGCAATTGTTTTCACCATCATACGGTTCAAGGACAGTAGGAAGTACAAAGCAGTAATCCGTATCTGTATTCCAATACCAGAAAATATCCATCAGATCTGTTTCATCATCCCAGAAATTCTGGATACGGCAATAGCGCAGATTAGGAGCTACTTGCTGGTATTCCATGGTTCTTTCTAACTCGGCTTCTCTCCAGAAACTATAGTAAATACCAGTATCGAACTTAATCCAAGGCAGCTCAATGCCAGCAGTAATCGTGATGCTGCTACGGGCATAAGGAGTAGTCAGGGATGCGTCTGCGATGGAAAGGGTAAGCTCGTAGAAATTGTTCTTACCCAGTTCATCTACATCGATCACCTCAATTTCCAACTCTGCGGTAGCTTCACCTGCATCAAAGGAAACCGTACCGGGAATGATAAAGTAATCGACACCTTCACCGGAAGCGGAAATCTCTACCTCAATAGCCTCCAGATTGGCAGTGCCGCGCTGGACAGGAATGATGAAAGAGGTTTCGCCGTCGGCCATTTTGATTTTGTCGCCAACGGAAGCCGGGAAGAATACCTGCTCACTGGAGATGGCCGGAGCGGCCTGATACTCAGGAACTTTTGTCTTGTCGCAGGAAACCACTGCAAGAGCGGTTACCGCGATTGCGAACAAATATGTCTTCAAGTATTTCATATTAATTCAATTTACAAGTTAACAGCATATTAACCCAGTTTTTCCACAGTACCGGAAGGATCGGGGTTGTTGAAACCGTCAAGAGCTTTGTTGTTCTCGATTTCCGTAGTCGGGATGCAGAAGTTCATGTTGGGTTTGATACCTTCACAGTTGATATAGAAGTTGGTACCAGGCGCATTAGTGCCTTCGTAGTACTGAACCACACCTGTTTTCAGGCGCTTGATGTCATGGAAGGAGATACCTTCACCCCAGAATTCAACCTTCTTCTGGAAAACATATTCGTCGATGAATTCGTCCAGGGAGGATGCATTGAAGTTGTAGTCCGGCTGACGATAGGTCTTCACAAACTCATTCAGAGCCTCTACACCAGCAGCAAGATCCGAGTGAGCTTTAGCCTCTGCTACAATGTAGTACATTTCTTCTACACGCATCATAGGCACATCGCACACACCACCTACGCTGTAGGTTTCAAAATCACCGTCAACGCAACGGAATTTGAGAGAGGTGTAATCAGGGAGTTCATCGAACCAGTCTGCATCGCGCACAGTCTTGTAAGCGTAGTAATCCATCTTGTCCGGATCTACCCAAGAGTGTTTGCGGAAGTCCGTATCAGGAATGCGGTCGTACAGGGCTTTGTCGATACCAGGAATGGTAAGGGAAGCATAACCCCAGTCGGCCTCAGCGCTCATCCAACCGGTAAAGTTGCACAGGTTACCCATGTTTTCGGCGGAATAGGTGGTGTACCACATCCAGGCATCGTTTGCCTTATTGAAACCAGTGGTAGGATTCTCCCATTCATCCTGCGTGAGCGGACGGCAACCGGAAGCGAGGATAGCCTTGGAGGCATATTCCTCAGCTTTAGCATACTGGCCATCCAGCATCAGCACTTTAGCGCGAACACCATAAGCAACGGCCAGGGAAGGGAACATCTTGGTGGAAACCGAGACGCCGGTCAGGTACTTTTCTGCACTGTCAAGGTCCTCCAGGATGAATTTAATCATGTCGGCGTGAGAAGCACGCGGGTTGTTCTTAGCCTGCTCTTCCGTCGTTTTTTCAGTGACGATAGGAACGGTGAGACCCAGAACTTTGGTTACATCCGTATAGATGTTCTCGACGGGTTCATACATGCTGGTGAGCATGAAGTAGCAGAAAGCACGGTACACATGTGCCATACCTTTGTATGCGAGCTGTGCATCGCTGGCTGTTTCTTCATTGATGGCACCAATCACGTCATTAGCGCTCTTAACGAACATGTACATGGTTCTCCAGGGAACATAGGTCTGCCGTGTGTTGGTGGGACCGTAGGTGAGGCAGGTGCTGGCGCTCTGATAGTGGTCATAGCCGGCGTCGCCTACCGCATACATCTCACCGCACATCTCGGCAAAGGTAATCATGTACAGGGGATAAGCCATATCGTTTTCGTAGGTTTGATCACCATACACCAGATAACCTTGGGACATCTGGGCAGGAATACCGTTCACAGAAGCTTCCAACGCAGAGGCAGAGGCACCAACCTGCTCGGTGGTAGCCGTAGAGCTCATGGGGAAGGTCTCCTTGATGCAGCTGTTGAGCAAAATAGCACCAAGAGCGGCGACAGAAACGAATTTAAATATAGTTTTCATATTCATGCCGTATTAGAATTTAACAGTGATACCACCGGAGATAGTTCTCATCGGGGAATAGGAAGAAGCATCGGCAGTGGAATAGCCCTGGCGAGGGTCGAAGCCCGTACGCAGAGACCAGTAACCCAGATTCTCGGCAGCAACATAGAAGCGGACAGAAGATATCTTGATCTTGTTGGTGAGCTTGGAAGGCAGGGTGTAACCCAGGTTCACATTCTCGATGTTCAGATAGCTTGCTTTGGTCAGGAAGCGGGTAGAAGCGCCAGCGGCGTAGTTATCACCATACTGGAAGCGAGGAACATCCGTGTTGGGATTTTCCTTGGTCCAGGCCTTCAGCAGGTCCACATGGTAGTTGTAACCAATATTGGAACCCGTTGCGGAAGACATGAAGGAAGCGTACTGGCTGTCATAACGCCATCCACCGATCTGGTAGCTGAAGTTAATGGAGAAGTCAAAGCCATAAGCCATGATGCTGGTACCGAAACCACCATAAACAGGAGCCATACCGGACTTGTTGTTGATGAATTGGGTAGCCTTTGCATATTCGGTCGTGGTGGTAACCTCCTTGAAGATCTTATCTCCGTTATCGTCCAGAATTTCTTTACCTTCTTCGTCTTTCTCCCACTCAATCATGTACCACTGGGATTCGCCCGTTTCCGGGTTCACACCGGCGTACTCTCTGAGGTACCAGCTGTAAAGGGAAGTACCTTCACCCACAAACTGGGAGCCGGAGGAGTAACCCATCACCTTGTTACCCTTGAGGTCGTAGGCCGTAGTGGTCTTCTTGTCATCGTGCAGCATGGTGATCTTGTTCTTGAAGTAGGTAAGGTTGGCGTTCACATCCCAACGGAAGTTCTTGGTGTTGAAGATATTGACACCCAGGTCAATTTCCACACCGCGGTTTCTCATGTTACCCACGTTGGCATAGTAGGAGCTGTAACCGAGGGAAGGAGCAACAGGGAAGGAGAACAACATATCGGAAGTAGAACGGTTGAAGTAGTCGATGCTACCGGTCAGGCGCTTGAACAGGCCGAATTCTACACCGGTGTTGAAGTTGGTGTTGGTTTCCCACGTAATCTTGCGGTTACCCTTCGTGGAGAAGGAAGTAGCAACGCTTCCGGCGGAGTTGGTGATGTCATACAGGTCGGTATAACGATAGGAACCAATGTTATCGTTACCCTGGGAACCGATGGAAGCCTTGATTTTGAGTTCATCTACCCAAGGGGCATTGAACCAGCTGTGCTTGCTGATAACCCAGGCGCCGCCCACGGACCAGAAGGTACCCCAGCGGTTTTCGGGAGCAAAGCGGGAAGAAGCGTCACGACGGACGGAAGCGGAGAGGAACACCGTATTGGCCCAGTCTCCCTGAACACGGGCGAAGTAACCTTCGTTGTTGTAGGTAGCCAAGCTGGAACCAGCATTCTTTCCGTCTACAACAGCACCGCTAAGTTCGGTGTTGGTCTGGTCAAACATGTTGGACTTGCTGCCCCACAACTGATAGGTCTTTGCATTGTAGTATTCGTGACCAACCATGGCACCCAGTGTCCAAACATCGGCGAAGGTGTGGTTGTAATTCAGGATTTGCTGCAGGTTGTAGGTGATGTAGCGCTGGTGTTCAACTTCCACGGTACCACCGGTGGAGTCAAACTGGCCATAGTAAGGGTTATATACATACTTGCTACGGGTTTCGTCCACATAACCGGTACCGTTGATGGTGAGTTTGAGACCTTCAACGATATCAATGTCGATGAAACCGTTGGCGCTCACGGAGTTACCTTCGGCGTTACGGGTGTTCAGATAGCTGTCCATGAGGGCGTTGGAATCGCCAAGATAGGAACGGGAAAGGCCGGCGTTGTGTTTTGCACCGTAGTCCATCATCTGGAAACCGTTGGAGTCCACTTTGATGCTGCCGTCTCCGTTACGGATCCACAGCGGGTAGATAGGAGCCAGGTTGGAAGTGAAGGCCCAGATGTTACCGGTGGAATTGCTGCTACCGTTGTTACCCAGAGAGTTGTAATTGAAGTGGGTGAGACCAATGTTAGCACCTACTTTCAACCACTTTAAGGCTTGGTAGTCGGCTTTCAGACGACCGGTCAGACGCTGCATGTCAGAGGCTTTGGTAATACCCTCGTTTCCGAGATAGCCAATGGCTGCGTAGAAGGAACCCTTCTGGTTTGCAGCAGAAACAGTGAGGTTGTATTCCTGACGGAAACCGGTACGATAAGCATAATCGTCCCAGTTATCAGGGGTAACCAAATAATCTTCACCCTTATAGTTGACAATATTGCCAAGTTTAGCATTAGGGTTCAGCTTGCCATTCATACCGATGAGATACTGACCATCGGGAATAGAGTACACATTGTAACCCAGACCACCACTGGAAGAAGTACCGGTAATAACCTCGTTAGCATGACGGTTGGCCAGCTCGGCGGTGTCACCTTTCTTATCCACATAGTAGTTGTACAGGGACTTGTAGTGCTGCTCATAGTAAGCGGCGGGCGTGTCAAAGGTCTTGTAATTCTGCAGACCCTTGGAGTTGCCACCCAACTTGATGTCCAGAGTAACGAGAGCGTCGCCACGTTTTGCACGCTTGGTGGTGATCATGATAACACCGTTAGCACCACGGGCACCATACAGGGCGTTGGAAGCAGCATCTTTAAGAACGGTCATGCTCTCAATATCGGCGGGATTGATATTGTTGAGGTTGCCGCCAAAGGGAGCACCATCCACGATAATGAGCGGGTCATTACCGGCAGAGATGGAACCGACACCACGGATACGGATGGTAGAGGTGGCACCGGGAGCACCGTTGGAAGATGTGAGTTGAACACCGGCTACCTGACCGGCGAGAGCGTTGGTAACAGCAGTAACCTGTGAACGCTGCAGTTTTTCTTCGTCCACCACCTTCGCGGAACCGGTAAAGGCCTCGCGGGTGGAGGTACCGAATGCAACCACGATGGTTTCATCCAGGATTTGGCTGTCATCTGCAAGAACAATGGCGATGGAAGCACGTCCGTTTACCGGGACCTGAAGGCTCTGATAGCCCAGGCAGTTAACTTCCAGAACACCATTGGCGGGAACGCTAAGGGTAAAGGCACCGTTAACGTCCGACATGGTATACACAGTGCGGCTGCCCTGCAGGAGCACATTGGCACCCACAATAGCCTCACCAGACTCACTCTTCACAGTACCCTTCACAGTGATATTCTGTGCCTGGGCTGCTACAGACAGAGCCAGTAATACCATGGCCGTGAAAAAAATGCGGATTTTTTTCATAAGCACAATAGATTAATTAAACATAAATATTGATACACATTCAAAATTTGCGTAAGCAATACACTACAATATGCCCGTATACAAATACGGATATTCGGCTGCAAAGATTGGAAAACAATTTCAATTTTGCAAATCCGTCAAAAATCGCATAAATTGCGATATATTAAGTCTTTCTAGGTTCTTATATCGTTTTTTGATTAAAATGCGGCGCAAGTTAGTTATAATTTATGAGATAATTGCAAATTTTTCTGATAAATTTAAACTAAAAATTTTTTTAATTTTTTTTAATAAACCGCATTTTTGTTCTTCTTCAGCCTTTTACACCCCTTCAAACCCCGTCTAAGCACCTTATCTACATACGCGCACATATACACACGCGCACACGTAAACTATAAGGAAAACAAAAAACGGGGCCTGAAAAGACCCCGTTCATTTTTGTTTATCAGCCTTATTCGCTGAAACGGGCCTTCAGATACTCGCGGTTCAGGCGGGCAATATGGTCGATGGTAACGTGCTTGGGGCACTCCATCTCGCAGGCGCGGGTGTTGGTGCAGTTACCAAAGCCCAGCTCATCCATCTTGGCCACCATGGCGCGGGCGCGGCGGGCAGCTTCCGGACGGCCTTGCGGCAGCAGAGCCAGGGAGCTTACGCGGGCAGCCACAAACAGCATGGCGGAACCGTTCTTACAGGTGGCTACACAGGCGCCGCAACCTACGCAGGCTGCTGCATCCATCGACAGTTCTGCATCGTCATGGGGAATGAGCTGCGTATTGCCATCCTGGGCGCTACCGGCACGCACGGTGATGAAACCGCCGGCCTGCATAATCTTGTCGAAGGCGGTGCGGTCCACCACTAGGTCCTTGATTACCGGAAAAGCGCCGCTGCGCCAAGGTTCCACGGTGATGGTTGCACCGGGTTTGAAATGACGCATGAACAGCTGGCAGGTGGTTACCTGGTCGTCCGGACCGTGTGCACGGCCGTCCACATACAGGGAACAGGCACCGCAGATACCCTCACGGCAGTCGTGATCGAAGGCGATGGGCTCAATACCCTTGCGGATAAGTTGATCGTTCAGAATATCCAGCATTTCGAGGAACGAAGCATCTTCCTCCACATCCGTAACGTGGTAGGTCTCGAAATGGCCTTTTGCTTTGGCGTTCTTCTGACGCCATACTTTTACATTATATTCCATACTCGGGATTAGTCTTTGTAGTTACGGGTTGCAATCTTGATGTTTTCGTACTTGAGTTCTTCCTTGTGCAGCTCAGGCTCCTTGCCTTCGCCCTTGTATTCCCAGGCGGCTACATACATGAAGTTCTCATCGTCACGCTTGGTTTCGCCTTCTTCCGTCTGCATTTCCTCGCGGAAGTGGCCACCGCAGGACTCGCGGCGGTTCAGGGCGTCATAGGCCATGAGTTCACCAATGTCGAAGAAATCTACCAGACGCAGGGCTTTCTCCAGTTCCTGGTTGAATTCCTCGTTGGTGCCGGGTACCCGTACAGTCTTCCAGAATTCCTCGCGGAGCTTCTTGATTTCCTCGATACCTTTCTTCAGGCCGGCCTCGTTACGCGCCATACCTACATATTCCCACATGATGTGACCCAGTTTCTTGTGGATGGCATCCACGGGCTCCGTACCCTTTACGGCAAAGAGCTTGGCGATGCGCTCCTTCACTGCCTTCTCCGCCTCTGCAAACTCAGGGGCGTTGGTGTCCGTCTTGGGCTCCGAGAATTTATGGGAAAGATAATCGCCGATGGTGTAAGGCAGCACGAAGTAACCGTCTGCCAGACCCTGCATAAGAGCAGAAGCACCCAGGCGGTTTCCGCCGTGATCCGAGAAGTTAGCCTCACCGATGGCATACAGACCAGGGATGGTTGTCTGGAGGTCATAATCGACCCAAAGACCGCCCATGGTGTAGTGGATGGCCGGGTAAATCATCATGGGTTCCTCCCAAGGGGAAGTGGAGGTAATCTTTTCGTACATGTCGAAGAGGTTACCATAACGCTCCTGCACGCGCTGGTGACCCAGACGCTTGATGGCATCGGCAAAATCCAGGAATACGGCAAGACCGGTCTCGTTTACGCCGAAACCAGCGTCGCAACGCTCCTTGGCGGCGCGGGAAGCCACGTCACGGGGAACCAGGTTACCGAAGGCCGGATAACGGCGCTCCAGATAGTAATCCCTATCCTCTTCAGGAATCTGGGAAGGTTTGATCTGATGGCTGCGCAATTTGGCAACGTCTTCCTTCTTCTTGGGTACCCAGATGCGGCCGTCGTTACGCAGGGACTCGGACATGAGGGTAAGTTTGCACTGCTGGTCACCGTGCACCGGAATACAGGTAGGGTGAATCTGGGCAAAGCAAGGATTGGCGAAGAAAGCGCCCTTGCGGTATGCCTGCATGGCGGCGCTACCGTTGGAGTTCATGGCGTTGGTGGAGAGGAAATAGGTATTGCCATAACCACCGGTTGCAAGTACAACGGCGTGAGCACCGAAGCGCTCGATTTCACCAGTGACAAGGTTACGGGCGATGATACCCTTGGCCTCACCGTTGATAATCACCAGGTCCAGCATCTCGTGACGAGGATAGCTCTTGACGGTACCTGCGGCGATTTCCTTGTTCAGGGAAGCGTAGGCACCCAGCAGGAGCTGCTGACCGGTTTGTCCGCGGGCATAGAAAGTACGGCTCACCTGCACGCCACCGAAGGAACGGTTGGCCAGGTATCCGCCGTATTCACGGGCGAAAGGAACACCCTGTGCCACGCACTGGTCGATAATGGCGGCACTCACCTCGGCCAGACGATATACGTTGGCTTCGCGGGAACGATAGTCACCACCTTTGATGGTGTCGTAGAACAGACGATAAACGGAGTCGTTGTCGTTCTGGTAGTTCTTGGCAGCATTGATACCACCCTGTGCGGCAATGGAGTGCGCACGGCGGGGGGAGTCGCTGATGCAGAAAATCTTCACGTTGTATCCCATCTCGCCAAGAGACGCAGCTGCAGATGCACCGCCAAGACCAGTACCTACCACAATCACTTCCAGTTTCCGTTTGTTATTCGGAGAAACAATCCGGATTTCGGCTTTACGCTTGGACCATTTTTCTTTGAGCGGTCCGTCCGGAATCTTGGAAATAAGTTTAGAATCGGCCATATAGTTGATAATTGTATTTGCTAACACGCAAAAATAAGCATTTTTCGTGAATAAATTAGGACTTTTCGTTAAAAAAGCGAACCACTTTCGTCCGGATTGTACTTTCGCTGAGCCAGATAGGCATCCATCCCCAGGTGTTGATACGCCATTTCCGTGGCGATACGCCCGCGCTGGGTGCGGATAATGAACCCTTCCTTGATGAGGAATGGCTCATACACCTCCTCCAACGTACCGGCATCCTCACTGATGGAAGTAGCCAGCGTTCCAACGCCCACAGGCCCGCCTTTGAAGGTAAGGATCATGGTACGCAGGATCTTATTGTCGATGGCATCCAGTCCCCGCTTGTCGATCTTGAGCTTATTCAAGGCAAAACGCGTGATTTCCAGGTTGATACGCCCGTCTCCAAGCACCTGGGCAAAGTCCCTGACGCGTTTGAGGAGCGCATTGGCGATACGTGCCGTACCACGGCTGCGGAGGGCAATCTCATAAGCGGCATCCTCATCGATTTCCAAAGCCAGGATGCGCGCGCTGCGCAGCACGATCAGCTTCAAATCCTCCGTATCGTAATATTCCAGCGCACAGTTAATGCCGAAACGGTCCCGCAAAGGCGCAGTTAACAAACCGCTCCGGGTAGTAGCCCCCACCAGCGTAAAAGGATTCAGGTTGATACGCACGGAACGTGCTCCCGGTCCTTTGTCGATCATGATATCGATCACATAATCCTCCATAGCGGAGTACAGGTACTCCTCCACCTCCGGAGAAAGCCGGTGGATTTCGTCGATAAACAGCACGTCCCCAGCCTCCAGGCCGGTGAGCAATCCCGCCAAATCACCAGGCTTATCCAGCACCGGACCGGAAGTCACCTTCATGTTCACGCCCATCTCGTTGGCGATGATATGCGCCAGGGTAGTTTTTCCCAGACCGGGAGGCCCATGGAATAAAACATGGTCCAAGGCCTCTCCACGCATTTTCGCGGCCTTAATATATATATTCAGGTTGGATACGATTTCCTTCTGTCCGGTAAAATCGTCCAGCCCCTGGGGGCGGATAATTCCCTCAAATTCGCTATCTTTGCGGTCGGCCGGATTGTGCGGATCAAAGTCAGTCATGGCTCAAGGTCTAATCAATTCAAATACAAATATAGTTTTTATTTTTAAGAATTGTTGTTTTTAATAGGCTTGTCAATATGTTGAAAACTATATATAAGCCATTGAAAATCAATAAATTCAGTAAAAATTAATTTGTTGAAAACCTGCTGATTTCGTGTGGATGGCCGGTGAATGGCCTGTGTGGAAATTTTACCCACAAAAGCCAGAAGGGTTATCAACAGGGTTATAAACAGGTTATCAACAGCCAAAACAAAGGGAATGTTGATAAGTCAAAAATCAACTGCACTGCTGCAAAAACAACTTCAAGAAAGGGAGGAAGTCTTTTGCGGCGGGCTCTTCTTGTCCGCCCGGTGGATGGTTCTGTCCCAAGTTGCGCAAGAAGGACTCCATTTTATCATGCTGCCCACTCGCGAATCGGCGGAATACTGTGCCGCGGACTTATATAATATGGTAGAGGGAGACTGCGTGTTCTTCCTTCCGGAGATGGGCAAAAGCGTGGAGCGGAGCAATTATAAATCGTCCCTGGGCGTGCAGCGTACGGCGGCTATCGGTGAATTGCTCCATTGGAAGGCCGATAAGAAGCTTTTCATCGTCACGTATCCGGAGGCGGTGGAAGAAAAAGTGCCCAGCGCCCAAAAGTTGCAAAACGCCCTTTTCAGCATCAAGGAAGGGGAGGAAATTCCCTACGATAGCATCCGCCTGCGCCTCCTTGAAGAAGGCTTCGATAAGGTGGACTTTGTATCGGCACCGGGCCAGTTTACCCTGCGAGGCGCCGTCATCGACATTTTTTCCTATTCGTCCGACAAACCTTTCCGCCTGAGTTTCTTTGGTGACGAGGTGGAAAAGATCCATACTTTCGACTGTAATACGCAACTTTCCATCGACCGGATTTCCCGTGCCGATATTTATCCTGACATCGCCGCCCGCGAGACGGATGAAGGGGAGAGCCTTCTCAATATGCTGCCCGCCGGCACCAACGTCTGGCTTGATTCGTCGGACATGTATAAGGAAAGGGAGTTTTTTGCACCGCTACGCACCTTTAAGCATGTATTTTTAGACATTCCACTGCAGCAGGAAGATGTGGAAAAGGTGCAGTTCAACATTTCCCCGCAGCCGGTATTCAACAAGAACTTCGAACTCCTCATGGGAGACATCCGCTCCCGCATGGAGAATAGTTATAAGGTCTATATAGTAGGGGAGAAGGAAAGCCAGCTGGAACGCCTGCGCTCCATCATGCTGCAGGAGGAAAGGGCCGTGTTGCCGGAATTCGTGAAAGGCAAGAACATCCACAGCGGCTTTATTGACTATCAGGACCGGATTTGTGTCTATACGGACCATGAAATTTTCGACCGCTTCCATCGCGTGCGCATGCGCCGGACGGTGGAAAAGAGCGAACAGCTAACGATGAACGACCTGAGTGCGTTCAATATCGGCGATTTTGTGGTGCATATCGACCATGGTGTGGGTGTCTTCGGCGGTCTCGTCAAGATGAAGGACGATAAGGACCGCGTACATGAGGTGGTGAAACTGCTCTACAGCGGTGGAGACGTGGTGTTCGTATCGGTCCATTCGCTGCATAAAATTTCCCGTTTCCGTTCCAAGGAAGGGGAGCCGCCGCGCGTGAACAAGCTGGGCTCCAAGACCTGGGGCAACATGAAACAGGCGGCTAAGTCCCGCGTAAAGGATATTGCCAAGGAACTCATTCAGTTGTATGCCAAACGCCGGGCTTCCAAGGGTTATGCTTATTCGCCGGACACCTACCTGCAGGAGGAGTTGGAATCGTCCTTTATGTACGAGGATACGCCGGATCAGGAACGCGCCACCAAGGCTGTGAAGGAGGATATGGAAGATACTTGCCCCATGGACCGGCTGGTCTGTGGCGATGTAGGTTTCGGTAAAACGGAAATCGCCATCCGGGCAGCGTTCAAGGCCGCTTCGGACTCTAAACAGGTGGCGGTTCTGGTGCCTACTACCATCCTTTCGCTCCAGCATTACGAGACTTTCAAAGCCCGCCTGGCCAACCTGCCTTGCACGGTGGAATATGTAAGCCGCCTGCGCAGTGCCAAGCAAATCTCCGATATCAAGAAAAGGCTCAAGGAAGGCAAAATCGACATTCTGATAGGCACGCATAAAATCCTGAGCGACAGCTTTGAATTCAAGGACCTGGGGCTGCTGATTATCGACGAAGAACAGAAATTCGGCGTAAGCGCCAAAGAAAAACTGCGTCAGCTCAAGCATACGGTGGATACCCTTACGCTCACCGCAACGCCTATTCCACGCACCTTGCAGTTCTCGCTGTTGGGTGCCCGTGATCTGTCTATTATTCAGACGCCGCCGCCTAACCGCATCCCTATCCAGACGGAAATTATCCTGTTCAATGAGGCCGAGGTCAAGAGTATCATCAATTATGAACTCAACCGCGGCGGACAAGTGTTTTTCCTGCACAATCGGGTGGAGGAACTCCCTGCCATTGCGGACATTCTGCACCGCCTGGTGCCGGATATGAAAATTTGCGTGGCGCACGGACAAATGGAATCCAAATCCCTGGAAGACAAGATGTTGGCCTTTATGCGGGGCGATTATGACCTCCTGCTCTGTACCACCATCGTGGAAAACGGACTGGATATCCCCAACGCGAACACTATCATAATTAATCAGGCGCAGAACATCGGCCTGAGCGACCTTCACCAGCTGCGTGGCAGGGTGGGCCGGTCCAACAAAAAAGCTTTCTGCTACCTCATTGTGCCGCCGCTCGTGAGCCTTTCCGACGATGCCCGTCGTCGTCTTCGCGCCATCGAGGAATTCAGCGACCTGGGCAGCGGTTTCAATATCGCCATGCAGGACCTGGATATCCGTGGCGCCGGCAACCTGCTGGGCGCGGAGCAGAGCGGCTTCATTTCCGACATGGGTTACGAAACCTACCAGAAGATTCTGTCGGAGGCAATGGAAGAACTAGGCGTGGAAACCGGCATCACCTCTCGCTCCACGCAGGAAAAATATGTGGACGACTGTACCATCGAAACGGACAAGCCCGCCTTTATTCCGGACGATTACATCGACATTACCGCAGAGAAGATTCGCCTGTATAAGATGCTGGATGCCATGAATGACGAACGGGAAATCGACCGTCTGGGCGCCCAGGTGGCCGACCGCTTCGGCCCGCTTCCGCAGGAGGTGGAAAATTTGCTGTATGTGGTGAAAATCAGGAACTTGGGACAGATTCTTGGCTTCGAGAAAATCATCATCAAGAACGGGATGCAAATCATGTTCTTTGTGAGCAATCCCATGGGCGGTTACTACCAGTCCAAACTGTTCGATACAGTACTGGCGCGAGTGAACGACTATCCCACCCAGTACAAATTAAACCAGGACGGCGGCCGCCTCCGGACCGTTTCCCGCGGTGTCGATTCGCTCGATAAGGCCTATTCCATTTTGAAAAGACTGCAATAATCGCTAAATTTGCAGGCTATGTCTAATTTGTTAGTAGAAATAGGAAACACAGCGCTTAAGGCTGCCTGGTCGGAAAGGATGACCCTTGGGAAAACTTTCCGCTATCAGGGGGAGAAGTTCATGGACTTCATTCTCTCGCTTACTCGGCGGGAAAAGCCTGAGGTGCTGCTGCTCTCTTCCGTCTATGCCATCTCTCCGGCCGATGCCGCCGTGCTCAAGGAAGAGTGCACCTATCTGGTCATTTTAGACAGCAACAACAAGGAGTTTTTGGTAGCGCACGGCCTGCCTTCGTATATTTCGTACGACCGCACCGCTTCCATCCTGGCCGCCCGATACCTGTTCAAGGGTCGCGGATGCACCATCGTGGACTTCGGCACCACCCTTTCGGTCGATTTTACCGGCGAGGACGGCATGTATCGGGGCGGAAACATTTCCCTGGGCTGCCGTACGCGTTTCAAGGCGCTCAACCGGTATTCCCGGTCCCTTCCGCTGGTGGATATGCCGGAAAATCCTGAGCCGATCGGCCTGTCGGAAACGGCTTCCATAGCCAGTGGCGTGGTTTCAGGCATTGTTTTTGAAATAGAAGGCTACCTGAATTTATACCCGGACAACATTGTGGTGTTTACGGGTGGTGATGCGAATTATTTTGCAAAACGGATGAAAAGTTCCATCTTTGCAATTTGTAACCTTGTCCTCATGGGCATGGCTTTAATAGCGGACGAATATGTTCAGAAGCTTCATCAATAGGGTAACGGTAACGCTGTTGCTGCTTTTTTCCGGCTGGACGCTCATGGCCCAGACGGATGGCACGTATAGCGGTTTCTCGCCGTACTCTGTCTTTGGTATAGGCCAGATGCACCAACCCGGTACAGCCTGGAACCGCAGTATGGGCGGTGTAGGTATCGCTGCCCGTAACAACCGCTATATCAATATTCTGAATCCGGCCTCCATGACCGCCCGTGACTCCCTTTCCTTCATGGCGGATTTTGGCCTGGGCGGACGCATTTCCCTGTTCAGCGAAGGAAACAAAAAAGCCCTCAATACCACGTTCAACATCGACGATTTCGTGATGTCGTTCCCGATGTGGAAGCATACCGCCGGCATGGTGGGTATCATCCCTGTCAGTGACGTAGGTTACAAAATCGTCTATTCCGAGATGGATCCGGATGCCTATTACCGCACCTTCACTTCCCAAGGAAACGGCGGTGTCTATCAGGCGTTTGTCGCATTTGCCGGTACATTCTGGAACAGGCTTTCCGTTGGTGCCCAGTTTAATTACAGCTTTGGTAATATTAACAAACAGGCCACCGTGGATTACGACATAGAGTCCTTCCGCGACATTGCCTCCGGAGACTCCCTGCAGGTGAACAATTTCTCCGCCAAGCTGGGTCTGCAGTATGAACAGCCGCTCACTACCGGTCATTCCCTTACCTTCGGTGCCACCTACAAGTTCTCCACCAAGTTAAACGGTCACACCATGCATTATGATGAACGCGGTGCCTATGACCGTGTCCGTAGCACCTCCACGCTGGGAGAAAAAGGACTGTACATGGGTGATGAACTGGGTGTGGGTATAAGTTACCGCAAAACGGACAAACTGCTCATCGAGGTGGACTACACGCGCACGGACTGGACCCGCAGCCGTATGGACCAGGTGAGAGGTTTCTCCAACGTGGGTGAGGTCGCTTTCGCCCCGTCCGTGGGACAAGCCGTCCGGGCAGGCTTTGCATACACGCCCAACCGGAACGATATCCGTTACTTCATGAAGCGGTGTACCTATCGGGCCGGAGCCTATTTCGACCAGTCCTATTATACGGTAGGGGGAGAGCATGTGAACGCCGTGGGTATCACCCTGGGTATGACCATCCCCGTTTTCCGCTGGTATAACGGTCTCACGGTGGGCCTGGATTTCGGTCGCAGAGGCTTGGCATCGTCCCAGGTGAAAGAGACATATTTTGGCTTCAATATCGGCATCAATATCTTTGATATCTGGTTCCAGAAGCGCTCGTACGAATAATAATGGTACTATAATTGAATAATAATATTTAAAATACTGATGTTATGAAAAAGATTACGCTCATTCTCTTTGCCGTTATGGCTGTATTTTCCGGACAGAAACTCTCTGCCCAGGGTAAGTACGGCGCAGACAGTGCAGAGTGCATCAAGTACCTCTCCTACTATCAGGAGTACTACAAGCAGAAAAATTACGATTCCGCCCTGCCCAACTGGCGCAAGGCTTATGCTCTCTGCCCTGCTACCGCTTCGCAGAACATGTTCGTGCACGGCACCACGCTGATGACCCGTCTGTACAACCAGACCAAGGACGCTGCCGCCCGTGAGGCCATTGTGGATACCATCATCACCCTGCAGGACCAGCGTATGGCCGCCTATCCCAGAAAGAAGGTGGACATCATGAACAACAAGGGTCAGTACATGATCAACTACCGCAGCGCCAATCCTTCTTACATTTATAAGAATGTAGGTGCCATTGTGGACGAACTGGGTTCCAAGTCCAACGGTTCCCTGCTGGTGAACCTGCTGCAGTCTTCCATCACCCTGTATCGTGAGAACCAGCTCAGCGCAGACGATGTCATCGCCATGTACGACAAGGTGACCGCCCTCGTAGATGAGGCTCCCGCCAAGAACGACGCCGAGAAGGAGGACAACCTCAAGGCTAAGGCTACCATCGAGAGCATCTTCGCCGACAGCAAGGTGGCTTCTTGCGACAACCTCATCGCCATCTTCGGTCCCCGTTATCAGGCCGATCCCAACAACCTGGCCCTGGTCAGCAACATCGTCAAACTCATGAACACCGCCGAGGATTGCGCCTCCAACGACCTCTACCTCAACGCTGTTACTTCCATGTACAAGCTGGATCCTTCCTTCCGCAGCGCTTTTGCCCTGTACCGCCTGAATGCGGCCCGTGGTAATGTTGCCGATGCCGCCAGCTACCTGGAGGAGGCTATCAACTCTCCCGAGTCCGACGAGGCTACCGACGCTCAGTACTATTATGAGATGGCGGCCTTCTGCTACAAGAACGGTATGCGCGGCAAGGCTTATGAGGCTGCCAAGAAGGCTATCGACATGGACTATGGTTATGCCGGTAAGGGTTATCTGATCCTGGGTAACCTCTGGGCTTCCGCTACCTGCGGCGACACCCTGGACAAATGGGCCCGCTACTGGGCTGCCGCGGACTACTACCAGAAGGCCCGCAACGCCGACCCCGCCGTGGCCGATGAAGCTTCTTCTTCCATCGCCAGCGTGAGCCGCTATTATCCGGAGGCTTCCGAGGCCTTCATGTACGATGTAACCAAGGGTCAGTCCTACACTGTTTCCTGCGGCGGCATGACCGCCACCACTACCGTTCGCGTACAGTAAGTGACTATTAAAAACATACTTCAGATGATGGCAACCGCTTCGGCGGTTGCTTTCGTCGTTTTTTCCTGTAAGGGCAATTTGTCGGAAGCGGAGAAGTTGGATTTAAACAAAATCCCTATCCAGGTGGTGGACGACATGTTCTTCGTACAGTCGGAAACCGGCCTGGTGAAAATGCGCGTAGAGTCTCCCAGGATGGAGGTATATGAGCGCGACACGCTGTCGTATGACCTATTTCCCAAGGGTATCCACGTATATGGGTACAATGAGGACGGGCTGCTGGAAACCACCATCGACGCGGAACAGGCCCGGCACGACAAAACGCCGGACGGTGCGCGTGACAAATGGTCGGCCTATGGTAATGTGGTGGTTCACAATACCATCAAGAACGAGACCATGAAGACGGACACCTTGTACTGGGACAGCAAGGCGCACGAGATTTGGACCGACTGCTATATACTCATGTATTCTCCGTCCGGTTCCATGCAGGGTTACGGCATGCGCTCGGACGAAATGGCGCGCAATGCAATCCTTAAGCATCCCTTCGACAACGAGTTTATCATTGACAACGACACTACGAAAGTTGTTGTGGATTCGGTGAATTTTATTGGGCCGATGCTAAAAAAATAGTGATTGTTTGGAAGAAAATTCGTATTTTTGCAGCCCTTAGGCAAAAATTGAAGAAAAATTAAAAAATATACGTAAAAATGGCAGCTCTTGAGACCATCAGAACTAAATTCGGCATTGGTGCTTCGCTCATCATTGCCTTCGGTCTTTTACTCTTCCTTGTAAACCCGTCGGACATCATCCAGACTGTGCAGTCTGCTTCTTCCAAGTACGACGTAGGTAAAATCAATGGCAAATCCGTTTCCTATCAGGACTTCGAGTCTGAGGTAAAGCAGTTCTCCGACATCCGCGAGATGCTTTCCGGTCAGTCCGCTTCCAGCGAGCAGGCCCAGCGTCAGACCCGCGACATGGCCTGGAACAACCTGGTAGACCGCTACCTGGTCATCCCCACCATCGAGGATGCCGGTATCCGCGTAGGCCAGCAGGAGCAGATCGACATGTTCATCGGTGACGATATTTCCCCGGTGCTCAGCGGCATGGGTATCTTCAACGATGAAAATGGCATCTTCTCCGCTTCCGCCGTCCGCGACTTCATGGAGAATGTCCAGGGCGACGAATCCGGCCGCGGTATCCTGCTTCGCAACTACCTGCAGAACGCCGTTCGCAGCAACCGCTTCAACGAGAAATATGTAGGCCTGTTCAACGCAGCCTCCTATGTGAACTCCGTGGAAAGCCGTCGCGCCATTGCCGAGAACAACACCACCGCACAGGTGAACTTTGTGGTTTCTCCCAACACCTACTATCCGCAGGATTCCACCGTGGTCGTTTCCAAGGCAGATATCCAGAAGTTCTACGATGCCCACAAGGAAAACTTCCGCCAGAAGGCCTCCCGCGACATCGAGTATGTCGTGTATGAGGTGAAGCCCTCTGCCAAGGACGTGGCTGCCCAGAACCAGGAATTCGTCACCCTGTACGACGAATTCACCTCTACTGATAACGTGCGTGCTTTCCTGCAGCGCAACAGCGACCGCCAGTGGTCGGACAACTGGTACAAGGGTGGCGATTTACGCACCGTAAACCGCGACATTGACACCTTTGTAGCAGAGAACAATGCCGGTGTTTCTCCGGTCTTCCAGTCCGGTAGCACCTTCTTTGCCGCCCGTATCATGGAACAGGCCAATGTGCCGGATTCCGTGTATGTACGTCACATCATGCTGCAGGGCGCCAATGCCCGTCACACCGCAGACAGCCTGCTCAACGTGGTGAACAAAAACAACTTCGCCACCATGGCCATGCTCTATTCCGCCGACAAGGGCAATGCCTATGACGGCGAGCAGGGTAATCTGGGTTGGATGACCCAGAACGCCATGATCCCGGGCTTCGAGTCTGTTCTCACCGCCGCTATCGGCAAGCCTTACATTGTGAATACCATATATGGTACTCATATCGTGGAGGTTACCAAGGCTACCAAGCCCGTTGCCAAGAAGAAAGTGGCCATCCTCGAGAAGGCTACCCTTCCCAGCAAGGAAACCTATGCCGACACCTACAACAAGGCCAATATCCTGGCCGTGCGTGCTGCCGGCAAGTATGCCAACTACAAGGCTGCCTGTGATTCCACCGGTACCTATTCCCGTTCGCTGACCATCAACGAGGGTACGGATACCTACGGTTCCATCGGCCACGCCAAGGAAGTCACCCGTTGGGCCTTCGACAACAAGCCCGGCAAGGCTTCCAGCATCATCACCGTGGATAACAACTACTTCTTCGTGGTGGCCGTGAAGGCTGCCCACAAAGAGGGTTACGCCAAGGTGGACGAGGTTTCCGAGAGCATCAAGAGCCAGCTCTATCGTGAGCAGTATGCTGCCAAGCGCTGCGCAGATGTCGCAGGTGAAATTGCCGGTCTCAACTCTCTGGAGGCTGTGGCCGAGAAACTCGGTACTACGGTATCTTCCCTGTCCGATGTCACCTTCTCCACCAATTCCGCTCCTTCCACCGAGCCTGCTTTCGTGGGTGCCGTGGCTGGTGCCAAGGAAGGTGTTCTGAGTGGCCCTGTGGCCGGTATCATGGGTACCTATGTGTTCCAGGTGAACGGTCGTGAGGTAGGTTCCTACTATACGGAGGACGACGCCAAGAGCGCCCAGGCCCGTATGGATGCCTATCACACCCAGATGCTCACCTCGCTCATGGCCGAGAAGAACGTGGACGACAACCGCGCCCGTTTCTATTAGTAGATTTACGCCCGGCCCCTGACCGGGCGTTTTTACGTTATGCCCGGCCCTCGTGACCGGGCATCTTTTTTCCTTCTGAACTATGTCTTTAAAATGTGGTATCGTCGGATTGCCTAACGTTGGCAAATCCACCCTGTTCAACTGTGTGAGTTCCGGAAAGGCCCAGAGCGCCAATTTCCCCTTTTGCACCATCGACCCTAATGTGGGTTCTACCAATGTGCCGGACAAGCGCCTGGAGGTGCTCACGGAAATTTGCCAGCCCAAGCGCACTATTCCCGCTACCGTGGAAATCGTGGATATCGCCGGCCTGGTGAAGGGCGCTTCCCGTGGGGAGGGCCTGGGCAACCAGTTCCTGGCCAACATCCGCGAGACGGATGCCATCCTGCATGTGCTGCGTTGCTTCGATGACGGTAACATCGTCCATGTCGATGGTTCCGTGGATCCTGTACGGGATAAGGAAGTGGTGGATGCAGAGCTGCAGATCAAGGACCTTGAGACGGTGGAAAACCGTATCAAGAAGGTAGAGAAGATGGCTACTACAGGTGGAGACAAGGAGGCTAAAAAGTTGCTGTCTTTGCTGCTTCGCTACAAGGCCGTTCTGGAGCAGGGACACTCCTGCCGGGAGGTGGTTCCGGAGAATGCGGAAGAGGAACAGATGGCCAAGGACCTGTTCCTGATTACCAACAAGCCGGTGCTGTATGTCTGCAATGTGGACGAGGCTTCTGCGGCTACTGGTAACGCTTACGTGGAGGCTGTCCGGGCTGCCGTTGCGGCGGAGAACGCCCAAATTTTGGTGATTGCCGCCAAAACGGAGGCTGAAATCGCCGAAATCGAGGACTACGAGGACCGCCAGATGTTCCTGGAGGAAATGGGTCTGCAGGAGAGCGGTGTGGTGCGTCTCATCCAAAGCGCGTACAGGCTGCTGGGCCTGCGCACCTTCTTCACGGCCGGTGCCGACGAGTGCCGCGCCTGGACCATCAAGGCCGGGGACAAGGCTCCCCGCGCCGCCGGTGTCATCCACACGGACTTCGAGCGCGGCTTCATCCGGGCCGAGGTCATCAAGTACGAGGACTTTGTCCACTACAAGACCGAAGCCGCCGTCCGCGCCGCCGGCAAAATGGGCATCGAAGGCAAAGACTACGTAGTCCAGGACGGTGACATCATGCACTTCCTGTTTAACGTGTAGGGTTTGTCATCCTCGCTTAGCCCTGTCCTCCCTCGGTTTGTTCCCTGTCCTCCCTCGGTTGACCCCCCTGTCATCCCGAGCGTAGCCGAGGGATCTCCTTTCGGGTGATTGCTAACCACTTGACAATCAGTATTTTCCTATATAATCCTCGTTCAAAAATCGAACGAGGATTATTATATAAAATACTGTGTATCAACAGATTAACGATCACGCATAGAAGGGGCGATTTTGGAGAAGTTGTATCTTTGGGGCATGAAACGATGGATTGTGGTCATAGGATTGTGTGTGCTGGTGTGTGGACAGGGTAAATTGTCCGGACAGAGTGTGTTTGGAGAACGGGGTGAGAGGAGAGAACAGAAGGATCAGATGGAGAGGATGATACAAGAGAAGTGGAAGGAGCAAGGAGAACCGGCGGAGCAGGGTAGAGGGGACACTTTGCGGGTGATGTTTTGGAATCTGGAGAATTTCTTTGATAACCGGAACGATTCCACCAGTGTGTCGGACGCGGAGTTTTCCAGTTATGGGGAGCGGCATTGGAGCAGGAAGAAGTTCCACACCAAGTGCCAGGCCATTGCCAAGGGGATCCTGTGGATGGCAGGGGAGAAGGGTGGTCTCCCGGATGTGATTGGCGTGGCGGAGGTTGAGAACAGGCGGGTACTCCAGCGGTTGCTATACAACACGGCTCTCCACAAACTTGACTACAAAATCATCCATTTCGAGTCCCCGGACCCTCGCGGGATAGACGTCGCACTGCTTTACAGAACCACAAGGCTCAAACGTATCCGCGCCAAGCCCTGCCATTTATATGGTGTCGATTCCACCACCCTCCGCACCCGGGACATCCTGCTGGCGGAGTTCGAGCAGCCGGACGGAACCCCCATCGCCTTCCTGGTGAACCATCACCCCTCCAAGTACGGCGGGGCAAGCGTGTCGGAGGCAAGGCGGGCCATTGCTGTCGAACGCCTGAAGCAGCTGGCGGACTCCCTGCAAGCGGCAGGTATAGAACAGATTGTGTCGATGGGCGATTTTAACGACACGCCGGCCAATCCGGTGTACAGGCGCCTGGAGCCCACCCTCCGTAACCTGGCGGAGCCGCTGCACAGGCGCGGCCTCGGCACCATCAAGTACGATGGTGCGTGGGAACTGATTGACCTTTTTTTCGTGAGCCCGAAGGTGCAGACGCCAGGCATGGAAATCGTCACGATTCCTTTTCTGCAAACGGCCGATGGCGGCCATGCGGGGCGTAAGCCGCTTCGCACGTTTTCCGGCCCCCGCTACGTGGGTGGGGTGTCGGACCATTGTCCCATTTGGCTGGAGATTCCTCGGCTTCGCTCGGAATGACAAAGAGGGCGCTCGGAATGACAAAGAGGGCGCTCGGAATGACAGGGAAAAGTTTTGTCATTTCGACCGAGCGGAGCGAGTGGAGAAATCTCAAAAAATACGTATATTTGTAAGACGTACCAAGCACACAAAACAACAACCGATATGAAAAACAAAATCCAAGCAAAATTCAAGGAACTCTTTGGAGAGGGCGGTGAACTGTTCATGTCTTCCGGCCGTATCAACCTCATTGGCGAGCACACGGACTACAACGGTGGTTATGTGTTCCCGGGCGCTATCAACTTTGGCATTATGGCCCAGATCAAGCTCAACGGCACGGATAAGGTGAAAGTCTTCTCCCTCGACTTCAATGAATGTGTGGAATTTGGTCTCAAGGAGGAAGATAAACCCAAGCAGTCCTGGGCTTGCTATGTATTCGGCGTATGCCGGGAAACCATCAAGCGGGGCGGCAAGGTGGCCGGTTTTGATGCCGTGTTCGCCGGAGACGTTCCCCTGGGCGCCGGCCTCAGCTCTTCCGCTGCGCTGGAAAGCGTTTTTGCCTTCGCCATCAACGAGCTCAACGGCAATGGCATCGAGAAGTTCGAACTGGCTAAGATCGGCCAGAGCACGGAGCACAACTACTGCGGTGTCAAGTGCGGCATCATGGACCAGTTCGCTTCTGTCTTCGGCAAGGAGGGTGCCCTGATGCGCCTGAACTGCAAAACCGGCGAGTACAAATATTTCCCCTTCCATCCCAAGGGTTACAAGCTGGTACTTATCGACTCCTGCGTAAAGCATGAACTGGCCTCCAGCGCCTACAACAAGCGCCGTGAGTCCTGCGAGCGCGCCGCCAAGGCCATCCGCGAGAACCATCCGGACGTAGATTTTCTGTCGGACGCCAAGCGCGTCTGGCTGGACGAGGTCCGTGACAAAATCTCGGAGGAGGACTTCATCCGCGCGGAGTATGTGATTGGGGAAGTGCAGCGCGTGCTGGACGTCTGCGACGCCCTGGAGCGTGACGATTACGAGACGGTGGGCGAGATGATGTATCAGACCCACTTCGGCCTGAGCCGTCTGTACGAAGTCTCCTGCGAGGAACTGGACTTCCTGAACAAACTGGCCCGCAAGTACGATGTCACTGGTTCCCGCGTAATGGGCGGCGGCTTCGGCGGTTGCACCATCAATCTGGTGAAGGAAGAACTGTACGATGGCTTTATCAAAGCCGCCAAGGAGCAGTTCGCCGCCAAGTTCGGCCATGAACCCAAGGTTTACGACGTAGTGATTAGCGATGGTGCCCGCAAGCTGCAGTAAATGCCATCAGACGACGGAAATCGACGTCCGTCAGAGTATCAATGTCGCCCTTGATCCGGAACTCAAAGCCCGGGTCAAGGACGGCTCTTTGTTCCTGTGGGAGTGCCCCTATTGCGGCCAGCGCAACCTGGCCCGCTACCAGACGCTCTACCATGACCCGGACGCCAAGCTCATGGTGTGGCTTCTCCCCGGGGAAGAGCAACCTCCACAGGCCGTGGAAGAGGCCGTGAAGGAGTTGGAAGGCTACACGCTTCGACGCGTAAAAGACGTGGGAGAACTCATCGAAAAGGTGAACATCCACGATGCCGGCCTGGAAGATTCCGTCCTGGAAATGTGCAAGTGGGTCACCCGCCGGGAACTCGCCGCCAAAAATCCCGCCGCAGCAACCGCTGCGCTCAAATTCCTCCGCATGGAGGGGGCCGATAATGAATTGGTGCTGGCCTTCCCCCTGGATGGCCAGATGCAGGTAGTGAACGTAGGCTTCAACGTGTACGAAGACGCCCGCGGCATCCTCCTGCGCAACCCCGCCGTCCGTCCCGCCCCCGGCTTCGCCCAAGTGGACGCCGCCTGGATCGAGCAGTTTTTCCGCTAATCTCGTCATGCCCGGCCCCGACCGGGCATCTTTTGTCATTCCGAGCTCCCCCTCTTGTCATACCGAGCGGAGCGAGTGTATCTCTGAATTTTCGTATCTTTGCATCCTGAAGAAAACGAGCTTATGAAATCCAGAGAGAAATTCGGCGGTAGGGCGGCGGTCATCCTGGCCCTTGCGGGCTCGGCTATCGGCCTGGGCAATATCTGGCGCTTCCCGTACCTGGTGGGTATGAACGGGGGCGCCGCCTTCATTTTCATTTACATCGGCTTTGTCCTCCTGCTGTCCATCCCCATTTTTCTGGCGGAATCCATTATCGGCCGCAGCAGTGGGGCCAATTGCCGTGTGGCTATCGGACAGCTGGTGCCCGGCCGTGCGGGTCGATGGTTCGGCCTGCTGATGGTCTTCACGCCCTTGTGGATTGTCTCGTACTATTCCGTAGTGGGCGGCTGGTCGCTGGATTTCCTGGTGAAGGCCTGTACGCTGGAGTTTACGACCTCCTCGCCGGAACTGGTGAAAGGCACTTTCGGCACGTTTATCTCCAGCACTTGGACGCCTTTACTTTACCATTTGCTGTTCCTGGCCATGACGGTGGGCATTGTGGCCTTTGGCGTTAAAAGCGGTATCGAACGGTTCAGCAAAGTGTCCATCCCTATCCTGTTTGTGCTCATTCTGGTGATTGCCGGGTATTCCATCTCGTTGCCGGGCGCCAAGGAGGGCATTTACTACCTTACCCATCCGGACTTCTCGAAGGTGACGGTACAAACCTTTGTGAATGCCCTGGGCCAGTCCTTCTATTCCATTTCGCTGGGCATGGGCATCATCATCACGTACTCCTCCTACGTGAGCAAAAACGAGAACCTTTTAGTGAGTGCAGTGGGTACTTCCGTGAGCGACTTGCTGTTTGCCTATATCGCCGGTTTTGCCATCCTTCCGGCTGTTTTTGCTGCAGGAATCGCCCCTGGAACGGGCCCTGGCCTTGTTTTCGACACGCTGCCGTATATCTTCTCCAGCATGGCCGGCCAGATGCCGGTTGCCAGCGCCATTGCCGCCATCCTCTTCTTTGCCGCTATTTTGGTTGCGGCGCTCACATCGTCCGTGTCGCTTATCGAGGTGGGCGTGGCGTATCTTACTGAGAGTAAAGGCTTTTCGCGCACCAAGGCTTGCATCGTCCTGTTTTTCATATGCGGCCTGGCTGGTGCGTTGTGCAGCCTTTCCTTCGGCCCGCTTTCCGGAATCAAACTCTTTGGTGGCGGGATTTTTGACTTTGCCGACAGTTTCGCGTCCAATGTCCTGCTGATCATGGGCGCATTGATTTGCGTGATCCTGGTGGGCTGGGTGATGCCCCGCAAGAAGCTGTTTGCAGAATTCACCAACCGGGGTATGCTGGCCAGGAATGTCCGGCTGTTCCCTGTCTTTCACTTCCTCGTGCGCTACGTGGCCCCGCTGGGCATTCTGGCGCTGGTTATCGCATCCGTCCTGTTATGAAACCGCGTGAACATTTCGGCAGCCGGTTTGCTGTCATCGCCGCCATGGCCGGGAGTGCTGTGGGGCTGGGGAACATCTGGCGTTTTCCCTACGTCCTGGGAGAGTACGGCGGTGCTGCTTTTATTCTGGTCTATATCTTCGCCAGCCTGCTGGTAGCGCTGCCGATCTTTTTTGCCGAATCCGTTATCGGCCGTCGTAGCGGCAGTGACACCTTTGGCGCCATGAATAAACTGGCTCCGGGCACGGCCTGGAAATGGGCCGGGTTGCTCACCATCCTGTCGCCCCTGCTCATTTTGAGCTACTACTCCGTTGTGGGAGGTTGGAGCGTGCAGTACCTGTTCAAGGCGTTGTCGTTTGATTTCACCGGCGGTGCGGCAGAGGCGGAGGTGGCCGGCTACTTCGGCCAGTTTATTTCTTCTACCTGGCAGCCTATCCTGTCGCATACACTGTTTATGGCGATGGTGGCGGGTATCGTCCTTGGAGGCATCAAAAACGGCATTGAGCGTTTCTCCAAGGTAGCCATGCCGGTGCTGCTGTTGCTCATCCTGTTCATCGTGGTGTATTCGCTGACCCTTCCCGGCTCAATGGCGGGAGTGAAATACTTGCTCAAACCGGATTTTTCCCGCTTGAATGGCGAGGCCTATGCCGCCGCGCTGGGGCAGGCCTTTTTCTCCCTTTCGCTGGGAGTCGGCACCGTGCTTACCTATTCTTCCTACGTGAAAAAGGAGGAGAATCTGGTGGTTTCCGGCGTGGGAACGGCCATCAGTGACCTGGTGTTCGCCCTCGTGGCGGCCTTCGCCGTGATGCCGGCGGTGTTTGCTGCCGGTTTTGAACCCGGTTCCGGCCCGGGCCTGGTGTTCCAGACCTTGCCGTATATCTTCAACAAAATGTCGCAGGGAATGCCCATTTTGAGCACACTGGTGTCGATATCCTTCTTCATTTCCATTCTGGCAGCGGCCTTGACATCGGCCATATCCATGCTGGAAGTGGGTGTGGCATATCTGGTGGACCAAAAGGGGATGAACCGGCGCCGAGCCACGTGGCTGCTTTCGCTGGGCGTGTGGCTTCTGGGACTTCTCTGCTCGCTGTCGTTTGGCCCGCTGGCCGATGTCAAGTTGCTGGGGCGCAATTTCTTCGACCTGCTGGATGCCCTCTGTTCCAACTGGTTCATGCCCCTGGGTGGCCTGATATTCACCCTCTTTGTGGGTTGGTGGATGTCCAAGCCCGATGTTCGCGATGAACTCACCAACGGCGGCACCTGCAACGTGCGCCTCTTCGGCGCGGTGTACTTCCTCATGCGGTATCTGGCCCCCATCGGCATTATGGTGGTCTTCCTTTCCAACCTGTTTTTGTAGGGCGGGAGATACACTCGCTCCGCTCGGTATGACAGGAGGGGAGCTCGCATCCCCCTCCGAATCTACGGTTGGGGATTTGAAAATAATTGCGTAATTTTGTGGTATGCGACAGTACTTAGACCTCCTGCAACATATCCGGGAACACGGCGCCATGAAAGAAGACCGCACCGGAACGGGCACCCAGAGTGTGTTCGGCTACCAGATGCGCTTCAACCTGGCGGACGGTTTTCCGCTCCTGACCACCAAAAAGGTGCACCTTAAATCCATTATTTACGAGCTTCTGTGGTTCATTTCCGGCAACACCAACGTGCGCTGGCTGCAGGAGCATGGGGTCACTATCTGGGACGAATGGGCCGATCAGGACGGAGAGCTGGGGCCCGTGTACGGTCACCAGTGGCGCTCCTGGCCTACGCCGGACGGCCGCAGCATCGACCAGCTCGCTCAGGTAATCGACCAAATCAAGCATAATCCGGACTCCCGCCGCATGCTGGTAAGCGCCTGGAATCCCGGGGAAGTAGACAAAATGGCCCTGCCGCCCTGCCACTGCCTGTTCCAGTTCTATGTGGCGGATGGCAAACTCTCCTGCCAGCTGTACCAGCGCAGCGCGGATGTTTTTCTGGGCGTTCCGTTCAACATCGCTTCTTACGCGCTGCTCACCCTCATGATTGCGCAGGAGTGCGGCCTGCAGCCTGGGGAGTTTATCCATACCACGGGTGACACGCACATTTACAAGAACCATTTCGAGCAGGTTGCCCTGCAACTGTCCCGCACACCGCGGAAACTGCCTGTCATGCGCCTGAACCCGGAGGTCAAGTCGGTCTTTGACTTCAAGTACGAGGACTTCACCCTGGAAGGGTACGACCCGTGGCCGGCCATCAAGGCCCCGGTGGCCGTGTAAGATATGACAATAAGCCTATGCAAAAGTGTTTAATCGTGGCCATCGGCCAAAACCATGAAATTGGCGTGAAGGGAGCCCTTCCGTGGCACATTTCTGCCGATTTGCAATATTTCAAGCGTACCACCAGGGGCTTTCCCGTGATAATGGGGCGCACCACGTATTTTTCCTTGCCGATTCGTCCACTGCCGGGGCGCAAGAATATCGTCCTGAACCTGGGCGGAGACCCCATTCCTGAGGCCACCTGCGTGTATTCCTTCGAGGAGGCGTATGCGGCGGCGGTGGCTACCGGGGCGGAGAAGTGCTTCATCATGGGCGGCGCGTCCGTGTACAAGGCCGCCATGCCGGACATGGACCTGCTGTACATCACCCATGTGCACGCGGCTGTTCCGGAGGCAGACGTCTTTTTCCCTGCCATCGACCCGGAAATCTGGGAGCGCGAAAGCACCTCGGAAACCTTTACGGACCCGGAAACCGGCTACCAGTTTGAGTTTGTGATTTATCGGAAAAGAATATGATTACCAAAGAGTTATGGGGCACTTCGCCTGACGGGAAAGAAATCTTCCTGTACACCTTGAAAAACGCTTCCGGCGCTTATGTGCAGCTGGCTAGTATTGGTGCGGCCATCGTCCGTGTGGTGGTGCTGGACCGCGACGGCAAGCTGGAAGACGTCGTAATCGGCTATAAAAATGCGGCCGATTATATCGGCGACGGCCCATGCTCCGGTAAAATCCCCGGGCGGTACGCCAACCGCATCGCCAAGGGAAAATTCACGCTGGACGGTGTGGAATATACGCTGCCCGTCAACAACGGCCCCAACCACCTGCACGGCGGCCCGCAAGGCTTCCAGAACCAGGTTTGGGAAAGCCGCATCCAGGACGATGCCGTCGAATTCATGTATTTTTCTGTCGATGGCGAGGCCGGCTTCCCCGGCAACCTGAAGGTGGTGGCCCACTACACCTGGGGCGAGGACAACTCCCTCAAGCTGGTGATGACCGCGGAGACGGATAAGCCCACCGTGGTGAATCTCACCAACCACGTGTACGTGAACCTGGACGGAGAAGCCTCCGGCAGCGTGCTCAAGCACAAACTGGAACTGAACGCCTCCCAGTGGCTGCCCACGGACGATACGCTCATCCCCGTCGGCGAGCCGCAGGACGTAGCAGGCACGCCCATGGACTTTGTGGAGGCAAAAGAGATCGGCCAGGATATCCAGGCCGATTTCCCCGCGCTCAAATATGGCAAAGGCTATGACAATTGTTATCTGATCGATGGTGCCATGCCCGGCCAGTTAACCACCGCGGCAGAGCTGTGGGGCGCCGTTTCCGGCCGTCACATGGAGGTGCTTACCACCCAGCCTGCCGTGCAGGTGTACACCGGCAACTGGCTGGCAGGCTGCCCCGCCGGCAAGACCGGCAGAGCGTACGAGGATTACGATGCCGTGGCCATCGAATGCCAGCACTGCCCGGATTCTCCCAACCGCCCGGACTTCCCCTCCACCGTCCTTCGCCCCGGCGAAGTCTTCGAAGAAGCCATCATCTGGGCCTTCGATGCCCGCTAGGGCCCTGTCCTTCCGAGCGGCTCTTGTCATTCCTCCCGGCCCTTGTCATTCCGAGCGAAGCCGAGGAATCTCCGGCAAAGCACGGGGCTAAAAATCCATCCCAAAGATCACCCCCACATACCAGGGGCGTTCCTGGCCCGTTTTTGCGTAGAAGGAGCCTCCCAGGTAGCTGAAGGAAACACCCAGGGAGGAGTTGAAGGGCAGCAGGAGCTTGCTCAGTTCTGCCGTGAAGTCGGCGCCGGCGCTCCAGAGATTGCCGCCGGACAGACCGGTGTAGTCTCCGTGCGGAGTGAGCACAAAATTACGGATATGGGCAATGCCGGGGATGTACCAGTCTCCCACGTAAATGGGAATGGCATAGTCCGCCGTCACCCTCCACTGCGTAGGACTGGCCTGGGCCACGGCCTGCAGGGATTCATCGTCAAAACCACGCGGCAGGATATTGCTACCCAGCTCGCCAAAATACAACTGTCCGCCCGGGGTAAGCTGGCGCTGCACCATGGCCGTGAGCCGAAGTCCCTGCGTGCGCCAGAAGCCCGGCAGATAGCCGTACAAATAGGCAAAGACCGTGGGAGTGAAAATCTTCTCCAACGACGGACGGAAAGAACCGCCTATTTCTGCGCCGATACCCAAATACGGATAGACCTGGTTTTCTTCGTGGGGAACGGTGATATAACCGCGCACCGACGCACTGATACGCTGCATGAGCACCGAAGCATCACTACCCACTCCCGCCAGTTTGTAGTGGGCCGGTAATTTGTCGAATCGAACCGGCGCCTCCCACAAAACGGGATCGGTGGCCAGCCAGTTATTGGTTATGGAATAACGCACCTGCGGGATAAAGCCGTAATTCACGCCAAATCTGCGCCAGGACAGGGGCACATACACACGGATGGAAGCATCTACCAGCGGTGCCTTCCGAAGGAAATAAGCGGTGCTCTGCTCCTGACGGGAGTCATTGATAAAGCGGTTCAGGTAATATTGTCGGGCCGATCGGTCTCCCAGGTCCAGCGAAGCCTCAAAGACTGGATACAGGCCTGCGTACACCAGCTTGGCATGGAAGGAGTTCCGCCAATTGGTCCGATTGTCCGGACTGCGGTGAAGGCTATACCCTGCACTGCCGTACACCGTCCCCAGGGAATTTTGGAAAAATCCCGTAAGGCCGATGGAAGCCGTTTTATACGAAAAGTCCATCGACCCTTCTTTCACGGCATCGTAATCCACATACAACGGCAGCCAGGAATGCAGCCGCAGCGGGTTCAGCCACTTGTAATAGCGTTTGGGCTCCGAAAGAGGCACGGGTTGCGACAGGTCCGGTCCCGGTCCCAGCGCTTTCTCCTGCGCGGTGATGACATCGGCAAGGGGATACGGGGCGATATCGGCAAAATTCACCTCCCGCGGCTTCAGGGAATCCAGCGGCGTGCGGAAAAGGTGCTCGCCGTTCAGCGTCACCGTCATCGCAATCAAATCTTTATCGTCCGTTATTGCATCCACCACGCCGTAGCGGCTGCTGGTGAGTTGCAAAAGCCGTCCGGTAGCAGGATAAAAGCGATAAAATTCATTGGTTCCAGTGGGGTCCGACACCCATTCCAGGTAGTCTTCGTCGCCACCCATGTTGGTCACCTTCTGGACGCTCGGCGCCAGGATTTCCCGCCACTCGGGCGTTACCTGATAAATGCCATAGCCCCCTACGGAGATGGCCGTTGTGTACAAGGTGTCCCCAATCCATCCAAACTCCGAGGGCTGGTACCCGTCCGGAACCCGCGTCCGGGCCATTACGGAGCCATCCCGGGGCGATAACTGCACCACATAATTCTCGCCATTGGGCTTGTATTCCGCCACGGCTATACGGGTACCATCCCCCGAAGGCTGCGGATTCTGGTAATGATGCCCTTTGGCCAGCGTACGCACTTTATCGGTATTGATGTCATAATAGGCGACGACGCTTTCTCCGGCCAGTTTCCAGCGAGGATGCAATCGACGCTCCATAAAGTAGAGCCGATTCCAGTTGGGTTCATAGGCCATCGACATATCCAGCCCGTTCACATAGGTGATATGCCGCACCTCTCCGTCCTTGATAGTCACGATTTCCGGCGCATACGTAAACCCGTCGCGAAGGGCGAAAAGGGTGCCGTTATTGTCGATTTGGGGCGAACAATAAAAGATGGGATACGACGAGTTGCGGGTGATTTGCTCCTGCGGGATGAGCGGTCCGCGCGCGATGGCATCGGCCTGCCAGATATGATTTACCGTGTCCAGGATGGCGCGGAAGGCTTCGTTGAAGTTCGGGAAACCGTTGCGCTTGAGGGTGCTGCGGAAACTGTGGGAGAACAGCCAGGGCCGCTTACTGGCGTTCTGGGCGTTCTCGTGCATGATGGTGGGGTTCCCGGTAAGGAGACGGGAGCCGGCAACTGTAAGGTACCCCACCTTGTAATGATCCGGCGTGTAGTGCTTGAAGGAATCGTAACGCCAGCGGAACCAGTTGCGATAGTCCCCCTGGTCCAATGCTACGCGGTAGTAGTTCAGGAAGTCTGCCGTACGGGCGCGGGTGCCGTTCCAGAGGCCGGTTTCCACCGTGACCGCATCGCCTTCTCCCAGCGCATGGCCCAGGAAAATCTGATAGGCCACCGGATTCCATGCCTGGCCGATGATGTATCGAAACGCTTTAAAATACTTCCGTTCCCCCTGTTGGAGCTGCGCCTGATGGCGGGGCTCATGGGAAACCAGCTGGATGCTCCAAGGTGCCGGATCCGAACAAACGCCATTAGGGAGCGTCTGCAGGTCCATGCGGGCCGGGGCCCAGCCTACGGAACCGTTGGGGTAGGGATTGGAAGGGTGAAGCAAGACGGGCAGTTTTTTCCACTGGTTGTCGCCGGGAATGATGCCGTAACTGCGGCCTACGGGCTCACGGAACTGCTCCAGCTGGGTGGCATACACCCGGGCCAGGGAATCCAGGCCGGCGGGATATATGAGTTGATAATGACTGCTTTCCAGCGTGTACCACTTTACATGAGCAGGGTCTTCCCCGCCCAGGAAGAACTGGGCGCGAAGGGGAAAAGTGGCCAGGAGCAATAGCAGGGCCAGTAAGGTCTTGCGTTTCATAAGGATACAAAAATACAGATTTTTCCGTAAATTTGCGTGTTATGAACGTGAGAAAACTTCTTCTTGCCAGCATTTGCTTGCTGGCACTGGCCTGCGGGCCCCGGAAAGTATCGGCCCCGGTGAGCCATACCCGTGCATTTCCTGCGGTTGAGATTCCACTGATGATTACCGAGCCTGCGGAGCGCATGGCCTGGCTGGGGGAACATTTTTGGGACCGGTATACGGCAACGGACAGTCTGTATTACAGCGATTCCGTCACTGTGAACGGCGTAAAGATGGAGGAGCTGGAAAAACAGATGGGCATCTTTGTCACCTTGCTAGAGCAGGGGGACCCGGAGAGTGGCGAGCGGGCCATGACGAACCTTTATACCCGCATGGAGGCATTCCAGCAGACCTTTGCTGAGGCCAATCTGTTACCGGAACTCACTGGTTTGATTTCCAGTTACTTATATGATCCCAACTCGCCCGTTCGGAGCGAGGAACTGTACCTGCCGTTTGTGCAGGGATTGTCGAACTGCCAGCTCATCACGGGTCTGGACCGGGCACGCTATGCCCGCGAGGCTAGGTTATGCGCTTTGAATCGACCCGGAACCCGCGCGGCGGACTTCCGCTTTGTGGATACGGCCGGTCGCAGCCATACGCTGTATGGGATTAAGGCCGATATGATGCTCCTTGTATTCGGCAACCCGGACTGCCATGCCTGCAAAGAGCTGCAGGCGGCCCTGGAAGAGTCCGAGGAACTGTCGGGGGCCATTGCCTCCGGTGAGCTGAAGGTGGTGGATATTTATATCGACGAGGATATCGATGCCTGGAAAAAACACATTCCTGAATACCCCACTACTTGGATCAATGGGTACGATCCTGCCTTTATGATTCGCACGGATTTGTTGTACAACGTTCGCGCCCTGCCTTCGCTGTATCTTCTTTCTGCCGATAAAACCGTCCTCCTCAAAGACGCCACTCCGGAGCGGTTCTTCGCCGCCCTGGGGCTGTAGGCCGGAGAATCCTCGGCTTCGCTCGGAATGACAAGAGGGGCGGCTCGGAATGACAGGAGTGACGGGGAGGAATGACAAGGGTATAGGGAGTTTCCGGGAAAATTTGTATCTTTGTAGTTCGGCGTAACAAGGACAAAATGGCAAAAATAGCGGAAGATACCCCCATGCTCAGGCATTACTTCGAGGTGAAGGCACAACACCCGGAGGCTATTCTGTTGTATAGGGTGGGGGACTTTTACGAGTGCTACTCGGACGATGCCATCACGGCCGTGCGGGTGCTGGGGCTGGTTCAGACCAAAAAGTCCAACGGAGACAAAGGCCCTGTTGCCATGGCCGGCTTCCCGCATCATGCGCTGGAAAACTATCTTACCAAACTGGTTCGTGCCGGATTCAAAGTGGCCATCTGCGACCAGCTGGAGGATCCAAAATTCGCTAAAAAACTGGTCAAACGCGGTGTAACGGAAATCGTCACGCCCGGCATCTCCTTCGGGGAGAACATGCTGGAGGTCAAGGAGAACAACTTCCTCTGCGGCCTCACCGTGGAAAAAGACCGTTGCGGTGCAGCTCTCCTGGACGTCTCCACCGGCCAGTTCCAAATTGCCCAAGGCAATCTGGATTACATTTCCACCCTGCTGGGCTCCTTCAAGCCCAAGGAACTGGTGGTGCAGCGCGGCTACGAAAGAGGCCTCAAGGAGCGCCTCGGGGACTATTTCACCACTTCTATCGACGAATGGGCCTTTGTGTACGATGCCGCCGTAGAGCGCCTCAAACGGCAGCTCGGGGTAGACAGCCTCAAAGGCTTTGCCATCGACCCTTATCCGCTGGGCATTTGCAGCGCCGGGGCCTTGTTGGTATACCTGGAACAGACGCAGCACGTGGGCCTGAAAAACATTTGCACGATCGGCCGCATCGACGAAGCCAAATTCGTGTGGATGGATCGCTTTACCCTCCGCAACCTGGAGGTGTTCCAAAGCGCTTCCGGAGCCGACGGCGTATCGCTGGTGCAAACCCTGGACAAGTGCTCCAGCCCCATGGGCGCCCGTATGCTGCGCTCCTGGCTGGCCATGCCCATCCTGGACCGGAAGGAGCTGGAAGCCCGCTACGACTGCGTGCAATACTTCTCGGAAAATCCGGAAGTCCTGGAGGAGACGCAGATCAATCTGGGCAAACTGGGCGATATGGAACGCATCCTGGGCCGCGTGGCCACCGGCAAGGTGAACCCGCGCGAGGTCATGCAGCTGAGCCGGGGCCTTGCGCTCATGACGCCCATCAAGGAGCGGTTGCAGGGGAGTGAAGCCCTGTCCAAGCAGCTCAAAGGCATGCAAAGCTGCGAAAAAATCCTGCAGGAAATGCTGCGGGTCATGGACCCGGAACCCGCCATCCAGCTTGGAAAAGGCCCCGTCATCGGCACGGGCGTAGATCCGGAACTGGACGAACTCCGCGCCCTGAGCGCCGGCGGCAAGGACTACCTCCTGCAAATGCAGCAAAGGGAGGCGGAGCGCACGGGCATATCGTCCCTCAAAATTGCCTACAACAACGTTTTTGGCTATTACATCGAGGTGCGCAACAGCTACCGGGACCAGGTGCCGCCGGAGTGGATCCGCAAGCAGACGCTGGTGAATGCGGAACGATACATCACCGAAGAACTGAAGCAGTACGAGGAAAAAATCCTCACGGCCGAAGACCGCATATACGCCATCGAATCAAGGCTTTACACGGAGCTCATCGCCAAAATCCAGCAGCAGATTCCGCACATCCAGACCAACAGCCGTATTTTGGCCAAGGTCGATGTCCTCGCGAGTTTCGCCCAGCAGGCCCTGGAGAACAAGTACTGCAGGCCCGAACTCAACGACACCAAGGTGCTGGATATCCGGCAGGGCCGCCATCCCGTGATTGAAACCCTGATGCCGGCAGGGGAGGAATACGTCCCCAACGACGTCCTGCTGGACAGCGACAAACAGCAAATCATCATCCTCACGGGTCCCAACATGGCCGGTAAGAGTGCTCTGCTTCGGCAGACGGCGCTCATCGTCCTGATGGCCCAATGCGGCAGCTTTGTGCCCGCTACGGAAGCTCATATCGGCTGGTTCGATAAGATTTTCACCCGCGTGGGCGCCACGGACAACATCTCCCGCGGCGAGTCCACTTTCATGGTGGAAATGCTGGAAACAGCCATGATCCTCAATAATTTAAGCGCCCGTTCGCTGGTGCTCCTGGACGAAATCGGCCGTGGTACTTCCACGTATGACGGCATGTCCATCGCCCGGGGCATCGTGGAGTTCATCCATGAGTACGGCAAGGGTGCCAAGACGCTTTTTGCTACCCACTACCACGAACTCAATGACCTGGAAGGCCTCTTCCCCCGCGTGAAAAATTTCCACGTTGCCGTGAAGGAAGTCGGGAAGGAGGTCATCTTCCTGCGCAAACTCCGCGAGGGCGGCACAGCCCACAGCTTCGGTATCCACGTGGCCCGTATGGCCGGCATGCCGCAGCAAGTGCTGGAGAGCGCGGAACGCACCCTGAAAGCCCTGGAAAACAGCGAGAAGCTGGAGGCCATCGGCGCGCTCACTCCCGTGCGTCCGCACACCACCAAGGAAGGTCACGTAGAGAAGGACGGCTCCATCCAACTGAGCATGTTCCAATTGGACGACCCGCTCCTGGAGAGCCTCCGCGACCGTCTCAAGTCCGTGGACCTCAATAATTTAACGCCGCTTCAGGCTTTTGATCTGCTGCGGGGTATGAAAGAGGAGCTGGGGCTGTGAAAAGGGTTCTGGTCATAGCGTATTACTGGCCGCCGTCCGGAGGGTCGGGGGTACAGCGCTGGGTAAAATTCGTCAAATACCTGTGCGCCGAGGGCTGGGAGCCCGTGGTGTGGGCGCCGGAAAATGCCGCCTACCCGTCTATCGACAATACGTTTGCTGCAGAGGTGCCGCCGCAGGTGGAGGTGCTTCGCGGGCCCATCTGGGAGCCGTATGCCGCCTACCGCAAACTCACCGGAGCCAAAAGCACGGAAGTGACGGAAATCTCCTCCGGTCCCAAAACCTTCAAGCAACGCCTGTCCCTGTGGATCCGGGCCAATCTCTTTGTGCCGGATCCGCGCATCGGCTGGGTACGCCCTTCCGTCAAACGCCTCAAGGCTTATTTGAAGGAGCACCCGGTGGATGTGATGGTCACTACCGGTCCGCCGCATTCGGTGCACCTGATTGGCGAAAAACTGCACAAGGCGTTGGGCATTCCGTGGATTCCGGACTTCCGGGATCCGTGGAGCAAGATGTATTACCTGAAGCATTTGCCCATGACCGGGCTCAGTTGGAAGCGGCTGCGGAATATGGAACAGCGGGTGCTGGACAACAGCAGCACGGTGCTGGCCTGTACGCCGCTCATGCAGGAGGACTTCCAGGCCATGACAAAAACGCCCGTGGCCTGCATCACCAACGGCTACGACGAAGAAGACTTCATCGGCCCCGTACCTCCTATGGACGGGCATTTCAATATCACCCATACCGGTCTTTTTGCGGCCGATGGCAACCCGCTTGCGCTGTGGAAGGTGCTCGGGGAAATGGCCGCCGCAGATCCGCATTTCAAGGCGGCGCTGTGCCTGCGCCTGACCGGAAAGGTGGACCGGGAAATCCTCACGGCCATCAAGGCGGAGGGGCTTATCGACAATGTTGTTTCGTTGGGCTATTGCAAGCACGCGCAGGCTGTGAAAGAACAGCGGAGTGCCGGCATTTTGCTGCTGCCGCTCCGGAACGACCCGCAGTACAGGCCCATCCTGCCCGGCAAGTTGTTCGAATATCTGGCGGCCCGCCGGCCGGTGCTGGGCATCGGTCAGGTGGACGGAGCCATGGCCCGCGTGCTGGCGGCTACGGAGGCTGGCTGCACCATCGGCTGGGACGATGAAGAAGGCCTCAGGACCTTCCTGGAGGCTGCCTGGCGCACCCATTGCCGGGGAGGCATTCCGGCTACCGCGGGGGACATCGGCCCGTATTCCCGCCGCGCTACGGCCCATGCCCTGGCAGAATTGCTGGAGCGAACCTGTCATCTTGAGCGAACGAAGTGAGTCGAAAGATCTTTTTGAACATGAAACATTGGAAAAATATACTGATTGCCCTGGGCGTCGTGGCCTTGTTCCTTGCACTGAGTTACGGATTCGTGCCGCAGGTGCTGGATGGGAAGATTGTGAACCAGAGCGACATTTCCGGCTTTGTGGGGATGTCGCACGAGATGAGTGAATGGAACGCCGCCCATCCGGATAATCCTACTTACTGGACGGATTCCATGTTCGGCGGCATGCCCACTACGGCTATCTCTACGCAGAACAAGGGCGATTACACCGAGTGGCTATACAAGCTACTGCTGGTGGGGAAACGCCCGGCGACCTACCTGTTTATTGCGCTGCTGGGGGCCTTCCTGCTGTTTTTGGCACTGGGGGTGAACTGGACCATTGCCTTGGGCGGGGCCATCGCCGTGGCTTTTTGCAGTTACAATTTCCAGATTATCCAGGTGGGGCACAACACCAAGATGCAGGCCATCGCCTTCATGCCCTGGGTCCTCGCCGCGCTGGTGTATACTTATCGTTCCGTGAGAGATGGCCGATCGGGGTCGGCCATGACGCCCGGCGCCACCGTCACTTCCGCCGCCACCGTCACTCCCGCCTCCACCGTCACTCCCGACTTGATCGGGAGTCTCTTCCGTACCCTGCTGGGCGCCACTCTCTTCGGGCTTACGCTCTCCCTGCAAATCAAGGCCAACCACCAGCAAATCACTTACTACTTGGCCATCATGGTGCTGCTGTATGCCCTTGTGGAACTGGTGCACACCATCCGGACCAAGGCCTGGAAGCCTTTCCTGCTGGCATCGGCCCTCTTGCTGGTGCTGGGTAGCGCAGGTATCGCCACCAATGTGAATAAGTTGCTGCCGTTGGCCAAATATACGCCGCAGACCATGCGCGGCGGGTCCGAACTTTCCAAGGAAGGCGCCAATGCAAGCGGCCTGGACCTGGACTATGCCACCGCGTGGAGCTACGGCTGGGAGGAACTGCCCAACCTGATGATCCCGGATTTCAACGGAGGGGCATCGTCAGGGGCTGTGAATCCGGAAAAATCAGAGACCATAAAACTGCTGCGCCGGGCGGGTCAGAAGAACCTCAAGGAGACGGCTAAACAACTGCCTTTGTACTGGGGACCGCAGCCTTTCACCGCCGGTCCTATGTACATGGGTGCCATTACCATGTTCCTGTTTGTGCTGGGCCTGGGCCTGTACCGCGGTCGGGAGAAATGGTGGCTGCTGGCGGCGACGCTGCTGGCGGTGCTTATGGCGGTCGGCAGTCATTTCATGGCCTTTACGGCCTTCTGTTTCAAGGTGTTGCCGTTGTATAACAAGTTCCGCACGGTGTCGATGGCGCTGGTGGTGCTGCAAGTCACGCTGCCGGTGCTGGGCTTTGTGACGCTGGACCGTATCGTCAGAGGAGAATATGACCGTGGACGCTTCCTGAAGGCTTTTTGGTGGGCGCTGGGCATTACCTGCGGCTTCTCGCTGCTGTGCGTGATGGCTCCCAGCCTCTTCGGAACCTTCGAAGGACCCAACGACGCGGGTATGCAGGACGTGCTCGTGGAGGCGTTGGTGCAGGACCGCATCGCCCTTTTCCGTGCCGATTCTCTCATGGCGCTGGGGCTCATCGTGGCATCGGCCCTCCTGCTTTTGTGGGCCTATCTTCCTAAGAAAGAGGTCGCGGGCTTCGGGCGTAAATGGGTGGCCGCCCTGTGCATTTGCCTGCTTAGCGCCGCCAACCTGTTCATCGTGGGCAAGCGTTACCTCAACGCGGACCATTTCACCACCCCGCGCGACTTCAACAAACCCTTCGCAGAAAGGCCCGTGGACCAGATTATCAAGGCCGATAATGACCCGCAGTACCGCGTGCTGGACCTCACGGTGAATGTGTTCAACTCCTCCGTGCCGTCGTATCATCACAAGAGCGTGGGCGGTTATTCGCCGGCCAAGCTCCAGCGGTACCAGGACCTCATCGAGCACTATCTGACGCCGGAAATCAGCAGTTTGTATAAGCAACTGAATGCGGCCGATTCCCTGGAGGCCGTGGAGGCGTGGATGGCTTCTGGTACGCCGGTGCTCAACGCCCTGAACACCCGCTACGTGGTGCTGGACGGCAATTATCCGCCGCTGGTGAACGATGGCGCCTTTGGTCCCGCATGGTTTGTGGATTCTGTAGTGGTTGCTTCTGGTCCGGACGAGGAAATCGCCCTCCTGGGCGCCGTGGACCTCCGCTCCCAGGCCGTTGTCACCGAGCCCGTGGCCCTGCCGGGCACCCCTTCTGTCATACCGAGTGAAGCGAGCGTATCTCACGCCCCGGAGGCCCCCGTCATCCCCGGCGGGGCCCCTGCCACCCCCGTCATCCCCGGCTCGACCGGGGATCTCATCCGGATGACCTCCTACGCCCCCAACGAACTCCACTACCAGTACACCGCCGCCACCGACCGGTTGGCCGTGTTCAGTGAAATCTACTACCCCAACGGCTGGCACGCCACCGTTGATGGACAGCCCTTGGACCTCCTCCGGGCCAACTGGACCCTCCGTGCCGCCCTCCTTCCGGCCGGCTCCCACGAAGTGGTGATGACCTTCCTCCCGGACAGCTATCGTATAGGCGCCACCGTCTCCCGCGTGGCCTCCCTCACCCTCCTGCTGCTCCTGGTGGTCGCCATCGCCCTTCCCCTCACCCTCCGCAAACGCGCGAACTAACCCCGACCGCCCGGGGTGTGACAACTAAGGAGCTGAGTATCAGCATATTATAACATAATCCTCGTTCGATTTTTGAACGAGGATTATTCTGTATCTTGCTGATTATCGGTATGTTAGTGATCACCCTGTTGGGGGATGGTTTGGGACGATAGGGCCGATTTGCTCCGGCCCCGGCCTACACGCTGGCAGCTACCCGGCCGGCCAGGTCCAGGAAGGCCTGGGAGTCCGGGCGGTTGAGCAGGGCCACGGGTTCGCCGTTGTCCGCGCCTTCGCGGATATCCTGCACCAGGGGAATCTGGCCCAGGAAGGGAATGTCCAGGTTATGGGCCATCTGGGAGCCGCCATCCTTGCCGAACAAATAATACTTTTCTTCCGGATGGGCGGCCGGGGTGAACCAGGACATGTTCTCCACCAGTCCCAGGATGGGCTTGTTCACCTGCGGATTGCGGAACATGTTCACGCCGCGGAGCACGTCTGCCAGCGCCACCACCTGCGGGGTGGTCACGATTACGGCGCCGGTCATGGGGACATCGCCAATGAGGGAAATGTGAATATCGCCGGTTCCCGGAGGCATGTCGATAAGGAGGAAATCCAGCGGACCCCAAGCGGTTTGCAGGATAATCTGCTTGAGGGCGGTGGAGGCCATGGGACCGCGCCAGATGAGCGCCTGCCCGGCCTGCGACACGTGGCCCACGGAGAGCCACTTGACGCCGTACTTCTCCACCGGGATGAACAGGTTGGTATGTTCGTCCTCGCCTTCCATTTCGATGGTAACGTCTTCCGTTCCTGTCATGGTGGGGATGGAGGGGCCGTAAACATCGGCATCGGCCACTCCAACCCGATACCCCAGCCGGGCCAGCGCCACGGCCAGGTTCACGGTGACGGTGCTTTTGCCCACGCCGCCTTTTCCGGATGCAATGCCGATGATGTGGCTCACTTCCCGCAGCTGCTCCAGGTTGAATTCAATGCCTTTGGGTGCGGGTTTAGCCGGTTCCTTGACGATGGTATCCACCTGGATATCCGTTCCGCCGGGTAAATGCCGATACAGGCATGCCTGCACAGCCCCCACCAGGTAGTTCTTCAGCGGGTCCGGCCGTTTGGGAAAGCCAAGTGTCACGTGGACGCTGTTATCGACAATGGTTATCTTTTCCACCAGCCCCAGAGCCACCACATTCTGGTCCTCTTTGGCCGGATGCTGCACCTCCTGCAGCCACTGCAATATTTCTTTCTCGTTCATGCGCTTTGCGTTAGGGTATGCAAAAGTACGAAATAATTGGCACTATTACCAATCCTCCTCCGGAACTGGACAGCCTGTGGATATTTTGGTCATACAGGGTGTGACAACTAACTAATTGTAACAGAGTCTGTTATATAATAATCCTCGTTCGAAAACCGAACGAGGATTATATTGTAATTGCTTGATAGCCATGTGATTAGCTGTCACGGTGGCGGGGCGGAACCTTACTTCGCGAAGGTGAGTTCGTTGATGATGTTGGAGGCGCCGCCGTATTTCTCCACCAGCCAGAGGACGTAGCGGATGTCCACGCAGATGCAGCGCTGGAGGTCCGGCTCGAACATGACGTCGGAGCTCATGCTCTCCCAGTTGCCGTCGAAGGCCAGGCCGATGAGCTCGCCCTTGGCGTTGAGCACCGGGGAACCGGAGTTGCCGCCCGTGATGTCGTTGTTGGTGAGGAAGCAGGTGTGCAGGGTGCCGTCGGCATCGGCCCAGCGGCCATAGTCCCCGGCTTCCAGGAGGCTCTTGATGCCGGCAGGCAGCACGAACTCAGGGTTGGTGGGGTCTTCTTTCTCCAGCAGGCCGCGGGCGGTGGTGTAGTACTTGTACACCAGGGCATCCTTGGGGCTGTAAGGCAGCACATGGCCGTAGGTGAGGCGCATGGTGGAGTTGGCGTCCGGGTACAGGGCCTGGCCTTTCTGCCACTCCAGCAGGGCGGCGGCAAAGTGTTTGCGGGCAATGTCGAAGGTAGGATCCGGCATGGCATACAGGGCCATGTAGGAAGGCATCAGGGCTGCAACGACAGCCTGAGCCAGCTCATTGGCCGGGTCTGCATTCAGCTGCTCGGCGGTAGCGGCCATCATGCTGGCCTCGGAAACAAACACGCTCTTGCTGAACAGCTCTTCCACATAGGCCGGGATGTCCATCGTGGCAAAGTCGCGTTCGCCAATCTTGAGGTAGTTGGCGGGATCGGCCGTTTTCCGATAGTGCTCCAGCATAGCCACAGCTACTTTCTTGTCGATAGAAACCACATAGTCCCTATACTCTTCGCGGATGCGTTCGCGGGCGTTGACCAGTGCAAGCACGGAATCCTGACCCTGCTGCAAACCACGAGCATAGTAATTGGTAACGCCGGCGGCAAACTGCATGAGTTCAATCTGGTAAGGGCCTTCGATGATACGGTTCACGGCGATGTTGGCTGCCTCGTTCTTTTCCACATTCTTGGCGATTTCGGCCACAGGGTCCCCATACAGGGCCTTGCGCTCCGGGGAAGCCTCGATCCAGGCCTTCAGGTTGGCCTCTTTCTGCTCTTCGCGGCCGATGATGTTGAGGGCCTCGAAAGCCAGCTCCTCACCCTGCCATTTCTTCCAGCCGTTGGCGGAGGAAGCATATTTATCGGCATATTTGAGGCGGATGGAAGGATCGGCCACCATCTGCTCCCACATGATGTCCTGACGGATGGTACGGGCGTCGATACGGACGCGGTTGTTGGCGATCATGCTGTTGAGCTGGGCGGCGGTCTGGTAGCGCTGGGTGCGGCCAGGATAACCCATCACCATGGCGAAGTCGCCTTCCTTGACACCGCCGGTGGCAATCTTGAGGCTGCGGGCGGGGTTGTAGGGAACGTTGTTTTCGCTATACTCTGCGGGCATGTTGTCGGTACCGGCGTACACGCGGAACATGGAGAAGTCGCAAGTGTGGCGGGGCCACATCCAGTTGTCCGTCTCTCCGCCAAACTTACCCATGGATGCCGGGGGAGCGCCTACAAAGCGTACGTCTTTATAGGTTCGATACACAATGACATAGTGCACGTTGTCGTTGTAAAAACCCGTTACGGTGACGCTGCAGCCGGGGTTGGCATCCTCTGCGGCCTTCCTGAGGGCTTCTTCCGAGATAGTGCCTTCCTCAATGACCTTGGTCACGTCTTCCATGCTCACCAGGAAGGTGACGCTGAGGCCGGGGCAGGGGATTTCCTCCCCAAAGTTCTTGGCCCAGTAGCCGTCCATCAGGTAGTTGTGCTCGTCCGTAGACAGGCCCTGGATGCTGCTGTAGCCGCAGTGGTGGTTGGTGACCAGGAGGCCCTGGGCGCTGATCATCTCACCGGTGCAGCCGCCGCCGAAGTGGACGATGGCATCTTTCAGGGAAGTTTTGTTGATGGAGTAAATCTCCTCCGGGCTCAGCTTGCAGCCGGCAGCCTTGAGGTCTTTTCCGTTAAGTTGTTTCAGGAGCGGCAGGAGCCACATTCCTTCGTCGGCCATGGCGCTTACCGTAATGGCAAGACCGGCCAGGATAGCAAGGATTTTTTTCATGAAAATGAGAATTATTTGCACAAAGATAGTTAAAATCGATGAGATATCGGCCTTTAAATGACTAAAACAGCGACGGTTCCAATTCCTTCACATGGAACGATTTCCGATGCCAGGGGGTGTAGCCGTGGGCGCGGATGGCGGCGATGTGCTCCGCGGTAGGGTAGCCCATGTTGCGGTCCCAGCCGTACTGGGGGTACTCCGCCGCCAGCTGCCGCATGCAATCGTCCCGATAGGTTTTGGCCAGGACCGATGCCGCCGCAATGCTGGCATAAGTGGCGTCGCCGTGCACCACCGTTTGGTAATCCTTGAAGCCATACGGGCCGAAGGGGCGGAACTTGTTGCCGTCCACCAGCAGGAAATCCGGTTTAGGTTCCAGCCGCAGTACCGCCCGTTGCATCCCCGTCACGGACGCCCAGAGAATGTTCAGCTGGTCGATTTCCTCTGCCGATACGGCCTCCACCGCCCAGGCGATGGCTTCCTGCTCGATGATGGGCCGCAGCGTCTCGCGGGCCTTTTCGCTCATTTGCTTGGAGTCGTTCAGGAGGGGATGGAAGAAGTCCGGCGGCAGGATGACCGCCGCGCAGTACACCGGCCCGGCCAGCGGCCCGCGTCCGGCCTCGTCGCAGCCGGCTTCCAGCCTTCCGGCCTCGCAATATGCCTTCAAATTCGGTTTCATCGACACAAAAATACTCAATTTTCACTATTTTTGCGTCCATGATTAAGGAAATGTCTTTTGGGAAGTGGCTGGGGCTGCTGGTGTTGGCCCTCTTCCTGTCGTTGCTCATGTATGGATTTGCCGGCATGGTGGATTTAGTGCCCCATGGCTGGTGGTACGCCGGGATATGCCTGGCGGTCAGTGCCGTTATGATACTGGTCTATTCCCGTTTCGTGCGCCTGTTCGAAAATGAGAACGCACACGACGTGCCCATGGACCGACTCCCCGTAGACACCGGAAAAGGCCTGGGCGTGGGTTTGGCGTATTTTTGCGTAGTGACGGGCATCATGGCACTGCTGGGCGGCTACAAGGTTGCCAGCGTCGGGGCTCCGGTCAGTGAGCTGATTTGGGCCTTCTGCTATTTCGCCGTGGTGGCCGTAGGGGAGGAGATTGTCTTCCGGGGCGTATTGTTCCGCTGGATCGACGAAAAATGGGGTTTCCCGTGGGCGCTGGGCATATCGGCCCTGCTTTTCGGCCTCCTGCACTGGACCAATCCGGGGGGAACGCTTTGGGCCGGCATCGCCATTGCCATCGAGGCGGGGCTGCTACTGGGAGCGGCGTACAAATGGTCCGGGACGCTATGGTTCCCGATCGGCATCCATTGGGCCTGGAACTTCTCCCAAGGTAATATTTTTGGCTTTGCGGTATCCGGTCAGGATGCGGGCGCGACGTTGCTTCATGCACAGGTGCAGGGGAGCGACTGGCTCACCGGCGGTGTCTTTGGCGCAGAGGCTTCCGTGGTGGCTGTGGTCGTGGGCTTGGCAGTATCGGCCTGGTTCATTTGGCGTATTTCCAAGCAATAGCTATTGCTTTTTAGGCTAAAATCCCTATATTTGCAGACTACGTTTGAAAATTGAAACAATTTAATAACACCAATGAAAACTTACACAACTAAAAACATCCGCAACATCGTCCTTATCGGCGCTCCCCGCAGCGGTAAAACCACCCTGTCGGAGGCTATGCTGTTTGAAGGAAAGGTCATCGACCGTCGTGGCACCGTGGAAGACAAGAATACGGTGTCGGACAACACCGAGTTTGAGCAGACCAACCAGAAGTCCATCAACGCCACTCCGCTGTACGCAGAGTTCAACGGCTGCAAGATCAACTTCATCGACGCTCCCGGTTCCGACGACTTCTCCGGTGGCGCCCTGGCTGCCTTTAAGGTGGTGGATGCGGCTATCATGGTCATGAACGGCACGGCCGGCATCGAGGTAGGTACCTCCCTGTATGCCCGCTACGCAGACCAGTACGGCATTCCTATGGTTATTGCCGTGAACCAGCTGGACCACGACAAGGCCAACTGGGAAGGCGTTCGCAATGCCATCCATGAGGAGTTCGGCAAAAAGGCCGCCCTGTGCCAGTTCCCGGTGAATCCCGGTGCCGGCCTGGAAGGCTTCGTGGATGTCATCACCATGAAATATTACAACAAGAAGAACGAGGAACTGGACATCCCCGCCGCCTATGCGGACGAGGCCGAGGAACTCCGCGCCGAACTCATGGAGAAGGCTGCAGAGGGTTCCGACGAACTCATGGAGAAGTTCTTCGAGACCATGGATCTCACCACGGACGAAATCCGCGAAGGTCTGCGCCTGGGTCTGCAGAAGGGTGAAACCATCCCCGTGTTCTGCGTAGCCGCCAAGGAAGATGCGGGCGTAAAGCGCCTCATGGAATTCACCGTGAACGTGGTTCCTTCTCCTTTCGGCAAGGAAGAACCCACCGTGGACGGCGGCACCCTCAAGTGCGATCCTGCCGGTCCCGTGGCCCTGTTCATCTTCAAGACTTCCGTGGAACAGCACCTCGGTGAGGTTTCTTACTTCAAGGTGATGAGCGGTACCCTCAACGAGGGTGCAGACCTTGTGAACCCGGAAACCGGCAACGGTGAGCGCCTCAGCGCCATCTACGCAGTGGCTGGCTCCAAGAAGGAGAAAGTGTCCCAGATTTCCGCCGGTGACATTGGTTGCGTCATGAAGCTCAAGGCTGGTAAAACGGACGTTACCCTGGCCCAGAATGGCGTAGAGGCCATCAAGCACATGGTGTTCCCGGATGCCAAGTACCGCTGCGCCGTAAAGGCCGTGGACAAGAACGACGAAGCCAAAGTGGGCGACGCCCTCAACAAGATCGCCGCTCAGGATCCTACCATTGGTGTGGAATATTCCAAGGAACTGCGCCAGACCATCCTTACCGGTATGGGTGAGCAGCACATCAACTACGTGAAGTGGAGAGTGACCAACGAGTTCAAGCAGAACATCGAGCTCTACGCTCCCAAGGTGCCGTACCGTGAGACCATCACCAAGATTGCAACGGCCCAGTATCGTCACAAGAAACAGTCCGGTGGTGCCGGTCAGTTCGGTGAGGTACATCTGCTCGTTTGCCCGTACGTAGAGGGTCAGGAAGCTCCCAAGAACTTCAAGATCGACGGCAAGGATGTGGTGTTCAACTTCAAGAGCCAGGACATCACCGACCTCGAGTGGGGTGGCAAGCTGGAATTCTACAACTGCGTTGTGGGTGGTTCCATCGACCTGTCCTTCATGCCCGCTATCCTGAAGGGTATCAAGAGCAAGATGGAAGAAGGCCCGCTTACCGGTTCCTACGCACGTGACATCCGCGTGTATGTCTATGACGGTAAGATGCACCCGGTAGACTCCAAGGAAATCGCCTTCATCATCGCTGGTCGTAACGCCTTCAAGGAGGCCTTCCGTCAGGCCGGTCCCAAGATCCTGGAACCCATCTACAATGTGGACATCTTCACCCCGAACGAGTATGTAGGCCCTTGCATGAGCGACCTGAACACCCGTCGCGGCATGATCATGAACCAGGATATGGAGAAGGGCTTCACCGTGCTCCACGCCCGCGTTCCGCTCGCAGAGCTGTACCGCTACTCCACCGTCCTGAGCTCCCTCACCGGTGGTTCCGCTACCTTCCAGATGAAGTTTGCGGAGTACGTACAGGTTCCGGCCGACGTCCAGACCAAGCTGCTGGCAGAATACGCTGCCCAGGAGCAGGAAGAGGACTAGTTCCCGGTTTTTCCCAGACGAAGGGCGGCCCTGTTGGGTGCGCCCTTCTTTTTTGCTGGTGGGGCGGGGCTGGCCGGGGGACGGCCGTGACAACTAACGCCGTGATACTCAGCATATTACGCAATAATCCTCGTTCGATTTTTGAACGAGGATTATCATGTAACGCTCTGATAGCCAGGCTATTAGCGATCACCCAAATCGCATGGGTTTACTGCCTGGACAGTGTCTGAATCAGATCATCCGGGGTTTTGTACAGGCCGGGGGCGGTTTCTGGGGTGATGCTGCCACAATCCACGATGCCCCCCAAAAAAAATGCGAAAAAAATTAAAATATCGCTTGCGATATAAAATAATTGTCGTATATTTGCATCGTGAACGATATAAATTAACACAAAATACAAAGCATCATGAACGCACAAAACTCCATCCAGATCCTGCAGGCCTATGCTACCGGCCTCAGCGCACAGTCCCGTCAGCACAAAGTACAGAGCCAGGTTTTCGCCTCCATGGGCCTGAACAAACTGGCCGAGAAGTATGCAGGCCACTCCGTAGAAGAGGCCGAGTGGGTAGACAAGTTCGTTGCCCGCATCATCGACCTTGGCGGTGAAGCCAAAGTGGAAGCCACTCCTGCGCAGACCGTCTACAAAGACGTGGTTGCATTCCTGAAAGCAGACCTTGCCATTTCCGTGAAGGAAGTTCCCGTACTGGGCCAGATGACCCTCTCCCTGGCAGAAGACATGACTACTTACGACCTCCTGAAAGGTTACTATCAGGACGAGGAAGAAGATATGTACTGGATGCAGGGACAGTTGGAACTGATCGAAGCTATCGGTTTACAAAACTGGCTCGTAAAGCAACTCTAATGAGAAAGTTTATTTTTGCGGCCCTCCTGGGGCTTCTGACCCTTGGAGCGGCCGCCCAAAATGAAAAAGCTATGGCTAGCATTTACGATTTCACCACCCTGAACAATAAGGGGAAAGAAGTAAACTTCAAGGACTATGAAGGCAAGGTGCTCCTCATTGTGAACACCGCCTCCAAATGTGGTTTCACTCCGCAGTACGATGGCCTGGAAGCCCTGTATCAGCAGTATAAGGACAAAGGTTTGGTGGTCATTGGCTTCCCCTGCGACCAGTTCGCCGGCCAGGAGCCCGGTTCCAACGAGCAGATCGAGGAGTTCTGCCGCCTGAACCATGGCGTCACCTTCCCCCTCATGGCCAAGACCGATGTGAACGGTGCCAATGCAGAGCCTATCTTCGAGTTCCTGAAGGCCCAGGCTCCCACCGAGGTGTACGACGGCCTCAAGGCCAAAGCCACCCACAAGCTGCTCAAAAGCTTGAGCAAGAGCGTGGAGAAGGACAGCGATATCCTGTGGAACTTCACCAAGTTCCTGGTGTCCCGCGACGGTACCATCGTCAAGCGTTATGCTCCCGTGGTAGAGCCCAAGGACTTTGCCAAGGATGTAGAAGCGATGCTTTAAGAAGGGTATGCAGGAACAGCTCAAATTGGACAACCAGCTCTGTTTCAGGCTGTACACTGCCTCACGGCTGATTACGCAGGCCTATCACCCGCTCCTGAGCGGAATAGGCCTGACGTATCCGCAATATCTGGTGATGATGGTGCTGTGGGAGCAGGACGGGATGCCGGTGAACGACATCGCCAAAAAGCTGCACTTGGAAACCAACACCGTTACGCCGCTCCTCAAGCGCATGGAAGCGGAAGAGTTCATTACTCGCAAGAAGGGTAAGGCCGATGCCCGCCAGGTGATTGTCCACCTCACGAAAAAGGGGCGCGAACTGGAATCCCAGGCCGGCTGCATCCCTACCCAGATGGGTGAGACGGTGGCCTGCCGCAGCATCACCCCGGAAACCGCCCCCGGCCTGTACAAAACCCTGGATGACCTGATTCAGACATTGTCCAAGCAGTAAACCCACGCGATTCGGGTGATCGCTAATAGCCTGGCTATCAGAGTGTTACATGATAATCCTCGTTCAAAAATCGAACGAGGATTATTGCGTAATATACTGAGTATCACGGTGTTAGTTGTCACGCTCAAACCCGGTTACCAGCGGAAGGTGGCGGAGAGTTGGATGGAAAAGCCGGGCATGGGATAGCCCTGGACGATTTGGTAGGGGGTGTCGAAGAGGTTGTCCGCCACCAGGCCCAACAGCAGGGCCCGGCCGGAGCGGGAGGCGCCAAAAGGGGCGCCGGACGAAACAGGGAACCGGAGCGTGTACTGCACCGCCGCGCTGCTGATGGTCCAGGGGGCCAGGTAGTAGTCCGGGGTGTTGGCGGTGCGGGACCAGCGGCTGCCGGTAAAACTGCTGTCCCAGTTAAAAGCCAGATTCTTCCAGCCCAAACGCAATGCCACACTTCCGCTGTGCCGCGGGATATACGGAATCTGGTTGCCCCAGGTCTGGCTCCCAAAAGTAGTATGGTCCAGCGCCTGCTGGAAAGTGTAGCGAAGCGTCCCGCCAACCTCCCACGGGCCGCTGTGCCACAGGGCGGAGGCCTTCACATCGACACCGGTGATATCGACAAGGCCGATATTGAGCATGGTCCAGCGGAACTGCGAAAGGGTGGGGATGGCGACGATCTTGTTGCTTACGCGATTATAATAAGGGGACGCGCGTAACTCCAGCTGCCAGGCGCCGGGCTGCAGGGCCGCACGCAAATCGACACCCACCTGCAACGCCGCCTCCGGCTCCAGCGAAGCATTTCCCATAAGGCTGTAATAGAGGTCGTTAAAGGAGGGGAGTCGATACGAACGCTTCACGAACGCGGTCGCCTCCAGCCACCGGAGCGGCGCCCAGAAGAGGCTCAGCGAAGGCATCCAACTGCCCCGATAACCGTTGGAACGGCTCCAGCCGCCGGCAGATGGCGTGTCGAAGGTATCCCACGCGCCCTGGTACACCAGGTGGGCCGCCGCCCGGAAGCGGGACCAGACCAGCCGCGTGGCCAGCGCCCCCGTAAAAGTGGTCCGACGCGGGGTGACAAACTGTCCCACATCGGCATTCAAAGCATTTCGCTGCACATCCGTGGAAAGATCCACCGACCAGGGGCCTGCCAGCACCAGCGACTGGGCCAGCGAGAAAAAGCCCGACTGCTGCCTGTAATGCAGGTCGTAGGGCAAAGCCATGGGATTTTTCTCCGGGTGGGTGTTGTAATGGGTGTAATTGTTGGCGTACTTGAAACGGATGGCCGTGCTGTAGCGCGCCGTCCATTCCTGCGTCCAGCCGCCCTGCACGAAGAGGTCCTGGTCGGCCTGGCGTTCCGCGCTGAAAGGGAAGGAGGCGCCGCGCCGGATGACCGGCCCCGGGAAGCCCCGCTCGGAGCCGTAGCCGTACACCCGCACCTGCCACTGCCCGCCGCGTACCCGGCCGAAGAGCTGGGCCTCCAGCCGCAGGCTGCGGATATCGCTGTTTTCCCGCACCAGGGTGGTGTCGAAGCAGGGGTATTTATATCGACCGGAAGAATACAAGAATTCAGCCGCCGTGCGTAAAATCAGCGAGGAGCTCAGGCGCTGATCCCAGCGGACGGACGGGTTCACCGTAGCAAAGGAACCGCCCCGGAGCCGCACCTGCCCTCCGGATGCCTCCGGTACAGAAGACTCCAGATGTACCGCCGCCCCGGAAGCATACTCCTTGGCAGTCTGTAAACGGCTGGTTTTCTGTCCATTATAGAGCAACACCTGCCCTAGCCCGTCCGTGGAAAATCGACCCAGATCCACCTGCATGTTCTGGGAATTGTCCACCTGGATGCCGTCCAGGAAAATCCCCACATGCTCGCTGCCCAGGCTGCGCACGTTCACGGTCTTGAGGCCGCCCACGCCGCCATAGTCCTTCACCAGTACGCCGGTAAATGTACGCAAAATATCGGCCACCACCAGGGGAGCCGATACCAGCGAATCCACCCGGACCGCCTCTGCAGCCCGCACAACCGGCAGCTCCTTAACAGCATACACGGTGGCCGGCGCCAGCGAGTCCGGTTCCTGCAGGAACAGGGCTATGACGGCCGCAAGAATCACTTCCAGACGGCAAAATGGCCCGGGCAAACGCCCGCCGTCACGCTCCAGATCTGATTATGCTCGTTGTAGAGCCGGTAACAGCTTACGCTTCCGGGATTGAAATAATCGCCGGCATCGCCAACCAGCATCAGGGAGAGCCCCGTCGAATCCTCCACGACGGCCATTCCGTAAGGCACGCCGCCCAAATCGACAGGATAAATGGTAATCTTTCCTTTCACGGCGTTGTAGGACCACACCATGTAGTCGTGCTTCGCGTTAAAGTCAAATTCATTCTCCGTGCCGATACAATACACATTATCCCCCAGCGCAAAGGAGCAGCTGACATGCGTATGCTTAAAAAGATCACTCGTCACGTGCGCCACCTCTTCAGGCGCCGTCGCCGGGAAAACGTACAAACCGGTGTGCACGTCATAATAGTTGCCCAGCGAAGTCACAAAAATGTGCCCCTTGCCGTCCGCATACACGTTTTTCAGGTTCACCTCCACCTCCACGGTATGGGTCACCTTGAAAGTTTTTGTGTCGATAATGCTGACAGTATTGTCGTAGGAGTACAGAGGCGGCAACTGGCTGGAAATGCCGCCGGAATTGGCCACGTACAACTTGCCGTCGTAGTAGGCAATACCCTCCGGCTGATAGCCCACCTCCACGCTGCCATCGACCTTATAGGTGCTCAGGTTAATCCTGTAAACGCAGCCCTTGGGGTTGGAGGAGTCGGCGACGGAATAGTCCGGCCCGTAGGTGGCAAAAGCGCCCGCCCAGGAGGTTACGTAGGCATATTGACTGTCGAAAGCAATGTTACGGGGCGTAGGCAGGTCGATGACGGCAAGTTCAGTCTCATCGGCAGCGGCAACCACCTCCACGATGCCGGAGTTGTTCACCACCATCCATACTTTATCGTCATGGATGGCGATATCGTTGGCCACATCGCCCAGTCCGGCCGCAGCGGAAGGGTTCATTTTCTTGAAGGCGCCGGTGATATACAGGCCGTCGCTCAGGCGGAGGAAATCCAGCGTGGCGTTGTTGGCGCCCATCTGGCCCTCATTGAGCACGAAAACTTTTTTGATGTCCTCGGGGAACTCCCCAACCTTAACTTTCTCCCCGGTCAGGGAGGCGTCTTTGGCCGGCGTTTCCGGCACAGGGTTTTTCTGGCAGGCTACTACACTGAGCACGCCAAGGGTGAAAAGCAACAGGGCTTTTTTCATGAAAATTAGATATTTACGTTAGCGCACCGGCTTGTCCCCGAGCCAGAATACTTAACTGGATCCAGGCAGGTCTTCTGACTTCTCCCGGCCCCGGCCTTCTCGGGGTTTCCCCAATGGCAACGGATGCGGAGCCGTTATGGATAACACAGCTGCGGGCACAGTTCCGGTCTCTTACCGGCTTCCCTTTTGAGCCTCCTTGAAGGCACCTGAATCTGGGCACAAAGATACGAAAAAAGCCCCGGAAAAGACATTCCGGGGCCAGAAATCTACAGGTCGATCAGCGGTTCTCCGCAGCCTCTACGGCTTTGAAGTAACGGTAGCTGCTCACCTTGACCTCGCTGATGGAGTTTTCGTCGCACACGATGGTGCCGGCGGGGTGGTTCTGCAGACCGCTCAGGGTGCAGTAGTGGCTCATCGGGCCCTCGATGGCAGCCTGCAGGGCGCGGGCTTTCTTGGAGCCGAAGGCCAGGATGACCACTTCCCGGGCGCTGAGCACGGTGGCTACGCCCACGGTGAGGGCCTGTGCAGGAACGGCCTCCGGGTCATTGCCGAAGAAACGGGCGTTGACCTCGCGGGTGTCCTGGGTGAGGGTGACCACGCGGGTGCGGCTGCTCAGGGAAGAGAAGGGTTCATTGAAGGCGATGTGACCGTCTTCGCCCACGCCGCCCAGGAACAGGTCGAAGCCGCCGGCCTTCACAATGGCCTCTTCATAGGCTGCGCATTCGGCCTCAACATCCTTGGCGTTGCCGTTGAGGATATGGATGTTCTCGGGTTTTTCGTCGATATGGTCGAAGAGGTAGCGGTGCATGAAGCTGTGGTAGCTCTCCGGGTGCTCCACGGGAAGGCCCACATATTCGTCCATGTTGAAGGAGATGACGTTTTTGAAAGAGAGTTCACCAGCCTTCACCATGCGGATGAGTTCTGCATAGGTTTCGATGGGGGTGGAACCGGTGCAAAGGCCGATCACGAAGGGCTCGCTGGTACGGGCCGCCTTTTCTTTGATTTTGGCTGCGATATAGTGGGCAGCCCACAGAGAACCCTCAGAGGAGTTCTGACGGATGATAATCTTCATATCTTAGTACAATTTCAAAAATACTTCAATGGCTTGGTATTCCGCCATGCCCAGCTGATCGTACAGGCGGGCGGTGTTGGAGGTGCGTTCTTCTGCACGCTGCCAGAATTCGCGCGGATCCTCTCCCGGGAACGGGACGATGTCCTTCTGGGAAAGGTGGCGGAAAATGGCGTGACGCTTTTTGACAACCTCGTCCGGGGACAGCGGGACGGCCATATCTACACGGCCCAGTTCCCATTCCATCCAGGCGCCGCGGTACAGCCATACATGCGTGTCCTTGGTCCAGGCTGCGCCCTCTTCCTTCAGCTGCTCCAGGGCCTCCAGGGCGGCTTCCGTGCACACGCGGTGCGTGCCGTGCGGGTCTGCCAGGTCGCCGGCCATGAAAATCATGTGCGGCTTCAGCTCGTTCATGAGTTTTTTGATGATATCCACATCGGCCTGGGTACGGGGGTTCTTCTTGATGCCGCCGCTCTCATAGAACGGAAGGTTCAGGAAGTGGGCGTTGGTGTTGTCGTTGAGGCCGAAGGAACGCACGGCGCCGCGGGCTTCGCTGCGACGGATGGCGCCCTTCATGTTCAGCAGTTCGCGGGGCTCCGGCTCGCCGGGACGCTTGCTTTCAACGAGCTTTTTCACCTCGTCGAACTTGTCTGCAAAGCCCAACTGGTAGGCGCAGTCCATATGCTGGAGCACTACATCGTCGTGTACGGCCACGTTGCCGGAGGTCTCATAGGCAACATGCACGTCGTGGCCCTGGGACACCAGGCGGATGAAGGTGCCGCCCATGGAGATGACGTCGTCGTCCGGGTGGGGCGAGAAGATGAGCACCGTCTTGGGGAAGGGTGTTGCCTTGACGGGACGCGTGCTGTCATCGGCATTGGGCTTGCCGCCGGGCCAGCCGGTGATGGTGTGCTGGAGGTCGTTGAATACGTCGATGTTGATTTTGTCGAAGGGGCCGGCCTTCTCCAACAGTTCGCTCAGGTTGTTGTTCAGGTAGTCCTTTTCTGTGAGCTTGAGGATGGGTTTGCCAGTGACCTCGCACAGCCAAACCACGGCCTTGCGGATGAACTTGGGCGTCCAGTCGCAAGGACCTACCAGCCAAGGGGCTACGCTGCGGGTGAGCAGGCTGGCGGCGGTTTCATCGACATAGAAAGAGATGTGGTCGTGAAGCTGGAGCAGGGAGGCCGGGCAGTCGGTGGTGACAGGGCCTTCCGCGATGGCTTTTACAGCGGCGGCTTTGTCCTCGCCCCAGGCCATGAGGATGATGCGTTTGGCGCTGAGCATGGTGCTGATGCCCATGGTGATGGCCTTGTCCGGCGTGGCGGCGATATCGCCATTGAAATTGCCGGCCTGGCGCTTGCGGGAGCCATAGGAGAGGCGGACGACGCGGGTGCGGGTCTTTTCATTGGAACCGGCCTCGTTGAAGCCAACCTGTCCTTGCTCGCCGATGCCCATCACCAGCAAGTCCAGGTTGCGGGCCATGGCATCGAAACGGATGCAGTATTCCGACAACTGCTCCTTGGGAATGGAGCCATCCGGCAGGTGGATGTTCTCCTTCAGGATGTCCACCTTGTCCAAAAGGGCCTCGTGAATGCGGTGGTTGCGGCTTTGCGCTTCCTTTAAGGACGAAGGATAATACTCGTCGATGGAAACCACTTCCACATTTTTGAAAGAGACTTTTCCGGCGGCGCAGCGGCGGGCCAGCTCATTGTACAACGACATGGGCGTGGTGCCGGTGGTGATGCCCAGGCGGAAGAGACCGTCCTTGTGTGCATTGATGGAGTCCACGATGAAATCGGCAATGGCATAGGACGCCGGGCGGGACTCTGCATACACATTCGTCCAAATTTTCTCATACGTGTGCAGAATGCCTGCAGGGAGGTCTTTTTCTATGAGACCGCCCTCGTACGGAAGGGTGAAATGCTTACTCATGGTTATTAGTGGTGTTTTGTGTTATTTCAGGATGTTCTCGATGCGTTCCAGTTTTCCGTCCACCGGTGCCGGTTTTACTCCCAGCAGTTTGCAAAGCATGGGATACAGGTCGATGTTGCGGAACGCAGACTTTTCGCCAGGGGTGAAGGGGGCCTCATAGGCCACCTTGAAGTCCGGGCCCACGGCGCGGAAGGCCACCATCATGTCGGTTTCCTTGCAGTCGAAGCCATGGGTGCCGTTGTTGCGGGACGGGGCGAAGTTGAACTGCCAGCCCAGATCCGGGCTCACGATGAGGTCTCCCAGGCGCTTGGAGGTGCCATAGTGCAGATACTCAGGTACTTCTCCGTGCTTCCACACGGAAAGGTGCTCCACCTTGGACAGGCGGTTGTACAGGCTGTCCACATAGCCTTCCTGGGCCCAGATGCTGGTGGGAAGGTTGCCCACCACTTTCTTGGTCCATTCCTGCGGCATTACGTCGTACCAGCCGATGAAACGGTCCTTGGAGATATCGGTCATGCCGTGGTCGCCGGCCAGGATGAAGTTGATCCGGTCTCCGTGCGGCAGGGCCTTCAGGCGCAGGTACAGGGCGTGCATGAGGCTGTCCATGTGCTCCGCCATGGCTTTGGTTTCCGGGGAGAAGGGGCCGTAAACGTGTCCCTGGTGGTCTGGCTCGTCAAAATAACCCATGACCAGCTGCGGACGTTCCTCCTCCGGGAGGCTCATCAGGCGGACGATTTCATCGACACGCTCGTCGAAGTTCCAATGCGGTTTCTCGTCCCAGTGGCGCCAGTAAGTAGGGTATTCATTGCCTTCCGGGCCGATGGCGATGTCGGAGCCCACCCAATATACCACGCCGCATTTGACGCCCTGCTTCTGGGCAGTGATCCAGATGGGTTCGCCGCCGTAAAAGTGAGGGTCGAAGCGGGTGTCCTTGCTGTTGATAGCGTAATCACTATCTGTTTCCGGGTCCCAGAAACTGTTGTTTACCAGTCCGTGGTGGTCCGGAACCAGGCCCGTGGCCATGGTGTAGTGGTTGGGGAAGGTGGAGGAGGGGAAAGACGGCTCCATCCGGGCCTTGACGCCTACGGTGGCCAGGGAATCGAAGAAAGGCATGTCGTAATAATCGGCATAGTCCCACCGGCTGCCGTCCAGGGAAATGATGACGGTGTAATTGGCTGGCTTACTGCTGCATGCCGTTAAACCGGCCAATAAAACAAAGAACAGGAGGATTTTTTTCATGCGTCAAATTGTTGTAACAACAAAAATACGAAAAAACTTGTATATTTGCGCGGATTAAATCGTCGAATTATATGATGAAGAAAATATTTTTCCTGCTCTCTTTGGTGACGCTCCTGTTTGCAGCAGCGCAAACGGCTGATGCTCAAATCAGTTTGGGTGTAGGCTCCGGTAGCCGCATTTATACTTTCCAGGAGGGGAACAACCCTGCCAAGCCTGGTGTTGCGCCCACCATTTCCGTGGAATTCGAGGCCAACTTCCGCCTGTCCCGGGTTTTTGGCCTGTCCGTAGGTGCAGACCTGGCCGGAGTGGTGGGTTATCACTTCATGGAAAACAAGAATAAAAACCTGGGTGAAATTTATCTGGAAGCCCCGGTTCGTGCTAAGTTGTACATTCCGCTGGGGGCCAAGGTGGACCTGTATATTTTTGCCGGCCCCGTGGCTTCGGTGAACCTGGTCTCCGGCGATTTTCACGCCAAACAAGTCACGGATTATTACCAGACCATTCCTGAACTGAGACGCTTCGACGTCATGCTGGGAGGCGGCGTTGGCATAGAAATCATCCGCCACATCCGCGCCACCGTCGGCTATGACCACGGTCTCATCAACCGCGACGGCCGCCCGGGCTACAATTCCCACACCGGCGCACTCAAGGTGGCGGCGTATTACATGTTCTAAAGCTTGAAATTCCAGTTGAATCCCAGGATGATGAGGCGGCGGTTCTGGTAGATTTGCTCTACCCATACCTCGTCTCCATACACGGAGGTGTACTGGTTCTTCTGCATGTGTTCCAGCAGGTCTTTGCCCTGCAGATAGAGGGTAAAGTTCTTGAATTTTTTCTGCACACGCGCGTTTAGGGTCCAATAGGCCGTAACCAGCGTGTGCAGCGTCATTGTAGGGCTCTTGTAGTTCATATCGGCCCCGATGCTCCAGCCGCTGCCCAGCTTGACCAGGAAATCGGCCCGGATGCGCCAGTCGTCCGTGTTCTGTTTTTTGTTCTCCAGCGTGGCGATGCGGTAGGTGTGGGTGTACTTGACGTTCAGGTTGGCGTCCACCCACTTGCTGGCCCAGGAGAGCGTGTTGTTCATGCCCATGACGTGGCTGTTGGAGGAATTCATCCAGGTGAACACTTTGTACTCGCGGTCGTCTATTTTTTCCATCTGGAAGGTTTGGTCCACCTCGTTGAGTTTGCGGGTATAGAAGGTAGAGGAAGAGGCCGAGAACCGTTTATAGCGGAATTTGTAGTCTATGCTGAAGGTGGAGGAGGTGTTGGATTTGAGCTCCGGATTACCTCTCCAGATTTGGTTGATGAACGCACCGGGCCGCTCAAAGGAGCAGGTTTGCAGGTAGGTGGGATGTTTCACCGTGCGCTCATGGGAAAGGCCCAGCTCATGGGAGGGATGGATTTTCCAGGAGAAGGACGACTTGCCCACCACGTGCGGAACAGCCGTAAAAGGCGTGTCTTGGTGTTTTTCTGTCTGCAGTTGGCGGAGATATACCTGCAGGCCATAATCCGCCTTTACCCTTATCGGGCCAAAGGTGTAGTCTGCCGCTACATAGGGCTCTATCTCCGAGGTAAAGAAGAGGAACTCTTCCCGAATGCTGGTGGAGTCTCTCCATACGCTGTTTTTCTCCGACAGGGGATTAATCAAGGTTGCGCCGCTGTTTTCGTCGTAGGTGTATTTGGCGTTAAGGCGGAGTCCCGGGTCCAGAATGAGTTTGTGACGGGTCTTAAGGAGGGTGTCCCGCAGGTGTATGACGGCATCTGCCGATATGTGGCCGGAGAAGGGCGTAAGTTTATAAATCTTGGCCCATAAGTTTGTTTTAGCAGGATCATCTGAGTCCCAAATCTCACTTCCCTTGGCACCCATTGTATTCCACTGATTAAAGCGGCTGTCCGATTTGTATTCTGTGGTGAGGCTGCTTTGCAGGGTTCTGCGGCCCAGCGCATGGGAGGTCTTGAAGCCGCCCGTGAAGGTGAGGCGTTTGCGGAGGGCCCATTCCTCGGTGTAATCTGCCGACTGGATGGTGGCGTTGACGGTTTCTGCGTCGTTGGTGTCATCCTGATAGCGGAAGTTGAACCAGGCGTCGTAGCGCTTTTGGGTGGCCGGCGTCCAGGTAAAGTCTGTCCGGAAACCCAGGTCCAGGGGGCGGGTGTTGGTAGATTTAATGAGCGCGCGCAGATTTAGGTCTTTCTCCTCCTTGCCCTTTGCCTCAAAGCGGTAGCGTTCAACCGTTTTTGGCTCAAAGTTGGCCTTGAGTTTGGTGCTCCACTGGAATTTGGGACTCTTGTAGCCAAAGCCCACATTCCCTTCTCCCAGCCCGTGGCCGATATAGGGATGTTTGTCGTCGAAGATTTCCCCGCGCAGGCTTTTCATCCAGCCGCCGCCACCGGCAACGTCAAGGTTTCCATACCACTGCTGCGCACGGGCACTCCCCGCCGCCATCAGCAGCAGTGCAAGTATGCAGATATACCGAGCCCTTCTCATAAAGCACAAAGATAATGATTTTCCGTCAAAGGCAATATCGTGCGTCTTTGCTTTTCTCCCTATCATTCTTTATTTTTGCAATATGTTCAAACGACTTGCACTCCTTCTTTTGCTGGCGGCGGGGCTGCCTTTGGCCTTGCAGGCACAATCATCGGCCCCCAAATGGATGCCGGATAGCGTATATTACCTCATGCCCCACTTTAGCCAGGGGTACGTTTTCCTTCGCGGGCAAATGCCGGCGCAGGGGAAGATGAACATCTGCGCCGTGGACAACACCCTCCGTTTCCTGGACAACAATGGGACGGAACTGTCTTCAGGAGAGGACAATATCCTGAAGGTGGTCATCGACAACGTGTCTTTCCTCCGTTATCAGGACGTCTTTTACAGGCTTTACCCCGTAAAGGACGATGTTGGCGTGGCTCTGTGCCGCAGAGTGATGATTATCCGCGACAAAAAAGAGGCGGCCTATGGCGGCACGTCGCAGACCAGTTCCACCAAGCAGTACAACACCTTGTATGCCGACGGTGTCACCTACAACCTGAACGACGGCAAAGAGTATCCGTTTGAAGTCACGGAAACCCTATACCTCTATAAGAGAGACACAGTTTTCCCCCTGACCAAGAAGTCTTTACGCAAGATTTTTGCCTCACGCAAGGCCGATATCGACGCCTGGTTCCGGGCCGGACATTCCATGCCCGACACGGTAGAAGAAACGCAGGAGATGCTGTCCCTGTGGGCGGAATAAGCCCTTAGATTACCGGAAGCGGATGCGCGAGCGAATGTCCATGGGGACCTGGCGGGCATCCACAAACTGCCACTCGTCTATCATGTAGCCGCCATGCTGCTCAATGCTTTCCTCAATGGCGTCCATGATGCCCAGCTCATAAAAGAGGTCTTCCGTGGACATGAATCCGTACTTGGGGTCCTCCGGAAGTTTGACCTCAAGGATGTCGGTGCACAGGTTGCACGCGGCAATGTCCCGCAGAAGCTGGTCTTGGAAAGAAGTATCCGCGCTCACCATGTCCTCTTCAATTTCCTGCTCCGGCTCATAGCCATCAAAAATGTCGGGGTCTCCAGCGCCGATGGATTCCAGTTCCTCCGAAGACGGCAGCCTTACCAGCCCGCCCGTTGCGGCGTTTAAGAGCTGGACGAACATATAGAGCCGCTGGAAACCCTTCATGGGCCTGATCACGTAGGATTTGTCGTCCTCCAGCACAAAGACAACCGTGCCGCGGATTTCCTGGGCCTGGCCATAAATGAGGGTGCCGGCCATATTGTCCGGAAGGTCCTTCATGTAGCCGTCTTTGTCTACCAGCATGGCCACGTGGCAGCCTTCCAGGGAGAGTGCTTTGGTAATGCGGGTGAGCAGGGGCGAAAAGTGCACCACGTCAAAGCTGCGGGCTTCCAGCTTCTGAGCCAGGCCTTCCAGATCCAGTTTTTCCGCTTCTTCCACGTCCATGGCATAATAGAAGCCCTGCGGATACACAGCAATGATGCCCAGGCTATCCTTCCCGTTCTCTTCCTCGGGATTCACCTTCAGGTACTCCTTGAGCCACAGCGTTTCAATCTCTTCCGTATACTGGGAAAGTTCTCCGGAAACATAGCCCCGGGCCACCTGCTCCAAGGTAAACTGCTCCCGGTCCCCCAGACGCGCCGCCTGCAGGCTGGCTTGGGCCACGCCTTTTCTGCCCAGCTCCTTCAGGATGTTCGCTTTGAGCCAAAAACAGCTGCTGTGGCCCATCTGACAGCCACGTTCCAGCGGCTCCAGCGCCTGGACCGCGTCCTCCTGATAACCCAAGTTGCCAAAATACAAGCAACAGCCCTTCAGTAAACAAGCATTGCGGTCATGATGTTCTATGGCATAATCCAGTCCTTGGGCAATCTCCTGGTGAAGCGCCTCTTGCTCCTCCTCGGGAAGTGCCAGGAAAGTCTCCTGATCCATCCCGGCCTTGAAGCGATGGCAGTTTACAGCCCCCTTCCGGGCGCCTTCTTCCGCCACGGCGCATGCCCGGGCTTCCTCTCCCTGACTCCGGTACAGGGTGGCCAGGGAGTAATAGCTCTCACAGTCTCCCCGGTCTATACTCACCTGAAAAGCATTTTCTGCAGCTACGGGATCCGCATCTTGCAGCGCCTGCCCCAGCAAATCATAGTAGAGCGTATCACAGTCAGGGTGCTTTTCTATGTGCTTTTGGATGATATCGGCCACCAAAGCGGGGTCCTCGGGGAAACCGTAGTCTCCGTATATGGTGTTTTCCATGGTCAGGATCGTGGCCAGTTCACTGCCTGCCTTATAGGAGGTATCCATTAGAGCGGCGTGCGCCTCGGGGGTGGCTTTGTCGGCCTCTATGCGGCCGTCATAGTACATCCGGGCCAGGGCGGCATGGGCATCCGGGACGCCTTTGGCGCCGGCCCAGGCGAGCAGGACCTCCGCCTCTTTGAGGCACGCCCCGCCCGGATTCACCAGTGACAGCCATCGACCATAGCCGTAAGCGGCATAGGGGTCTGTTTTGCTGTTGGCTTTGAGCTTCTCCACCATCTCCGGGGAAAGGCTTTTGGTGCGCCAGGGGGTAAGAAAATGCTGCAGAAATGCGCGGTCAGGGGTGATATCAAAGGTCTTTGTCATGGCATTCATAAATGGCTGGACGTTTTACGAAGATACAAAACTTTTGCTATCTTTGCAAAAACACATAACACTATGGCAACACTGAATCTTTCTTACGAGGACCTTGCGTCTGTAATTTGCCTGGCGGCGCATCTGGCCAATGCCGATGGAGAAGTTTCCGACAGCGAGATGGAGGCCATCCTCAAGGCCATCACGGACCAATACAATTTTGAAGGCAGGGAAGATCTCCTGAGGCAATATATCAATGACGGCATGAATATGGATCCCAGGGAGGCCGTCAATCATATTGCCGCGTTCGGTCCCACGGAAAAGCAATGGGCGTCCAATTTCTTTGTGAAGACCATTGTGGCCGATAACAACCTGGAGGAGAACGAAAAGAGCTTGTACTGGGACATCATGGAAAAGTGCGGCCTTCCGGACCACAACCTGGAGGCAGACGATACGGCTTCAAACGATGCTGAGCCCAACCTGGCCCGTCAAACCGCCATCGCCATCAATTACAAACGCGTGAACGGGGCCATCTGCGACGGATCCATCCAGTATGTGCAATGGGAGCGCGGCCTGAACATAAGGGATAAGGTTTTCCAGTGGTTCAACGACGCCGAAACCCTCCAGTTCTGCAGAAGGACCCAGACCCTTGCGGTCGTCAACGAGAAGATGGGCTTTGCCGCCGGATGGAAACTCGTCATGATTTACGCCAGAAAGGATTATTGGGCCGATCCCAAACTCAACAGGGCCGCCAGCGTAATAGCGGAAGAAGAAATTTACGGTCCTGTCCTCTTTGCCCTTGAAAATCAGGACAAGTCTCTCATGGGCTTCAATTACAAGAGCTTTATCCAGCGCTTCATCGAGATTCTCAACGCCCTTGACAACAGCATCATGGTAGCCGGCGAAGAGAATCCGCAACTCTCGCGCCGCTATCTGCAGACGGCGCTTACGGAGCTCGCCACCCTTCAGGAAGCCTAAAGATTATTGGTGAAAATAGGGATGCAGGTCGATATAAAGGAGCCCGCCGGACGCCGCTGACTCTGTCCGGAGAACGCGGACGACGGCATCATTATCGACCTGCGAACTGCTTACTAGACGGTCGGTGCTATTCCAGTCAATCAGCGGGTTAGGGATGCCCGTGCTGTAGTCCGTGCGCTCGGTGGTGGCCAGGTACTCGGAGGCAACCAGGGTGACCGTACGGGATGCCCAGTCCTCCTTCCAGCTGCCGTTCTCGTACAGGACCACGCCGTCCTTCGACAACTTTTTTACCTGACTGCCCTCGTAATAGCAGTCCACGCCCACCTCGCAGGAGAAAAGGGCCTGGCCACCGGCGGTAAGGGCATATTTGAAGACCGTCAGCAACTCCGCATACGTGAGATTGTACACGTAGATGTTATTGTCGAAGGGGAACATATCGTACACATTGGCCACGGTGATGTTCCTGCGGGACTGTCCGTTGAGCGGGAACGTGGCGCGGATGCCGCCGCTGTTTACAAAGGCAATATCGGCATTGCCTGCCCGACGGAGCAGGTCGCACATCCAGTTCGCCATGGACGATGAGCGCCCGCCACTGCCATTAAGTGAATACGTGGTGGCTCCCACCGCGATATAACCCAACACATCCTGCTGCGCCTGCGCCGTGCGGGAAAGAGCCTCGTCCGACACGGCCATTATATCGGCCGACAACTCCGACGAAAACTGCGCCAGGTCGCGGTAGGCATTCACCTCTCCCATGACCATCTTGTCGATGGACTTGAATGTCGTCTTCCCGGACGCATCGACCGAAAACACCAGACGCCCGGTGGCATAGCGCTCACAGTATCGCCCCCCTTGCAAGTAGGCGAGTCCCCAGTTGGTCGTTCCCATGCGGTAGGCATGCGAATGGCCGCCAAGGACAAGGTCGATGGCGGTGTCCTTCCCCAGCTGGGGCGCTACGTCGGAGGCGTCGCCATGCACCAGCAGAAGCGTTGCGTCACAGGCGCCGGAACTTTCCAGTTCTTGCGCCATGCGATTGGCGATGGAATAATCGGCCCGGATGGAATAGCCCTGGCCTTTAAACCTCGAGGTCATGATGCTATTGCTATAATTGACGGCAAAGCCGACGATGCCGATTTTGACCGGAACCACCTCCCCGCGGGCGCTGACGGCCGATTTTTCCACAATCACATAGTCCTTGGTGAAATCGACCCGTTTTCCGTCCTGATACAGGTTGGCGCACACCACGGGGACCTCGCCGGGATACTGCTTCCCCTGCCACTCATAGGCGGGCAAGGTGGCATCTTCCTCCACCAGGTTTTCCACGCCCCAGTCAAACTCGTGGTTGCCGAGGGCAACGGCATCGTACCCCATCCGGTCGATGGAAACATAGACAGGCCAGCCGTCCAGGAGGTTGGAAATGCTGGCACCCTGGTAAAGGTCTCCGCCATCTACGAGCAGGAGCCGGCTCCGGTCCGTGCCCCGCAGATCGTCGGCTTTATCGGCAATGTATGCCATGCGGTAATGCACCGAGTTATCTATGTAAGCGATGTGACCGTGGATATCCGTGGTTTGTAGCACCGGCAGGTAAAAATCCCCGGGCGACGGCGTTTCCGGCGTGGGCTCCGGCTGGGGGGTGGAAGATGACCCGCCACCCGAAGGCGGCAGGATGGGAGCCGGCGGATCCTGCTTCTGACACGCCGCCAGAAGGGCAAGGAAAGCCAAAACCGATATGACACGCTGCCGCTTCATTATCTTTTGCGAAAATACAAAACAACTTGCTTAGATGCAAATCCTTCCGGCCACGTTTACACCCAAAACCGCCTGTAGGGCCGAATCTCCCGCCGACGCGGCAAGGCACAAAAAAGCCCGGCCGGGGAGGCCAGGCGGGTGCCCAGAGCGGGAATCGAACCCGCACGATATTGCTATCACAGGATTTTGAGTCCAGCGCGTCTACCAATTCCGCCATCCGGGCAAATGGGGTCTTTGGAAAGACAGGACTGCAAATTTAGAGTAATTTCGGGGAACTGCCAAATTTTTCCGTTATCTTTGTAATCTATGAAAAGATTTCTCTCTTTGGGGATTGCGGCAGTGCTGGTTGTGGCCTGCGCACCCCGCACGGAAACGGCAAGCGGCCACTCGGAGCCGGATTTGGGTTGGCTTTTCCTGGAAAAAGGCCCGTACACCTTACAAACCCACGTGGATGCTGCGCCCGGCGCGGCTTCACTGGTGCTGGTGAAAGACGTGTCGCTCATGGCCGCCACCCAGGACACCGTGCTTAGCACGCAGGTGGTGGTATCGACAGACAGTACCCTTACCGTGGAGCTGGGGAAATTGGAGCCCGGTTTTTACCAGGTGCGCCTGCGGGACACGGTCCGCTGGAACATCGGCGTGCGCCCGGATGCAGTGGTAAGCGCGCCGGATGCCCCGGAGGACTTCGATGAGTTCTGGGAGACCACTTTCAAGGCGCTGGACCAGGTTCCGCTGGAGCCTGAATATAAGGAGATTCCGGAATACTCCAACGAGGTCCGTACCTGCTATGAGGTGCGGTACGAATCCTGGGGCGGAGGTGTTACCGGCGGTATCATCTCCATTCCCAATGCGCCCGGCAAATATCCGGTGCAAATCATGTACATGGGCTACGGCGCAGATCCGTATTACATGGACCCGAATGCCTATCCACAGCATATACAGTTCTTGGTGAGCGTCCGGGATCAGGGCCTCTTCAAGGATGAACAGGGCCGCTGGATAGACAGAGGCCTCCGCGCAAAAGAGACCTTTTATTATAGGGGAGCCTTTTGCGACGTTAAACGGGCGGTGGATTTTGTGGCTTCGTTGGAAAAGGCCGATGTCACCCGCATGGTGGCCTGGGGCGAGAGCCAGGGCGGAGCGTTTACGTTCCTGTCGGCGGCAGTGGACAGCCGAATCAAGGCCATTGCCCCCTCGGTGCCTTTCCTGGGCGACTATGAGGACTATGCCCGCATCGTTAGGTGGCCGGTACACGAGGTGATGGAGGCGGCCGATGGGCAGGGCATTCCGCACGAGCAGCTTTTTGCCATGCTGCGTTATTTCGACATCAAGAACTTCGCCCCCAAGGTGAAGTGCCCGGTATATATGAGTTTCGGCCTGCAGGATCCGACCTGCCCGCCGCATACCAATTTCGCCATTTATAACAACCTGGGAACCAGCGACAAGCGCTTCCTTTGCGTGCCCACCTGCGGCCATGCCATGTGGCAGGAACCGCTTTGGGACCGTGAGCGTGCCGCCTTCCTGGAAAGTATGCTGCAATGAACGCCCCCGTCCTCCTTTCCCTGACCGATGCCCTGGCCCGCCTGCAAGCGGAGCCGGAACTGTTTGTGGTCTATGATGGAAATGTAGAATGGGTGGTCTCGCAGTTGGTGGAGGTCCTTCCGGTACGCGCATCCATGCCGATAGAAACCTCGGAAGCGGGGAAAACCCTGGAGACAGTGCAAATGCTGGAGCGTTGGCTTTTACAGGCCGATGCCTCCCGCGGCGCCCTTCTGCTGGCCGTAGGCGGCGGCATCACGACGGACCTGGTGGGCTTCACGGCCGCCATCTATAAACGCGGCATCCGCTATGCAAACGTGCCCACGACGCTCCTGGCGCAGGTGGACGCGGCCATCGGCGGAAAAACCGGCGTCAACCTGGACGGTTACAAAAATATGCTGGGCGCTTTCCGGATGCCGGAGTTCACGGTGCTGGAGGCGTCGTTCCTGCAAACGCTGCCTCCGCGCGAGTTCCGTTGCGGCCTGGCAGAGTTGCTTAAGACCTTCCTGATCGGGGACGGCGCGGCCTATACAGCCTTCGTCTCGTCCTCAAAATCGGCCCAAATTGAGGATGCGGTGCGGAAGGCGGCGGCCATCAAGTCCCAAATTGTGGCCGAGGACCCCGAGGAGCACGGCGTTCGCGCCAAACTGAATCTGGGGCACACCTTCGGGCATGCCATCGAGCACCAGGCGCGGGTACACGGGGACGATATCAACCACGGGGAGGCCGTTGCCATGGGCATCATCCTGGCGGCGGAACTGTCGGAGCGGCTGGGCGTGGCGCAGAAGGGTTTATCGACCCAATTGAAGGCCGATTTCAGTCTCCTGGGCCTGCCGGTGGAAAGCCCGTACCCGGTGGAAGACCTGCAGGAAGCGCTGCGCAAGGACAAGAAAGCCGTTACCGGCGAAAAGGTGAAATTTGTGCTCCTGCGTGCCCCCGGAGACGTTGTTTTGCAAGAATTACCCTATGATTGCTACCTCCATACAAAATAAGGAACTCTCGGAAATCCTGGACCTGTTGCCGGGGCTGGAAATGGCGGAAATCCGCCTGGACCGCTGCGCCCTGGAGGAAGAGGAGGTCGACCAGTTGTTCTCGGAGTCCGATGTGCCGCTTATCGCCACCTGCCGATTGCAGGAAGAGCCTCAGGCCCCGGCGTTGCTGGAGCGGGCCATCAAGGCCGGCGCCAAGTACGCGGACCTGGAGATGGAAGCCCCTGCCGCCGTGGGACGACGCATCCGCGAGGCCTGCCGCGAGTGGGGCACCGTGCTCATCCGCTCGTACCATAATTTTGAGGGGACGCCTCCGCTGCCGGTGTTGCAATCCCTGGTGGAACGTGCGCGCCAGTTTGGTGGAGAGGTGGTGAAAATCGTCACTACCGCTACTTCTGAGGCCGATAATGCCGTCGTGGCACAGCTTTACGATATGGCTGCACCTGGCACGCTGGTGGCTTTTTGCATGGGCGAAAAAGGGCGGGCTTCCCGCCTGGAAGCACTGAAACGCGGTGCTCCGTTTACCTACGCCTGTTTGAACGAGGCCGATGCTACCGCCGAGGGCCAATGGTCCGTGGAGGATATGCGGAAGGCCGTATATGGGGATTTTCGCTTCGTGAAAGCGGAGATGCTGCCCATGCCGTCGTCCAAGAGTTTTGCCCAGCGGGCTATCATTGCGGCGGCGCTGGCGGAGGGAACCTCGCACCTGAGCGGCTATTCTCCCTGTGGCGATAACGAAAGCGCATTACGCGTAGCCCAGGCTTTGGGCGCGAAGGTGCAAGTAAATGGTTCACAGCTGATTATCGATGGGATTGGTGCCCGCGAAGGAAGTTTGCACCTTCCGGAACTGCATACCGGCGAGTCGGGTTTCCTTACTCGGCTGATGATTCCGCTGCTGTCGGCCCTCTCGACAGAACCGGTGCGGGTCACGGGAGAAAAAACGCTCCTGTCGCGACCCTTGACGGATGCCCATGACATCATGGCGGCCTATGGCGTACGCCTGTACCCAGAGACTCCCGGTCAAGCCGGGAGTGACGATAAGCCTGGCCGTGACCGAGCTTCCCGCAAGACCGACTGCTACCTGCCGCTCAAAGTGGCGGGTCCGCTCCTTCCCGGCCGGGCCGATGTCTCCGGTAAAGGTGGGTCCCAACTGGTGAGCGGCTTACTGGCGGCCCTGCCGCTATTGCAGGAAAAATCGGTCCTCTATGTCCATGAGCCGCGGAGCATCCCGTACCTCTTCATTACAGTGGACGTCCTCAAGAAATTCGGCATAAAAATCGGTTCGGAAATGGAGGGTGACGATGCCTTCCTGGAAACACAGGACTGGAGCCTCTGCACGGGCGTTAATTTCCGCATCCGCGGCGGTCAGCGCTATCGGGCGGCGGATTTCGCCATCGAGGCCGATTGGTCCGGTGCCGCACCCTTCCTGGTCGCCGGTGCCATCTTTGGCGACGTGGAAGTAACGGGTCTGGATACACGTTCTCTACAGGCCGATATTTCCATCATGGATATTCTCACGGAAGCCGGTGCCAGCATGTCGCAGCTGGATGGGGAGGATGGTCCCATCCATGTGAAACGCGCTCCGTTAAGTCCTTTCCGGGCCGATCTGAACAACTGCCCGGATTTGTTCCCGATGGTGGCGGTTCTGGCAGCCTTCTGTCCGGGAGAAAGTCACTTGTTTGGCGTGGAACGCCTGCGTCATAAAGAGACGGACCGCGCCTCCGCAATAGAACAGACCCTGAAACAGATGGGTGTAGATGTGGTTGTAAACGACGACGAAATGGTGGTTTCCGGCATTTCTCTCACCCAACGCATGGCAACAGGGCGCCTTCTGAAGGGGGGTAACTATCCTTCCTTCTCCGACCACCGCATGGTAATGGCCTTGAAGGTCGCGGCCCTGGGTGCAGACGCTCCGGTAATCATCGACGACACCGCCTGCGTCGCCAAATCCTTCCCCGGTTTTAATGAAATGTTTTCCGTCATGACCGGCACCGACCGGTCCTCTCAAACCCTATAATAGATGAATATTTTTGGCAATAAATTTCGCGTAAGCATTTTTGGCGAATCCCATGGGGAGCGCATCGGTGTAACCCTGGACGGCGTCCTTCCCGGCATTCCGCTCAGTGAAGAGGATTTCACCCAGGACCTTCTCCGGCGGAAGGCTGGGGCACTTGGAACCACGCCGCGCGTTGAGTCCGATCTCCCGGAAATTGTTTCCGGCGTGTACGAGGGCCACACGACAGGCGCTCCGCTCACCATTCTTTTCCGCAACGAGAACACCCGCAGCGAGGACTATGAGCAGTTCAGGAAACACCCCCGTCCGGGTCATGCCGACTTCACGGCCAACCTCAAGTTCGGCGGTTTCAACGACCCCCGCGGCGGCGGCCATTTCAGCGGCCGGCTCACGCTGGGCATCGTTGCTGCTGGCGTAGTGGCCAAAAAGATGCTCTATTTTGCCAACTTCCATGCTGCGCTCACCGAGGTGGGTGGCATCAAGGAGGCGGACCGCTGGCCGGAGGCGCTTCGGGCTGCACAGGCCGATGGCGACTCCTTGGGTGGCGTTGTGGAGTGCACGGTAGAGAACGTTCCCATCGGCCTGGGAGAACCTTTCTGGAACAGTGTCGAGAGCCAGATTTCCCATGCCATTTTTGCCATACCCGGCGTGCGGGGCATTGAGTTTGGCGATGGTTTTGCTGCGGCTGCCATGCGCGGTTCGGAGCACAACGACCCGTTCCCGGAGCACCATTGCTGCCACGGCGAGCATGAGGAAGGTCATGAGTGCCATTGTCACGGTGACCACGAGGAAGAAAAGCACGAGTGCTGCCACGGAGAAGGCGGCTGCCATCACGAAGAAGGTGGTTGCCACCATGAAGAAGGGGAGGGGCACCATTGCTGTGGCCGTCACAAACGCCCGCAGCCGCCCGTCACCAATCATGCCGGCGGCGTGAACGGCGGCATCACCAATGGCAATCCGCTGGTGTTCCGCGTGGCCTTCAAACCCACTGCAAGCATCGCCAAAGCCGGCATTCCGGGGCGCCACGATGTCTGTTTCGCCCTGCGCACTCCCGTGATTGTAGAGGCCATGGCGGCCATCGTCCTGGTGGACCTGGCGTTATAGGTTAAGTCGGGCAAAAATCGTATCTTTGCATCCCTATGGCAGAAGATATCATACAGCAGTTTACCTCCGGGGAGTACAAAGAGGGCTTTGTGACCGACGTGGAGCAGGAGTTCATCCCCAAGGGGTTGAACGAGGATATCGTGCGCATGATATCGGCCCGGAAAGAGGAGCCCGAATGGCTGCTGGAATTCCGCTTGGACGCGTTCCGCAAGTGGCAGGCCATGCCGCAGCCGGACTGGGCGCATCTGGATATGCCGGAGATTGATTTCCAGGACATCATCTATTTTGCCGCACCCAAGAAAGACAAGGATCGCCCCAAGGAAATCGACCCTAAATTGGCGGAGACTTTCGACAAACTGGGCATTCCCCTCAAGGAGCGGGATGTCCTGGCTGGCGTCGTGGCGGTAGATGCCGTCTTCGACTCCGTGTCCGTCACCACCACTTTCCGTAAAACCCTGGCGGAAAAGGGCATTATTTTCTGCTCCTTCTCGGAAGCCGTGAAAGAGCATCCGGACCTGGTGCGCAAGTACCTGGCCAGCGTGGTGCCCGCCTCCGACAACTTTTTCGCGGCCCTGAACAGCGCCGTTTTCTCTGACGGCTCCTTCTGCTACATTCCCAAAGGCGTCCGCTGCCCCATGGAACTGAGCAGCTATTTCCGCATCAACGCCCGCGGCACCGGCCAGTTCGAGCGCACGCTCATCGTTGCCGATGAAGGCTCCTACGTCAGTTACATGGAAGGCTGCACGGCCCCCATGCGCGACGAGCAGCAGCTTCACGCCGCCGTGGTGGAGATTATCGTGGAAAAGGATGCCGATGTCAAATACTCCACCGTCCAGAACTGGTACCCCGGCGACGCAGACGGCAAGGGCGGCATCCTGAACCTGGTGACCAAGCGCGGCATCTGCAAGGGCAGCGGCTCGCACCTGAGCTGGACCCAGGTGGAAACCGGCAGTGCCATCACCTGGAAATATCCATCGACCATATTAAAGGGCGATTTTTCCTCCTCTGAATTTTATTCGGTGGCCGTCACCAACAACCACCAGCAGGCCGATACCGGCACCAAGATGATTCATCTGGGGCAGGGAACCAAGAGCCGGATCGTGTCCAAGGGTATATCGGCAGGGGTGAGCCAGAACAGTTATCGTGGCTTGGTGCGCATGGGTAAGAATGCCCGGAACGCGCGCAATTACTCGCAGTGCGACAGCCTGCTCATCGGCTCGCGTTGCGGTGCCCATACCTTCCCGCTCATTCAGTCGCAGAACCCCACGGCTACGGTGGAGCACGAGGCTACCACATCCAAAATATCGGAGGATCAGTTGTTTTACTGCAATCAGCGGGGTATCGGCCCGGAAGAGGCGGTGGGCCTGATTGTGAACGGCTATGCCCGTGAAGTGCTGAGCCGCCTGCCCATGGAATTTGCCGTCGAGGCGCAAAAACTGCTCCAAGTATCCCTGGAGGGCTCTGTAGGATGATCGATACCGTCATATTCGAATTGGCCGGGCGCCCGGTGCTCCTCATCGACCTCATTTGTTCGGTCCTGGGGCTCACCTGCGTGTTCCTTGCGGGACGCAATTCCAAATATAACTTCTGGGTGGGCTACCTGTACACGGCGGCGCTGTTCCTGCTGTTCATGCACCGGAACCTGTACGCTAATTTACTGCTGCAGCCCGTGTCGCTGGTTATCAACATGCTGGGCCATTACCGCTGGACGCATCCCAAGCCGGAGGAATCCAGTGATGGCAAAACCCTGAATGTGAGTTCGTTAACTTGGATGTGGCGCGTTTACTGCGTGGCGGGGGTGTTCATCATCGCCGGCCTGTGGGGCTGGTCGCTGGACCGCCTGTTCCCGGAGGACCCGCATCCGTACCTGGATTCCTGCGTCACGGTGCTCATCCTCATGGCCCAGCTGCTCAGCGCCCTCAAGAAGTGGGACTGCTGGATTGCCTGGCTGCTGGTGAACATTACGCAAATCATCCTGCACCTGAGCGTGGGCAATGTGCTCATGTCCATCGTGAGCGCCTTGTACCTGATCAACGGTATCTGGTCCCTGGTGTCATGGGGGCGCCTGATGCATGGTGCCGATAACAAACAGAAAAACAATTAATTACATACCAGGCTATGCTGGACATTATAAACCTCCATGCCAAGATTGGCGACAAAGAAATCCTGAAGGGAATCAACCTTCACATCGGCCCCGGCGAGGTACATGCCGTGATGGGGCCCAACGGGGCGGGGAAGAGCACCTTGAGTGACGTGCTTACCGGCCGTCCGGACTACGAAGTCACGGAGGGAAGTATCCTGTACAAAGGGGAGGACTTGCTGGCTAAATCGCCCGAGGAGCGTGCCTGGGCGGGCCTTTTCCTGAGTTTCCAGTACCCGATCGAGATCCCGGGCGTCACCATTACAGCCTTTATGAAGGCGGCGGTGAACGCCAAGCGCAAGGCGCAGGGATTGCCGGAGCTCAAGGCCGGTGACTTCCTCAAGCTGATGAAGCAAAAAATGGCCCTGGTACAGATGAAACCGGAGTTTGCCAAGCGTGAGGTGAACGTCGGGTTCTCCGGCGGCGAGAAAAAGCGCAACGAGATTTTCCAGATGGCCTTGCTGGAGCCGGACCTGTCCATCCTGGACGAGACCGACAGCGGCCTGGACGTGGACGCCCTCAAGATTGTGGCCGATGGCGTGAACACGCTCCGCAGCCCCGAGAAGAGCGCCATCATCATCACGCACTACCATAAGCTGCTGGAATACGTGCAGCCGGACGTGGTGCATGTGCTCAAGGCCGGCCAGATTGTGAAAACCGGCGGCCGGGAACTCATCGACGCCATTGAGTCTCAAGGATTTGACCAGTTTTAACCATGGGGCACGGTAAGTACATAGATCCGTTCAAGGCAGGAGATTCTCTCGGCCTTCGGCCTCGGAATGACAATGTCACACCGAGCGAAGCGAGCGTGTCCCATCATCGGGTGAAAGCGGGGGAGACCCTGAACCTGGAGTATGTGGTGCTGCCCGGGGAGAGCAGGGACATCGACATTAATATCGACCTGATTGGTCCCGGTGCGGAGGCGCATATCAAGGCGTTGTACCTTTGCAAGGCCGATGAAAAGGTGAATTTCCGCATCCTGATGCATCACCGTGCGCCCGGATGCCGCAGCACCCAGCTCATCAATGGTATCGCCGGTGGGGAGGCACAGGTGAACTTTGGCGGCACCATCGTCGTCGCCCCGGACGCCCAGCAGACGGAGGCCTACCAGGAGAACCACAACATCGTGCTCACGGAAACGGCCAAGGTGGACACCCGTCCGCAGTTGGAAATTTATGCCGATGACGTCAAATGCTCCCACGGTGCCACTGTGGGGCAGCTCAATGCCGATGAGCTCTTCTACATGCGCTCACGTGGCGTTCCCGAAGCGGAAGCCCGGACGCTGCAAATGCTCTCCTTCCTGTCCCCGGTAATTCCGGCCGGCCGGGAGGAGGAAATTGAACAGGTGCTTAGAAGTTATGCGGAGTAAGTCGCTGCTCATACTGCTTCCTGCGGTCCTGGCGCTTTCCTGCGTCCGGATGGGCGCTGACCGGCAAACGGCGAACCTGCTGGACGGTTTAGACAACTACCTGGAAACCAGGGATTTGTATGTTGCCCAAAAGCAGAACCAGCTGGCTGCCCTTTCCAAGCTGGCACGGGACATTGACGATCCCACCCTGCGCTATAACCTGGAATTTACCGTGGCCCAGGAGTATTTTGCCTTCAGTTTTGACTCTACGCAGGTCTATCTGAAACACTGCCAACAACTGGCCGGTGCCAACAAGGAACGTTTCGAAGAAGCCTCCATCGCCCTTGGTCACTTGTATGAGAAGGCCGGCAGTTACATGGAGGCCTATACCTTATTATATGGGCAGTTGGACAGCACACGCCTCTCCAAGGCCCTGCTGCCGGAGTACCTGTGGGTCTTGTACGATTTCAGCCGTGACCTGGCGGGCAATTCCGGTATGGTGGAACGCCTGTCCATCCCTTCCGCCGCCTCGTACCGCAAACAGTTGATGCCGCTCCTGCCCGAGAACAGCGAGCGCTGGCGGGCGCTCCTGCGGGACGAGTACATTGAGGCGGAAAACTGGCCTGCCGCAGACAGCGTGGCCCATATCCTGCTCTCCGGCACGCGTCCGGACGAGCACAATTATGCCATTCACGCTTTTTTCTGTTCAGAAATCGCCGGCTTCAGCGGTCGACCGGACGACCGACTCAAGTGGCTTGTAGAAAGTGCCAAGAGTGACATCCTGTGCGCCGTAAAGGACTACGCTTCCCTGACGATGGTGGCACAAATTATCCTTCCGATCGATGTGGACCGTTCGTTCCGCTATTTGCGCATAGCGCAGGATGACGCCCTGTTTTACAACTCCAAATTACGTCCTTGGCAAATTTCCCGCTTCCTGATGGAGGTGCAGGACGCCTATCAGGAACGGCAGGCCCGCCTAACACGCGCAGGCCAGATCTGGTCCATCCTGCTGGCTATCCTTACCTTAATATTATCGTTTGTCTCTTATTTCCTCGTAGTCCGTTCCCGCAAACTCGCCAAATTGCGGTTGGAACTGGAAGAAAGCAACAAATCCCTGGCGCTGGCCAACGTGACCTTGAATGGCTTGAACCAACAGATTTCAAAGGCCGACAAGGTGAAGGAAAAGTATATCCTGAACTTCCTGCAAGGCCTGTCGGCGCAGGTTACCGTCATTCGCGCCGAGGACAACCGCTTCCGCAACCTGCTCAAGCAGGGAAAGGCGGACCAGCTCCTCAAGGAACTGTCCATTAGCGGCCGCAGCGAAAAGGCACGCGACGAATTCTATGAAACCTTCGATACCACCTTCCTGGCCCTGTATCCGGCATTTATCGAGAAGTTTAATGCTTTGCTTAAAGAGGAAGCGCGGGAAGTAGCGCCCGACGGAAGGCTCACCACCGCTCAGCGCATCTTCGCCCTCATCCGTCTGGGCGTGGACGACAGCAAGGCCATTGCCAACATGCTGGACTATTCCTTGAGCACTATCTACAATTACAAAGTGTCAGTTAAAAACGCTGCCCTCGGAGATCGTGAAACCTTTGAGGAACAGGTAAAAGCCATTGGGAAGTAGCAGGTTTCGCTCTATTTCTTTACTACTTTTTTACTATTTTAAATGATTTTAATTAGTTCATTTACAACTAATTAGGTTTATCGTGTCGCTACTTTTATATTCTTACATGCGCGTGGTGTGTTTTTCCCATCTATTTTTGCATCGAACCAATAACCAAACCGAATGCATTCTTTTCGCACTCTCTTAGTCGCATTTGTTGCGGGGCTGTTGCTCTCCTGCTCTTCTCAGGACGTTACGGAAAAGCAGATAGACCAGCTGCTCGCAAAAATGACCCTGGCCGAGAAAATTGGCCAGATGAATCAAGTCTCCGCAGGAGGAGATGTGGCTAATTACGCCGAGGCCCTGCGAAAGGGCCAGATCGGGTCTATCTTGAACGAGGTCGACCCCGTGAAAATCAATGAATTCCAGCGTATCGCCGTTACGGAATCCCGCTTGGGTATTCCGCTGTTGGTAGCCCGTGACGTGATTCACGGTTTCCATACGGTGTATCCCATTCCCCTGGGCCTGGCTGCCACTTTCGACCCTGCATTGGTAGAGGAAGGCGCGCGCGTGGCTGCGCTCGAAGCAACTGCACAGGGCATCCGGTGGACCTTCTCCCCGATGCTGGATATCGCCCGTGACCCCCGCTGGGGCCGCATGGCAGAAGGCAGCGGAGAGGATCCGTATCTGGATGCCCGCATGGCCGAGGCCATGATTTACGGTTATCAGGGCAGAACGGCCGATTCCACTTCCATGGCAGCCTGCATCAAGCACTTTGTCGGCTACGGTGCCGCGGAAGGGGGACGCGATTACAACAGCACCCTTATTCCGGAACACCTGCTCAGGAATGTCTATCTCCCTCCCTTCGAGGCCGGTGTCCAGGCTGGTGCCATGACGCTGATGACCTCCTTCAACGACAATGACGGTGTGCCTTCCACGGGCAATACCTATATATTAAAGGACATTCTCCGTAACGAATGGGGCTTCGACGGCCTGGTGGTCACCGACTGGAATTCCATGGGCGAAATGATCAACCACGGTTTTGGTACCGACCGCAAGGACGTGGCCGAAAAGGCCGTGAACGCCGGTGTCGATATGGATATGATGACGATGGGCTTCATTTCCCACCTGGAAGAACTGGTGAAGAGTGGCGCCGTAAAGGAAAAGACCATCGACACTGCCGTGCGTAATATTCTGCGCGTCAAAATCAAGCTGGGCCTGTTCGAGAACCCTTATATTGACGTAGAGGCTTCCAAGCCCGTCCAGTATGCCCCTGCGCATCTGGCATCGGCCCAAAAGACGGCCGAAGAGGCGGCCATCCTCCTCAAGAACGACGGTGTGCTTCCCCTCAAGGGCAGCCGCCGGATCCTGGTCACCGGACCTCTGGCCGATGCGCCCCACGATCAGCTGGGCACTTGGGCCTTCGACGGTGAAAAAGAACATACGGTCACCCCGCTGAAAGCCCTCCAGGAGCGTTTTCCCGGTCAGGTGGAATTCGTTCCCGGCCTGCGTTACAGCCGCGATTACCGGGACCGCTTTGACGATGTCGTCGCTGCTGCCCGCCGTGCCGATGTTGTCCTTGCCTTCCTGGGCGAGGAAGCCATTCTTTCCGGTGAGGCCCATTCCCTGGCCGACCTCAACCTCAAGGGCTCCCAGAGCGAACTCCTATCGGCCCTGAAAGCTACGGGCAAACCCGTCGTGGCCGTGGTGATGGCCGGACGCCCGCTTACCATCGAGCGCGACCTGCCCAACGCGGATGCCCTGCTGTACAGCTTCCATCCGGGCACGATGGGCGGTCCTGCGCTGGTGAACCTGATTTGGGGCTATGTGAACCCCTCCGGAAAAACGCCGGTCACCTTCCTTCGTACCGTGGGCCAGGCCCCGATGTACTACAATCACAACATGACCGGCCGCCCTTATAGCGGTGAGCTGCTGTTGGATGACATCCAGCCGGAGGCCGGCCAGACTTCCCTGGGGAATACGTCCTATTACCTGGACTACGGCGCTTATCCGCTCTTCCCCTTCGGTTACGGCCTCAGCTACACCAGCTTCGCCTATTCCGGCATCGGCCTGGACAAGGATACCTACAAGGTCGATGACACCATCACCGTCAACTTCACCCTCACCAATACCGGCGCGTATGACGGTACTGAGGTGGCTCAGGTGTATGTCCGCGACCTGGTGGGCTCCATCGCCCGTCCGGTGAAAGAGCTCAAGGCTTTCGAGCGGGTGAGCCTGAAGGCCGGCGAGAGCCGCACCCTTTCCGTGAAAATCCCCGTGAAGGAGCTTGCCTTCTACGGTCTGGACGGAAAGAAGAAGGTGGAACCCGGTGACTTCCAGCTGTGGGTAGCCGGCGACAGCGCCAGCGGTACCCCCGTTCCATTTGCAATCCATTAACCAACCAATAATAATAACCAACGTACAAAAGCGTATGAAAAAAATCGCAACTCTGATCCTTACATTAGGATTGGCTTTGTCGGCAGTGGCCCAGAACGTCACCCTCAAGGGTGTCGTGAAGGACAGCGCCGGCGAACCTATCATCGGAGCGTTTGTCGTACAGCAGGGGACCAACAATGGTTCCATGACGGGCGTGGACGGAGACTTCGTCCTTTCCACGCCGCGTGGGGCATCCATTGAAGTTTCCTGCATCGGCTATGCAACGCAGGTGATTGTCAACAACGGCGAGCAGAACATGGAGGTAGTCCTTCCGGACGACACCCAGATGCTCGAGGAAACGGTGGTCATCGGTTACGGTGTCCAGAAAAAGTCCGTGGTGACGGCCTCTATCGCCAAGGTAGACGCCGAAGCCCTGGGAGTGACCGCTCCCACCCGCGTGGATAACGCCCTCAAGGGCCTTACCGCCGGTGTGCAGGTCACCTCTTCGTCCGGTCAGCCTGGCGCCTCTTCCCGTATCCGTATCCGCGGTATCGGCACCATCAATGACTCCAACCCGTTATACATCGTGGACGGTATGCCCATGGGCATCGATGGTATCGACTACCTGAACCCTCAGGATATCGAGTCCATCGAAGTGCTCAAGGATGCTGCCGCCGGTGCTGTTTACGGTGCCCGTGCTGCCAACGGCGTTATCCTGGTTACCACCAAGAAGGGCGCAAAAGGCTCCACGCGTGTCACGTACGATTTCTCCTACGGCTGGTCCAGCCCTTGGCGCGAGCGTGACGTCCTGAATGCCAGCGAATATGCCCTCATGAACAATGAAGGCCGCATCAACGCCGGTATGGATCCCGTTTATGCCGATCCCTGGTCCTATGGCGAGGGTACCAACTGGCAGAAGCAGGTGTTCAACTACAACGCCCCTTCCCAGAACCACGAGGTGTCCGTGAGCGGTGCTACCGATAAGGTGAACTACTACCTGTCCCTGGGTTATGTGAAACAGGAAGGTATTGTGGGCGGACAGTATGGCCGTTCCAACTACGACCGTCTTACGGTGCGTTCCAACACCACCTACACCCTTTTCGACAAGAAGGACGAGCGCAACTGGCTCAACAACATGAACCTCTCCTCCCAGCTCTCCTATGCCAACATTCATTCCAGAGGCATCGACGAGAACTCTCAGTGGGGTTCCCCGCTGGGATCGGCCCTGGCCCTGAGCCCTATCCTGGGCGTGTATGCCACCGATGAGCAGCTGGCCGAATACAACGTAATCTATGCCGGTCAGACGCTTGTGGCTGATGACAAGGGTACCTTCATGATCCCGGGTATGGACTACAACGAAATGGTGAACCCGGTGGCCAGCCTGAACCTGCCCTCCAACCAGAACTGGACCCATAAGTTCACGGCCGGTTTCTCCGCAGAACTCCAGATTTGGGACAACCTCAAATTCAAGAGCTCCATCGGCTTCGACCTGGGCTTCTGGGGCAACGAGGGCTACACCCCGCTGTTCTACCTGTCCGGCAACAACAAGGCTGAGAATTCCAATGCCAACGCATACTCTGCACAGAGCTTCAGCTGGCAGCTGGAAAATGTGTTGTCCTACAACAAGACCCTGGGCAAGCACAGCTTCTCCGTCCTGTTGGGACAGAGTGCTTACCGTTCCACGGGCAAGCAGCTGGGTGGTTCTCGCATGGACCTTGGTTCCGAGAACTATAACAAGCCTTACATTGACAACGCTACCGGCCTTCAGGAAGATGGTCGTATGAGCGTGTACGGTGCCAATTATACCGAGCACCGCCTGGCATCTTACTTCGCCCGTGCCGACTACAACTATAACGAGCGCTATATGGCTCAGGTAACTGTACGTCGTGACGGTTCTTCCCGCTTCGGTTCCAACAACAAGTGGGGCGTATTCCCTTCCTTCTCCCTGGGTTGGAATATCCACAAGGAACCTTATATCCCCGTTCCCACCTGGCTCTCCAACGCAAAGCTGCGCTTCTCCTGGGGTAAGAACGGTAACGAGAATATCGGTGACTTCCGCTACACGGTGATGACCGCCAAAGACCGCAACTACATCCTGGGTACCTCCGAGAGCGTGGCTCAGGGCGTTAAGTCCGGCGGCCTGGCCAACCCCGACCTCCGTTGGGAAGAGTCCACCCAGACCAACGTCGGTTTGGATTTGGGCTTCCTCCAGAATGCCGTCACCTTCTCCGTTGACTGGTATAAGAAGCGCACCAACGGCATGCTGATGGAAACCCCGATCAACGCCTATGTAGGTGAAGACAAGCCCATCGGCAACGTAGGTGTGATGGACAACACCGGTGTGGAATTCGAAGCCAGCTGGAAATTCCACGCAGGCGACGCCAATTTCCGTCTGGGCGGCAATGCCACCTACCTCAAGAACACCCTTATCAACCTGGGTAACGACAGCGGCTTCCAGAACTATGGCTCCTTCCAGGGTGCCGGTTCCATCTCCCGCGCTGAAAACGGCAAGCCTTTCGTCTTCTTCTACGGTTACAAGACGGACGGTATCTTCCAGAACCAGGCCGAGATCGACGCTTATGTGAATAAGGATGGCGACAAGATTATGCCGAACGCCGTTCCCGGTGACGTCCGTTTCGTGGATGTGAATGGCGACGGTGTCTTTGACGACAACGACCGTACCGACATCGGTAACGGTACGCCTGACTGGACCTGGGGTATCAACTTCAGCGCCAACTGGAAAGGTATCGACTTCTACATGCTGTGGCAGGGTACTGCCGGCAACGACGTGCTGGACCTGACCCGCCGTGTGGATATCTCCCAGTCCAACCTGCCTTCCTATATGCTGAACCGCTGGACCGGTGAAGGCACCTCCAACCGCATTCCCCGTTATGTCCGTGGCGACTCCGTCAACTGGCAGCTCTCCGACCTCTATGTCTATGACGGTTCCTATGGCCGCCTGAAGACCATCCAGCTGGGTTACACCCTTCCTGAGAAACTCACCAAGAAGATCTTCATCTCCATGCTGCGTTTCTATGTGAGCGCCGAGAACCTGGCCACCATCACCAAGTATCATGGTTACGATCCGGAAATCTCTTCCGGCGGCACTTCCCTGGGTATCGACTACGGTGTATATCCTCAGCCGCGTACGTTCCGTGTTGGTCTGAATCTTAAATTCTAAACGGGAGGAAAGGATATGAAAAAGAACATTTTATATGCACTGACAGCCGCCGGCGTTCTTTTCACCGCCTGCGGAAAGGAATTCCTCACCGTGGAACACCCCACGGCCAGCCCGCTGGAGGAATACTTCACCACCCCCGAGCATCTGCAAGAGGCCGTTATCGCTGCCTACGATCCGCTGGAGTGGTTTGACTGGGGCAACAACCAGTACAACCCGCTCAACATTATGAGCGATGTCATGGCCGACCAGATCTGGGTGGGTGGCTCCGATAAGAGCGACAACGCCTTCTGGCACTTGATGATGAATTATGAGGCCCTTCCTACCAACTGCATGAGCGGTATCTGGGCCGATTGCTACACCGGTATCAAGCGCTGCAACGACGTCATCACCTATATGGGATGGACCAAGGAACTGGATGCAGCAGAAGGCAAGGAGGCGGAGGCCCAGGCCCGTGTACTGCGCGCCTTCTATTACAACATTCTCTGGAAATTCTGGGGCAACATCCCTTATTATGAGGTGAACCTCTCCGGCGACTTTACCGCCCAGCAATTCCAGGCTGACGAAGTGTACGGCAAAATCATGGCCGACCTGGAAGGCGCCATTGCCCTGAACGCCCTGCCCATGAAATGGACGGGTGAAAACACGGGCCGCGTTTCCAAGGCGATGGCTTATATGCTGTATGCCGAATTGGCTATGTACCAGAACGACGCCACGCGTCTGCCCAAGGCACTGGATTACATGAAGGAGATCATTGCTGCCGATTACGACCTCATTGCCGACTATGGCGTGCTCTTCAAGGAAGAGAGCGAGTGGGGCGTTGAGACCATCTTCGACATCAATTACAAGGACGACAACGCTGCCCGCAGCTGGTCCTGGCCTTACACCGCCGGTGGTACTGTACTGCCTCGTCTGATCAGCCCCAACGGCTGGAGCGGAGATGGCGTTCACGACAACGGCTGGGGCTTTGCTCCCGTTCGTATGGAAACCTACGAAATGTATGATGCGGCCGATGCCCGTCGTGACGCTACCTGCTGGAACGTCGGTGCCGGCGTGGGTTACAGCCCCCGCTATCAGGACACGGGTGTCTTCCTGGAGAAGTACATCGCTTACAAGGAGAACAACGCCGGTCAGCTGGCCGACGGTGACCTCAACTTCAACAACAACCTTCGCATCTATCGCTTTGCCGAAACCCTGCTGAACGCCGCCGAGCTGGTGGTCCGCGGTTATGGTAGCGGCGATGCCGCCACCTGGCTGAACAAGGTGCACGGCCGTTCCCTGAACGGTGCTACCGTGGAACTGAGCCTGGAGAACATCAAGAAGGAACGCCAACTGGAATTCGTGGGCGAAGGCAAGCGTTATTGGGACCTGGTTCGTTGGGAACTGACGAACGATGCCGACGGCATCAAGGCTTCCACCGTGCTTACTCCCGATGAATATGGCTACCGTACCAATAGCTGGACGGCTTCCAAGAAGTACCTGCCCATCCCTCAGGGCGAGATCGACTCGGCCAAGGGCAAGACGTATGAACTCACCCAGAATAACTATTGATTATGAAAAGATTTGTATATATACTCTCTGCAGTTCTGGCCTTCGCCGCTTGCGCCAAGGAAGAGATTCGTCACCCTTCCGAGGCTCAGGCCCCTGCCACCGCCTCTGTGTATGAGCCGGTCATCACTGTAGACCAGGAGACCAACCAGGTCACCTTCTCGATTAGTGCCAAGGGTGTCGTGCCCGTTTGGCTCTTCTACAACAGCAAGACGGAGGATTTCACCGACCGTTATGCTCAGAATGGCCTGCAGCGCATTTTCACCAGCGCCGGCGACTATAAAGTCCGGATGCAGATCATGAATGCTGCGGGTGTCACTCCCGACTATGTGGAAAAATCCTTCCATATCGACAATACGCTCGTCAACTTCGACAAGTACATCAAGTTCATTGCCGGAGGTGCGGAAGGCTACCGTGTCTGGCGCATCGACAACAGCGCCGAGGGTCATATGGCCTGCGGTGAGAGCATCAGCAATGCTGCCGGATGGTGGTCTGCCAAGCCCGATGAAAAGGCAGAGTTTGGTGTGTACGACAACCGTGTTGCCTTCAATACTGAAGGTGCGTACGGCTTCGATCCCGGTGAATCCGGTACCGTGTACGTGAATGTCGGTGTGACGGATGCTCCCTATGGCGAGGCCGGTCATGACGCCGACTATCAGGTTGCCGTAGATCCTGTGGAGGCCACTTATTCCTTCTCCGTGGAAGGTGACAACCTGCTCCTGAACCTGCCCGCCGGAACGCCGTTCCCGTACATCCCCAACAACGACTTCATCAAGGACACCAAGTTCTATGTGCAGAGCATGAATGCCAGCGCCATGACCCTGGTATGGTACACGCCTACCGGCAACGGCGGCGGTCCCATCGCCTGGCAGTTCATCCTCACTAGCAAGGCTGGCGCCGTGAAGTTCACCGGCTTCAACTATTCTGCCGACAGCAACCTGTGGAAGCCTGCCGACGAGAACCATACCCTCTCTTACTGGTATGCCCCCGGCTGGAGTCAGATTGCCGATCCCGAGACCGTAGAGAACGGCCCCGAGTACATCCTCACGCTGCCGGAAGCCACCACCGACCAGTGGCAGGCCCAGTTCTTCATCAACCCCACCAACCCCGTTATCCTGGAGGCTTCCAAGAACTACGACTTCTCCGTGGTTATCAACACCAACAATGATCTTCCGGGTCTCACTCTCAAGCTCACCGACGTGACCGATGACGGTAACTTCCTCTTCACCGAGCGCGAGAAATTCGAGGCTGGTGAAACGGTTTACTACCTCACCGACCTGCCTGGTATCGACGCTCCCGACGGTGTCAAGATGGTCTTCGACTTTGGTGGCAACGCCGCCGATACGGAGGTCTCCATTTCCCGCATCGTCGTGAAGGATCACGCTATTGATGACGGTACTGTACTGCCCGATGAGCCTGAAAAACCCGTCGAGCCGGAAAGCGGTGCCCATTACGACATCACCGGTGCCACCAACCTCTGGCGCAGCATGACCTACACCATGAGCTTCTACACCGCCCACGGTGGTAGTTGGGAAGGTCTTCCCGACACCGGCTTCGAGGCCGATGATATTAATTATGCCTATCATCTCATCATGCCCGAAGCAACGGACAGCCAGTGGCAGCGCCAGGTGGCCTTCCACACCACGATGAGCTCTTCGGCCGAGAACTTCTACGACTTCTGCTGCACGCTCACTTCCAGCGAGGATATCCCGGGCGTCACCATCAAGTTGGTTAAGGAAGGCGACGACAACACCTTCTATTTCGCCGATCGCCACGACCTCACGGCCAACGAGCCCTTCGTGTACAAGATGCCCAATATGCAGGGTATCGACATGGAAAAGATAGCTCTGTTCTTCGACTTTGGCGGCAACCCGGCCGACACCGAGGTGGAAATCAGGGATATCTGCTTCCAGCTGCACCAGGAGCCTCAGGGTGGTGGTGATGAAGTGGTCTTTGACTACAACGCCGCCAGCAACCTGTGGAAGCCCGTAGATGCCGAGGGTGGTCATACCTATTCCCAGTACACCGCTACCGGTGACGGCTGGGAGGGTCTGCCCAATCCGGAGATTACCCAGAACGGTTCCGCTTACAGCTTCACGTATGAATCGGCCACCAGCATGCAGTGGCAGGCCCAGTTCTTCGTGATTCCTACCGAAGCCACCGCCTTCGCCGTATCGGCTGACAAGTCGTACGACTTCCAGTGCAAGGTGACCTTGAGTGAGGATGTACCCGGTGTGACCTTCAAGCTCACCGACACCACTGACGACGGCAACTTCTTCTTCACCGAGCGTTGTGACATTACGGCCTATGAGGAGTTCACCTTCGAGATGACCAACATGGCCGGTATCGACGCCGCCGTCGTGAAGATGGTTTTCGACTTCGGTGGCTGCCCGGCTGGCACGGAAGTGGTCATCAAGGACATCATCCTGCAGGAGCACGTGGGTGGTTCCGCCCCTTCTGGTTCCGCCCCGTTTGACTACAATGCCGATGAGAATATGTGGAAAGCGGCCGATGCCGCCCACACGTACTCCCAGTACACGGCTACCGGTGACGGCTGGTCCGGTCTTCCCAACCCGGAGATCACCCAGAACGGTTCCGCTTATAGCTTCACGTATGAATCGGCTACCAGCATGCAGTGGCAGGCCCAGTTCTTCATCATCCCTGACGCCGCCATTGCCCTGAGCGCCGAAAAGGCTTATGATTTCCAGTGCAAGGTGACTTTGAGCGAGGATGTTCCCGGCGTGACCTTCAAGCTCACCGACACGGGTGATGACGGAAACTTCCTGTTCACCGAGCGTTGCGACATTGCGGCCTACGAGGAGTTCACCTTCGAGATGACCAACCTGGCCGGTATCGACGCTGCTGCGGTGAAGATGGTCTTCGACTTTGGCGGCTGCCCGGCCGGTACCGAAGTGACCATCAAGGACATCATCCTTCGTGAACACAAGTAAACCATGAAACGTATTCTTTACATTTCGCTCATTCTGGCCGCCGCAGCCTGTTCCTGCGGCGGCTCGAAAGAGCCGGCTACCCCCACGGGCCAGGAAACCGTATCGGTGAATCCCACGGAGCTTTCCTGCGCGGCTTCTGCTTCTGTCCTCACGCTGAACGTCACGGCCTCGGCCGCTTTCCAGGCCTACGCCGAAGACGGGATTGGATGGGTCAGCGTAAAGCCGTCCTACAGTGCCGAGAAGACCGCTGTCGTAACGGTGTCGGTTGACGATAACATTGCCTACCAGCCCCGTGAGACCTATATCACCATCAAGTGCGGTACCACCCGTCATAGGGTCAAACTCACGCAGGCCGCTATGGAAAGTGGAGAGATTGACATCGACATTCCGGAGGGATATCACCTGGTATGGCAGGACGAATTCTCCAAGAACGGTGCTCCTTCTGGCAGCGAATGGTGGTATGAGACCGGCGCCGGCGGCTGGGGAAACAATGAACTCCAGAACTACGTGGCACAGTCTAAGGACGGTACAGACCTTGCGTACATCTCCGACGGCAGCCTGAAGATCGTGGCTCAGAAGATTGGCGGTACGGTGTATTCCATCCGCATGAACACCAAGAAGTACTGGACCTATGGCTGGTTCGAGGCCCGTCTTAAAGTATCCGACGCGCCCGGCAGCTGGCCTGCTTTCTGGATGATGCCGCAGAACTTCAAAGCCTGGCCGGATGACGGTGAGGTGGATATTATGGAATATGCCATCCAGACGCAGGGAAAGGACAAGTCCTCCTCCAGCATTCACTGCAAATCCTACAATCATACTATCGGGACTGGCAAGACGCACGTGCAAAGCGTGAAGAATGCCGCCACGGAGTATCACGTGTATGCTTGCGAGTGGACGGCTGACGGTTTCACCTTCTATATCGACGGCAAGGCTCATCATACCTTTGCCAACGATAAGGCGGGGAACTACAATACCTGGCCTTTCTACAATCCCTTCTACCTCAAGCTGAATCTGGCCTGGGGCGGAAATATGGGTGGCACGGTAGACGAAGCCAAGCTTCCCGCCGTGTATGAAATCGATTACGTACGCGTATTCCAGAAAGACTAAACGATGAAACGGATTGTCGGCTTGCTGCTTGCGTTGGCGGTGGTATCCTGCTCGCAAAAGGAAATCATTCCTTCCGAGCCGGAAAAACCGCTTCCTGCCCTGAAGTCGATATCCGTAGAACAAAGCAACCTGGTCCTTTCCGTAAATGGCAGCGCAGCCGTTGCCTTTACGGTAAAGGACCCGGACTTTGTTTTTACCCAGGTCATCCTTACCCTTCCCGACGGCTCCCAGCCTTCGGCTTATGCTATTAGCCGGGTGGATGCTACGGACGTCCAGGGTCGATATAATGCCATTATCAGCGATCGGGGTGTTTCTTCGGAATACGATGAAATTGTCCACATAACCATCGTCCAGGAAAATCCTGACACGGGCGTACAATCCTACGTTTCGTCCAATTCCTTCATCGTCCGTTCCGAAGCCAAAAGCGACCCTTGGCAAAAAACCGGCCTTCCGGTAGTGTATGTGGACACGAAGGACGGTGTGGGCATCAACTCCAAGACAACCTATGTGCAGGCCAATGTCCATATCGACGGAACAGGGGAGTACCCATCCCTTCCGCAAGCCTCCTGCCGCATCCGCGGCCGTGGCAACACCACCTGGACCTGGCCCAAGAAACCCTATCTAATTGCCTTTGACGAGCAGCAGAGCGTCCTGGGGATGCCCCGTCATAAAAGGTGGGTCCTGCTGGCCAATTTCATGGACCGTACGCTTATGCGCAACCTGGTGTCCATGAAGGTAGCGACGTTCACTTCCCTGGCATGGACCCCGCGCTGCGTGCCCGTAGAACTGGTGCTCAACGGCAAGCACAAGGGCAGTTATCTGCTCATCGAACAGGTCCGCGTCGATAAAGACCGTGTGAACATTTCCAAAGAAGAGGGATACTTGCTGGAACTGGATTTTCACTATGACAATGACTTCCAATGGAAAGAGCGTAACATCCCCTTCGCGGTGAAGTATCCAGATCCCGAGGACCTTACCCAGCCGCAGAAGACCTATATCAAGAATTATATCAAGGAAGTCTCCAATGCCATTTACGGGAACGATTTTAAAGATCCCGAGAAGGGGTATGCCCACTACCTGGACATCGACTCATTTATCGATGAATGGATTGTCTATGAAGTGATGTGCAACCACGAACTGGGGAACCCCGGCAGCATCTTTTTCCACAAGGATAAAGACGGTCTGCTCACGGCCGGCCCCGTTTGGGACTTTGACTGGGGCGTCCTGTCCTTCTATACATCGCCCGGCGAAACGCGGCTGGTGAATGGCAAGGCTATCTGGTACGAGCGGCTATTCCAAGACCCGGCCTTCAAGGAGCAGGTAAAAGCCCGTTTTTACGAGCTTATACCGCAGTTGGAGACCATCCCTGCCTATATGGACGAATGCGAAGCGCTGCTCACGGAAAGCGCCAAACTGAACTTCGCGATGTGGAATCCTGCCGATGACCGCACCCAGAACGGCGGCCAAATCATCAACGGCGACGAAAATCTGTCGTTCCAAGCCGCCGTGCAGCGCCTCAAGCACAATTATGATAAGCACCTGCAGGTAATTCAGGCGCAGCTTTAGTTTTCCCAGGTCAGAAGGCGCGAGCCGTCCGGCTGAACGGAAATTTGCACGCGTAAGGTCTCCTCTGGCAGGAGGCCTTCAATGTTTTCCGGCCATTCCATCAGGCACAGCTCCCCGGAATCCAGATAATCATATAGGCCGATATCCAAGGCCTCCGCCGGGTTGTCTATCCGGTAAAAATCGAAGTGGAAAACGGGCCGTCCGCCCTTGCCCCTGTACTCGTTCACAATGGCGAAAGTGGGGGAGGAGATGGCGTCTTCCTCTACCCCCAGCACTTTGCACAGCGCGGTGGTAAAAGTGGTTTTCCCTGCACCCATCGGCGCATAAAACGCCACCAGCGTGTGGCTCCCCAGCAGCTGAAGGAACTCCTTCGCCGCCCGCTCCAGGTCCTCCAGACCCGCTATTTGAATCTGATGTTTCATAATACTGCTGCGGAAATTGCACGTTTGATAAAATCGTTTAAACTGATTCCTAAATCTTTGGCTTTTAGGGTGGCTGCCTGGTGTAATTCTGCCCCCATCCTAATAACGGTTTTTCCGCTAAACGGTTTTTCTGGTTCAAGATTATTTGTTTTGCACTCTTCCAAATAGTCATCTACTGCCTCCTCGAAATCCTTTTTCAGGGACTCTATAGAATCTCCTTCATACAGGATAAGGGTATGCTTCATACCAAGAATCTTTCCCACCAGTTTATTGACACTGTCGTCATATTCAACAGAGCCGGTATATCCTTTATAGGTCAGTCTTCCCATATTTTTTCTCTTTTTAAAGTAGCTTGAATTTCCTTTAATGTTTTGTAGCCCACAATGTTTTGTGGATGGGGCTTGTGCATCTTGATGAGCAAAGAGCCTTTAATAAACCCAACTCTGGATCCGGAGGTGGCTCCCTTGTTGGTCATTCTAAATCCAAGATGCACCATTACGCTGCTTAATTCTTCAAATGTAAAGTCTTTCGGCAGTTTTTTAAACCGCTCTATCAGTTTATCTTTCGTTGACATGACAAAGATACTAAAAATGATACTATTTTACAAATCCAGCAGATTCCGGCGATCCAGGAAGCGGTAGCTGGCGGCTTCGGCCAGGTGGGCGGGTTCGATGTCCGGCGCATCGGCCAAATCGGCAATGGTACGGGCAATTTTGACGATGCGTGTATAGGCTCGGGCGCTCAAGCCTAACTTGTCGATAATCTGCTCCAGCAGTTCCTTGCAGGCCTCCGAAAGCGGGCAAAAGCGTTCCAGTTGCTTCGAGCTCATCTCCGAATTGGTGAAAATGCCGCTTCCGGCAAAACGTTTGCGTTGCACCTCGCGTGCCCGAAGGACCCTTTCCGCAATGGCCGCCGAGGGTTCCGCCTTTCCGCCCCGAATAAGCGCATTGGTCTGGACCGGTCGGCAAAGCAGTTGTATGTCGATTCTATCCATGATGGGCCCCGAGAGCTTGGACAGATAACCCAGGCGCTGGCCGGGTGTACAGGTGCAGCGTTCGCCCTCCCCGTAGTATCCGCAGGGACAGGGATTGGAGGCCGCCACCAGCATGAACGAGGCGGGATATTCAATCTTGGCCTTGAGCCGGGAAATGCAGACTTTCCGGTCCTCCAGCGGTGCCCGAAGGGCCTCCAGGGTGCTTTTGGGCGCTTCACAGAACTCGTCGAGGAAAAGCACGCCACCAGTCGCCAATGACACCTCCCCGGGCAGGATGTTTTCCCCGCTGCCGCCGCCCAGCATGGCCGCTTTGGAGGCCGATATATGCGGTGCGCGGAAGGGCCGGGTACGCAAAAGGCCCGGCCGCCCGGTAGTGCGCCCCGCAACTGAATACACTTTTGACGTAAGGACGCTCTCCTCCAGGCTCATGGGTGGCAAAATGCCCGCCATGGCCTTGGCGATGGAACTTTTCCCACTTCCGGGCGCCCCCAGAAGCAGCACATTGTGCCCTCCGGCGCTGGCAATCTCCACGCCCCGCTTGGCGCCTTCCTGCCCGATGATATCGGCAAAATCCATAAAAGAGCCGAAGGGGAGGGTGGGTTCTTCCAGCGCGCGCCGATAACTTTCCGTGTTCCAGACCAGCAGGTGCGAGGGATCCTCGCGCTCCTCCAGGATGAGCAGCACGTCTTCCAGCGTCCGCACGGCGAACACCTGCGTCTGCGTAAAGTCGGCCGCCTCCAACGCACTCTCTTCCGGCAGGATGCAGCCCCTGAATCCCTGCTCCATCGCCAGCTCCACCATGGGGAGGGCGCCGCTAACGGGCCTCAGACTCCCATCCAAGCCCAACTCTCCCATAATCAGGTATTTACCAAGCCCCGGAAGGGGTCGTTGGTCAGAAGCGGCAATCACGCCAAGGGCGATAGGAAGGTCGTAACCGCTGCCCTGTTTGTGCATATCGGCCGGCGCCAGGTTAATGACGATTTTCTTGCCCGGCACATGGAATCCCTTGGCCTGCAGGGCCGTAACCGTCCGCAGGAGGCTCTCCTTGACGGCGGCATCGGCCAGTCCAACCAGGTGAATGCCGATACCCAAGGTGATATTGACTTCTACGGTAACCGGAACCGCCCGGATACCCATGCATTTTGCGCTGTGAATATAGACAATCATGGCTTAGTCGATTTGAATGGAAGTGAAATACCCGTTGAAGCGGAGGGCGATGGTGTCGCGGTTGTGGATGAGCATCTGCCGCTTGCCCTGGGTGGCCGTGAGCGCCGCCCCGAAGGTCTTTTTCCGGAATTGCACGCATCGGGGCGATGTGAGGGTGAAACGGCCGTTGGCCATGAGCACGACCTCGCGGTTGATAAACACGCCCAGCGTGCTGCCATCGTCATATTCAGATATATAGCCATAGTCATCCCCGTCCTTGACGAGGGCCCGAAGGACATAAGCACTGCCGATGGAGAACACCGTGCCGCTTTGGTCCCGAAGCCAGTAGGTAAAGGTGGGCGTGTAGCTGTATCCTTTGATCAGGATGCGTCCGTCTCCGGGCACCAGCTTACAGTAATGGGGAACCTCACCGGGAGGGAAGGACAGGGTGAGATAGGTTTCACCTTTTACCAGGCACGTGTTGTCACCGCGCTTTTCGAAGCGATAGATGGTGCCATTCCATACGCGGATATCGTACACCTGGCAATCGGCACTGGCCGGTACCACTTTTTCTACCTGCGCCTCCTTCATGATGCGATATTCCCAGTTTACCTGCTCCTCTTTCAGGACAGGAACCCCGTAGGCGTAGTATATACCCGACGTGTCAAAACAGAAGGCGCCGCCGTCCCACTCGGTCTCGTCCGGCCCGTTCAGGAGCACGCCGCTCTCCGAGGAAAAGCGTTCCTGCCCGTTCACGCGAAAACTGAAGCCACCCCCGCCCGGACGCTGCCCCAGCGTGTATATTTGGTCGTTTACCACCCAAAAACCATTAAAGACCTCCTCCCCGGGGAAGCGAAAGCGTTCCTCGCCATTGCAGGAAACGACCATTTGGCCATTCTCATAATGGTCTGTCCACAACTCTCCTCGGATAATCCGGTGCCTATAAGACTCCGGCCGGTCGCTCATGGGGACACGCAGCACTTCATCCCCGTTTTTGAGCAGGAACAGCATGGATTCGCCGCCTTCGCCCGCGCGCCAGTCCACGCTGTCCGGAAAGCAGACAGCCGTTGCATAAAGACTTACCTCCGTGCCAGATGGCTCAGGTACATCTGGTATGTCGGTGTAAGAACGGCCCGTACCGGAGTAATAGGGGCTCCCCGAACGGGGTATAGAATCAAAAAGCGGGGGCTGGCACGAGAGAACGGCCAAAGAAAAAAGAACCCATCGAATCAACTTGCACATAGCTTTCTCGTTTTTGTGAGCGGCAAGTTCGGAAACACTCGGCGAAAAACCATGGTTCGGTTGAAAAAAAGTGTTGTTTCACATGTTTTTTTGCTGTTTCTACCGATTTGCAATGTATCTTTGCAGTATGATCTGCTATCCCAACGTCAAAATCAACCTGGGGCTCCATGTGCTCCGCCGCCGCCCGGACGGCTTCCACGACCTGGAAACGCTCTTTGTTCCCTACCCGGAAATCAGCGACTGCCTGGAAGTCATCCTGGCCGATGATTATAGCCGCACCCTGGCCGGCCTGAAGGAACGGTATGGTGCGCTTACGCAGGCCATTTCGCCGGACGGAAAACTCATGATTACCATCGCCCGGAAAGAGGGCGTGGATTGGGATCCGCTCAAAGACCTCACGGCCAAGGCATACGCCCTGTTGGCGGCCGACTATGACCTGCCGCCCATGAAAGTATTCCTGGAGAAACGTTCGCCGGTGGGCGCCGGCCTTGGAGGCGGCAGCGCAGACGCCGCATTCGCCCTTCGCGCCATGGCAGATCTTGCCGGTTTGGACCTGGACTCCGCCACCCTGGCCGCTTATGCCGCCCGTCTGGGCAGCGACTGTGCCTTTTTCGTGTACAATAAGCCCATGTTCGGCAGCGGACGCGGAGAGGTGCTGGAGCCTTTTTCCATCGACCTGGATGCATACAGACTGGAAGTAGTGGTACCGGAAGGCATTGCTGTTTCCACCGCGGAAGCCTACCGCGGCATTACGCCCCGCGTCCCGGAGAAAGCCCTGCGCGAGGTGCTGCAGCAGGATATCGACACTTGGAAAGCAGACTTGCACAACGACTTTGAACAGACGGTTTTCGCCGTCCATCCTGCGCTGGCCCAAGTGAAGGCGGCATTCTACGAAAGAGGCGCCCTTTACGCTGCCATGAGCGGCAGTGGGAGCGCCTGCTTTGGTATTTTCCCTAAAGAGTAAGTTACTGCCGCAGCCAGTTTTCCGGATTCTGCGGTGTGGAGCCGTTCCACAGTTCAAAGTGGAACTGGTCTTCTCCACCGATGGTGTCCACCGTACCCACCACCTGCCCTGTAGTGACCTTTTGGCCCACCTTTACCGCCACACTCTTGAGTTTGCTATATAGGGTGAAATAGGCGCCGTGGCTCACCAGTACGCACTGGTTGTAGCCGGGAAGTACCACAATCTGTGTAACGGTTCCGTTGAATACGGCCTTGGCCTGCGTGCCGCGCTTCACGGCCAGGGTGACGCCGTTGTTTTGCGGCAGGTCCACATTCTGGTACACCGGGTGCTTGTGCTTGCCAAAACGCTCGATGATAGCGCCTTCCACCGGCCACGGCAGCCTGCCCTTGTTGGCGGCGAACTCATTGGACAGTTTGGTGTCGATTTCCGTGGAAGTGGTCTTGGTGCCGGTTTTACCCTTGTTCCCCTTGCTGGCCTGTTGCTGCTGGCGGATGAGCTCCGCTATCTTGCGGTTCAGCGCTTCCTTCTGCTTGTTCTTCTCCTGCAACTGCTGCTGGTACTTCTTGCGGTCTTTGTTCAGCTTTTCCACCAGCCGGTTGTGCTCGGCTTCTTCACTTTGCAGGCTGGAACGCTCCTGCACTATCTTCTGGCGCATTTCTTCCGCCTGCTCCTTCAGGATGGACAGGCGTTCCCGTTCCACCTCCAGCTCTGCCTGCGTTTCCCGGATCTTTACGGCCTGCTCGCTCATTTCATTGGACAAGTTCCGCAGGTAGCCAAAGCGGCGAAGGCCTTGTCCCAGGGACTCGCTGGAGAGCAGATACATATACCACAAGCGGCTGTCGCGGTTCTTGTAAGAGCCCCGGATAAGGCGTCCATAATACAACGAAAGGGTGTCGTAGCGTGCCTGCAAGCGGTTAATCTCCCCCTGGCAGGTCCGGATGGAGTCGTTGAGCATACGCAGCGTCTGGTCACAGCCGGCAATGAGTTTTTCCCGGGCCGATATTTTGCTGCGCACCAGCGTGAGGCTGCTCATGGCCTCCGAGCTGTTTTTGGAGTTTTGGGCCAGTTGCCGGTTCAGGGTGGCAATCTCCTTCTCCAACTGCGCCCGCTGGCTCTCCAGCGTTTTCATGGAGGTCTTTTTCTGCCCCATGGCAGGGAGGCAGACACACATGACCAGCAGTAAGCTATACAGGAATTTTCTCATGGCTATTCTGTGGGTTCCAGGCGGGCGGCCTGTTTACGATATACCTTGGCTGTATCCTCCTCGCCCAGCGCCTCCAGGACGGTGGCGTAGTGCCGCAGGATAACGGCGCTCTCTTTGCCGCCGTACAGCATGGCGTGCTTGAAGAACGGCTTGGCTTCCAGGTCTTTGCCCATCAGATGCAGGATCCAGGCAAAGGTGTCCAGATAAGTGGCGTTGTCGGGTTCCGCCTCTACCGTCTTCTTGGACATGGCGTATGCTTTATTGAGCTTTTTCCCTTCCACGCTCAGGTAGTAGGCATAGTTATTCAGCACCGGCGCATAGTTCGGGTCCAGCTTCAGTGCTTTCTCATAGGTCTTGAAGGCCTGCTTGCTGTCCCCCATGGCGTGGTACGCATCGCCCATCATGGCATAGGCACCCACGGCGATGGCCTTGTCCTTGGCATGCCGCGCCAGTACTTCCTTGCAATTGTCGATGATGTCCCCATATGCCGCCAACTCGTAATTGGCCATGTTGGCATAGTCCAGGAAGGCCAGTTCGTTAAAGCGTCGGTAGGCATCCATGGCGCGCACCTGTAACTCCGGCCATTCTTTTTGCAGCGACAGGTATTGGACATAAGTAGCCGTCTGGCCCAGGCTGGAAGGAAAACGGTCCGCAGCTTCGCGGAACCACTTCCCGGCTTCCGCCTCCCGTCCGGTACCATAATAATAGCTCCCCACGGTGGCCAGCACGGTGCTATCGGCGGGATGCATCTCCGCCGTTTTTAACACCAGCCCGTCAAACCCGTCCCGGTGCAGTTGCAGGATTTTCGGGTCGATGGCACGGGTGAGATTGGTCAGATACATGGTTTTGCTGGCGGCGGGAATGTCCTCCGAGCCAAAGAACTTGTCCAGCGTCTGGAAATATTCCGGATAGCGGCGGGTGTGCCTGTACACTTCCGACATACCCAGGATGGCGGGAATATAACCGCTGTCCAGTGCCAGGGCCTCCTCATAGCGCACCTGTGCCAAAGAATCGGCAAAGTCCTGCACGTAATAGTCTCCGAGCATGGACAGGATGGTAGGGGAGGAGTACTGCTGGTTAAACGCTTCCAGTTGTTCGATACCCTCCTCCTGCTTGCCCATGGCGGTATAAATGTCGTAGCGGGTGCGGGTGACTTCTTCCGAAGGACCGCGCTGCGTTTCGATATCGTCAAGTGCCGTGAGTGCTTTCTCGAACTCTTTCCGGGCCAGGTAAATGTCCAGCAGTTCGTAAACGGCCGAGTTTTTATCCGGGAAGGCCTTCACCAGGCTTTCGTATTCGGTCATGGCCTCTTCCGTGCGGTTTTGCATCAGGTACATGCGGCCCAGGAGGCGGCGGTACCAGAAGTTGGTGCTGTCCAGCGCGACGGCCTTTTTGAGGGAGGTCTCTGCGGCATCCTTTTCCTGTGCCTGCCACTGCGTCTGCGCCAGGTAATACCAGACGGCATCATTGTCCGGGGCGGCTACGGAAAGGGCTTGCAGGATGTCCCGGGCACGCTGATACTGGCCGTTTCCATACAAGGTAACGGCATCGATCAGATTGCTTTCCAGGGATTGGGCCAGAGCCCCTACCGGAATAAGAAAAAACAGCGCAAGCGCCAGGACGATTCTTTTCATCAGCACAAAAATACGGGTTTTGCAAAAAACAAACAAATAATTTGTTTTCTCCTCCCGTAACGCATAAATTTGTGTTAGCAAAAACAAATTTCGGACCCGGTGAAACGTTTTTGGGAAAAATTGCATCTTATTACATGGACAAGGGACGATGGGTCCCCTGCCGTGTCGTCGTCTATGGAGCAGCTGGCCGCTGCCTGCAAGGAGGGAGACACGCGGGCCCAGAAGCAGTTGTTCGATGCGCTCTCTCCCAAAATGATGGCCCTGTGCCTGCGGTACATGGGCAGCCGGGAGGAGGCCGAGGACGTTTTGCAGGAAGGGTTCATCACCTTGTTCACCAAGATAGACAGCTATCAGGGAGCAGGCTCCTTCGAAGGCTGGGCGAGAAGAATCTTTGTCAATACTGCACTCATGCATCTCAGGCGCACGGATGCCCTGGGTCTCAGTGACGATATAGAGCAGGCCCAAGGCCTGTTCACGCAGGAGGCCACGCCCGTGCAAAAAATGGGATACAGAGATTTGATGCGGATGATAGCTACCCTTCCGGCCGATGCCAGAACCGTGTTTAACATGTATGTGGTAGAAGGCTACTCCCACAAGGAGATTGCCAAGGAACTGGGCTGTACAGAAGCCACTTCCCGTTCCAAGTTGCAAAGGGCCAGACTCCGCTTGCAGGAAATGATGAAGCAGGAACAATGAAAGAGAACGAGTTTGACATACAAGTAAGAAACCTTTTACAAGGTGCGCAGGAAAGCGTGTCCCCTTCTGTGTGGGAGGGTGTGCAGGCCGGCCTGGCACGCAAACGCCGTGTGGTTGCTTTCTGGCGTTGGACCGTAGCTGTAGCCGCTGCGGCCGCCATCTTGGTCGGCGTCGTGCTTCTGTGGCCCGCGGACCAGCAAGAACATTCTAATCCTACTATTATATTGGCCGAAGCCCCGTCGGAAAACCTCATGGAACTTCCTACAGTACAAGAGGAACTCCTTCCGGCGGGGGAAAGTGCCGCCCCTGCCACTCCTCAGGTAAACCGTCCGGTGCGTCTGGCGCAGGTCGCCAAGAAGCCGGCCACGTCTGTTGCACAGGAAACAACCCCTGCGCAGGAAGCCGCTCCGATGCAGGAAACAGCTCCGGCACAGGAAGCCGCTCCAGTGCGGGAGGTGGCACCAGTGCAGGACGAGGCCCCGGTGGAGGAAGCAAAACCCCAGCCCAAAGAAAGCGATCAGGCGCTCTTCAACCAACTCGCGTATGAGGAGCAAAGCCAGAACAACGCTGGCAAGGGGTGGTCTCTGGCTGTTTCCGGTAACCTGGAGGACAAGCGCCGTAACACGGTGTCTTCGTATTCCGCCACCCGCTACAGCGCCCCGCCGCTGAGCGCCACCGAGGGTATTTACAATGAGAATCCGGAAGTGAGCTTCAGCCTGCCGTTCTCCGTGGGCGTCGGCCTGGATTGGCGGTTTGCCAAGCATTGGGCTGTGGGCTTGGGGCTTCGCTACACCAACCTCAGCCGCACTTTCGTGGGCGATTATGTGGGTAACGGTTTCCGTCTTCCGCAAACGGATATCGACAATCACCAGCACTGGCTGGGCATTCCCATTAACGTCTATTATGCGTTCGTGAACACCAATCGCTGGCGTGTGCACGTGTTTACCGGCGGCAGCATGGAGTTCCTGGTCGATAACGACTACCTGGTCCATGGTTCCCAGAAGGATATCCACTACCATCAGAAGGGCACCCGTCCGCAATTCTCCGCCGGACTGGGCCTGGGCGTGGAATTCAAGATTACGCCTTGGCTGGGCGTGTACCTGGATCCTTCGTTCCGCTATTACTTCCGTCCGGACCTCCAGCCCCGCTCTCTGCGTACTATCCAGCCGCTTCGCTTCGACATCGAAGCCGGCCTCCGTTTCAACTTAGGGAAATAGTTTTACCGCAACGGCTTCAGCGCCACGGTGCCGGGGATGACATCCTCCGGCGGGGCTCCGTGCAGGTAGATGATGCGTTGGTTGGGGCTGCCGCGGAACAGAAGGTCCGTGTCCCGTTGCTCCAGGATGAAGGGACCATCGACCAGTACATCCAGGTAGGGGAGCATCTGCGAGAGTTTTTCCGAGGCCTGGATTTCTTCCAGCGTAAAGCCGGTCCAGCACCAGATGGTCTTGCTGGTCTCCTCCTTGATGCGGCGGGCCAGTTCAGTAAAGGCTTCCACCTGATAGAACGGGTCTCCGCCGGAGAAGGAAACGTCCGACATGTCGTCCGCCTTAATGATTTCCAACAACTCTTCTACCTCCATCCACTGGCCGGCCTCGAAGCTCCAGCTCTGCGGGTTGTGACAGCCCTTGCAGGCGTGCTTGCATCCCGCGCAATATATAGAAGTGCGGAACCCTGGCCCGTCGGCCATGGTTTGGTGCAATATATCTAGTACTCTGATTCGCATCTCAAAAAAAGTCCCTCCCCGAGGGGAGGGGTTAACGTGAAGAGTCCTCTAGGCACAAATAGCGGAGGCTATTTGTGGACCACTCTGTCGCGGAGTTCAGCGAGTTTGCCGCCGTTCCAGCGGTCGGTGGTGCCCACCAGGTAACCGGTGATTCGCTGCAGCGTGTCGATGTGGTGGCCGTGGCAGTGCGGGCACTCGGTGAGATTTTCCTGGGAGTTCTCGTAGCCGCAGTCCAGGCAGCGGTTGCGGTTGTGGTTCACGGAACCGTAACCGATGTTGTACTTGTCCATCAGGTCCACGATGCGCATGATGGCCTCCGGGTTGTGGGTGGCGTCGCCGTCGATTTCCACATAGAAGATGTGGCCGGCGCCCTCATACTGGTGGTAGGGACCCTCGATCTTGGCCTTGTGCTCCGGCGTGCAGTGGTAGTACACAGGCACGTGGCTGGAGTTGGTGTAGTAGTCCTTGTCCGTGATGCCGGGCAGGATACCGAAGGTCTTCTTGTCGCGCTTGGTGAACTTGCCGGCCAGGCCTTCTGCGGGCGTGGCGAAGCAGGAGTAGTTGTGCTGGTACTTCTCGCTGAAGCCGTTGATCTTGTCCTTCATGAAGGCCACGATGCGCAGACCCAGCTCCTGGGCTTCCTCGCTCTCGCCGTGATGCTTGCCGATAAGGGCGATGAGGCATTCTGCCAGGCCGATGAAGCCGATAGCCAGCGTACCCTGGTTGATGACGCTCTCGATGGTGTCATCCGGATCCAGCTTGCCGCTGCCCAGCCACAGGCCGTTCATCAGCAGCGGGAACTGCTTCTTGAGGGCGGTCTTCTGGAACTGGAAACGCTCGTCCAGCTGGCGGGCGCTGATTTCCAGGGCCCAATCCAGGCGCTCGAAGAACTTGCCGATGCGCTGCTCCTTGTCCTTGATGCTCATACACTCGATAGCCAACTTCACAATATTAATAGTGGTGAAGCTCAGGTTACCACGGCCGATAGAGGTCTTGGGGCCGAAGCGGTTGTCGTACACGCGGGTGCGGCAACCCATGGTGGCAACCTCGTGGATGTAGCGCTTGGGATCGTCGGCCTTCCATTCCGGATCCTGGTTGTAGGTGGCATCCAGGTTCAGGAAGTTGGGGAAGAAGCGGCGGGCGCTCACCTTGCAGGCGAACTTGTACAGGTCGTAGTTGGGATCCTCCGGGAGGTAGCTCACGCCCTTCTTCTTTTTCCAGATCTGGATGGGGAAGATGGCGGTGGAGCCGTTACCTACACCTTCGTAAGTGGTGTTCAGGATTTCGCGGATGATGCAACGGCCTTCTGCGGAAGTGTCCGTACCGTAGTTGATGGAGGAGAAAACCACCTGGTTACCGCCACGGCTGTGGATGGTGTTCATGTTGTGCACGAACGCCTCCATGGCCTGGTGCACGCGGCCCACGGTCTGGTTGATGGCATGCTGGAAGGCACGCTCCTTACCCTGCAGGCCGGTGAGGTCACGCTTAAGATAATCGTCAATAGGGGCCGATTTGAGCTCGCTGTAGTCTGCGTTCTCCATATCGCTCACCTTGTCGATTTCTTCCTCGAAGGTCTTGTGCACGTAAGGGGCCAGATAGAAGTCGAAGGCGGGGATGGCCTGACCGCCGTGCATCTCGTTCTGCACGGTTTCCATGGAGATACAAGCCAGCACGCTGGCGGTCTCGATGCGCTTGGCGGGACGGGACTCGCCGTGACCGGCGCGCAGGCCATGCTCCAGGATGAGGTCCAGCGGGTGCTGGATGCAGGTAAGGCTCTTGGTGGGATAGTAGTCCTTGTCGTGGACGTGGATGTAGTTGCCGGCGACGGCCTCACGGACCGGGTCGCTGAGCAGGCACTCGTCCACATAGCTCTTGGTGGCCTCCGAAGCGAACTTCATCATCATGCCTGCAGGGGTGTCTGCGTTCATGTTGGCGTTCTCGCGGGTGATATCGTTGGCCTGGGCCTGGATGATGGTCTCGAAAATCTCGTTGCTCTTGGCCTTGCGGGCAATATTACGCTTGTTGCGATAGCGGATATACTCCTTGGCCACTTCCTGACGAGGGCTGTTCATCAGGTGGTTCTCTACCACTTCCTGGATTTCTTCCACGGTCATCTCTTCCTTGTCCAGTTCGGAGATGGCTTTGGCGATTTGAGCGGCGAGTACAATGTCTTCACCGCTCTCGGTTACGTCCATCGCTTTAAGGATGGCCGCTACAATTTTTTGATTATTAAAGTCGACACGACGCCCGTCGCGTTTTAGTACACGTTTTACCATAAGGCTAGTATTTATTCGGTTTTAAGGGCGGCCGGATTCCGGCTGCGAGGACAAAGTTAGATAATAAGTTTTGACTTTCGCCAACTTTTCCCGAAAAAAGTTATTAACAATGAGCGCAACTGCATGTTAATATGGTGATTAACAAACAGTTGCGCAAATTTCTAAATTAGAACTATTCTAAAGAAAAACTACTTTGTTTCTTTTTAGGGATAGTTTTCAACAGGGGCGGAAACTAGTCTCCCACCACCCAGACCAGCACGTGCCGGTCGAAGGTCATATACTCCAAATCGAACTCTTCTTCATCGCCGTCCTTGTCGATGAAAGTAGCTTCCAGTTCACCCTCTCCGCGGGGACGGAAACGTTCGATTTCGATCTGTTCCGCGAAGTCCACATTGTAGCGGCTCAGCAGTTTGAAGATGGCCTCTTTGGCGCACCAGTAGATGGCCAGCTGCTCGTTGCGCTTCTCGTCTTCCAGATCTTCGATTTCGTCCTCGCTCAGGGCTTTCTTTTCCACGGCGGAGAAATCCCGGTCCAGGGACTCCACGTCGATGCCGCAGTCCTCTTCATCGTGCAGGATGACCGCCACGTATTTTTCCGTATGGGTGATGGAAATGTTCACCGCGTTGTTCTCCAGATAAGGCTTGCCGTTGTCGTGGTGGCTCAGGTACACCTTTTCATCGAACAGGGTATTCAGCAGGGCCCGTACGGCCAGCCGCTGTTTGCGCAGCGATTCGCTGCGGATGAACGAGATCTCTTCCATCTCGTCCGTAGGGGTGGAGGCCAGCTTTACCAGCTCCTCCTCCGTTTCTGTGATTTGCCACACGCCGATGGTGGCTTCGTTTTCAAGTTTCTTCTTTAAATATAAGCCCATATAAGGTGGTTTCGAACGACAACAAAAAAGCCGCCGGATGCCCGCGGGCACCGGTTTCCTTCAATTATCAAATGTACAATCGCAACAGAGGGTCGTCTGAACCGACGACCGTTACCTGGTTAGATTTTACCTGACTGGGAGGCTCCATGTTAATCGTTACAATATATCGGCACAAAGATAACGTATTTTTCTCAATTCCAACAAATCTTTCCCGGGAATTTCTTATCTTTGTAGTCCTGTAAGAATAATTGACTGTAAAATACACAATATTATGAAGTTCCTTACTGATGAAAAGCTCCTCATTGTCGGCGCAGCCGGCATGATTGGCTCCAACATGGCCCAGACGGCTGCTATGCTCGGTCTTACCCCCAACATCTGCCTGTACGATATCTTCGAGCCCGGTCTTAAGGGCGTTCTGGCAGAGATGGACCACTGCGCTTTCGAGGGCATCAACCTCACCGCCACCATCGACCCGAAAGAAGCTTTCACGGGTGCCAAGTACATCGTTTCCGCCGGTGGTGCTCCCCGTAAGGAGGGCATGACCCGCGAAGACCTCCTCAAGGGCAACTGCCAAATCGCCGCCGAATTCGGTGACAACATCAAGAAGTACTGCCCGGACGCCAAGTTCGTGGTCGTTATCTTCAACCCGGCCGATGTCACGGCGCTCACCGCCCTCATCCATTCCGGCCTCAAGCCTTCCCAGCTCACCTCGCTGGCCGCTCTGGACAGCACCCGTCTGCAGGAAGCCCTGGCCCAGGAATTCGGCGTGCAGCAGTGCAAGGTCACCGGTGCCCACACCTATGGTGGTCACGGTGAGGCCATGGCCGTATTCGCCTCCCAGGTGAAGATCGACGGCAAGCCCCTCGCCGAGATGGGTCTCAGCGAAGAGCGCTTCGCCGAAATCAAGCACAACACCATCCAGGGTGGTTCCAACATCATCAAACTCCGTGGCCGCAGCTCCTTCCAGAGCCCCGCATACCAGGCTATCAAGATGATCGAGGCCTCCATGGGCGGCGACAAATTCACCTGGCCTGCAGGTACTTACGTAAACGAAGGCAAGTACAAGAATGTGATGATGGCCATGCCTACCACCATCGACGCCACCGGTTGCCACTTCACGGCTCCCAAGGGTACCGCTGAGGAAATGGCCGCTCTGGACGCTTCTTACGAGCACCTCGTAAAGATGCGCGACGAGATCATCTCCCTGGGTATCGTTCCCGCTACGCAGGACTGGAAAACAATGAACGCCAATCTGTAAGTCTTGTATTCCCTTAGAGAACTTTATAAAATAGGTAGGGGCCCGTCGTCATCACATACGATGGGCCCTTATACGGCTGCCACCCTCTTTGCTTCGCGGCATACGGATGCGGCCCGGTTTGACGTAACGCTGTTCGGCTCGCTGGCCGCAACCGGCAAAGGCCACATGACGGACGTCGCCATCCTGGATGCGCTGGAGCACATCGCCCCGGTCAAAGTGCACTGGCGCCCGCACACTTTCCTGGAATACCACTCCAACGCCATGGAGTTCAAGGCTTTCGATGCCGATGACAACATCCAGGAGGACTGGACCGTTTATTCCATCGGCGGCGGCGCGCTGTCGGAAGGGCCCGGCAAGGAGATGACCCGCTCCGGAGAGGTGTACGACATGAACACCCTCACGGAGATTATCGCCTGGTGCGACGAGCACGGCCGGAGCATGTGGGAATACGTGGACCTCATGGAAGGGCCGGAAATCTGGACTTACCTCCAGGAGGTATGGGAAGCTATGAAAGCCTGCGTGGAGAATGGCCTGAATGCGGAAGGGCGCTTGCCCGGTCCGCTGAATCTGCCCCGCAAGGCCGCCCTGTACCACGTGAAGGCCATGGGTTATCAGCCCAGCCTGCGCTCCCGCGGCCTGGTGTTCGCCTACGCGCTGGCCGCCAGTGAGGAAAACGCTTCGGGCGGCCGTATCGTAACGGCGCCCACCTGCGGTTCCTGCGGCGTCTTGCCCGGCGTCCTGTACCACGTGGCCCGCGGCCACAACTTCACCGACGAACGGGTGCTGCACGCCTTGGCCACGGCTGGCCTTATCGGCAATGTAGTCAAACACAATGCCTCCATTTCCGGTGCGGAAGTGGGGTGTCAGGGAGAAGTGGGCGTGGCCTGCGCCATGGCATCGGGCGCTGCCTGCCAGCTCTTCGGCGGCAGTCCGTTCCAGATTGAATATGCGGCGGAAATGGGCCTGGAGCACCACCTGGGCATGACCTGTGACCCGGTGTGCGGCCTGGTGCAGATCCCCTGCATCGAGCGCAACGCCTTTGCCGCTACCCGCGCCTTGGATGCCAACATCTACTCCACCTTCTCCGACGGCCGGCACCGCATCTCCTTCGACCACGTGGTGGAAGTGATGAAACAAACCGGCAAAGACCTGCCTTCCCTGTACAAGGAAACCTCCGCTGGCGGCCTGGCCATGCAGTACCGCAACAACAACGTCATCCCCACCGGCCTGGAATTCCAGGAGGACTAAACGCCCTCCTCATCCTTGTTTTGGGTCGATTTTGAGGACGAGAGCCCGGTTTTGGGCGTCTCGTCCTTATTTTCGTCTGTTTTTGAGGATGACACCCCGGTTGTGCCCCTCTCGTCCTCAAATTCGTCCGTTTTTAAGGACGACATCCCGGTTCAGGCCTCCTCATCCTCGTTTTGGGCAATTTTTGAGGACGAGGTCGATTATTGTTTGGCGGAGAGGGGGAACAGATCATTTACCACAGATAGAGGAAAACTCATGCACCGGGCGATTTGAGCATTGTTGGCATTATAATCCCATTTTAAAGTTTTTGCCAAGCGCACCTTGTTTTCATTGGAAAGCAGTCTTGGACCCTCTACATGATATGTCTCTTTGCACAACTTGAAAATAACACTCCACAGTTCTTTATCGTCCAAAAACAGTTTCTCTCCATGCCTTTTGGCTATTTCCAATTGAGACTCGACATTCTTCAGGGTCCAATGCACAAATTCCCGGGCGTTTTCAAAAAAAGATTCTACCCGTCGATAATCCGTAAAACTTGACGGAAGGGCCACGCCCTTGAAGACCTTGATTCTCGGGTCAATGAACCCGTCACGCTCATGCTTAAATGCCCTGCGCCAGGTCAAAGACATCGCTGCGGCTGAATCTCCCTCCGGCAAGAAGTCTAGCAACCCATTGAAATACAGATAACCGCTGCACCATTTGTAACTAAAAAGGTTCACATTCGTCCTGTCCACAAAGGGATTCCGGATTACATAAACGATTTCGTCCCGGAGTTGCTTCAGACTGTTGATGGGTATTAACTGCGGTGTGGCAGCCATGACAATTTTTGCCCGCCCGTCTGTCCGATGCAGTTTCAACAGACGCTGCTGCAGGTCATCATAAAATGCACCACAGTCCTTCCGCGCTCCCTCCAGTATAAAATGCAGATGGTTTTCCATGATGGAGAAAGCCAGTAGCGAGCATTGGCTGCCATAGGTTGCCAACGCAATAAAATTGAGCATTTCATTCAGTTCATCTTCTGTCCGGAATAGCAGTTCGTCTTCAATGGGTTTGGTACACAGGTGATAGTACTCTCCTCCTTCACAAAACAGTTGTTCACAATTCTTCATACAATCTTGTCGGGCGGTTTTTATCGTCCCGCTGCAAGATATGTCTTTTTGTAGAGTCCCGTCTTCAAAAACACGAATTTTTTTGAGATTTTTTCTACCGATTCATGTGAAACAACTTCCTCGTCCTTAAACAAGGCCGAATTTAAGGATGACATGCCGATTTCAGCCCTCTCGTCCTTATTTTGGGTCGATTTTGAGGACGAGGGGAAAAAGCGTATCTTTGCGGTTGAGATGAAGACACAGGTGCAAATAGAGGTGCCGGGAGGGGCGCAGAAGGTGCTGCTGCATGCGTGCTGCGCGCCGTGCTCCAGCGCCATTGTGGAATGCCTCATGGAACGGGGCGTCACGCCGGTTATCTTCTACTCCAATTCCAACATTTCCCCCCGCGAGGAATACGACCACCGGCTCAACGAGTGCCTCCGCTACGCCAAGAAGTGGGGCATCGAGATTGTGGACGACGTCTACGACCACGACGCCTGGCGGCATTGCGCCCAAGGGCTGGAGGCGGAGCCGGAACGCGGAAAACGCTGCCTGGAGTGCTTCAAGCAGCGTTTGTTACGGGCGGCACGGTATGCCGCGGAAAACGGATTCACGGTCCTCACCACCACCCTGGCCAGTTCCCGCTGGAAGGACCTCCAGCAAGTGGATGAGGCGGGTCGATGGGCCTGTGAACAAGTTTCCGGCGTCACCTGGTGGGCCCAAAACTGGCGTAAGGGCGGGCTCCAGGAACGCCGGAATCAAATCATTAAGGAAGAAAACTTCTACAACCAGCTATTCTGCGGTTGCGAGTTCTCCAGACATTAGTCGTCTCCCAACACAAAGTTGACACCGATCTTGAACTGGGAACGACCGGTACGCTCACCGTCGATGCGGGAAATGTTGAGCAGGCTGTGGTCGTATCCGGCCATGATGCGGATGTCTCCCAGACGCACACCGACTCCGCCGCCAGCGTACACATTGAACGGACGCATATCCGGTCCCTCGCCCCACACGTGGTCATATTTGTAGGTTTCTCCATTGACGATGAAGATGGTACGCGGACCTCTGGGGGTAATGACAACGCCGCCAGGGGCAGCCGTGCCTTCCCGATACGTGGTGCGGGACAGCGGAGTAAACTGGAGGTTCACGCCACCATAGACAAAGATGCGGACGTTGTCGTTGATCTCGAAGTCATAGGTGAGGTTCACCGGAACGTTCAGGGCCAGCTCACGGTAAATACCACTTTCGAATTTGAACCCAGGGAAACGGCTCTGATAGTATGCCGGCTGCTCGCGATAGAGTTCCTCCTGGAACAGGGCGTCGATATAGAAACCGGGAGCGATACCGAAATCACCGGCCACCTTGATGTTAAACGTGCCACCCAGGTAAAAACCGTGCATCATCTCGCTGAAGGGCTTGTCACCGTTGTTGTAGCGGGTGATTTCCGTGGAGTTCAGATACCCCACGCCAATATGGAACTGAGCTTTGGCCTGTGTTCCCAGCAGCATGAGCGCTGCCGCAAGAACAAGTGCATAAACTTTTTTCATTGTTAAGTCCTTTTATATTAGAAGATATAGCCAACCCCCACTTGCAGGGCGTTGCGGAACAATTTGGAATATTGGGCGGTGGTGAGGTTCACCATACCCAGCTCATAGCGCACATGGGCGGTAAATTTGTCCAATACCACGACACCTGCGCCGAAACCCCAGGAAACATTGAGGCGCGTGCGGGCGGCAGCCACAAATTCGTTGCTAGCATATACATCATAGCTATGCGTACTGTTCCCGCCATGCACTACGGCATGATTCAGAAGGCCAATCTGGAAATCCGGACCGGTAAAGCCACGGAGTTTTACGGAAGAGCTCACCTGATAGGTATAAGCGATATCTACAGGGATATTGAGCGCAATTTCACGAAAACTCGGATCGGCCAAATTCAAGGCAAACATAAAGGGGAAGGGCTGATTCTTGCTGAACATAAAGGAGAAATTGGCGCCCGGCAATACGGAGAGGCCCGATACCCACGGAAGGTGGATATTGTAACGGGCTCCCAGATAGAAGCCATCCCCGCCTCCGTTGTTGATGAATTTATTCCCGCCGTCCTGAGTTTGACTTTGCTCAAAAAAATGCTGATAACCGCCCTCTACCTGCAACTGCGCTTTGGCCTGAAGGCCCACAAACAGGGCGGCAACTACAATTAATACCTTTTTCATTTTACGTTCTTCATTTTTAAAGTTTACAAATGTAGCGCTTTTTCTTTAATAATCATGGCTTACTGCCGACAAATTCGGTCAAAATCCCCATTAATAGGGATTGACACGGGACCAAAAGTGCCGTAACTTTGCGCCCAGCGCAAACGCAGGACAGACCATGAGACTTTCAGATTTGCAGACAGGCGAACACGCCGTGATTGTTCGTGTGAACGGTCACGGGAGTTTCCGTAAACGCCTGATAGAGATGGGCTTCATCCAGGGGAAAGAAGTCCGGGTAGTACTGAACGCCCCCCTCAAGGACCCCATCGAATACGAGATTATCGGCTATAAAGTTTCCCTCCGGCGGGAGGAAGCCCGGCAGATTGAAGTGGTTACGGAGGAAGAAGCCCGGGAGGCTCTCCGTACCGACGAACACCTGCAGGCCCTTCCGGGGGATCTGGAAGACGAAGAGCGTCTGAACCGCGCCCTGGCCCACGTGGCGGAGGAACGGCACCACAACATCCGCGTAGCGCTGGTGGGCAACCCCAACTGCGGCAAAACGTCCCTGTTCAACATCGCCTCCGGCAGCCACGAGCACGTGGGCAACTACTCCGGCGTCACCGTAGATGCCAAGGAAGGCCATTTCCAATATAAAGGGTACGACATCACCCTGGTGGACCTTCCGGGCACCTATTCGCTGAGCGCCTACTCCCCGGAGGAGCTCTATGTGCGCAAGAATCTCCTGGAAGCCATGCCGGATGTGGTGGTCAACGTGGTCGATGCTTCCAACATCGAGCGCAACCTGTATCTGACCACCCAGCTCATCGACATGAACCTGCGAACCGTCATGGCCCTGAACATGTACGACGAGCTCCAGCACAAAGGCGACAAGCTGGACATCAAGCAGTTAGGCTGGCTGCTGGGCCTGCCCGTCTGCCCCACCGTGAGCCGCGACGGGCAAGGCATCCCGGAACTGCTGGACACCGTCATCAAGATTTACGAACAGTCGGATCCCAAGCTGGCCCGCCACATCCACATCAACCACGGCGCGGAGCTGGAAAAGAGCATCCGCCGCATACAGATGATCCTGTACGGGAACCACAGCATCCGCTCGCAGTTCTCGACCCGTTATCTCGCCATCAAATACCTGGAAACGGACAGGGATGTGGAAAAGGTTCTTGCCGATATTCCGGAGCTCAAGGCCCTGCAGCTGGCCCGCAAAGAAGAAGAGGCCCGCATCAAGGCGTTGCTGGGCACCAATGCGGAAAGCGCCATCGTCGACGCAAAATATGCCTTTATCCAGGGTGCCCTGGCGGAAACCTACGAGCGATACCAGGAAGAGCGCCCGCGGCGCACCATCACGGACCGTATCGACGCCATCGTCACCAACCGATGGGCGGCTTTCCCGATTTTCCTGGTGCTGCTGTGGTTCATCTTCTGGGCCACCTTCACCTTGGGACAGTACCCGATGGACTGGATCGACGCGGGCGTGGCATGGCTGGGAGAATATGTGGGCCGATACCTTCCCGACGGCTGGTTCCGGGATCTCATGGTGGATGGCGTCATTGCCGGTGTGGGCAGCGTGCTGGTGTTCCTGCCCAACATCATGATCCTGTACTTCTTCATTTCCCTTTTGGAGGATAGCGGCTACATGGCCCGCGCGGCGTTTATCGTGGATAATCTGATGCACCGGATCGGCCTGCATGGAAAAAGTTTCATCCCCATGGTGATGGGCTTTGGATGCAACGTGCCTGCCATCATGGCCACCCGCAGCATCGAGAGCCGCAAGAGCCGGCTGATTACCATCGCCATTATTCCCTTCATGTCCTGCTCCGGACGGCTGCCCATCTTCGTGCTCTTTGCCGGCGCATTTTTCCCGCACAATGCTGCCACGGTCTTGTTGGGCATCTATCTGCTGGGCGTTGTGCTGGCCATCTTGAGCGCGCAGGTCTTCAGCAAGTTTGTCAAGGACGATGACCTCCCGTTCGTGATGGAACTGCCGCCTTACCGCGTCCCTACCGGCAAGGCCATCTGGCGCCACACCTGGGAAAAGGGCAAGCAGTATCTGGAAAAGATGGCCACCACCATCCTTGTCTTCTCCGTGGTCATCTGGTTCCTCGGGTACTTCCCGCGCCACGAAGCTGCCTCCACGGCTTACCAGCAAGAGCATTCCTACATCGGTATGCTTGGTAAAACCATCGAGCCCATCAACGAGCCCCTGGGATTTAACTGGAAGATGGATGTGGGCCTGCTCGCCGGCGTCGGCGCCAAAGAATTGGTTATCAGCACCATGGGCGTGATGTACGCCCAGGAAGGCAATGTCTCCGAAAGCGAGGACGATACAGCCCTGCAGGCGGCCTTGAAGGCTTCTGTGCCCACTGCCTCCGCCCTGGCATTCATGGTGTTTGTACTACTGTATTTCCCTTGTATCGCCACCTTTGTGGCCACCAAAAACGAAATCGGCAAATGGCGTTGGGCCATCCTGCTGGCGCTCTACACCATCGTCATCGCCTGGCTCTGCGCCTTCGTCACCTACCGCCTCGGCCTGCTCATCTGGCCGGTTTAGGCTAGGAATAGCGTCGCGGGAAGCGGAGGAGGATGGAGAGGAAGGCCACCATGCCCAGGGCGAGGGGATAGTACAGATGGCCGATAATGGCCACCGCCGACACGCCCGCCAGGCCGCTGGCCATGAGCATTTGCGCGCCGTAGGGGATGATGCCCTGCACCAGGCAGGAGAAGGTGTCCAGGATGGAGGCCGTCTTGCGCGGATCCAGGCCAAAACGCTCGGTGATGTCGCGCGCCAGGGGCCCCACGGTGATGATGGCAATGGTATTGTTGGCTGTGCACAGGTTCACCAGCGACACCAGCCAGGCAATGGACAGGGCCGCCGTCCTGCGTCCGGCAATGCGGCGGGTAAGCCCGTCGATAATAAACTGCAGCCCACCATTATACCGGATAATCTCCAGCATGCCGCCCGCCAGGAGCGACACGATGATGAGTTCACCCATGGAGCCGATGCCCCCTCCTATAGAAGCCATCCAGCCCACAAAATCGAAGGCCCCGGTACACCAGCCGATGACGCCGTTGACGATGGTGCCGATCACCAGCACCGTCACCACATTCACGCCCACCAGCGCCAGCACAATTACCAGCATGTAAGGCACCAGGCCCAGCCACTGCACCGGTGCGGCGGAAGGCGCCGCCTCCACGGACAGCCCCAGGAACACATACAGCGCCGTCACCAGGATGGCCGCCGGCGCCGCAATCCACAGGTTTACGCGGAATTTGTCCCGCATGGAGCAGCCCAGCATCTTGGTGGCCGCCACGGTGGTATCGGAAATGAACGAAAGGTTATCGCCAAAGAAAGCGCCGCCCACGATGATGGCCGTCATGAAAGGAATGCCGATCCCCGCCTCCGCGGCAATGCCGGAAGCAATGGGCACCAGCGCCACGATCGTCCCCACAGACGTGCCGATAGCCATGGAAATGAAGCAAGCCGCCAGGAACAACCCCGCGTAAAGGAGGTTCCCCGGCAGGACGCGCAGCGTCGCATTTACCGTTGCGTCGATGGCGCCGATGTCCTTGGCCGTAGCCGCAAACGCCCCCGCCAGCACAAAGATCCAAATCATCAGGAGCACGTTCTTGTTGCCGGCCCCTTCCGAGAAAATGGCAATTTTATCGTCCGTCTTCTCTACGCCCCGCGTAATGACCAGTGCATACGCGCTGGCCACGATGAACGCCGCCGCTACGGGCACCTTATAAAAATCACGGGCGATGATGGACCCGACCAGGTACACGGCCAAAAACACAAAAAGCGGACTCAGTGCAAGCCAGCCGCTCATTTTCCGGGTCGATGCCGCCCGATGCTCCGTCTTTTCTGTATGAATTGCCATAGATGAAAGTGCAATTAGGCGTGCAAAGATACGAAAAAATGTTACCTTTGTGAAAAATAAGCCATTATGAAAAAAATAGCCGTTTTTCTGATAGTGGTCCTGGCCTGTTTGACCGGTCGGACGGCTTACGCACAATACTATCATCCGGACAACCTGCACCGCGTGCGGCATTCCCTGGTCTCGGAAACGGGTGTGGTCCTTTCGGACGAAGAAGTCCTGGCGGGTATCGGCCAGGAAATATATGATGAAACTTATGTGGGCGCCGTTAAGCAGTACAAGGCCAGTACGGCACTGATTTGGTCGGGTGTCGGTACCACGGTCGTGGGAGCAGCGGGCGTTGCTGCATCGGCCATTTTCTACAGAAGGCTTCAGGATTCAAAGGCCGCAGCCGGCGTCGGAGCGCCGCAGTCGCTCAAAACGCAGATAGTTCTGACAGAACTGGGAATAGGCGGTGCTTCCTTTGTCACCATCGCCGGCGTATCGGCCCTTCTCACCGGACTGGTATTCCGTGCCATCAGTACCCAGCGGCTGGAATGGGTGGCCCAGGATTACAACAGCACGGAAAGCCGTATGGTAACCGCACGCATCGGCAATGGCCAATATGGCACCGGACTCATCATTAATTTCTAGTAAAAGGACCCTAATTACCAACTAATTGTGATTGCATGGCTTCGCCAAAGCGCGTACCTTTGCAACAGAAAACTAAATAAGCCATATAGTTAGAGAATTTAGATCCTTTTATTGTTGTTACAAAACTTCCCGGCTGCGAAGTCTGGAAGTTTTTTAATTTCCTGAATTTTGTTAACTTTGTGTCCCGTATGAATACCAGCTCCACCCGTCGCCCCATGAGTCCTGCCATGAAAATGGCGGAACTGCTGGATACGGACTTCTCCCTTTTAGGTGTTGCAACCCGTCTGGGGCTGCATTTCGGCTTTGGGGAAGCCACCGTGGCAGACGTCTGCCAACACGCCGGCATCGACCCGGAAACTTTCCTTCTCATCTGCCGCGTCTATGCCTTCGACGGCTACAGACCCACGCAGGAGGCGCTTGCCGCTGCCAACCTGAAGGACATCCTCCAATACTTGCACCAGTCGCACGCGTACTACACGGAAGTGGTAGTGCCGCAGATGGCCTCCGCCCTGGAGCGCATGATCAAGCCCTGCGAAGAAAAGCAGCAGCGCATCATCTGGAAATTCTTTGCCGATTACAAAGAGGAACTGGCCAAGCACTTCGCCTACGAAGAGGGGCAGGTGTTCCCTTATGTGGAGGCCGTCCTGAACAAGCGGAAGGGCGCCCAGTTCACCATCGGCGAGTATGAAGAGAACCATTCCAACGTGGAGGAGAAGCTGGAGGACCTGAAGAACCTGGTAATGAAATACATACCGGCCGCGTGCAACCAGCAGGAAGCCTACAAGGTGCTTTTCTACATCTACAACCTGGAAAACGACCTGGGCAAGCACACGTTCATCGAGGACGATATCCTGGTCCCCATGGTAGGGAGGATGGAAAATCATGAGTAAACGCATCCTCATAGTCGTCCCTTCCGCCATTGCGGCAAAAGGCCTGGAACAAGTGTTCAACGACTTGGGGGAATTCGAAGTCTGCGCCATCCTGCGGGACCTGAGCGGCCAGGAGCTGCGGAGCATGGCCCCGGATGTGGTGGTAGTGGATCCGAGCATTTTCGATTACGCCTCCCGCAGCAGCGTCAAAGCCCGCGTGGCGGAATATTCCGACGCCGCCGTCATCGCCTTCACCATCAGCCCCCTGGATGAAGAACAGCAGCGCCAGTATGACGCTGTCATCGGCCTGATGGACACCCCGCCGGCCATCATCAAGAAAGTGCGGGCCGCTCTGGAAGACCGTACGGAAACACCCCGGGCAGAAGGGGAGGAACTCTCCCAGCGGGAAAAGGAAATCCTCATCTGCGTGGCCAAGGGCATGCTCAACAAGGAGATTGCAGACCTGTACAACATCTCCATCTACACCGTCATCACCCACCGCAAGAACATCACCCGCAAAACCGGCATCAAAACGGTGGCGGGTCTCACGGTGTATGCCCTCCTGAACAACCTGATAGACATGAATTCAGTAGAATAATATGGATTACAGCAAGTACATCAAATTCTATCCGGACTTCCCCATCAAGGGAGTCAACTTTGTGGACATCATTCCCTTCATCCAGGACAAGGACTTGTTCCGCAGCCTCTGCGATGACCTCACCGCCATGTGCCTGGCCCCCAACATCGCCGCCCCCGAGGCGCGCGGTTTCCTGTTCGGCGCCGGCATGCTCTACGGGCCCAACCCCATCCAGAACCTGATCCCGCTGCGCAAAAAAGGCAAACTGCCCTTCGCGGAGGGTGACCTGGTGCAAGTGGAAATCATGAAGGAGTACGGTCCGGACCACGTGTACTTCCGCCGCTCGGACCTTGCCGCCAGCAAGCCCACCGGCGACACCATCGAGATTACTTTCTTTGACGATATCTTGGCCACCGGCGGCACGGCACGCGGCCTGGCCCTGGGCCTGAACGCCCAGAAGGTGGTTATCGACGGGAAAGAATATCAGGTGAAGGTGAAGGACTTCGTGTTCCTGGTGGAGATTGACGATTTACCGGGCCGCAGCCGTCTGGAAGACATCGCTCCGGTGAAGTCTGTCATTCACGTCAGAGAGAAGTAGGTTCGGCGCTTCCGTCGGAGGCTTTGTAGTCGAACTTGTCTCCGTGCCAGGTCCAGGAGCACAACGCTTCTCCCCGGCGTGCGGAGACCACCTGACGGAAGATGCGGACTTCCTTGGCGCCGTGTAAGGCCATCATTTTAAGGAGGCTCCAGGAGCTTCCGTTAAGGGCGTAAATCCACAGGCCGATGGCTTCCTCCTTGCGGGTGGCCATCACCAGTTCCGGAACCCGGTTGCCGGTGAAGTCGTGGATGCCGATGACAACGTCGCCGCCCGCCCCCAGCCGACGGTCGCCGATAAAGACGCCGTCCGCACCTACGGAAGCCTGAAAAGACTGGCCCGCCGCATCGAAGCTGAGCGACCCGGCCTCGCCGTAAAAATAGCTGTCCAGGCCCACTACAAAGGTTTTGGAGGCATTTTCCGAATAGGTACGTACCTGGGCTTGCGCCAGGACGGCCACAAAGAGTAAGAGTATGCAGGTGAAGCGTTTCATCGGCTACAAAGATAAGGATTTTTTTAGATAAAGAACTTATGGCGCTACACGACCGTATTTTCCAGGAAGGCATTACCTTCGACGACGTCCTTCTGATGCCGGCCTATTCCGAGGTCCTCCCGCGTGAGGTCTCCCTTCAAGGTCGATTCTCCAGGCACATTGCGCTGGACATCCCCTTCGCTTCTGCGGCGATGGATACTGTAACCGAGGCATCGATGGCCGCGGCGATGGCCCGCGAGGGCGGTATCGGCGTCATCCACAAGAACATGAGCGCGGAGCAGCAGGCGGCGGAGGTGGCCAAAGTAAAGGCCGAAGGGCTCAAAGTGGCCGCCGGCGTAGGCATCACCCCCGATGTCCTGGACCGCGTAAAATTACTGGTCGATGCCGGCGTGGACGCCGTTGTGCTGGACAGCGCCCATGGGCATTCCAAGGGTGTCATCGACGCGTTAAAGGCCATTAAATCGGCCTTCCCGGGCCTGGACGTGGTGGTGGGCAACATCGCCACGGCTGCCGCCGCGAAGGACCTGATCGCCGCCGGTGCGGACGGTCTCAAGGTGGGCATCGGCCCCGGATCCATCTGCACCACGCGCATCGTTGCGGGCGTAGGCGTTCCGCAGCTCACCGCCATTGCCGATGTGGCCGAGGTCGCCGGTGACGTTCCCGTCATTGCCGATGGCGGCCTGCGCTACTCCGGAGACGTGGTGAAGGCCCTCGCCGCCGGCGCGCACTGCGTCATGTGCGGCAGCATGTTCGCCGGCACCGACGAAGCCCCCGGTGAGGTGGTGGAGGTGGACGGCGTCAAGATGAAAGGCTACCGCGGCATGGGCAGCATCGACGCCATGCAGGCCGGCAGCGCCGACCGTTACTTCCAGAAAGGCGCCAAAAAGCTGGTTCCGGAGGGCGTGGTGGCCCGCGTGGCCTACAAAGGTCCCGTGGCCGATGTCCTGTACCAGCTCACGGGCGGCCTCCGCAGCGGCATGGGTTACTGCGGCGCGGCCAACCTGGATGCCCTCCACAAGGCATCCTTCGTAAAAATCAGTCCGGCCACCGTGCAGGAGAACCATCCGCACGACGTGACTATCGCCAAAAAAGCGCCTAATTATTAGGCGTTTGTCCGAAAAATTCGTATCTTTGAGTCCCGGTATTTGAATATCGGGCTATGAACACTAAATATGTTTTCGTTACGGGAGGCGTGGCCTCCTCTTTAGGTAAAGGAATCATCGCGGCCTCTCTGGCCAAGCTGCTGCAGGCAAGGGGCCTGCGCGTCACCATCCAAAAATTCGACCCTTATCTGAACATCGACCCGGGCACGTTGAATCCCTACGAGCACGGGGAATGTTACGTGACGGAGGATGGCGCAGAGACCGACCTGGACCTGGGCCATTACGAGCGTTTCCTGGGCATTTACACCTCCCAGGCCAATAACGTCACCACCGGCAGAATCTACAATACGGTCATTACCAAAGAACGGGAAGGGGCCTATCTGGGCAAGACCGTCCAGATCGTTCCGCATATTACGGACGAAATCAAGCGCCGGATGCTCCTGCTGGGGCAGACGGGGGACTATGACGTGATTATCACCGAGGTGGGTGGTACCGTGGGCGACATGGAAAGCCAGCCCTTCGTGGAGGCCATGCGGCAGTTGCAGTGGGAATTGCCGGAAGAGGATTTCCTGAGCATCCACCTTACCCTCATTCCCTATCTGAAAGCGGCCAAGGAACTCAAGACCAAGCCCACGCAGCACTCCGTCCAGGAGTTGCAGTCCCAGGGTGTGCATCCGGACATCATCGTTTGCCGAACGGAAAAGGAACTTACCCCGGAAATCCGCCGGAAAATCGCCCTGTTCTGCAATGTGAAACCGGGGCACGTCATCCAATCCATGGATGCCTGGAGCATTTATCAGGTGCCCTTTAACATGGAGGCGGAGCACCTGGACGAGATGGTGGTGAACAAACTGGAAATTCCGAACCTGCCCAAACCGGATTTAAGCGCGCTGAGCAGTTTCCTGGACAAACTGAAGAACCCCAAGGCCGAGGTAAACATTGCCCTGGTGGGCAAATACGTGGAGTTGCAGGATGCCTACAAGAGCATCCAGGAAAGCTTCGTCCATGCCGGCGCCGCCAATCACTGCAAGGTCAATGTCCTTACCGTTCAGGCCGACCATCTCACGCCTGAGAATATTCCCCAAAAGTTGGCGGGAGTAGATGGCATCCTTGTCGCCCCCGGCTTCGGCTCCCGCGGCCTGGAAGGAAAAATCGCCGCCGTCCGCTATGCCCGCGAGAACAAAATCCCGTTCTTCGGCATCTGTCTGGGCATGCAAATGGCGGTGGTCGAATTCGCCAGGGATGTTCTGGGTTGGGCCGATGCCGCCTCTACGGAAGAGACGCCGGACACCCCGTATCCGGTTATCGACCTGATGGAGGAGCAAAAGAAGACCACACTGAAAGGAGGCACCATGCGTCTGGGTGCGTACCCTTGTCAGGTGCAGGAAGGGACGCTTGCCTGGCAGATTTACGGCCAGCCGCTCATCTCCGAACGCCATCGGCACCGGTATGAACTCAACAACCGCTTTGTCGCCGAGCTGCAGGCGGCCGGACTGAAGGTGAGTGGCATCAATCCGGAAAGCCACCTGGCGGAAATTGTGGAAATCCCCGGCCATCCGTTCTTTATCGCCACCCAGTTCCACCCGGAACTCAAAAGTACGCCGGAGCGGCCTCAACCCATCTTTGTGCACTTCGTCAAGGCCGCCCTGGACTATAAGACTACTCCACGGTAACGGATTTGGCCAGATTGCGTGGCTGGTCCACGTTCCGTCCTTTGCTCACGGCAATGTAATAGGCCATGAGCTGGAGAGGAATGATGGAGATGATGGGCATGAGGCACTCGACCGTGCCCGGTACTTCAATGGTGTAATCGGCCCGGTGCCGCAGCTGCGTGTCGCCCTCGGAAATGACGGCGATGATCTTGCCGCCGCGCGCCTTGATTTCCTCGATGTTGGAAACGGTCTTCTCGTAAGTATGGTCCAGCGTGGCAATCACCACCGTAGGCATTTCGGCGTCGATTAAGGCGATGGGGCCGTGCTTCATTTCCGCCGCCGGAAGGCCTTCCGCGTGGATATAGGAGATTTCCTTGAGCTTGAGTGCGCCCTCCAGCGCAGTAGGATAATTGTAACCGCGGCCCAAGTAAATGAAGTTGTGGGCATAGGTGAAGATGCGGGAAAGTTTTTCCACCTCCGGTGCTTTCTTAAGCACCTTCCGGATGGCCTCCGGCAACTCCAGCAGCGCGCCCGCCACCTCATGGTAAAAGGCGGAATTCACGGTCCCACGCAGTTTTCCGATCAGCAGCGCCAGCATGGTCATCACGGTCACCTGTCCGGTAAACGCTTTGGTCGATGCCACCCCGATTTCCGGCCCCACATGGATGTACGTACCGGAGTCCGTGGCGCGGGCAATGGAAGAACCCACCACGTTGCAAATGCCATAGACAAAGGCTCCGGCGCGTTTGGCAATGTCGATGGCGGCCAGCGTATCGGCCGTCTCACCCGACTGGGAAACGGCGATGACCACATCGTCCTTGCGGATAATGGGATTGCGGTAGCGGAACTCGGACGCATATTCCACCTCCACCGGAATGCGGCACAGGTTTTCGATGAGATGCTCGCCGATGAGCGAGGCGTGCCAGGACGTGCCGCAAGCCACAAAAATGATGCGCCCGGCCTGCAGGAAGTGTTCCTTGTTGTCCAGTACGCCGGAAAGGACAATCTCCCGCGTATCCGGGTTCACGCGTCCCCGGATGCAGTCCATCAGCGTGTCCGGCTGCTCGTGGATTTCCTTGAGCATGAAGTGCGGGAAACCACCTTTTTCCAGCTGCGAGATGGACATCTCCAGTTTTTGGATATCGACCTTGGAGGGCTCTCCGTACAGGTTTTTAATCTGGAGGGGCTTGCCTTTTTCTATCGTCGTCACTTCTCCGTCTTTCAGGTACACGAACTTTTGTGTGTAGTCGATGATGGAGGCGGCGTCGGAACTGATGAAATATTCTCCTTCACCGATGCCGATGGCCATCGGAGAGCTTTGCCGCGCGGCGATGATGCGGTCCGGATCGCCCCGTTTGATGACGGCGATGGCGTATGCACCGACCACTTGCCGCAGGGCGATGCGCACGGCCTCCTCCAGGGTGCATTCGTTGGTGTCCTGCACGTATTCGATGAGGTTCACCAGCACTTCCGAGTCGGTGCTGCTACGGAAGGTGTATCCGTGGCTGATGAGGGCGTCCTTGAGCACGCGGAAGTTCTCGATGATGCCGTTGTGGATGAGGGCCAGGCGGCCGCTCTGGGAGAAGTGGGGATGCGCATTGGCGTCGTTGGGGGCGCCATGCGTCGCCCAGCGGGTGTGGCCGATGCCGATGGTGCTGTCGGCGTCTTTCCCCGCCATGAAGCGCTCCAAATCGTCCACCTTTCCTTTGCATTTGTACAGTCCAATCTGGCCGTCCTTTCCGATAAGGGCGACGCCGGCGCTGTCATAGCCTCTGTACTCCAGTCTATGCAGGCCTTTTATAATGATGGGGTACGCCTGGCGATGCCCGACGTATCCAACGATTCCACACATGTTTGGATAAAATTAGAAAAACAGCAGTTCGCGATATTTGGGAAGCGGCCACAGGGCATCGTCCACCAGCATTTCCAGCTGGTCGGCGCTGGCGCGTACGCGGGACATGGCGTCCATTACCTCGGTGGAGTAGGCATAGGCCCGCTCCGACATGTCCGTGAGCCGGTTGGCCTTTTTCCGGACATCCACCAGGGCCTGCACATCGGCCGAAAGGGCGTTGATGTAGCCGGCGATTTTCCGGCAGGTGTCCACGTCCGCCTTGCACAGCGTGGCGTATTCATCGCCAAAAATGTCCTTGCTGCCCTGGATGTTGCGGATGAGCACGTTCTGGTAACTGACGGCGGCCGGAATGACGTGGTTGAGGCAGATGTCGCCCAGGATGCGGGCTTCGATCTGCAGCTTTTTCACGTAGGTTTCCTCCTGGACCTCCACGCGGGCCTTGATTTCCGGGACGGAAAGCACTTTGGTTTCCGTGAACAGGGCGATGGAAGAGGGCTTCAGGAAGGCCTGGAAAGCTTTGGGCACGTTGGTTACCGGCGTAAGGCCGCGAAGGACGGCTTCCTGCTGCCATTCGGCGCTGTATCCGTTGCCTTCGAACATCACCGGGGCCGCCTCTTCAAGGAAGGCACGGACCACGTCGATGATGGCCTGATCCTGTGTTTCTCCCTGTTTTACAAGCGCTTGTACCTGTGACGAGAATGCCCGGAGGCTTTCCGCCACGGCGCTGTTGAGCACAAAGGTAGCCTGGGCTGCATTGGCAGAGGAACCCAGGGCGCGAAACTCGAAACGGTTGCCCGTAAAAGCAAACGGAGAGGTACGGTTGCGGTCCGTATTGTCCGGAATAATTTCCGGCAGCGAACTCATCAGGTCGATGCTGCGGCGCAGTTCTGCTTCCTGCGCGGCACCTTCTTTCTGGAGGATACCCTTGAACACGCGGTCCAGCGTAGAGCCGGAGAACACCGACATCACTGCCGGAGGGGCCTCGTGGCCGCCCAGTCGGTAAGAATTGTTCAGGGAGCATACGGAGGCCATGAGCAGGGACTCATGCTGGCGCACTGCATGCAGGACGGAAGTATAGAAAGCCAGGAAGCGGAGGTTTTTCTCCGGCGTTGTCCCGGGGGAAAGCAGATTGATGCCGGTATCGGTCTGCATGGACCAGTTGCAGTGCTTGCCGCTACCGTTGATGCCCTGGAAGGGCTTCTCGTGGAAAATCACCTTGAGGTGGTGTTTCTGGGCCACCTTCTGCATCACGATCATGAGCAGCATGTTCTGGTCCACGGCGGTGGTGATGTCCGAGAACACCGGGGCGCACTCAAACTGGTTGGGCGCAACCTCGTTATGGCGGGTTTGCAGCGGAATGCCCAGTTTGTAGGCTTCCGTCTCAAAGTCTTTCATGAACACCGCCACGCGGGAAGGAATGGCGCCAAAATAGTGGTCACTCAGCTGCTGGTCCTTGGCCGATGTATGGCCGATTACCGTGCGGCCGCAAAGCTGGAGGTCCGGGCGGGCATTGTACAGGGCTTCGTCCACCAGAAAGTACTCCTGCTCCAGACCGATGTTTACGCTCACGTGCTTCACCTCCGGCTCGAACAGCCGTGCCACGGTGGTGGCGGCGGCGTCCAGCGCTTGGATGGAGCGGAGATTGGGCACTTTCATATCCAGCGCCTCTCCGGTATAAGATACGAATACGGAAGGAATACAAAGCGTACCGTCTAAGATAAAGGCAGGGGAGTGGGGGTCCCAGGCCGTATAACCGCGGGCTTCGAAGGTGTTGCGGAGTCCTCCGTTAGGGAAACTGGAGGCATCCGGTTCCTGCTGCACCAGGGCGCTGCCCTTAAAGTGCTCGATGGCTTTCCCGTCCTGGAAGGAGAGGAAGGCTTCGTGTTTTTCTGCTGTTGAACCGGTAAGGGGTTGAAAGAGGTGGGTGTAATGAGTAGCACCCAGTTCCTTTGCCCAGGACTTCATGCCGGAAGCGATTTCCTCAGCCATGCTCCGGTCTATCTTGTTGCCGGTTTTACGGGCCCGCAAGATGGACTGGAAGGCTGCGTCGGACATATACCTCCGCATGGTTTCCAAGGCAAATACATTCTGGCCGAAGTACGTCGAAATCGGCCCGTCTTCCACGCAATGTCTCTTAACATCACGTGAGGACGCTACGGCGAGCGCCCTTTCGCGGAATGTAGCCATAAATATGTAAGAGTTTTAAGCTTAGGCTTGGCAACGGTGGCCTCGCCTTACGGGGCGCAAATTTAGCAATAATTTGAAAATTATTCGTAAATTGCAGAATATTTCTTAACCGCATGGATAAAATCCTTATTCTGGACTTCGGCTCGCAGGTGACGCAGCTTATCGGACGCCGCCTTCGGGAACTCAATGTCTTCTGTGAAATCTATCCGTATAACAAGGTTCCGGCGCTGGATGCTTCAGTAAAGGGTGTCATCCTTTCCGGCAGCCCCTGCTCCGTCCGGCAGCCCAATGCTCCGCAAGTGGATGTATCGACCTTTAAGGGCCGTCTGCCGTTGCTGGGCATTTGCTATGGCGCCCAATACCTGGCACACCATTTTGGCGGACGTGTGGAGGCTTCGGACACCCGCGAATACGGCCATGCCATGCTCACCGTTACGGCGGATTCTCCGCTGCTCAAGGGGGTGAGCCGCCAGACACAGGTGTGGATGTCGCACGGGGACAGCATATCGGCCCTGCCGGAAGGCGCGGAGGTGATCGCTTCCACGGCGGATGTGGTGAATGCCGCTTACCAGTTCAAGGATGAGCCCACCTATGCGGTGCAGTTCCATCCGGAGGTGTACCACACCACGGAAGGCAGCCGGATGCTGGAGAATTTTGCCATGGGCATTTGCGGCTGCAAGGGGGACTGGACGCCGGATTCCTTCATCGAGACAACCGTGGAGGCGCTGCGGGCGCAAATCGGCACGGAAAAAGTAATTCTGGGCCTTTCCGGCGGCGTGGATTCCACCGTGGCGGGCGTGCTGTTGCACAAGGCCATCGGCAAGCAGCTTACCTGCATCTTCGTGAACAACGGCCTCCTGCGGAAGAACGAGTTCTCCGATGTGCTGGCGTCCTATAAGGATATGGGACTCAATGTGATTGGGGCCGATGCTTCCGCCGAATTCCTGCAGGCACTCAAGGGGGTGACGGAGCCGGAAGCCAAGCGCAAGGCCATCGGCAGGCTGTTTGTGGAAACTTTCGACAAGTATGCCAAAGGCATCGAGGGCGCCCGTTGGCTGGCCCAGGGGACCATTTATCCGGATGTCATCGAGAGCGCCGGCATTCCCGGCATCGCCTCCAAAATCAAGAGTCACCACAACGTGGGCGGCCTGCCGGAGGAGATGAACTTGAAGGTGGTGGAGCCGCTACGCATGCTATTTAAGGACGAAGTTCGCCGTGTGGGGCGCGCGCTGGGTATTCCCGCGGCACTGATCAACCGCCATCCCTTCCCGGGCCCGTCGCTGGCCATCCGCATCATCGGCGAAGTCACCGAGGAAAAACTGGCCGTCCTGCGTGAGGCCGATGACATCTTCATCCGCGGCCTGCGCACCTACGACTGCACCGGCATGGGTTTCCCGTCCGCTTCCGACCCCCGCGTCATGGCGACGAACCTGTACGACGCCATCTGGCAGGCCGGCGTGATCCTCCTCCCGGTCAAGAGCGTAGGCGTCATGGGCGATGAACGCACCTACGAGAACCCTGTGGCTCTCCGCGCCGTGGTCTCCACCGACGCCATGACCGCCGACTGGTTCCCCTTCCCCTACGACTTCCTCCGCACCGTTTCCAACGAAATCATCCGCAAAGTCCGCGGCGTCAACCGCGTAGTCTACGACATAAGCTCCAAACCCCCGGCAACGATTGAGTGGGAGTAGTTAGCGGGGTTGATCGGGTGACAACTAATCGGCTGACTATCAATCACTTATTAGAAAATTCTCGTCGCAAAAACGAACGAGGATTATCTAGTAAGATGCTCAGTGTTAGTGAATTAGCTGTCATAATTTACCAAACCGTCAGATTGTCTTAAATGGCGAAAATGATTAAATTTGTAAGACCGATGTACTGAATTCCCAATGGAAACCCACGTATTGATCCCACAATATAGACGAATTTAACGATTAATCGCGTATGGAACTCATTGATGCTATCCGTGCAAGGCATTCAGTCCGCCGATACACGGACCAGCCTATCGAAACCGCCAAGACAGCCACTCTCAGAAACGCCATAGAGCGCTACAATCTTGAAAGCGGCCTGAACATCCAGCTCGTCCTGAACGAACCCAAAGCCTTCGCCAGCAAGCTCGTCACCTACGGCACGTTCTCCGGCGTAGCCAACTACCTGGTGATGGCCGCCCCGAAAGGGAAGGAATGGGAACAGAAGGTGGGCTATTACGGCGAGCAGCTCGTCCTCCTGGCGCAGACACTTGGGCTCAATACCTGCTGGGTTGGCCTCACCTACAAGAAGGTTGACGGAGCCTTCCAGTTGAGGGCAGGGGAGACGGTTCACTGTGTAATCGCCCTCGGATACGGCAAGGAAGAGGGGAGACAGCACTCCCTGAAACCCGCTAGCCACTATTTCGAGCCCGGTGGGTCCAAACCGGAATGGTTTATGGCAGGCGTAGAAGCCGCCATGCTGGCCCCAACGGCTGTCAACCAGCAGAAGTTCAAGTTCATCCTCCACGATGGCAACAAGGTCGAGACCAGGACCTCCTTCTCGCCCTGGGGCTACACGCAGATAGACCTCGGCATTGTCAAGTGCCACTTTGAGATCGGCGCCGGAATAGAAAATTTCATGTGGGTATGAAAAAGAAAAGATCCAACCCTTACAAGGACGCAAACGAAGCTTTCCTGGCTGTGAAAGCCAAGGAGGAGGGGATTGTTGTGCTGGACAATGGAGTAATGTACCGCGTTCTGGAAGAAGGCCACGGCACCAAGAAGCCCACGCCCCGCAGCATCGTCTATGCCCACTACACTGGCAAACTAATTGACGGAACCGTCTTCGACACCACGGAAGGGGACCAGCTCCCGGCACTGTTCATGGTAGGCGATCTCATCATGGGTTGGCAAATCGCCCTTACACGTATGCACGAAGGCGACAAGTGGGAAGTCTACATCCCTGCCAAATGGGGTTACGGCGCCATGAAGATGGACGATATCCCGGCCCACAGCACACTCATTTTCACCCTTCAACTGGTCAAGATTGAACGCTAATGGACCATCTTCCTCTCGGCGATATCCCCATGCTGGTTTCGACGATAAACTTCCTTTTGAGGGACGAAATCTTCGACAACCTGGACCAGATATGCTACTGTTTCAACGTGGAGCGGGATGAGATGGACCGCCTTCTGGCCAGTGAGGGATACGACTATCAGGAACAATATAACTGCGTGAAATGAAGGCCGACAGAAACGCCATCGAGCAGGCATACGCTTTCTTCCACCAAAAGCTGAAGGTCTACGAGCACTCCACTTCCGAGAAGGAGATGGACCATATCGAGGACTGCATTGCAAACTACGCTAACTCGATGTCCCCGCAACTCTTTGCAGAGCTCTCAAATGGCAACGAAGCCTTCCTACACGAACACACCACCTTCCAGGAAGACTTAAGAATGTCAGTGAGCGAACTGGAAAACATGTTATTATTATGTTCACAAAGCTTATAGACAACTCACATAACTCGTCGGAAACCATGCATAGCTTATTCGCTGTACATGCATTATGAATCCTGAAAAGCAATATCTTTGTAAAATAAACTGTATAGAAACTATGATTCACAGAGACACTAATCACATTTCTGAACATATAGACAGTGCCGTTCCCGCCTCTTGGATGCTTGTGTACTTGGTTTTCAGAGGGATTGCAGAGAATAAAATCCAGGAAGCTTCCCGTTTATGGATAGAATCTCAGGAATACTCATGGCCGAAAAAAGAAGTATCGTTCTTTAAAGCTTTCCATTCTCTATATGAGGAGCTTTGTGTGAGAGTGTCTAAAGAATTCACCTGTCAGGGTATAACCGAGGCTACCATTCGCGATATGCAATTCGTTGCTTCCGAGATAGTCCATGTTTTTGAAGATAATCAAAGTATAATAATGCAGTTCGGTGGCGAACAGTCTGGTGATTTTCAAGAAGAAGCATATGCTATCTATTCCAATTGTAGAGTAATAGAAAAGATTCTCATGTGGAAAGATGAGTATGAGCCGGATTGGGATGAACGTAAGTTTGAGTTTTTTTCAGATGTTTTTCTCCGTTCGCTATATGAGAGTCTTGTAACATGCTTCGCTTCGAATGAACAACGTGATAAACTTGTTTCGTATACTGATTTTCGAGCTGCTCTAAATTTAGAAGAAATAGTCCTTTTCGAAAAAGATAATGGCACCATTGAGGATGTCAATTTGGGAAATGTTAAAATCTGCCCAGTCGAAAAGAATGGAATGCTAATGTATTCCTTGCTTGCTTTTTTAGCTGTGAAACGAAACGCCAATTGCCAAAAGAACCCCGTTATTCTTTACAAAAACACGGAAAATGGGCCCATTGAGATTGAACCACAGGACGGAACCTTTGAATGTGATTATTACTTGCCCGATAAGGGGTATTGGATTCGTAGTTTCATGGAACGTATGGTCTGGTCAACCGATTATATTATTCTGGATGATTTATGGAAAACGGCCTATTACAACAGCGATCGCCTGAATGAAGTGCTCTCAAATAAGGAAGTCTCAGACCAAGATTGTGCCTTACTTAATAGTATTGTTCACCGAGGTGTTTTTGGGAGCGTTTGTTCACCTGAAAACATTATCTCAATAGCTAATCAAGATATAAAGGACTTGACTGCAAATGATTATCTATTCATTCGTGAGACATTTGCTCCAGAAGGCAAGAATGTTGAAACGAAAATGCGAGACTTTTATCATTTGCTTTGTCGAGAGACAGATTATTTTTACCGAAATATCGATTTTTTAGCAAGCGTTTTTAAAACGGAGGATGAAGAAGAATACATCAAATGGTTGTCACGAACACACCATCGTTTGAATAATGATTTAGCCAAAGAGATACGACAGACTTTTCAAGATTCCCGCTCTGTATTAGATACTAATGCAATCTACTCTTTGCTTATGGAACGGGCTCCTTTTGGTGATTTGAGTCTCTATGAGCAGCGGAGTATTACATCAAATGCGATGCGACGTTATGTAAAGAACTGTATCCTTCAAGACGAAAAAATCAAGCAGGTTCTTCTCCAAAAAATGGAAGAGATGTCTTTCCTTAAGGTTATAAAAACTCCGAAGCTTGAAGAGAATTACCGCCAGGCTATTCTCGAAGAATTAAGAAAAAAAGGACTCATTGATTCTAACTGCGTTATTAAGAATAGAAAAATACACGAGTTGCTTCGTTTTCTTATAGAGAGAGAATATCTGACGCCCCAACAAGGTTGGCGCACTACACTTAAGGAAGAGATGGAGAAACAAAAACCGAGTCTTCCGGTTGAGGATCCCGATAAGAAAAAGAAAAAGATTAGACAAGATATTCTTAATGACGGAGAAAAATTTAAACTTTTCTTTTCTCTTTTTACTGCTCTCATTGACTGGGAATCATTTAGTAATAAGTTTTACCAGATTGGTAATAGTGTTGCTTTATCTGGAGACTATCTTAGAGATAGCTTTAATAGTAATCCACAACTTGGAGTTAACAGGAAAGGAGAGGATTATGAAGTCGAAATAGTTCGAAAACTGGTGTTGAAATACAGACCGGTGTAGGTCTTATATATTCAAAACGTTCTTATTACAATTACATTACGCCTCCAAATGGGGGCGTATATTTTTGTCTTTTTAGGACGTTTTAGAAAGTTTTTAGGGATCACCAAGATAAGCTGGTATGATGGCTAAATTTGGAGCGGGAAACGGGAAAGACCCGGGGTTGGTGACCCTCGCCACAATAGGCGGAAACTCCTGCGAAAAGGAACGCGCCCGATGAGGGACGGAGCAGGCCGGTACGTCCGCTGCGAAAAGACCTAGGGAGTAATAGAGTTTTCGAGGGGCTCTAGGTTGTGAGCAAGGAAGATCTGTTACTTGAGAACCTTTTTAAAACATTTTTATATCCCTTAAACAACTTATAGTATGAGACAGCTTAAAGTTAAGAGTTTAGATGAGCAGTTCAACGAATATGTGGATTGCGTTTACGAGTGTTTTGACGAATGCCCTGATAGACCAGACGCGCTCTTCAGAGCATACACGTTTCTTTCAAATGCCTTGGACATCAGTTTGAGCACTGTGGATGTCCTCGTATGGGGCATCAAGAACAACGGTGGCACGTACAGCGCTCATGAGGTTGCCATGAAAGTGAGCATCTCGGAGTGGGAAGTTCATCGCGCGGTCAATGAACTCAGTCGTCTCTCATATATGGAAATCTTTATGGGGGACTATTGGGAGCTCAGAGTCAAGACGAGCAACGTCGTCTTGGAAAAATACAAATGGCATTTTGAGGCCATTAGAAACAGTGAAAAAGATTATTAACAATTAAAACAGACGCCTTATGAAAAAACATTTTACACTTACGATCATCCTCACAGTTCTCCTCTCCATCCCTGCCATGGCTCAGCGCGAGCATCGCGAGGTTGGCAGTTCCTCGGCCGATTTTGGAATCGGCCGAGGAACTGCCGGCCGTAGCGGCTATTCGTTCGTTCTGCCTCCTCTAAAGGTTGACGCCGATTACACCGTGCTCAATTTTGGCAAGAACATGTCACTCTCCGTTGGCGGATACTTTTGCTTAGGAGTAGACAGGCTCAAGTCATATGACACTACTGTGACGTCCTTCTTAGTTGGACCAATGGTCAGCTTCCGATATGCGATTGCCGATGACTTCAATCTGTTCAGTCGGGGCATAGTTGGTTACATCGGTGTCATGACTTCTGATCCTGTTGTGAATTCGTATGTGAGGGTAGTCGCGCTGGAGCGGGATTTTACTTGGGTGGGACGTGGTTCTTCTCCCCAAAGATGGGTCTCGGAGCCGAATTCGGTTACGGTGCCCCACTAACATTGGAATACATTTGACCTTAGGATTCTGATTTTTACTCATTAGGGACCCAACAAAAAGGTTCCCAACAACCTCTCTATAATAACAAACAAAAGCGCATATGTATATGATTCAGTCAATCGCTACCCTTCAAAACGAAGTATTAGGAATGTTCAATCACGTTCTTACCAATAAGAGTAAAGATACCGTTAAGAGCTTCCTTAACACCATTATGAGTAATAGCAGGTTTCCTCTGGCAATTGATATTGCGAAAACACTTTATGCTCGTGTTGTTTCATATTCCAATCCCTACTGTAGCGATAAGCAGGCATATGTTATTGCGCGGGAGGTCATAGATAGGAATATTAAGTTAACTTGTGATGATTCCCCCAAAAAGGAAAGAGGCCACAAAGAACAAGAACAACGTGAAGACGTTAAAACAATAGCTTATTCTACCCTATATCTGACTCAGGATGAACTTAATAGTAAAAAAAAGGAGTTATCTGCACTACAGATTGAATTTGAACGAGAGAATAATCGCCTTCATAGGGCAGATGGGATAAATCGCTTAGTGGGGGCCGACTTTGATGAAACAATGTTGAATCTCGCTCGCTTAGAGCACAAGATTGAGCAGCTAAAGTACCTTATCTGTAACGCGCGTATTGTTTCTGGTCAAAAGCAGGATGTCGTTGGAGTCCTTTCAAAAGTATGTATTAAGGACCTTATGACTCACAATATCATTGAGGCTAAGATCGTCAGAGAGAATGATTCAGATGCGATTCTCGGTTCGTCAATATCTTGTGCATCACCTGTAGGTCGTTCTCTAATGGGGCACTCCGTGAATGACACCGTATGTGTTACGCTAAATGGCGTTAAGAAGAACTACTATATCCTTTCAGTTGCTTAAACATCTAATATGAACAAACGGAAATACATCGATGACTTTAATCTCTGTTCAAGACTAGCTCTTTCAGGTGATGTGCGGGAGAGTAAAGTATTCTTAGAGTTTTGTGAACTATTTGTTATTAGCCCATTTGTGGGAGTCCTGTTTTTTTGGATGCTCAACCATATGGGAGCCGTTTACGACATAAATGTTGTTGCAGAAGAATTGCATTCATCGTTGAGTGATGTTGACCGTGCGCTGATAACATTAAAAGCCCGACGAATGGTTGAATATATAGGCGGGGATTATGATGATTCTATATTAGATATTACAGAAAAGAGTCTTTCCTATATACGCGATACTTACTGTTTTAATCGACTACTAATCAATAAATAAGATGAAATACTATAATGAAACAACATATCCTACTGATGTCTCTTGTAACAACACGTTCCGTATCCAGGAATTAGTAACGCAATCGAATACCGCAAATGATTTGGAAACTATCTTCTCCTCCTTGGATAGCCAGAGGGCGGTTCTAGTCGAGAAGCTCTCCAAATTGTTTGATTGTTCAGATGATGGCATCAGAATAATTGCTGCTTTGGCTCATTACGACGGCTATTTATCTTCTCATGAACGCATTGCCTCCATCCTGAGAATGTCAATTCAAGAACTCACCTGTGGAATTGAAGAATTGTTTGCTAAAGGCCTTATTAACCAGATTCCGGATTCGGATGCGATTATTCTTACAAACTCTGCGTCACAAGTGATCACCAAAAGCGCTCCACTCAGTGACATATGTGATGATGAAATAATAGCAAGGATGAGAAGGCTTCCACTCTTAAATGAAGAAGATGATGATGACATTGAACCTTGCTATGCAAAGCTTTTTAAGGATGTACTTTCAATGAAGCCAGGGGGAAACATTGCAGAATTTGTAAGGAAAAACCAAATTGAAGAGTTTCCGCTAGCTGTACAAGACCTTTTCTGGGCACTTTGTATTAACTATGTTCAGAAATTTACGGCGCCTTATACTCATGCGTTCAATCATTCGGCAATGAGTGAACTGATTAAGAAAGGATGGGTAGATACTTTTGCTTCAGGAGGGGAACAGGCAAACGAACTAACAAAGAAGGATAATTACTGCCTTTCTGCCGCAGTAGCAACAAAACTATTCGCGGGAAAAGAGGAACTAATCAATTATTCTACGATTGCGACATTAGGAACCTTCAAATCTTGGATGTCTATTGATGAAAAGGCGTTATTCTTCAATGAATCTGACAAGGAAGCTCTCCAGCGGATTGAAAGAATAGCTGGAGAGGAAGAGTATTCCAGAATCAAGAAAGGCTTGATTGACAAACACCTCCGAGTCTCTATCTCGGCAGTTTTTTATGGTCCTTCTGGAACAGGGAAAACAGAGTTCGCCATGCAAGTCGCACGGAAGACAAAAAGAAACATAATTCTTGTTGATGCCGGAAAATTACATGGCTCATTTTGGGGTGAAGACGAACGGAACTTCCGAGATTTATTCCGAATATTTAGGAACATTGAAGCTCTCTCTACCAACGCCCCAATCCTCTTCATCGATGAAGGAGAAGGAATACTAGGGCAGAGAACAGCAAATGCACAAACACGTGGAGACCGATCCAGTAACATCGTTCAAAACATCATTTTGGAAGAGTTGAACGACTTCCACGGAATCTTATATATCACAACTAATGATGCAAGCAACATCGACAAGGCAATGGATCGGCGTTTCTTGACAAAAATCGAGTTCCATGTCCCCGACGAGGCGAATAGAGCGCACATCTGGCGCTCTAAACTTCCTAATTTATCAGAGAGTCATGCGATGACATTAGCGAGAATGTTTTCCTTCTCAGGTGGTCACATTGATAATGTGGTTACGCAGGTTTCAATAGATGAACTTCTTGACGACAAAAAGTTCACGATCGAGGACGTAATAAACTATTGCAAAAGGGAAGACGAATTCACTTCAAAGAACAATGTACGAAAGATTGGATTTTAAAGATTTTGACATATGATACTGAAAATAAACAGATTAACTAATGATCAGCAGGCGAAGTTAAAAAGAGCTGTTGGAAAGGGATTATGGGATCATATCATGTCAGGCATAGATATCCCGGTAACAGTTATTGAAATAATAAAAGAAAGGCTGAGGAAAGAAGGTTACGCAATCGATGACTCAAAACCTGAAATCTTTTTGAACCGGTGTTTCATTAATATGCCAGAGAAGACCGAAAAATGATCACTATTATGAAAGAATTCAACGCATACGCGACTAAAGCGAACGGCATTAGCGATAATACACTTTCCCGCTATCAGACTATCATTGATTCCTATGTTTGTCCATCTGTAGTAGAAGAGCGAAGGTTAAACGCTGTCTCGATGGATGTGTTTTCTCGGTTGCTTTTAGATCGAATTATCTTTGTTGGCGTTCCTATCGATGATGATGTGGCAAACATCATTCAAGCGCAGCTCTTATTTCTAGAGGCACAAGACCCCAAGTCCGAAATTAAGATGTATATTAACTCGCCTGGTGGGCAGGTTTCTTCTGGCTTGGCCATTTACGATACTATGCAATTAATTGCTTCACCAGTTGCCACACTATGTACCGGTATGGCGGCATCAATGGGGGCAGTATTACTTTGTGCAGGAGAACCTGGACGTCGAACTATTTTGCCACACTCCACCGTAATGATTCATCAACCTCTTGGAGGTACATCGGGACAATGTAGTGACATATTAATAGAGGCTCGTGAAATAGAAAAGACAAGATCTTTGTTATTCTCCATTCTAGCAGCACATACGGGACAACCCCTTGATAAAATTGCTTCGGATGCGGATAGGAATTATTGGTTATCAGCGACTGAAGCCCTAAAGTACGGAGTGGTTGATTCTATCGCAGTTAAGCGATAATTGCAGGTTTTTTAGGAAGTATTAGGATTGTTTTAGTATCGCGCAAAAACGGGCGTTTCGCGCCATATCTTTGCACCAGAAACCAAAACAAAAAGTATCATGAAAATCGTTCCTGTTGTTAGTGTTGAGTCCTACATCCTTGGTAAACTTATTGCCTATGCCCTTGTCTATGGAGTCCCCTTTATGATTGTAGCCGGCATCGTAATGGCCATAGTCGAATTTGTTCGCGAAGCCATTGCTGCCTTTCTGGCAAGTACATTCTATGCAAACCTTGTTGCCACTTGGAATACAATCGTGGCCTTCTTTGAAGCGTACGGTTGGATCTTCGAGCTAGTCTTTGCAATTATCGGCTTCATCACAACTGTTGTTCTCATTGTTCGTGGGGTCAAGATTGCTTGCGAATGGATTTCGGATCTCTTTTATGACATCAAGTACAGAATTAGAAGAAGTAATTAATTATTCAACACATACAGATTATGAAAAAGCTCCTTTCTGTCTCATTATTCTCGCTCGCGGTTTTCGCTTGCACAACCAAACTGGAACCGGCCCCGGAACAGACAACCGTGATTGCCGTCAGGTCCATTGTTCTTAATACCACCAACCTTTCGCTCCACCCCGGAGAAGCATTCACTCTTTCTGGCACTGTACAACCCATCGACGCGACCATACACTCCGTGTCCTGGAAGTCTTCCAACGATAATGTCGCCACAGTCTCTCAGGATGGAAATGTGACAGCAGTCTCGGAAGGTAATTGCCAGATTTCCGTCACTGTAGATGGCGTGAAGGCCGAATGTGACGTAACTGTCGCTATCGTCAGGATACCTGTGATATCAGTTTCCCTAGATAAGACATCGACAAATCTTTTGGTTGGAGAAACTCTTCAATTAACCGCCGCCGTCCTTCCGGACAGCGCCACGGACAAAACGGTAACCTGGACTACTTCCAATTCCGATGTCGCATCCGTCGATAAAGGGCTGGTGACTGCACTGACCGCAGGTGATGCCGTTATCACGGCTTCCTCCGGTGATTATTCGGCCACATGCACCGTAAATGTCTCGGCCCCTTTCTCTTATGGCGGCATGTGCATGGAAGCACTCACCGGCGGTACTGTCAGTATCTCGAATCCGAACGGTCTGACTATCGAATACAAAGTCGAGAACAATGACTGGGAGTCTGCCAACAGCACAACTATCAGCATCAAGGCCAATGCCAAGGAAAGGGTCTGGTTCAGAGGCCTTAACGACTCCTACGCAACGGGTAACTCTGAGGATGGATACAAGCCCACGGTCTTCAACTGCTACAATGGGGAATTCTACCTGTATGGCAATTTGATGAGCCTGATTTACGGAGATGAGTATGAGTCCAAGACAACGATTACCGGCGAGTATGCCTTTTTCAAGCTGTTCTTCCAGAATAGCAACATCATCAATCATCCCAACCTGGAAATAGAATTGCCTGCCACAACGCTAAGCGCATCCTGCTATCGGAACATGTTTTATTCCTGCACCAAACTGACGCAGGCCCCGAAACTTCCGGCGAAGAAACTGGAGGAGGCTTGCTACGCGAGCATGTTCTGCTACTGTTCCGCGCTGAAGGAATTCCCTGAGATGGCGGCAACCGACATGGCATATATGTCCTGCACTTGGATGATGATGAAAACCGGAATTGAGACGGCTCCCGAACTTCCGGCAATGAACTTGGCCAGATCCTGCTACGAGTTCATGTTCTCGGAATGCCCGGACTTGAGGAAAGGACCATCCGTTCTTCCCGCCACAGAGCTGGCTGCCACCTGCTATACCGGCATGTTCCAGCGCTGCGAGAAACTGGAGACGGCTCCGGAACTGCCCGCCACTGATTTGAAATACAGCTGTTACAGCCATATGTTCAACGGCTGTACATCCCTAAAGAAAGCTCCGAAACTACCAGCCACCGGCCTTGCCGAAGCCTGTTACCAGAGAATGTTCGGCAATAGCGGACTGGAGGAGGCGCCTGAACTCCTGGCTATGGATCTGGAAGTCATGTGCTACCAGTATATGTTTGAGGGCTGTACGTCCCTGGAGAGAGCACCTGTTCTGCCCGCTACCACGCTGAATAACTGGTGTTACGAGAAGATGTTCAACGGATGCTCCAACTTGAGTTACATCAAAATGATGGGCACACAGGTGAAAAAAGACACATGGACTGGATATAAGCTGGTCGACCTGACCAATGATAATATCGGTAGTTATTGCACGGAGTGGGTTAATGGCGTGGCCGCCAGCGGAACGTTCGTCAAGAATCCGGGTGCCAAGTGGGAAGCGAGAGGAGTCAACGGAATTCCGGAAGGTTGGGATGTTGAATAAAAAATTGTATATTTATGCCTGCGCCATTATGAGTGGCGCAGGCAACTTATCCATGGTGAATGAATGAGTATTATTGTTTAACACAGGCCACAGCATCATCTTAGTCACTGTTATGAGAGTTATTTTTTTAGATTTTGATGGTGTTCTCAACACCGACAGGGGACGGAACAACCGCTTATCGCGTGGACTGCCTACGCGGGACAAGTATGAGGAATTGTTTGATGAAGAAGCGGTTGAGAATTTTCGTATGATTATGGCGGCGGCCCCAGATGCCCTTATTGTCATTGAGTCCACATGGAAATCTAGCTTAGGAGGGATTTCCGAGTTGCGGGAAATGTGGAAGATTAGGGAAATGCCCGGTAGGATTTATAGTGTAACGGAAGATGCCATCAATTTCCCGGATCTGCTGAACCTGGATTTGTCGGATATGGACGTTTTTGCAAAGGTCGCTGGAATGGGTAAAGGATACGGGATTAAAAAGTGGGTCGAAAGACATTATTCACCCGATTTTCAGTATGTGATTATCGACGATGTCCCCGATTTCTTGCCAGAACAGAAGTCCCATTTAGTTTGCCCAAACGCGAGAGTCGGTTTAACAGCCGAAGATGCCATTAGAGCAATAGAGATTCTAAAATCGTAATTATGAAGAAACTGAAATGCCTTTTCGAAACGGAGAGTAGCCCCATCTCTGACGAGGCTATGTCGCTTTTGAAGGAAAAAATAGAATCGCTAAAAGCCTCTGATTATCTCAATAAAAGTGGTCGTCATTGGTCATATTATATTGGGTTTATTCGAGAAGACGATAACGCTATAATCATTAATCCTAAATTCAACAATATAGATTTCAATACCGTTTTCAAATATGCAATAGCAACAAAGAAGTACAGAAGTGAAGAGTATATGAACGCATTATGTGCTTTATTCTCAGATGTGTCTTTCTCAAAACGACGCGGAAGAGAGCTAGATTGTGACGAGGTCCAATTGGCTCAGATTACAAATCTGATTACTGCATTTTGTAGAAGAATAAAGCAAACCAGACTGTCTCGAGAATCTGAAGAGATTAAAGCTCTCATGAAAAAATTGGGGCATTGTTATCAAGGTCGCAAATTAGTTCTTCTTCCGAGTTTTTTCTTTGACACGTCAAAGATGTTTGAGTTGTATATATATGGGATACTCGTTCATAAATATCCGACGGACATGATTCTATATCAAAAGAAGAACGGTAATATGATTCCAGATTTCATTGTGCCGGGCGACGAGAATTCCATCGGGTTTATTGCAGATGCCAAATATCTTCCTCCACGAACGGAGATAAGAGAAAAGGATCTGAAGAAGATGGAAAAATATGCTAAATCTCACTATTATAAAAGACTAACGGAAAGTGTGAGGCAACCCGACTGCTTTTTCTTTTGTTCTGGTGATCGTCGATTTGGGTATGATGCGGAAAATATAATTGAAAATAGTCTCGTAGATATTGCCAAGCAAATGAAGAGCTGCCCCAAGAATTCTTTCTATAGGGTTGCGGTAAAAATACCTGTCAGAGAGAATTAGAAGAGACAATTTCTCCTCTCTGATACCGGAGTCATTGTTCCGGAAGGAGAAGTTGCCGCCGTCGGCGCCTGCGACGATGTCGCTACGGTGGGCGTCCGGGGATGAAACGTAGTCATTACGGGTGGCTTCCGGGTGGGCCGACCGGTTACTGGCCAGTGAGGGCTACGTCTATCAGGAACAATACAACTGCGTATAATGAAAGTCGATAGAAACGCCATCGACGCTTATTTCAAAGTAAACGCGCCTTCTTCCCCCTTGTTTTGCTTATGGAGATAACGGAAGCGCCTAAGGCACATTCTATCTGAACGATTGTTTGGATGGTAAAATTGTGTGTGCCACTAAGCCATCGGGAAACTAGAGAAGCCTTTTTCCCGGTGGCTTTGGCCAGGTCTACCTGATTCCAGTGTTTTTCGGCCATGACGTCTGTAATCCGTTTGGCTATATCAAAGGAGAGCCCCACCTCTTTGCGAATAGCGGGGTTGATTTGCTCTAGAGTCTCTTGGAATACTGGATCTATGTATTTGACTTTTGCCATTTCAGTCAATTAGAATGGTGATGTGCATAACGTCGTCCTCTAGTCGTAACCCTTCCTTTTCTATCGAATTTAGCTGTGCATCTATCGCTTGTAGTCTGGAAACGTGTTCCAGCAATTGAGCATTTTCCTCATAAGTATCGGTCACTTTTCCCCCCCCACCTCCAAACCCCCGGCAACGATTGAGTGGGAGTAGTTGCTAGTCCTCTTGCCTATTCCCAAGTATCGTAAGCCCCTGTTTTAAGGGATTGTGAATTAATCGTAAAAAGCTTATCTATTCTTATGGATTTTCCAAATGGTTTGGAAAGAAGTTGGCTTATAGGGCATCACTTCGATTCAACGGTGTAGACTGTGGATATATATTGCGCTCATAGGGGCGTCCCGCCCCTGGCCGCGC